>Ga0326597_10004410_pt1 | contig 19806 bp, 16 predicted proteins | sample RVTome_12_FD_203789 | JGI IMG/M metagenome (GOLD analysis project Ga0326597, IMG submission 203789) | Soil microbial communities from uranium-contaminated site in the Upper Colorado River Basin, Wyoming, United States - RVT100D185 | ecosystem: Environmental > Terrestrial > Soil > Contaminated >...
CATCGCCCGGGAGGTGGGACTCGGCACCCTGCCCCCGTCTGTTCCGGCCGTCACCGTCTCCCGTGCGTGCACGTCCGCGAACCAGGCGATCGCCGACGCGGCGCTGCTCATCGAGAGCGGCCAGGCCGAGGTGGTGGTCGCGGGCGGCGCGGAGTCGCTGTCGCACGTGCCGATCCTGGCCGGTGATCGGCTGGCCAAGGCGCTCGTGACTGCCTCCAAGGCGAAGTCGCTGCGCGACCGGCTCGCCGCCTTCAAGCACCTGCGCCCGAAGGACCTTGCTCCGGTCAGCCCCGCCATCGCCGAGCCCACCACGGGCGAGACCATGGGCGAGGCCGCCGAGCGCATGGCCAAGGAGAACGGCATCTCGAGGGAGGATCAGGATGCCTGGGCGCTCCGCTCGCACGAGCTCGCCGCCGCCGGCACGGAAGACGGGCGGCTCACGGAGGAGATGGTCACCGTCTACGTCCCGCCGTCGTACGAGGAGGTCGTCGACCGGGATAACGGCATTCGCACCGATACGTCGATGGAGGTGCTCGCGGGGCTCCGGCCCGCGTTCGACCGGAAGTTCGGGTCGGTGACGGCTGGCAACGCGTCGCCCCTCACCGACGGCGCATCCGCGCTCGTGCTCATGCGCGAAGAGCGTGCCCGAGCGGAAGGCATCGAGCCGCTCGGCTGGGTGCGGAGCTGGGCCTGGACCGCGCTCGACCCCGGCAAGCAGCTATTGCAGGGACCCGCGTATGCCGCCCCGATCGCGCTCGACCGGGCGGGCCTCGGCATGAAGGACATCGGACTCATGGAGATGCATGAAGCGTTCGCCTCGCAGGTGCTCTCGAACCTCCAGGCGTTCGACTCGCGGCAGTTCGCGCGAGAGAAGCTCGGGCGGAGCGAGCCCGTGGGTCATCCCGACCTCGAGCGCATCAACGTGATGGGAGGCTCGATCGCCCTCGGGCACCCGTTCGGCGCCACCGGAGGCCGCGTCACGCTGACGCTGCTGAACGAGATGGCGCGACGGGACGTGGAGTTCGGGCTCATCACCGTATGCGCCGCGGGCGGAATGGCGTTCGCGATGGTGGTGGAGCGGCGGTGAGGGAGGGACGGTAGACTCCGACATTTTGTCCGACCTTCGGTACTGTCCGGCCCAGGCGCACGTCTGGTCGAACATCCTGCGATGCGGCTCTCGGATCGTCGACTCCCGTAGTGCTGGGGTCCGGGTGCGCATCACCCACGTGGCGGCTTCGAGGCTGTTCGCCTATTGCCACAGATTGAGCTCGTCTCGTGTAGTAGATGTGCGAAGGCAGCAAGTCTTCCACCTCATCCGCATCGACTGGGTGCGAACGTGCTGGAACGCGGGGTCCACGCGCGTCAGAAGAGGCGGCGCAGGAGGGTCAGCACCACGGAGATCAGGATCATCGACGTTATGGGCACGTACAGCCGTGTCCGTTCTCCCTCGAAGCGGACGTCGCCCGGAAGCCGTCGCAGCCACCCGAACGCTCCCGTCCAGACCAGCAGCCCAACCACCACGATGACGAGGCCGAGGACGACGAGCATTGGTCCGAGCGAAGGTCCAGATGGTTCCATGCATCTCACTGACCCCGGAGCACCGCCATGGGATCCGGGGACGCAGCGCTCCCCTCGGGTGTGACCCGTGCGGGAAGACATCCGTAGAAGCCCTCGTAGGTGGGTCGACCCGCACCCTGCCTACTACCCGCTTAGTTGACAAGCTCCATCCCGCTCCCGTACGGTGAGACACGGTGGAGGCGAATGGCGCGATAGGTGCCTCGGGCTCGGTCGCGATTCTCACCTCGCACCGGCGGGCTGCTGACCAACGGAGGTGGATATGCGCTTCGGAGCGACGACCCTGGTTCTCCTGGTCCTCGGTACGTCCGCATGTGGTGAGGACCTTCCCCCCGACCTCGGCGACCGGATTCCGGACGCCGAGTTCGAGGTGATCGACCCAGCAGGCTCCGATTGGGAGGTGGGACAGCGGATCCGGCTCCGGGAGCTCGATCAGATGCCCGTCGTCCTGGACTTCTGGGCGTCCTGGTGCGGGCCGTGCCGAGACCAGCACGCCTTCGTGTCGGACCTCGTGGCCAGGTACGGGCCGCGCATCCAGGCCATCGGCATCCTTTACGAGGACACGCCAGAGAACGCGCGGGAATGGTTGAGGGCTCAGGGCGCGAGCTATCCCACGGTGAGGGAAGTCGATGCCGAGCTGGAGTCCGTCTTCTGGATTCGGGGGATCCCCCGCTTCGTGCTACTCGACGGGGATCGGCGTCTCGCCTGGGACATGATGGGCGGTTGGGGCAAGGACAGCGTCCTCGTGCGTCTCGATGCCATGCTGCGCTTGGAGTAGCGAGCGCGGTCATGATGCGCCTTGCCGCCGCCGTCCTGCGAACAATGCGAGCCGCTGGCTTTCCGGCGGCCCTCCTCTTGATGGCCGGTGGCTGCTCGGACGGGCGCACGATCATGGACAACTTCGGGTCCCCAAGCGGCTACGCCGCGGTGGAGGCCGGGGTGTACTGCGCGAATGGCGCGGGCGGGCCCGCGGGGATGGATGTCGTCCTTACCCGATGCGGATACCCGGTCGGAGGCCTGCCAGTCTCATTGCTCGGCGGCTCTCGACGAGCGGCCCGCGGGCGCTGCGCCTGGTGAAAACCGTTCATGACCTCCCTACTCTTGGCGGAGTTGTATGGAATTCCCCCGCTCAGCGGGGGAAGCTGTTCAATGGAAGGGCCGCGGCCGCACCATTGTACTGTTTGCTCCGAATAGCGACGAGAACCCGACATGGACCGCCTCAGCCGCCTTGACGTGTACGTTTTGCACCGCCGAATGGGTAGCATGGAAGATGGTAGATCGCCCCCGGCCCGCGGCGTGGCATGTAGCGAACCCAACCTCCGACGAGGTCGGCCGTTCGGCCCCCAACCACTCGCAGTGCGTGCGGGCCGGCGCATGTCGTCGATGGCGTGACTGGCTCAGCGTCCCACCCCGCCAATCGTCCGGATCCGCTCGGCCAGCCGGTGCGGCACGTCGCTCCCGATGTAGAGCTGCCGGTCCCCGGTCAGCTCGAGCAGCACTGCCTGACTCCCTCGGGCGGTCCACGCCTTCGTCTTGCCCCATCCCCGGATGCCCCACCCGCCGAAATCTCTTAGTGGGCGGTAGCGGACGACCTCCACCGAGAGGATCTCTTCGAACGCGACGCGACGGCGTAGTACGGGCGCGCCGCCGAGATGGAGGAAGATGCCCGTCGGGTCCACGCGCACGGCGAGTCCGCCGATGATCCAACGGAGGACGAGCGCGGCGACGAGGATGCCCAGGGCGGCCGGAACGCGCTGCCCGGGGGACAGGTCCGTGTCCCAGCCGGCGAGCATGGCGAAGCACGTCAGCACCAGGGCGCCCCAGTAGATCGCGTCGGCCCAATGCGGCCAGGGCGTCCGTTCGATGTAGTGGGATTCGTCGGGCCTCATGCGCGAGGTACGCTTGCCGCGGTGACTTTCTTCATGCACACTGGCGCGCCACCGTCTCCACGACATCCTCGACCGGAGTCCCTTCTTTGGACGACCAACCCGACAAGGACAGCACGTACAACGTCGCGCAGCGCATCGGGCTCATCGGCGGCGTCGCGGCGTTCGTCGCGATGCTTTTCTTTCCCTCTCCGGAGGGCCTCACCGTCGAAGGATGGCGGACCGCCGCGGTCGCGGTGCTCATGGCCGTCTGGTGGATGACGGAGGCGATCCCGATCCCGGCGACCGCCATTCTGCCCCTGGTGCTCTTCCCCTTCCTCGGCATTCTGGACGCTCCGAGTGCTTCGGCGCCCTACGCCAACGACCTGATCTTCCTGTTCATGGGCGGCTTCTTCATCGCGGTCACCATGGAGCGGTGGGGCCTGCACAAGAGGATCGCGCTCTCGATCCTGTCGTTCGTCGGGACGGGACCGTATCAGCTCGTGCTCGGGTTCATGATCGCGACGGCGTTCCTGTCGATGTGGATCAGCAACACCGCGACCGCGGCGATGATGCTGCCCATCGGCATCGCCGTCGGCGAGATGTTCCGGCCGCAGGATCAGGAGGGGCCGTACGAGTTCGGGATCGCGTTGATGTTGGGCATCGCGTACGCGGCCTCGATCGGGGGCAGCGCGACGTTGATCGGGACGCCGCCCAACGCAGTGTTCGCCGGTGCGGCGAGCGAGATGCTGGACGTCCAGATCGGGTTCGTGCAGTGGATGGGTGTCGGGGTGCCGGTGGTTGTGGTGATGCTGCCCATCACGTGGATCCTGCTCACGCGCTTCCTCTACAAGCCGGGCAAGCTGTCGGGTGACGCCGACGCCATCATCGAAGGCCAGCGAAGCGCCTTGGGGCGGATGAGCTCGGGTGAGCGCGTGACGTCGGTCGTGTTCACGCTCACGGCGCTTGCCTGGGTGATGCGTGGCGAGAAGACGTTCGGGGATGTCACGATCCCCGGTCTGGAGACCCTGACCCCGTTCGTCACGGATTCGACGATCGCCATGGCCGCGGCGCTCCTGCTCTTCTTCCTCCCGGTGAGTTGGAGCCGCGGCGTGTTCGCGCTCGATTGGGCGACGGCGCGCAAGATCCCCTGGGGCGTGCTCGTCCTCTTCGGCGGCGGCCTCTCGCTTGCCCGCGCGATGGACCAGTCCGGGCTGGCCTCCTGGATCGGCGGAGCGGTGGGCGCCCTCGAGGCCGTTCCCATCATCGTGCTCGTCGCGTTCACGGCGCTCATCGTGATCTTCCTGACCGAGATGACGTCGAACACGGCGACTTCGACCATGGCCATGCCCATCATGGCGGGGGCCGCGATCGGACTCGGCGTCGAGCCCCTCCTGCTCATGGGGGCGGCGGCGCTCGCGGCCGCCATGGCGTTCATGCTGCCGGTCGCCACGCCGCCAAACGCCATCGTGTTCGCTTCCGGCTACATCACCATCCCGCAGATGGCGAAGGCCGGCTTTTTCCTGAACATCATCGGGGTCATCGTCATCTCGCTCCTCGGGAGCGTGCTCATCCCGATGTTCCTCGTGGGCTGAGGCGGGTCGGTTGGCTCGCCGGGGGTCCCAGGAGAACGGGCCGGCCGGCGAGACTGACCTGATTGCGGGCGTGCCGGCGCCCATGCCATCATGCAGGGACCACCCTGACCGAAGGAGCATGATGAACCGATCGATTCCCACCCGGCGCCCTGTACGCCGAGCCTTTCTCGTCGCGCTCGCCCTCGCGACGGGCCTACCGGCCGCCGCCCTCGTTTCCCCGTCTCGGGCCGACGCGCAGATGGGACCCCGAGGAGGGGGCGGCGAGCCGGCCGCTCTCGATGCCACGCGCCGCCAGTACGAGATGGTGCGCGATTACGTGCTCCAGACGGCGCGTGGCGTGCCCGACGACGTGATCGACTACCGACCCGCGGAGGAGGTCCGGTCGTTCGGGGAGCTGCTGGGCCATGTCGCCAATGCCTCCTATTCGTTCTGCTCGGCGGCGCTGGGCGAGCAGTCGCCGAGCACGAGGAACCTCGAGGAGTTGACGGACAGGGCGCAGCTCGCCAGCGCGCTCGACGATGCGTTCGCGTACTGCGACCGGGCGCACACCGAGCTCACCGGGCCCCGCCTCATGGAGGAGGTGAACTTGTTCGGCCAGACCGGGCCGCGCATCTGGGTGCTGGTGTTCAACGCGACGCATACGTGGGAGCACTACGGGAACCTGGTGACTTATATGCGGTTGAACGGGATCGTACCGCCGTCGTCCGGAGGGATGTCGGGGGGCTGACCGAACGCTTCGAGGGAGGGGACGTGATGATGAGGGTGACTGTGGGGGCCGCCGCCGCGCTCGCGACGGTGATACTCGCCGGCGCGCCAGCGGCGGCGCAGATGTCACATGAGGAGCACGCCGTCCACGCGGCGATCGACCAGATCTTCGAGGGAATGCGCACGGCAAATCCGGAGATGGTCCGGGCGGTGTTCGCCCCCGACGCCCGGTTCGCGATGGTCGGCGGGGACGTCGGCGGCGTGAGCGTGCAGACCGTCGATGGGTGGCTGAGCGCGATCGGCAGCTCCGAGGGCCGGTGGGACGAGCGTTTGTACGACGTCGAGGTGAAGGTGGACGGCGCCATGGCGTCGGCATGGACGCCTTACACGTTCTATCTGGACGGGGCCCTCCGGCACTGCGGCATCAATTCGATCGAGCTCCTGAGAGACGCGTCGGGGTGGAAGGTCACGCAGATCTCGGATACGCGGCGCACCGAGAACTGCCCGGATCCGCTGGGCGGCTGATGACGGCGGGACCCGCCGCTCCCCTGGTCCTGCCGCTGCTCGCGGCCGTGCTTCTCCTGATCTCGGGGCTGGTGAAGCTCCGGGCGGGCAGGCGCGCACACCTGGGTAGTCACCTGCCCTCCCTCCTCGAGCTCGTACTCGGCGCCGGGCTCGGATTGCTCGTGGTGAGCGGTGGTGTCACGCCGGGAGCGGGGCTCGGGCTCTCCATCGCCGCTGGATTGCTCGCGGTCGCCTCGTCGATCCACCTCGGGCATGGGTTGTCGGCCCAGCGGGCGTTCCGCCGTCGCACGGAAGGCCACCGGTTGGCGGCCCGCCTCCGCCAGGGGGCCGATTCCTCGGCCCGAGAGGGCTGAAAGGTTACGGCAAGAGGGTCGGGTGGCGCGGCTTCAGCACCCAGATCTCTGGCGCGCGAGTTGCTACTCGTATATACTATAAATATATAGTATAGATCCAGAGTAGCTTATCCCGACCCGAATCCCATGAAGAAGCCCTGGCTCCACATCCTGCTCGCGTTGGCAACCGAAGACCGCTACGGATCTGCCATCCAGGAGGAAGTCCGCGCGTTGTCGGGCGGTGAGGTCCGGCTCTGGCCGGCCACGCTGTACGGCTCGTTCGAGGAGCTTCTCGAGGCGGGCTGGATCCGCCAGTTGGACGAGCATGAGCAACCTGGCGGTGCGGGCGGACGTGAGCGCTACTACCGGATCACCCCTTCGGGTCGGGCGGCCCTGAGCGCGGAGGCCAGACGATTCGACGCGATGGCCCACACCGTTCGGACACGCCTGGGGGAAGAGAGCGTGTGACCATGCTCGCGGCGCTCTACCGGGCGGCGCTTCGGCTGCTCCCCCGGTGGCTCAGAGACCGCCACGGCGAGGCGATGGTGGAGCTCTTCGTCCGAGATGTGCGGGCCGAGAGGCGACGAGGAGGAGCTTTGGCGGCGGCCGCCGCGGCGCTCGCCGCCCTGACGGACGTGCTGAGGCGGGGATGGGCGGAGCGTGGCGGACGGGCGAGGCGTGGCGACCGGCGCTCGGGCGCCGGGGCCGAGGACCATGACACGATGACGGGGAGGGTTGGCGTGATGGGGTCGTTCAAGAGAGATCTCGTCCATGCGGTCCGGAGCCTGGTGCGGGCACCGCGCTTCACGGTCGCCGCCGTGGCGACGCTGGCCCTCGGAATCGGGTCCACGAGCGCGGTCTTCACGGTGGTGGACGGGGTCATGCTCCGTCCGCTTCCCTTCCCGGACGCGGACCGTGTTACGCAGCTCGCGTGGGAGCGGGGCGGGGGGATGGCCATTTCGGTGCCGTACTACAAGGTGCATTTCTGGCGTGACCGTGCGCGCGTGTTCGACGCGCTGACCACGTATGCGGTGCTCGCCCGCACGTTGGGGGAGGACGCGAACGACGCCCTACCGGTCCGTGCGCTCGGCGTGGACCGCGAGTTCTTTCCGACGGTGGGCTACGCGCCGGTGGCGGGCCGGGCTTTGGTCCCCGACGATCAGCGACCAGGCGGCGAGCGCGTCGCTCTGCTCACCTTCGACTTCTGGCAGAGCCGGTACGGCGGAGACCCGGGCGTGCTCGGCCGCTCGATCCGTCTCAGCGGAACGGCGCACACCGTGGTCGGCGTCATGGGGGAGGATTTCGACTTCCCCTACGTGAACGGCGCCCTCCACGTGCTCGTTCCGCTCGCTCTCGAGCCGAACCCGCGCGACGAGTCCGAGAACTTCCCCATCCTGGCCCGTCTGGCACCGGGAGTAGGCCCGGCGCTGGCGACCGCGGACTTGGAGCGCGTCTGGGCCGAGTTCCAGCAGGAGCACGGCGAGATCGTCAACGGCAGCGACGAGGGTATGACGCTCGCCTCCTTCCAGCGGGTCTACGTGGGGAATCGGGCGACCGTGCTCTGGGTGCTCGCCGGAGCGATCGCGATGGTCCTTCTGATCGCGTGCGCGAACGTAGCTTCGCTGCTCATGGCGCGGACGACCGAGAGGCGGCGCGAGATGGCCGTGCGGAGCGCCCTCGGGGCCTCGCGGGGCGCCATCACGCGCCAGCTGATGACGGAGAGCCTGGTGCTGGCCGTGGTGGGGGGCATCCTCGGCGTGGGTGCGGCCTGGGTGGGCGTGGACGCCTTGCTTGCACTCAATCCGGATCCGCTCCCCCGTGCCGACTCCATCGGCGTGGACGGGCGCGTGCTCGCATTCACCTTCGGGGTCTCCGTACTGACCGCCTTCCTCTTCGGGCTCCCCGCTGCCCTCCCCGCTTCCAGGACCGGCGGATCCGGCCCTTGGAGTATGCGCACGACGTCCGAGGTCTCCGCCGGCCGCAAGGTTCTGATCGGCGCCGAGGCGGCACTCAGCATGATGCTTCTGTTCGGCGCCGGACTATTGGTGACGACCTTCGTCCAGCTCACGCGTTCCGACCCCGGCTACGACGCGGGCGACGTGACTTCGATCGAATTCCCGGGGATCGCCCGGGCCGTCCCGGAATCCGAGGCGCTCGCGGAGCTCGAAACGCGAGCCGAAGCGGCTTTGAGCGAGATGCCCGGGGTGCACGGGGTCGGCTGGACGTCGAGCCTGCCACTCGAGCGGGGCCTCAACCTGCCGGTCGGTCCCGACGACCGTCCCGACGAGGTGATCGGAGCGACCGAATGGCGGTCGGTCAGTCCCGGTTACCTCGAAGCGCTCGACCTGGAGCTCGTAGCGGGGCGCGACCTCGGGTTCGGCGATGTCCGAGGGGCCGAGCCGGTGGCCCTCGTGAACGAGACATTCGCGAATTACTTCTTCGCAGGGGACGCCGTCGGAGAGAGGATCGCGATCGGACGATACCGCGGGCAGTTCATCGCTCCGGAGCTGGAGGGGCCGCCTTCCCTCATCGTCGGGGTCGTCGCCGATCAGCGTGACATCTCCCTGAGGTCCGAGGCCCGAGCCACGGTATTCGTGTCTCGCGCGCAGATGCCTTCCTTGCTGGCCGGGCCGGGCAAGCTCCTCGTCGAGGGGCCGACCGACCGGGCCGCCCTCGACCAGCTGCTCGCGGGCCTCGAGCGAGTCGCGCCCGAGCTGTCGACGGCTCGGGTGAGTCCGCTCTCGAGCGTGGTGGCGGCATCGTTGGTGTCCGAGCGATTCCATGCGGTGCTGCTGGGGACCTTCGCGATGCTCGCGCTCGTTCTGACCGCGCTGGGCATCGCCGGGGTCGTGTCGTACGACGTCCGCAGAAGGCGGCGCGAGATCGGGATCCGCATGGCGCTCGGGGAGGGGGCGGGGCAGGTGGTGCGGGGGGTGACCGCGCAGGGGATGCGTCCCGTGCTCCTGGGCCTCGCCGCGGGCATCGTCGGGTCGCTCTTCCTGACGCGTGCCCTGTCCTCCCTGTTGTGGGGCGTGACGTCCACGGATCCACGCACCATGGCCGTGGTCGCCGTCACGCTCTCGCTGGTCGCGTTACTGGCGAGCTGGATCCCGGCGCGCGGGGCGACGCGGGCGAACCCGGTCGACGCCCTGCGGGCGGATTGATCGCACCGGCCCCACGCGGACCGCGACTCGAGAGGGGCTCGAGGCAGGAGCGATTTCCGGCCGACCGAATCGCCCGGGGCGGATGCGCGGAAGCCTCCTCAGCCGAGGCGCGAGGCAAACTCGACCAGCAGCTCGGTGGTCCGCGGGTGCTCCAGGACGTCGGTGTGCTCGGCACCCTCGATGAGCACGTATGGCTGGCCAGCCGCGGCCGAAAGCCGATCGGCGTGATCCCGCACGACCCGCGTGTCGTGCTCGGGCTGCAGCATGAGCAGTGGGAGCTTCAGCTCGCCGATGCGCCGGGTGGGCGTGAGCTCGCGGAAGGTGCTCCCGACCCGGCGCCAGAAGAACGGGCGGAAGGCCGTGACGATCAGCTTTCCCGGCATCCCGTGATCGTTCAGGTATTCGGCGGTCACGCGCATGACGTCGGCGGGCGCCGCGATGAGCACCAGGCCGTCCGCCGGTGCCCCGTCCGCCACGGCCAATACGGCGCCCGCCCCGCCCATGGAATGACCGACCAGAATGACCGGCCGGTCCGGAAACCGACCGCGCATGAAATGGAGGGCCGCCGTGATGTCTTCCCGGAAGTGCCTCACCGTTACGTAGGGAAGCTCTTCGTTGCGGCCGTGTCCGCGCACGTCGAACAACACGACCTCGAAGCCGGCCCGCGCCAGGGGCTCGCCCAACCGCAGGATGGTCCCGTAGCTCGCCCCCCATCCGTGCGCGATCAGGAAGACGGGCCGCTCTGGCTGGCCGCTCGGGCGTAGTTCCCACGCGGCGAGCCCGTGCCCGTTCGCGGCGATCGTGAAGTCCTGATAGGCGACGTCCAGGAGCTCGTCGATGGTGCGGTCCGGCGGTCGCGGCGTCGGGCGGACGAAGAGGCTGGCGAGCCGGTCGGCCGCGAACAGCCCAGCGAGCGCCAGCCCGGCGAGGGCGATACGGATCACCGCACGGTCCACCGGGATCGTGACCGCGGCATCACCCCGTCACGCCGCCCGAATCCGCTCCAGGGTCCGCTTCACGTAGACGGGCACCATGGCGCGACGCCACTCCGGATCCACAATGATGTTTTCCAATGGATGACACTGCTTGTGGGCTCGGGCGGCGAGCTCCTCGATGAGCGCGCCGTCGAGCTTCTCCCCGACGGCCGCGGCACTCCATCCCGAAAGGGCGCGTGGCCGGGAGCCGAGCGCCGTCACCACACCGTCGATCGCGCGCACGGTTCCATCTCCCTCCACCTCAGCCGTGACGGCGACCGAGAGCAGGGGAAAGTCGATAGCATGCCGCTGCCGCAGCTTCTCGTATGCCTGCCTCCGACCGGAGAGGCTGAGCGGGATCCGGATCTCGCGGACGATCTCGTTCGGCGTGCGCACGGTGTTCGCGATTCCGTCGGCTACGAAGAAGTCGGCCACGGGGATCTCGCGGCGTCCCTCCGGTCCCTCGAGGACGGCTTGAGCGCCGAGCGTCATCAGGACGGGCGGCGTGTCCGCGGAATGCGCGGCGACGCACTTCTTGCCCACCTTCGTGACGTGGCAGACGTCGCCGTCCTTTTTCAGGCAGAACCCGAGCGCCCCGCGCCAGAACTCGGTCTGATTGTAGTAGGTGCAACGCGTGTCGAGGCAAAGATTGCCTCCGATGGTGCCCATGTTCCGAAGCTGCGGCCCCGCGACGTGCCCCGCGGCCGTGGCCAACGCTGGGAAGCGGCTCGCGACATCCGCGCTCCGTGCCACGGACGTGAGCGTCTCGGCGGCGCCGATCCTCAAAACGTCGCCCTCGACGCGGATGCCGCGGAGCTCTTCGAGGCCCTTCAGCGCGACGAGATGGTCGGGCTCGAAGAGGCGGTGCTTCATGTTCGGTACCACGTCGGTGCCGCCCGCGACGTACATCGCGCGTCCCGCATGCTCTCCCATGAGATCGATCGCCTGCGCGACCGTACGCGGACGGTGGTGCCTGAAAGCGGCCATGCGCAGCATGTCAGCCTTGCTCCTGCGGTCGTGCGACCATGATTCCGTCCTGACTCTCGATACGAAGGATGCGCTCGGCGAGGGGAAGCTCGCTGATCTCGACGGCTTCTCCGACGAGCGGCGCGTGCAGCAGATGGAGCGCGCCGTCGATCCAGAGCGCGAGGCCGGTGTGCGCAACGTCGAGACCTTCCACGGTGCTCGTCGCCGCGATCACGTCACCGTCACGAATGCGGTCGGCCACCGCGGCGATGCGCTCCTCGGGCACGTAACGGCGGCCCGCTTCGTTGAGGCGCGCCTCGGTCGCCCTGATGCGCTCGAGCGTGGCCGGATCGGCCAGTTGCCGGTAGGCATCCGGATGCGTCGACATGAAGTCGATCGGCTCCGGGTCGGGCACGGCGCCCAGGGTGGGCGCCAGGTCGACCAGATTGCCGCGGCGGACGTTGTCGGATATCCACTCGCTGAAGTAGTGGAGCCGGCTGCCGTATCCATCCAGGCGGCCGCTTCTGTACCGCAGGTCCGCGAGCATCGACTCGTATCGATCCTCTGCGCCGGGCCGGTCCGACAGCTGCCTCGCTCCGTCCGTCCGTACGAAGCGAGCGAGGGTGATCGCGTTCTCCACGAAGGTCACGCAGTCGAGTCCGCGGAAGTTGACGACCACGCGCTCCGAGCCCTCGACCTCGAGCGTTCCGGGCACGTAGGCCGTCCCCACGAAGCGCCGACCCACGGCCGCCACCGCGTCGCCGAACGAGAGCGTGTCGATGCGGGCGACCTGTGCCCACCGGACGGTGCTCTGGAAGACATTCCAGTCCTCTGCGTCCCACCGTCCCTCCTGCTCCGTGGCCAGCTCGGAAGGGCCGGCGGTGGCGGGACCGAGCGGATCGTCGAGCGGGAGGCCCACGATCGCGATCGCGGCGGCCAGGATCCCGGCCAGCGCCACTACCCAACGGAGGATGTTCATCGCTGGGCGCTCAGCCCGCGACCGCGGCGGCCGCGCGGTCGGGCGCGCCCGGCTTCGCCAGTGTGCCGGCCGCGCGGGCGGACTCCACGGCCCGCCACACCTGAGGCGGGGAGAACGGCAGTCGATCCATGCGCACGCCGATGGCGTCGTAGATCGCGTTCGCGATGGCGGGAATCGACGGATGCAGCGGGCCCTCGCCCGCCTCTTTGGCTCCGTAGGGACCCTCCGGGTCGATCGATTCGATGATCAGCGCCTCGAGCTCGGGCGTGTCCAGACTCGTCGGGATGCGGTAATCGAGCAGTGAAGGCGCGTTGTGGAGCCCGGCGCGCCCGTGGTCCGCGTCCTTGAAGATCTGCTCTTCCATGAGCGCCTCGGCGAAGCCCATGTACGCCGAGCCCTCCATCTGGCCTTCGACCAGGACCGGGTTGAGCGCGCGGCCGCAGTCGTGCGCGACCCAGATCTTCTTCACGTCGACGAAGCCCGACTCGACATCGACCTCGACCTCGGCCACGTGCGCGGTGAACGAGTACGCGGGAGAGGAGCCGATGGTGCCGCCGCGGTAATCCCCGTGCACGTCCTTCGGGGTGTTGTACGAGCCGGTCGAGCCGAGCGTGCCGAACTTCGTCTCGGCGAGGTTGAACGCCTCGCGGATCGGGATCTGGCGCTCGGTGTCCGGTGCCCAGAACGCCCGACCCCCCGCCAAGAGGACCTCGCCCGGCTTCACCTCCCACGCCTCGCCCACCGCCTCCTGCACCATCCGGCGGAGCTTGCGCGCCGCGTCGATGGCCGCGTTTCCGAGCATGAACGTGACCCGGCTCGAGTAGGCGCCGAGGTCCACGGGGGTGAAGTCGGTGTCGCCCCGCATGACGCGCACGTGGTCGAGCGGCACGCCGAGCTCCTCGGCCGCGATGTAGGCGACGACCGAGTCACAGCCCTGACCGATCTCGCTCGCGCCGCTGAACACAGCCACGCGCCCGGAACGGTCGATCTGCATCTGCACACCGGACTGCGGCATCTCGTTCGGGTAGATCGGATAATTGGTGCCCGAGATATAGGTGGACCCGGCGACGCCTATCCCTCTTCCAAACGGCATGTTGCGGAATTTGCTGAGCCAGTCGCTGGCGCGCTCGACAGATTCCAGGCATTCGAGAAAGCCATTGGATGTGATCCGTAACTCGTTGACGGTGCGCGTGTTGGAGCCGATGAAGTTGTGACGGCGGAATTCGATGGGATCGAGTCCGGTTCTTTCCGCCAACTTGTCGATCTGGACCTCGAACGCGAACCGGGGCTGCACCGACCCGTGACCGCGCTTGGGTCCGCAGGCGGGCTTGTTGGTGTAGACGCGGGTCGAGTCGAACCGGTAGGCCGGCATCTGGTACGGCGCGCACAGGAGCTGGCCCGAGTAGTATGTGGTGACGAGCCCGAACGAGGCGTACGCGCCACCGTCGAGCAGGATCTTCGCGTCGACGGAGGTGAGCCTGCCATCGGCCGTCGCGCCGGTCCGGTACTTCATGTGGAACGGGTGCCGCCCGCGGTGCGCGTAGAAGACCTCCTCCCGGGTGTAGAGGATCTTCACCGGGCGGCCCGTCTTCATGGCGAGCTTGCCGACGCAGAACTCCAGGTCGAACGGCTCGCTCTTGCCGCCGAACGCGCCGCCCACGAGGGGCTGGAGCACACGGACCTTCGCCGGATCGACCTCGAGCACCCGGGAGAGCTCGCGATGCAAGTAATGAGGCACCTGCGTCGACGACCAGACGGTCAGCTTGCCGTTCCCCTCGAAGAGCCCGATCGCGCAGTGCGGCTCGATGGGCGCGTGCGTCGTGCCCTCGAAGAAGTACTCGCCTTCGACGACCACGTCGGACTCCTCGAGCCCGTCCTCCACTTCGCCGAACTCGAGCTTCACCTTCTTGGTGACGTTCCCGTTCCACCCTTCCTTGCGCGCCTCGTGGATGTAGGGCGTCGAGCCGTCGGCCTCCACGGCCGCGAAGGGGTCGTGGAACGCGGGCAGCACCTCGTAGTCGACCCGGATCAGATCCAGGGCCCGGATGGCAGTGTCCTCGTCGACGGCAGCTACGGCCGCGACCCCGTCGCCGATGTAGCGCACACGGTCCACGCAGAGCGGATACTCGTCCGGGGTCCAGGGGATGATGCCGTAGGTCGTGGCCATGTCGCGCCCGGTCACGACCGCATGGACGCCTTCGAGCGCCTCGGCGTCGGACGTATCGACGGCCACGATGCGCGCGTGGGCGTGCGGGCTGCGCAGGATCTTGCCGTGCAACATGCCGGGGAAGACGATGTCATCCGTGTAGACGGCCCGGCCGGTCGACTTGTCCAGCCCTTCGACCTTCCGCATGGGAGAACCGATTAACTTCACGTCGGACTTGGTGTTACCGCGTGCCTTGATCATCGGGCGACCTCCTCGTCCGAGCGTGCCGTCGCGGCGTTCGGTCGTGCCCCTCGGGGTTGATTCCACCACGCCCCTCCCGGATGCGCGCTCCGGCCGCCTCCACTGCATCGTAGATCTTTGCGTACCCCGTGCAGCGGCAGAGATTCCCCGACAGCGCCTCCCGGATCTCGTCGCGGCTCGGCGCAGGGTTCTCATGGAGGAGCGCCACGGCGGAGCAGAGGATACCCGGGGTGCAGAAGCCGCACTGGGCGGCCCCGTTCAGGTCGAACTCGTCCTGCAGCGGATGCGGCCCCTCGGCGGTCGCAAGTCCTTCGACCGTAACGACACGCTTGCCGAGCGCCTCCCAAACCGGCATGATGCACGAAAGCGTCGGCACGCCATCCACGAGCACGGTGCAGGCGCCGCAGTCTCCCTTGTCGCACCCCTGCTTCGAGCCGGTGAGCCGCAGCACGTACCGGAGCGCCTCGAGCAGTGTGTAATGTGTGGGGATGCCGACCTCAAGCCGGTCCCCGTTCACGACGAGACGAGCGATATCGATGGTGGATTCCATGGGGACAAGGTGGCCATCCCACGGGTTCGCTCGCAATCCTCGGCTCAGCCCTGGACGGGGCAGGTGAGGTCCCCGGCGTGGGCACCGACCCGCACCTCCACTCTGGCGGTGGCCCGCGGTGTGCGCCAACCTTACTGTGTTCCGGGGTGTCCTTACTTCAATGGCGTGCGCCCCCTGAGCGCGGACCGAGCCTCCGAAGGATGATCGAGAACGTATGAACTCTCTGCTGACGTCGCTGTCCGCCGGGGCCCTGCTGATCGTGGTCGCGCTGGCTGCGGAGCGGGGCCCTGATGCGACGCTCCCACCCGTGGGGAGTGCGCACATCGGAGGCGAGAGACCGGTAGATGCCGCGGAGTCGCTCAACGACGTCGTGGAGCAGTACTGCGTCCGGTGTCACAGTGACCGGAGGCTGACCGGCAACATGTCCCTCGAGTCGTTCGATGCTGCCCGGCCGGAGCTGCGGCCGGAGCTGGCCGAGAGGGTCATCCACAAGCTCCGAGCCGGCATGATGCCGCCGGCAGGTTCGCGCCGCCCCGCCGCCGACACGCTCGATCTGCTCGTCTCGACCCTTGAAGGCCGCCTCGACGAGCTCGCCCGTGAGACGCCCAACCCCGGGCGGAGGAGCTTCCAGCGCCTGAATCGCGCGGACTACGAAGCCACGGTGCTGGACATGTTCGGGTTGGAGATCGACGCCTCCGCGTACCTCCCGACCGAGACTCTTTCGGACAACTTCGACAACATCGCCGACACCCAGATCCTCTCCGCCACGTTGCTCGAAGGCTACATGCGTGCGGCCGCGCAGGTGGCTCGGGACGCCGTAGGCGATGCGTTCGCGACACCGTCGACGACGGTGCACAAGATCCCGAAGACGGTCTCCCAGGTTCCTCATATCGATGGGACTCCGGTCGGCACCCGGGGTGGCACCGCCGTCATGCACAACTTCCCGGCGGACGGTGAATACGTATTCGTTCTCGAGCTCCACGCCAGCCCGGACGGACAGCTCTTCGGCCTCACCACCCGTGGCGAGCAGCTCGAGGTGGCCATCAACGGGGAGCGTGTCGCTCTGTTGGACATCGATCGGTTCCTATCTGAAACCGACCCGACCGGGCTCAAGCTCGAGACGGAGCCCATCCACGTCCGTGCTGGCCCGCAGCGGGTCGCCGCGGCGTTCCTGCGACGAAGCGAGGGGCCTGTCACGGATCTGATTCTCCCGATCGACTTCACCCTGGCCGATCCCAACATGGGCGTGGGCTATGGCGTGACGACGCTCCCGCACCTCCGCGACTTCTCGATCACGGGGCCGTTCCGGGTGACTGGAGTCTCCGAGACACCGAGCAGGCAGCGGACCTTCACCTGCCGTCCGACATCGAGCGCCGAAGAGGAGCCGTGTGCTCGCGAGATCGTCCGAAGCCTCGCGGAGCAGGCCTTCCGACGCCCATTGGCCCTTGGCGAGCTCGACGAGCTCATGTCCTTCTACGACGACGGGCGGACTCAGGGAGGCTTCGAGGTGGGCGTGCGAAACGCGCTGTGGGCGATCTTGGCCAGCCCACGTTTCGTATTCCGGCTCGAGGAGGTGCCCGAAGGCGTGAGGCCCGGTGAGGCCTACCCGATCCCGGACGAGGCGCTCGCGTCACGCCTGTCGTTCTTCTTGTGGGCTGCGCCTCCGGACGAGGTGCTGTCGAGAGTAGCGGCCGAGGGCCGGCTCGCCGATCCCGACGAGCTCGAGCGACAGGCCCGCCGGATGCTGCGGGACCCACGGGCGGGTACCCTGTCCACCCGCTTCGCGTCCCAGTGGCTCCGGCTCCAGGATCTCGATAAGGTCAACCCCGACGCCCAGCTCTATCCGTACTTCGACTTCCAGCTCAAGCAGGCGATGGCGCGGGAGACCGAGTTGCTCTTCCAACACATCGTCGACGAGGACCGGAGCCTGCTCGACCTGCTCACCGCGGACTACACGTTCGTCAACGAGCGACTCGCCGGGCATTACGGCGTTCCCGGGGTGGTCGGCACCGATTTTCGTCGGGTTGCTCTCGAGGACGAGCATCGGAGGGGTCTGTTGGGTCATGGGAGCATCCTCATGATGACGTCCCACGCGAACCGCACGTCGCCCGTCATGCGGGGCAAATGGGTCATGGAGGTTCTTCTGGGGAGTCCACCGCCCCCCCCGCCACCGGTCGGAGTGCCCCCCTTCGATCAGACGGCCGCCGCCGAGGGGGCCCGCCAGCTCACGACGCGGGAGCGCATGGAGATGCACCGGGCCAACCCGGCCTGCAACTCGTGTCATAGCGTCATCGACCCGATCGGGCTCGCACTGGACAACTTCGACGTGACAGGCGCATGGCGTATCAAGGAAAACCTCACCCCGATCGATGCCCGGGGGGAGCTCTACGATGGCAGCCAGATCGACGGACCGGCCGGGCTGCGCGACGCCATCATGCGGCGGCCCACCGTATTCGTGCGCACCTTCGCGAGAAACCTCATGGCGTACGCGTTGGGCCGTAGAATCGAGTATTACGACATGCCGACGATCCGGGAGATCGAGCGCTCGGCGGCCGAAGACGAATACAAGATCTCCCACTTCATACTCGGCGTGGTGAACAGCCCCGCCTTCCGGATGAGTGTCGCGCAGGCAGCCGCCGACGACGCGGAACGGGACCGACGGTAGGACAACCCAGGAGATGACACGATGCACCTGATGCACAAGAACATCGAGCGCCGCACGTTCCTGCGGGGCATGGGGGTTTCCGTCGCCCTTCCCTTCCTCGACGCGATGGTTCCCGCCGGGTCGGGCTGGGCCCGCGCGAAGGACGAGAGCGACGCCACGCGCTTCGTCGCCATCGAAATGGTACACGGAGCGGCCGGATGCAGCGAATGGGGAGCGACGCAGAACCTCTGGGCGCCGGCGGAGCAGGGGCGGGATTTCGACCTGACGCCGAGCGCGCTCAGCCCGCTCGATCCGTACCGGGAATACCTGACCATCGTGAGCAACACGGACGTCGAGGGCGCCGAAGCCGTGATTCCGCGAGAGATCGGCGGCGACCACTTCCGCTCGAGCGCCGTGTTCCTGACCCAGCAGCATCCGAAGCAGACCGAGGGGTCGGACGTGTTCGTTGGCACGTCGATGGACCAGCTTTACGCGCGTCGCTTCGGTCAGTCCACACCGATTCCGTCGATGCAGCTTTGCATCGAGAATGTGGATCAAGCAGGCGGGTGCGCCTACGGCTATGCTTGCGTCTACACGGACACGGTGAGCTGGGCGTCCGCCACCGATCCGCTACCCATGATCCGGGATCCGCGTGTGGCCTTCGATCAACTCTTCGGCAGAGGTGCCACCGCGGAGGAGCGGGCGCAGCGCCGCACCACCGAACGGAGCATCCTCGACTGGGTCTCGCGAGACGTCCAGTCGCTCAGCCGCCGGCTGGGCGCCGAGGATCGCACCCGCATGGATCGCTATCTGACCAACATCCGTGAAATCGAGCGACGCATGCAGCTCATCGAGGCCCGCAACATGAGCGGAGAGCCGCGGGAGCTCGCGGGGGCACCGGCTGGGGTACCGGATGATTACGGCGAGCACGTGCGCCTCATGTTCGACATTCAGGCGCTCGCTTTTGCCTCAGACATGACCCGGGTCATCACCTTCAAGATGAGCCGAGATGTCTCGAACCGGGTGTATCCCGAGAGCGGAGTGGATGCGGGCTTCCACAATGCGTCGCATCATGGAGGAAACGCGGAGCGCATCCTCGACTTCTCGAAGATCAATCAGTACCACATGAGCTTGCTGCCGTACTTCTTCGAAAAGCTCGAGGACACCTTCGAGGGAGATACGCACCTGCTCGACAAGACGCTGATACTGACGGGATCTCCGATGGGCGATCCCAATCTCCACAACCACAAACGCTGCCCCGTGTTCATGGTGGGTGGGGCGAATGGCCGGCTTCCCAAAGGCGGACTGCACTTGAAGACGCCGGACGGCACGCCGATGGCCAACGTGTTGCTCACCGCGATGCATGCCCTGGGGATGGACGACGTGGAGAGCTTCGGCAACAGCACAGGAGAGCTTTCTTTGGCCAGCGAGGTCACGACCGCGCAAGCGGAGCGCTCGCGATGAGAGGCCGGCTGCGCTTGAACGTCACGGGAGGGCTCCTCCTGACGCTCCTGATGGGAACATC
>Ga0326597_10004412_pt1 | contig 19803 bp, 22 predicted proteins | sample RVTome_12_FD_203789 | JGI IMG/M metagenome (GOLD analysis project Ga0326597, IMG submission 203789) | Soil microbial communities from uranium-contaminated site in the Upper Colorado River Basin, Wyoming, United States - RVT100D185 | ecosystem: Environmental > Terrestrial > Soil > Contaminated >...
CGGGCACAACGCCCATCAGAGTTCCTGTGAGCGATCCGCGCAACGTCGAAAGCGGCCAGCGGAACAGGCTGTCTTTCAGTCCCTTGACGACAGAGCCGGTCATCTCGCCCATCTCGACAACGGTTCCGCCTTCCTGGCCGGCCTCGACCAGGGAAGCGATCGCAAAGATACCGATCAGTGCGAGCGTCAGCGCGACTCCGTCAAACAGATACTGCGTGCCGAAGTTGTAGCGGACAAAGCCGGTGCCGAGGTCGTATCCGATGAAGCTGGTCATGAGTCCGATGACCGCCGAGATCAGGCCCTTGATCGGTTCCTGGACGCTCATCCCGCCAATCAGCGTCATCCCGAGCACCGCCAGGACAGTGTATTCCGCGGGACCGATTTCGACGGCCAGCCGGGCCAGGGGAGGCGCCACCAGCATCAGCACGACGGCTCCCAGGATGCCGCCCACCATGGAGGCTCCCATCGAGAGCCCAATGGCTTCGCTGGCCCTCCCCTGGCGGGCCATGGGATAGCCGTCAAAGCACGTGGCCACGGCGCCCGCTCCGCCGGGTACCTTCATGAGGATGGACGTGATGGACGCTCCGTAGCCATCCGCCGCCCAGAGGGCGATCAGCAGCATCAGACCCACCAGGGGAGGGAAATTGAAGATCAGCGGCAGGAGCAGAGCCAACCCTACGCCGGCGCCGATCCCGGGAATGATGCCGATCACGATCCCGACAAACACGCCGATCAGAATGACAAGAATCGATTGCGGGGCGAGCGCGGCCAGCAATCCTTGCCAAACAAGCTCCATCTGCGCGAGACCTCCACTCCTGAAACGATTCCTAGAACGCTTCCTAAAACGATAGGTTTGCTAATAGTCCCTGATAGAGCGGTACCCGGAGGGCGACCACGAACAACAGGTAGATTCCCGCCACCGTCACTCCGGTAATCAGGGCCAGCCTGGTCTTGTCCTTGGCCCCGAAGGCCAGGCCGCCGCCGTAGACAATCACAGCCGACGAGAGCACCATCCCGAAGACCAGCGTGGCGGCCAGGTAGGCAACCATGCTGCCAAAAGCGAGGAATACGGCCTTCCAATTCCAGTCTGCGCCGGCTCGCTGACCTGGGATCGCGGGCTTGCGGATGACGGCAATGAGATGCTTCAGGACGAGGACAATGCCAATGGTTGCGACAAGCAGGGGTAACTCTCGCGGGCGGGCGGGATAGGACAGTCCAACTCCGAAAAAAACGACGAGCACCGCCAGGATCAGCAGTGCGAAACCAATCTCCAGACGGCGCTGTAGTGTCTGCTCCATATGCATGTTTCCACTAATGCCTCGCGATAAGGCCTAACTCTTGTAGACAAGTTCGGAAGGCCGCACGGGTTTCATGATGTCATACCGCCCCACCAGTTTTCTTAGTAATTGCGCGACCCAATCGGGCTGACGCGGCCCTACCACTATTTCGTCGAATAGAGTTACGAGGTCGACTTGCAACCTTATTCCCGGAGGCATCCCGTCAAGCCGCGAACGTTCCAGCGAGTCGGCAACCGCCTTTATGCAGGCTTTCTTAGTATCGCCTGACAGGACCCAGTTCTGTTCTTTGATAATATCCGCCATCCAGTTGGCGACATCTGTTAAGTTGAGTACTTCCGGTTGCTCTTCCTGGGACGAGACCTGCCATTTGAGATTCGGGTCCCAGATGACCAGTCGAACCTCAGATTCGTGTTTATAGCTTTGTATCTTGCGAAAATGCATGCCGATCAAGTTGTTGGGCCAGGGCGCGTCTTGTGTCCAATCGAGGTAGTGAGCCCGCCCAACATAAACAGTTCGTTCGGCATTGGCGACTGCTTGTTTCAACAGGCCGATCTTGGACTTGATAGCGATACTTCCGTAGCGATCCCACATTGCCATTGACTCACAATTGCTCTCATGCCAGCAATTGATGTAGGTTTCCTTTCGGCCAGTCTCGAATAAACGCAACCATCCTTCGGCAATCTCCCCTCTCTCCGCTAGCTGATTTAGTTCCAAATCGGTCAATCGCCCCTCTCGTGGATCGTCGAGCAAATCGGCGCGGGAGAACCACATCGTCTTGTTTACCAGAAGGTCAATGAACTTTAACAGATCGGTGTAACGCCAGACGACAGCGTCGTCCGCTGGGGTTTCGCAATGTGGATGCTCCTGGTACGCCATGCTCACGCCCGTTGACAGGATCGCCTGTCTGCTCTAGAAGAGAAAAGAGGCGGGGGAATCAAAAGAACAGCTCCGGAGAGACATGGAAACCCTCGCTCAGACGTTGGATGTGGTCTTTAGTCAATTCTCTCTTGCCGCTCAGGACCTCCGACACGATGCTGGGCGTTCCGAACACGTCCAGCAGGTCCTTCTGCTTGAGCCCGTTCTGATCCATGAGGAAACGCAGGACGTCCAGCGGCTTTGCCCGTGGCAGAGGATACTGCTTCTCTTCGAAATTCTCAATCAGCAGTGTCAACAGTTCCGCCAGTTCCCGCTCCGCCCGAGTCAGACTCTTACTGCGGCGGTCGAGATCGTACAGGATTTCGGTGTATGCCTCATTCTCCTTTTCGGTCCGAATGACCTTCGGAGGAACCCGAGTGATCAGCGCGCGATACTCCGGGCTGATGGTGAGAACGCTCATTGGCTTCAGACTCCTTTGCTGTATTCGGCATTAGATTCGCAAAATGCGGAGTCGTCAAGGAGAATCTGAGGACGCAATGGGCGAATACGCCCTCGATCACCCTGCACACCCCACAGGCCGCAGGAAAATGCTTGCCTTGCGGGTGAGGGAGTGGCATCCTAACGGTCACAATCCGGAGAGGCTCGGTGCAATCTTTTGCAGGGAGGCGAAAGCAATGAAAAGGCTGATGGGGACTGTATTCGTCGCCGTCATGGGGCTGCTGGGGGCGGCCGGCAGTTCGTGGGCGCAGCTGAATCCTCCGAATGCCGCGGGCGCGGCCATGGGGCATTTGCATTACAACGTGAAGGACGTTGAGGCGAACCGGAAGTTCTGGATCGCCATGGGGGCGCAGCCGGTCCTGATGGGCGGCACGCGGGAAGTCTTGAAATTTCCCGGCGTCATGGTCCTGCTCACGCAGGCCGAATCGACCGGCGGCACGGAGGGCTCGGTAATCAACCACGTCGGGTTCCGCGTGCCGAACACCCTGCAGATGCTCGAGCATATGAAGTCTCTGGGGTACAAGACTGAGCTGGCAACGAGCGCAACCGGGAAAGTCGGCAGCGTCTACAGTCCGGAAGACGAGCGGATCGAGTTTCTGGAAGACCGGTCCATCAATGTGAAATTCGTTCCCGACTCGGGACAATACGAGCCGCCTCCCAAGATGACGGTTCCGATCACGCTGCATCATATCCATTTTTTTGTTCCCGACGCCGACGTCGAGAAGATTCAGGCGTGGTACGTCAAGGTGTTTGGCGCCGTCCCGGGAAAACGGTTCCGGACGGATCTGATGGGCTACACGGCCGCCGACCTGCCGGGCGTCAATCTGAACATCTCCGGAGGCCACGAGCGGCTTCCCGGCATCAATGGGCGGAGGCTCACGCATATCGGATTCGAGATCCGGAATCTCGAGGCGTTCTGCAAAAAGCTGGAGGCCATGGGAGTGAAGCTGGACCGGCCCTATAACAAGCTTCCAGTCGGCATCGCCAACGCCTATATTACCGATCCTTGGGGAACCTACATTGAATTGACCGAGGGTCTGAACCGTTTGTAGGCGTCTCGGGTTGAGCGGCGTGGCGGGGGGGATCGGCCAAACTTTCCCATCGTCCGACGGGCTCCACGAAAAAGAGGTGATTGTCTATGAGTAATCCATCGATCCCGAAACAGTTCCCGGAGAAGCGTTCCGCCTTGCGCGCGCTGGTTCCCGTCGAAGTCGTGCTCCGGTGCCCGGACAAATCGGGAAAGTCGTTCATTGAGAAAACGCGGACGGTTGACATCAGCCGGACGGGGGCGAGGACGCTCATCGAACACGAAGTAAGTCATGGCGCGCGGCTGCAAATGGCGGTCCCGCACCGGAAACGGAAGTCCTGGGCAACGGTTGCGCGAATTGGAAATAAGAGCGGAAACTTGCAGGAGATCGGTATCGCACTGGAGGACACGGGCGACTTCTGGGGGGTGCGGATGCCGGAAGAAGCCGGCGCGCCGGTTGAAGCAGGAGCCGCCGGAAGGCAGGGGGGAAAGGGAGCGAATGGAAGCGCCACGCCGAGGGAAACAAGCCGGTCCGTTGCTCTGGCGCAGGAGCTGCTGGCTTCGGCGAGCCAGAAGTCCTCAGCCGTGCCGGAGCAGGACGCCTCCGCCCTGCAGGAAGAAGCCCGCGTAGCGGTCGAACAATACACCATGGAAGCATTGCAGTTGCTGAACGACCAAGCCGCGGGGATGATGAGAGATGTGCAGGAACTGATTGCCCAGCAGACGGAAGAGCATCTGCGGCGGGCGGTTGAGACGGCCGTGCGGCAAGTGGAGGCAGCGGCCCGAGAGGTGACGGATCGAAGCCAGCCGGTTTGGGAAGAGCGAATCCGGTCCCTTGCCGATTCCGCGCAGGCGCAGTTGCGGGCGCGGTTGTCGGAACACGAAGCCACGCTGGCGGCCAGCGCGGTCAAGGCGCGCCGCGACCTGGCTCGCAAGCTCGCCGACCTGAGCAGTGCGGTTGCCGAAGATTGAGCGAGGCCTTCCCGCAGAAGAATCGTTTCAGAACGGTTCTGTTGGGAGCCTGGCCGCGTGTGCTCCGCTCTCGGGAGGCTGAGCGAACTACTTCCCGTGCACTTTGGCCAGACTGCTGGCGGCCTCGGCGTCTTCGATGACGGGCGTGGTCTGAAGCTCTAGGAGATCCCCCCACGTGGCCGAAAGCTCCGCCATGGCAGCAGCCTCTCCCTCAATCAGGTGCCAACCGCAGGCCGATCCAGGCACGTGCCAGCGCCCAATGGTCTTCAACCCAGCGGGTACAGGCGCGCCCGTTTTGAGAAATCGCTCGACGGCAGCCTTGTAGCTGCCGGGGGAAATCTTCCACGTAACCATACACTTCATTTGTCTTCCTCCTAGTGTGATGACGTTCGGGCGGAAGCAAAGACTTGTTCCGCCGGTCGGAAAGATCAGGATAACAGACCGGATGACATCGGGTGAGATCAGGTGTCTTCCAACTGGTGCCGCCCTTATAGCGCGACGCGGAATGGATTGATCGTCTCCACTCCAAAACCCACAAAATCTTTCTCATTGCGCGTTGCCACCTGCAAACCTCGCGCGCGGGCCGTTGCCGCAATCATGGCATCTTCGATGAGATGCCCCGACTTCTTTTCCATTAGCTTAGCCCACTCCCGGAAACACTGTCCGTCCATGGGAAGCAAGTTGACGGACTCTTCCAATTGGTCCACCCATCGCTCGATCTCGTCGGCCTTAGCAGCATCCTGGCGGCGGACCCTTTCGATTCCACGCTGCAGCTCTCCGAGTGTGACCGCGGAAATGAATACCTGATCCTCTTGCAAGGAACGGACCCAACTCACTACAGCGCCGTGCGGCCTTGGCTTGCGCAGCTCGGAAACTACGTTGGTATCGAGAAGAAACGCGCTCATCGGAGCGCCACCGGCGGCCGACGCTTCAATCTGCGACGCGCTGGAATAAGATTTTCAAAGCGAGGTCCTGGACCGAGCAATAACTCCTTCAGCCCAGGGCGAGAAGCTTGCTGCAGACGGCGCCATTCCTCAATCGGAACGAGGACAGCGGCCTCCACTCCCCGGCGCGTCACAACTTGAGGCCCCTTCTGAATCGTAGCGTTCAGGAACTCGCTGAACCGAGCCTTCGCGTCTTGCACCTGCCAGGAACCCATCGCAAACCTCCCGCCTGAGTTCATTATAAAGACTGGTCAGATGACTAGTCAATCAGTATTATAGCAACGCCGCGCGGGTCGCGGCGGGAAACCGCGCACGGGAAAGTGCGGTAGTCGGAACTTGCGCGCACAAAGCTTGGGCAAATACCTTATTCAGACTGACTGAATTGCGGTTGGGTGAATCGAAATCGCTGTTGCCAGCGAGGACCGGGATCGTTCGGGTCCTGTTCAACTAATCGCATTCCGAAAGGGAAATGTAGTTCTAATAGTGCGGGTAGAATGTAAGTGATGGTTCTCCAAACAGATTCAAAAACATATTCGGCGTATTCCGGTGTATAGCATTTATCGAATCGTCGCCGATCGCCCTGCTGATGTTCAATCCAGTTGTTTCGAAAGTCCGCAAGCTCGTTCTGCCAATTCTGTCGAACACTCTCCAATAGATTATCAAACCATTCTCTGATCCCGGGATTTGTACACCGGAATTGGGCCAAACCGACTCTAAATTTCTTGTCGGAATCAAACAAGAAACCGATATTAAAACCTCTCTGCCCCGCCGCGTCCTGTGTTAGCTGTTTGTAGGCCTTCCACAATTTTCTGGCGAAGTCTTCGTAGAGTTGCCGCCGATTCATGAGTGGCATTGTTTGGCCGACGGGTTCACGGATCTGTCGGAGTTCCAGGAAGGCGGGAATGAGACCATCCATCAGAATGACATAAATTGCTTCCTTCGCCTGGTGCCGCTGAGGCTCAAATATGTCTCCAGCGTCCACTAGAGGCGGTATTTCAAGCATGTGCTTTACGAACTCTTCGGAAGCGCCGACTTCAGCCTCTAACTCTACCGGCCATTTGTTTGGCGGAACTCCGGTCCCTTGCATCTATCGCCTACCTATCGCAAAAACCATAAGTCCAAATCATGGCCGCAAGCCGTTCATTGACGTTTGGTGGAGGCGGGGGGAGTTGCAAGGCCTACGGGCCTTGTCCTGAGCTCGTCCCGAGCGTAGTCGAGGGGCGAAGTCGAAGGGAACCCCCGATCAAGGCTTCCTTTTTGGCACGGCTCCAACGCTTCAATTGATTCTCTCGCTTGCGTGCCGCAGAGAGCGAATCATGTGCCTCGGTCCAGACAATCTTGACAGGGCGCCGTGCGGCGGTCCATGCAGAACCCTTGCCTTCGTTGTGTTCCCGCAATCGTCGCGGGGGATCGTCCGTGGCACCCACATAATAGGACTCGTCCGCGCACAAGAGAATATATGTGTAAAAACATCCTGGCATCTCACCCTCATGCCAGATTTGCCCCTCGGCAAGCTCGGGACAAATGCTGCGCATTTGGTGGAGGCGGGGGGAGTCGAACCCCCGTCCGAAAAAGTCCTGAACCAGAAGCCTACATGCGTATTCAGTTCGTTAGCTTTCGCCGCCGACAGCGACGAGCTGACAAGAGCCGCCGACAACTAGCCCGGAAGTCTCGCCGTCCCCTCACGGACCGAAAGGGAACAGCCAGCCTGCATAAATGACGTCGTGTTCACCCCTACAGGCGAGGGCGGCACGACGTCGCTACTAGTGGTTAAGCAGCGAGAGCCAATTCAGTATTGGCAGTTAGTTTTTGGTCCACGCGATTGCGGGTGCATGGCCCCCGGCATGCCTTCTAGCCCTGTTCCTTCCCGTCGAACCCGTTTCGCCCCCTTGCGAGAGATAGTACGCCGTTTGGCACTTCTTATTATAGCCGAGTTCTCCGAACCGCAGAAACCGTTTGACACGATTGCGCCGAAGCGTTAATTTCCAAGAGGGTAGCCGTCCTATGCCGGGGCGCGGGATGGGAAGTCCGGCGAATTTACCGCTACCGCGATCTCACGAAGGGCTGGCTGATGGCACAAAACACCGCGGGAGGTTTGGAACATCTTCTGGAAGAGTTGGTTCGACGGGCCGTGCGCGATGCGATTGCGCAGGCCGGAATTTCCGGCGGGGGAACAGCGGTCAGCAGCCCCTCTGCAGCGGCCGGGGCCGCTTCCTCGCCCGCCTCGTCGTCGCTTCCTCTTGTAAATCGCGCGGTTTCCCGGGTGTTGCAACCGACCGGCCAGTCGGAAATTATGGCTGCGGTCCTGCAAAGCGCCTCTGGGTTTGCGGGCCGCTGCGCTCTGTTCGTGCGTCGCGGCGAAGGGTTTTCGTTCTGGCGCGGGGAGGGTTTTGCGGCGGAGACAGCTTCCCAATTGAAGGGGCTCTCCGTCTCGGCCAGCCAAGCGGGCGCGTTCAAAGAGGCTTCGGAAAACCTGCTCGCCGTCTCGAGCGTGCGGACTGCCGGGGCTTTGCCGGACGCGATGGTCAGCGCTCTGGCCGGTGCGGCTGACGACGCTCTGTTCCTGTTTCCGGTTGTCGTGCAGGGGCGCGCCGTTGCGACGCTCTACGCCGATTCCGGCTCGACGGCGGGGTCAGTGGAGGCCTCGGCGCTTGAGATTCTGGCGCGAGTTACCGGCTTGAGCCTGGAAACCGCTGCGGGACGCGCTGCCGCCAGCGCCGCCCACCCCGTTATGGCGCAAGCGGAAGCGCCGGCTCCTGCCGAAGCTTCCGCGCTGGAAGCTCCTCCGGCCGAGGCTGCCGCTCCACCAGCCCCGCCGCCTCCTCCCACCCCGGTCGCAGCGGAGCCGGCTGCGGCTCCGGCCATTCCCCCACCGCCCGATCCAGATTCCCTTCCGGATGGCGATCGGGACAGCCATAAGAAGGCCTATCGCTCCGCCAGGGTGGCCGTGCAGGATTTGCTTGCCTACCCGCAAAATCAGGACAAGATCGCGGAAGGCCGAAAGAACAACACTCTGTACCGGCTGCTCAAGGAAGAGATCGACAAGAATCGGGAGACATACCAGAAGCGCTACGGGCAGACGGCCGCGCGCTCCTATGATTATCTCCATTTCGAGCTGGTGACCAAGCTGGCGGAGAACAATCCCGAGGTGCTGGGGCCGGACTATCCGGGAGAAGTGACCGGATAAAATGGGTCGGGGGAAAACGGTCGGCGGTGCTCCGTCATCCAAACGGATAACTACTCTGATATACCCGAGGTTCGGCGGATATGAATTGGCTGGCGGTGGCATGGGCAATCTGGCTTGCGGCGGGTGCGGCCTGGGTCGCCGCGGAACCCACCACGCAAGAGGAATTGCACACCAAGAGCAAGGCGCTTCTTGAAAAGCCTGCCGCGGCCGAACGCCGCGCCCTCCAGCAGTTTGCCCGCCAGTATGGAGACAATCCCAACGGCGCGCTGGCCCGTCTGGTCCTGGGCTACTCCGCCTACCAAGAGAAGCAGTACGCTCAGGCCCGGGAACAATTCCAGGCTGCGCGCAGCCCGGAGAACCCTCTCCCCGACTATGCGGAATATTACCTGGCCTTGAGCGCCCTGGTGGTTCGGGACCATGCGGCCGTGGCAAAGACCCTGGACGGATTTGCCCGTCGCTATCCCCGGAGCCCCTTTGTCGAGCGGGCCGAGTTGCGGCAAGCCGAAAGCCTTCTGGCGCTCGGGAAGACTGAGGCGGTTCGATCTCTGCTGGCACGTCCTCCGGCCAGCCTTCCCGAAGCGGAAGTCGAGTGGCTGCTGGGGGAGGCCGATTGGAAAGATGGAAAGATACTGGAGGCGATCCCCCATTACCGGAAGATCTATTACTATTTTCCCCGGTCGGCAAAGATGGACGATGCCGCGAAGCGGCTGAACGCGGCGAACGCGCGTTTGGGGAGCCGCGCTCCGAGCCCCTCGCAGGAGTTTCGGGAGGCAAGAGCGGACCTTTTATTTGATGCGAGCCAGTGGGGGGACGCCCGGCGGGAGTATGGGGTTTTGGTAGCTGCGTCGGCGCAAGAGCCTCCGGAAAAAAGGGAGCGCTGGGCAGTGCGCCTCGGCGTCAGCCAGTTCAACTCGAGAGCAACCTGGCCGTCGCTGGAGACTCTTTTGAAATTGAAAGTCTCGGATCCCGAATTGGACGCGGAGCGGCTCTCTACCCTTGCCGCCGCTTACCGCCGGGTGGGCAGAAAGTCGAGCATGGAAGAGTACGTCCGGACGCTGGGGGAAAAATATCCGCAGTCGAAATGGTATGAAGAGGCCCTCTTCCTCGCGGGCAACTATTATCGAATTGCGGACGACACGGAGCGCTCGATGGAGTACTACCGGAAGATCTTCGAGTTGTTTCCGAGCAGCGAGCGAGCAGCGGTCACCCACTGGTACGTTGCCTGGCAGGCTTACCGCGACCGTCGTCTCTCTGCAGCCAAGACTTTGTTTGAAGATCATATCAAGATGTTTCCGGCCAGCCCGCAGGTTTCCGCTGCCTTCTATTGGCTGGGACGGATGGCGGAGGAGGAAGCCCCGCTGGCATCGGTCGCGTATTACCGAAAGCTGACGGAAACATTTCCGAATTTTTATTACGGTTTGCTCGGCCGCGAGCGTTTGGCCGAGATGCCTCCGGAGCTCGCGCGGATGCCGGCCGCGGCGCAGCCGATCTTCTCCCAGATCACCCGTCCGGGCAGCGCAGCGGTTCCCGCAGGCGGGCCCTCCAGCGCTGACTCCGCGGTTCTGAGCCGCGTCAAGATTCTGGAGTCCGCCTGGCTGATCGATTGGGCGGCGGCCGAACTGGCCGACGCCGCGCGCAGCTCCTCCGAGCCGTTCTGGCTGGGGGAGGCGCTGGCGCGCCTGGAAAGGGAGCGAGGCCAGCACCACGTGGCGATGCGCTACGGCAAGCGTCACATCAGCGGCTATTTCGCCATGGATCTGGCCGAGCTGCCCCGCGACCTGTGGGAGATCCTCTTCCCGCGGCTCTGGTGGGACGATTTGCAGAAGAACGCCAAGGCGGCCGGCCTCGACCCGTATCTGGTGGCCGGACTCATTCGCCAGGAGTCGGAGTTTAATCCTCGCGCGCGCTCCCGCTCGGACGCCCGCGGGTTGATGCAGCTGCTTCCTTCGACGGCCCGCTCGGTGGCCCGCCGCGTCCCGGACCGCCGCGCCCGGTCCTATGACCTCGCTTCCCTGTATCTTCCCGAGATCAATATGATTTATGGCACGCACTATTTTAAGGAGGTTCTCGACCGGTTTGGAGGCACGCTCGAGTATGCCCTGGCGGGGTACAACGCGGGCCCGAACCGAGTCACCGCGTGGACGCGCGATGCCAACTTCGGCGAGCCCGCCGAGTTCGTCGAGAGCATTCCCTTTACCGAGACCCGGGAGTACGTCCAGGCGGTTCTGAGAAACGCGGCCGTGTACCGCTTGCTCTATCCTCCGGAGGAGGAGCGAGCCGGGACCGACGCAGTCAAGAGCGTAGTCGCGCGCTCCGTGCCGTAGAACTCCTGTGCCGCTCACAAGAGGTTTCAGAAACCCTCTCGAACTTTCTGAGCACTTTACCAAGCACGGCAACTGGCTTGGAATCTCGGACGAGAACGCCTATGCGGAACGGGCGGATGATTTCTTGGGACGCCCCAGGGAGCCGGGAGTATACGAATTTCGCCGACCGTGGAATAATGATCTTGTGCGGTACGACCCGGTTACGGAAGAATTTGGAGTGTTAGACGAGGACGGCTATATTAAGACCTACGACAAACTAGACCCTGCCAGACACGGCTTCCGGACCAATGGGGAGTACTTTGAATACGAGAGGTCTCGGGCGTTATGACATTTACATGTCCTGTCTGCGGATATGACCGCATGCCATTTCCACCAGAGGACAATCACATCTGTTCTTGTTGCGGAACCGAATTCGGTTACGAGGACATTCGGCGGACACACGAGGAGTTGAGAGAGCAATGGCTGTCCCGTGGCGCCCCTTGGTTCAGCAGAGCGGTTCCTCCTCCTGAAGACTGGGATCCAATTCAGCAATTGCAACGCGCCGGTCTCGAATTCCATGCTGCCGCAAAGAAGCCAGCAAAGCACTAGAGGCTGCCATGCCTCAGAAAACGGAAAAATCATTCTCAAGCGGTGCTCTGCGGGAGGTTCAGTGACGGTCCGGAAAGCAATCCTGTGTTTCGTCTCCGCACTGCTATTGATATCGTGCGGAGAAGCGCCGCGGAAGCCTGACTCGACGGAACTGGATACTCTCCTCCGCGTGGCCGTTGAGAACAGGCAGGTGCCTGCGGTCGTGGCGATGGTGGCCATGCAAGAGGGGATCACCTACGAAGGGGCTGCCGGATTGCCGATGGATGCGATCTTTGCAATCGCCTCGATGACAAAGCCGGTCACATCAGTGGCCGTAATGCAATTGGTGGAAGCCGGGAAGGTGCAACTGGACGAGCCGGCCCATGTCTATCTGCCCGAATTGCGTGCGCTCCAGGTGCTGGAGAACGGCGCGCTGCGTCCGCCGAAGTCGCCTCCGACGGTGCGACACTTGCTCACCCACACGTCTGGCTTCGCCTACGAGTTTCTCAACCGAGACATTGCTGAGTTGGTCCGGCTAGGAAAGCTCGCGGCGGACAGTCCTACTGGCACGGACGAGTTTCTGCACGCGCCGCTGGTCTTCGACCCCGGCGTCCGTTGGGAGTATGGGATCAGTACGGACGGGTTGGGGAAGCTCATAGAGACAGTAACCGGCCAATCCCTCGAGGCGTATATCCGTTCAAATATTTTCGACCCGTTGGGAATGGCGGACACGTCCTACAACGTGCCGCTAGAGAAGCAGAGCCGGCTAGCGCTGCAATATCGTCGGCAGCCGGATGGCAGCCTTGCGGCTATGCCAAGAGAACCGCTTCAACCCACCAAGTTGTTCTTCGGTGGAAGCGGGCTCTATTCCACGGCCGCTGATTATCTCCGATTCACGCGGGCTTTGCTTGCGGGAGGAGAACTCGACGGACGGCGCATCCTGAAAGCTGAAACTGTTGCCATGATGGCGCAGAACCAGATCGGAGAGCTGACGTTGCCTCCTCTGACAAGCCTGGATCAGCAGTTTATGGCCACTAATACGGTAGTGCCCGGTGGTCTGGATGCGTTCGGGCTCGGATTCGCGTTGAATCGCAAGCCCTTGGCGTCAGGGCGCGGAGCGGGCGCCATGTCATGGGGGGGCATATTCAACACGTTCTTCTGGATTGATAGCGAGAAAGGCGTCTGCGCTGTGCTGCTGGTACAAATGTTGCCGTTTGGGGATGCGGGAGCAACAAGGCTGATCGAGGACTTCGACCGGGCGGTATACCGATGAGTACAGCCGGAGCGCGCTCCCCGGAAGGTATCATTTCCCGCCGCACCACCGCCCGGCGCACCGACGGACTCGTCGAGTCCGTGATCCGCGAGATGACGCGCCTGGCCTTGCAGCACGGCGCCATCAACCTCTCCCAGGGCTATCCCGATTTCGCCGCCCCCGCCGAAGTCAAAGAAGCCGCCAAGCGCGCCATTGACGCCGACATCAATCAGTACGCCATCACCTGGGGCGCGAAAAGCTTCCGCGACGCGCTTGCCCGCGAGGCTTCGAAAACCCTCGGATGGAGCGTCAACCCGGAAACGGAAATCACGGTCTGCTGCGGGTCTACCGAAGCTATGTTCGCGAGCTTTATGGGTGTGCTCAACCCCGGCGACGAGGTTATCGTCATCGAGCCGTTTTATGAGAACTATGGTCCCGACTGCAAGCTGACGGGAGCGGTCCCGCGCTACGTCCGCCTGCGCCCTCCCGCCTGGACCCTTCCGGAAGAGGAACTCGCCGCCGCGTTCAATGAGAAGACGCGGGCTCTGGTGCTCAACACGCCCAACAATCCCACCGGCAAAGTCTTCGACCGCGCGGAGATGGAGATGATCGCGCGCCTCTGCCGCCGGCACGACGTGATCGCCATCACCGACGAAATTTACGAGTTCATTCTCTACGAAGGCCGCCAACACATCGCCATCGCGAGCCTCGAAGGGATGCGCGAGCGCAGCGTCACCGTCAACAGCCTGTCGAAGACCTACAGCGTTACGGGATGGCGCGTCGGATGGGCCATTGCTTGTCCCGAGTTCACCAACAGCATCCGCAAGGTTCACGACTTCCTGACCGTAGGGGCCGCCGCGCCGCTCCAGGAGGCCGGCGTCGCCGCGCTTGCGCTGCCCGAGAGCTACTACCGGAAGCTGGCCGCCGACTATACGGAGCGCCGCGACCTGCTGTACTCGGTCCTTGAGGACGCCAGCTTCCGCTGCTTCAAGCCCTACGGCGCGTACTACATCATGACGGACGTTTCCCGCTTCGGTTTCCCGAACGACGTGAAATTTGTCGAATTTCTGATCAAGGAAATCGGCGTGGCCGCGGTGCCTGGATCGAGCTTTTACAGCGATCCGGCCGACGGAGCCCAGCAGGTCCGGTTTGCCTTCTGCAAAAAACTTCAGACGCTCGAAGAAGCCGGGCGCCGGCTGCGGCGTCTGCGCGACCGCCGGTAAGCCGCGGCACGTTTTTTGAGCCGGGGCTTGCTCGGCGACGGGCGGAGGCGGGGAAGCGAGTATGCGAGCGGGGCGCGTGATCCTGACGGCTCTTCTGGCTGCGGCAGTTCTCCAGATTCTTTACTACTACCCGCAGCTTCCTTCCACGGTTGCATCCCACTTCGGTTCCGGGGGCCGCCCGAGCGGCTGGTCTACGAAAGAGGGCTTTTTCGGAATCTACCTGGGAGTCCTGGCTCTGCTTCTCGCCTCGTTTGTTGGTCTGCCGGTTCTCTTTCGCCGCATCTCGCCCGCCTGGATCAATCTGCCGAATAAAGATTACTGGCTGGCCCCCGAGCGCCGGGACCGCACCGTTCGGATTCTAGGTGAGGAGATGCTTTGGTTTGGAGTTGCCACCAGCGCGTTTGTGATCTGCGTCTTTGAGCTTGCCATCCGCGCCAACCTATCCGAGGCAGCTCGCCTTTCCGAACCTGTCATGTGGCTCTTGCTGGCAGCGTACCTGGTCTACACGGTCATTTGGCTGATCCAATTCTATCGGCGATTCGCAAGACCTCGCTAGATGGCTTCCCTAGACCGTTTTCAGGGAAACACCTCACGCCGCAGGCACGCCGCACGCGAGCGAGAACATGATCGGCGGGAATCCGCGTACCGCGCGGGTTCGAGCCTGTTGATTAGTTCCCCCCGCCCCCCGAGTAATTCTCGCGCTTCTCGGTGAAGTGATGGCCTTTATCGTCGCTGATCTCGATAAACAAAATCTGCGGTTTGCCGTCCTTGCGGGCGAAGCCCGTGATCCGCACCTTGTCTCCCGCCTTGATGGTATCGCGCTGCCACCCCATGCCGTTCAGCCGGCGCGGGTTCGGCGCCTCCACGCTCCAGTTCTTCACGGCGGCGTTGGGCTGGTCGAGCGGCTTCGCGTCCAGGAAGAATAAGGAGTGGGGATTCCCCATGGCCACTTCCGTCATGGTGCCTTCGAGCGTGATGGTATTGTCATTGACAAACATCGTGGTGGAGTGGTGCGCCAGGACCGGGGTTGCCAGAGCAACCAGCAAGACTCCCAGGGCTGCCACGCCAACTGCCATTCCGCGATTCCGCGTCATAGTTTTCGAGCCTCCTTTGCCTTTCCCCTTTCGGACTGACGACCTTGCTCTGTTTGTTATTGTAACTCATCATCCGATCTGTCCGCGATCCTATTCGACCACGGTCGACAGCTCCGGGCGCTCCGCGGTCGTGGTGGGGACGGGAGCCTGCGCCGCCGCCGAAAGCGCGCTCAGAGCGAGCACCGCGGCGATCAATCCTTGCTGAATAGCTCGAATCAGCATCCTATCGTTCCTCCGTCAGGCTGACTTCCGATCCCATGTTCTTGCGCTCTTCCTCGTAATCCCGCTCGTACCGCTTATAGAGCTTCACCCACGCCCGTCTCGCCTCCGGGGTGTCCAGGCAGAGCCGCTCGGGCTGGGCCGTGGCGTCGGGCAACTTTTCAAAATACCGCGTGACTGTATATGGCGCCGTCAGCGCGAACCGGTCGTCCACCGTAATCGTCTTTTCAAGCCATTTGTCGTTGGCCACGAATTTCCATCGCTCGGAGATGTGCAGGGCTTCGGTGTGCCGCTGGGGGTCGCGAGAGAGCCAGGTCTTCTCATTGAAGCCGATTGCGGCAATCACCAGCGTGTCCCCTTCCCAATGGGCCACGGAATCGCCGTAATAAGTCAGCGGCGGATTCTTCAAGTGCGGACGGTTCAGGTAAATCCTGCGGATGCCGCCGGTAAGGATGCCGCCGCCGGTTCCTCCAACGATGGTGATTTTCTCCGGGGACGCCAGCAACTCGAACTCCGACGTCGAGTTGCCCCGCAGCGGGCCGGTGGGCCTGCATATTTGCCCAGGGTCCTCCAGTTCGTAACTCGTGGACGTTCCGCGCGCCTTGGCCCAGGGCTGCAAGAGGGAATCGACGAGCTCGATCGTGTCCGGCTCCGGCGGGTGCAGAACTTTGAATCCGGGCGGAGCAATCTGGCCGGCGCGGTCCTGCCCCTCGTACATGCCGACCCACTTTTCCTGCCAGCCAGCCGGCGCAGCCGTCTTCTTCCCGGAGGCGCTGCCGCTCGTTTGCGCCGCCGCCGGCAACACGGCAATCCCGGCCGCGATCGTCGTCACAATCAGAGCCAGAACGGATCGCTGAATCATTCCCTCGATTCGGTTCATCGCTCCTCCTTCGCAGAACTCCCATCACCCCGCTAACTGCTACGGATTCTATGCCCCAGCCCACGGAGGGTCAACCGATCTCCTGTCCGAGCCGCGCGCGTCAGCAAGCGGGGGTTAACCGTGACACAGCATGGAACCCCCGCTCCCTCACGGCCTGCCCTGCCTGTCCTGAGCACAGTCGAAGGAAGCGCAGTCGAATGGGTCGCTGCTCTGACTCTTGCTCGTCACTTGTCACTCGTCACTCGTCACTGCGCCGCGGGCACGCGGCGCTTCAGCTCCTCAAACCAATTCAGCACCACGTTGATCTGCTGCGGCGCTGCCGAATCGCCTTGCTCGCCGGGCTTGACCATCAGGAAACGCTGGCCATCCAGGGAAACATCGTAGTACGCTTCGTTGTTCCCGTGTACGTAATTCCCTTCAAAGAGCATCCGGGGAGTCCCGGCGGCGAAGGTAGCGACAGGCCTCCCGGCCTGTCCTGGGGAGACAGGCGTGGACGCCTGTTCCACTTCAACGCTCACCGCCATCATCTTGTCGCCGTTCAGGTAGAAGAGTTCGCGCCCGTTGCGCGCCCAAACGGGAGCCTCTCCACCGTCCGTCAAAATCTGCCACTTGCCCCTGCTGGAGTCCGGGAAGGGCCGCACGTAAATTTCGTTCCGGCCCGATTCATTAGAAATGTAGGCGATCCACCGGCCGTCCGGCGAGATCTTCGGAGAGGTCTCATTGAATGGACCCTGCAAAAAAGGACTTGATTTCCGGTCGCCTTCGCGCGGGACCATCCAGAGGTCTCGGCCGGCTGTGGGGCCCGTGTAAAAGAAGGCCAGCTTGCCATCGGAGGAGATGGAAGACACCAGTGCGACTGTGCCGTCTGTTGTAATCTGTTCTTCCTCGCCGGTGCCGTCGGCTGCTTTCCAAGAAACGTCTCCTCCCCGATCCGTAACCGACCGATAGACAATGTGCGCCCCATCCGGTGACCACATCGGGCGCGACTTGGCTCCTTCAAACGTCAACCGGCTCAAGGCACCCCGTTCGAGGTCGTAGACCCAAACATCTTGTGTTGCTGTGGAATCTCCTATCCGGACGGCCATTTGCCGGCCATCCGGTGAAAGCTGAAGCTGGCCGTAAGCTCGCGGCGGCGCTCCGAGAGGCTCCTCGCTGCCCTGGCGGTCCACCCAGACCAGCGTATGCTGAGCTTGTGCGGAGTCTTCTCCAACAACGTAGATCAACGATCCGTTCCTGGAAAAGCTGAACTGGGCCGCAGCGCGCGCTAAATTACCAACACCAGCTGGCCCCATCACACCCTCCACAACGGGAACCGGGCCGCCCGTCACCTCCAGCCGCGCCAGGTCAAACGGTACTGCGAACAGCGTTCCATCCCGGACATAAGCCAGGTGCCCCGTGGGTACGTAACGGCCATTCGTGCCCCCTTCGACCAACACCCGCTGCTCCCCCGTTTCCAGGTCTTGCACCACGATCCGGGATGCATTCCAATCCGGAGACACTCTGGCGGTGAAAAGCACGGCCTTGCCCCCTGGAAAGATCTCCGGCCCGTAGACTTGCGCTCTATCCAAGGAGTCGCTCTTGATCAGCAGCTGCTTGGTTCCTCCGCTGCCGGAGACCTGCCAAATCCCATCAGGTAGTCCGAGAGTAATGATGTCGTCCGCGCCCCAGGTCGCGCCGTAGCGAGGCCCAATCTCGGCCAAGGTCACCGGCGCGCCTCCCGTAATGGAGACCTTCTTTAAGCCCTCTATCGTTTCAAACCCAACCCATTGTCCGTCGGGCGAAAAGAAGGGCTCCCCGGCGCCGCCTTGCGTGCCCCGGATGGGCGTAGACTCCAACTCCCCGATCGGGCGAAGGTAAAGCTGGTTGTTGGCGACATAAACAAGATGCGTGCCGTCGGGTGAGAGAGCTGCCATGCTGCCCATGCTGCGTGGCAGACGGCTGAACCGCTGGTCCGGCGGCAGCGCCACGGCGAAGCGGGAAACGATCTGCGGCGCTGGAGAACTGGAGCGCATGAGACTCCAGCGCCGATGCCTGCCACTACGAGACCGAAAGCGAACGCCGCAGCCCAGGGCATGGCCCGTCGCCAGCCCGTGGGAGGAGAAATCGCCGGAGCAGTCTGAGACACAGTCGTCGCGGATGCCGCAGGGGCACTGAGGCTTTCCTCCATCTGAATCTGAAGATCGGCGGCGGAACTGAGGCGGCGTTTGGCATCTTTCTCTAAGCAGCGGCGCAGGACGAAGAGAACGTTGGGTGGAGTTGTCGAAGGCAACGCCGCCCAATCGGGTTCCTTGTAGAGAACGGCGCCAATGATGTCGGCGATGGTGTTCGTTTCCGAGCCGCGCGCGCCAGCAAGCGGTGGTTCGGCCGGTGACGCCCCCGCTCCCTTGCGGTCGCGGCTCGGATCAAACGCTTGCTGGCCCGTCAGCAGTTCATACAGCACGCACCCCAGCGCCCAGATGTCCGTCCGCTTGTCCACCTTCTTGCCGCGTGCCTGCTCCGGCGACATGTAGGCCGCCGTCCCCAGAATCGTCCCCGGCTGCGTCATCCCGGTCTGCGTCGGGGAATCGGCCGGATCGCTGCTGCCGGTGTCGCCGGAAAACGCCCGCGCCAGACCGAAATCGAGGATCTTCACCACGCCTTCAGGAGTGACTTTGACGTTCGCGGGCTTCAGGTCCCGGTGGACGATGGGCTTTTCATGAGCGGCTTCGAGACCCGCCGCAATCTGCTTCGCAATGTCCAGCGCCTCCTCCAGCGGAATCCCGCCTGTTCCGCCATCCGAGCCGCGCGCGTGAGCAAGCGGTGGTTCGGCTGATGACGCCACCGCTCCCTTGCGGTCGCGGCTCTGATGACTGCCTTTAATCCGCTCCCGCAGCGTCTCCCCTTGCGCCAGTTCCATCACCAGGAAATGCGTTCCGCCCGATTCCTCGACGCTATAAATCGCGGCAATGTTCGTGTGATTGAGCTGCGCCAGGACCTGCGCCTCGCGGCGGAAGCGGCCCACCCGCTCGGGGTCCTGGGCGAAGGCTTGCGGCAGGACTTTCAAGGCCACTTCGCGCTGCAGCTTGTTATCCCGCGCGCGATACACTTCGCCCATGCCGCCTGTCCCCAGATGGTCCAGGACCTCGTAATGGTTTAGCCATGTTCCTGGCTTCAGCGTCATGCGTCACCCCCCGCAAGAACTGGTTCCAAGATGCTTTTTCGGGACCCCAAGCGTAAGGGCACGGCTTCAGCCGTGCCGCAAAAGGCCACAAACACAGGGGCTTCAGCCCCTGAGGGATGTCCGAAATTTAGCTCGTGCATGATTTCGCTCACTCTTGAAACCCACTTTCTTCCCCCATTCACCACTCACTACTCACCCCTCACCATCCCCCTGCGCCGCGGGCACGGGTTGTTTGTTCTTGCTCTTCTATCCACTATCCACTAACCACTATCCACTATTCAC
>Ga0326597_10004413_pt1 | contig 19802 bp, 20 predicted proteins | sample RVTome_12_FD_203789 | JGI IMG/M metagenome (GOLD analysis project Ga0326597, IMG submission 203789) | Soil microbial communities from uranium-contaminated site in the Upper Colorado River Basin, Wyoming, United States - RVT100D185 | ecosystem: Environmental > Terrestrial > Soil > Contaminated >...
GTTTTCCCGCCCGACCCGCCCATGCGCAGGCTGCGCCTGCACAGGATGGTCATGCAGCCCGCCTGGATAGCGTCCCACGCCTGTCGGCTTACCTGACAGCGGGGCGCAAATTTTCAAACTGAGACACTTCCGACGAGCCGTGACGGCGAGGCGCGTGGGGCGAAGCCGGCCCCGCCCAGCGGTGGGCCGGGCACGGCGGGAATGATGCACCATCACGACGCAGCACCGGGAGGGGCGCGATGCACCGGCAGCCGCCAAGGAAGACGGCTGCCGGCGCCCGCTCAGAAGAGCTTCTTCAGGCGGTTCAGTCCCTGGCGTACGGCATCCTCGGCCTGCTCGGCGGCGCCGCGCTCCCGCGGCTTCTCGCCACCGGCGGCGGGCCTGTCACCGCTCGCGGCGGCAGGCGGCGGGGCGGACTGGGACCCCGTGTCGGCGGAGGCCGGCGCCTGTCGATAGCGCAGACCCCAGCGCATCTCGTTGGGCGCGTGAATGGTCGCCGCGGTGGCCTGGGCGATGGCGCTGCGATCCCGCTCCACCTTGGGGCCGGGCAGCGGTTCATCGATCACGATCAGGGTGTAGTAGGCCTCCTGCTCCACGGCGGGCAGGTATTCCAGCCAGACGCCCCATCGGGAATAGTCCATGGCGCGCCCCATGTCTGCATCGCGCCGCGCCGCGCCGGCCTTGCCGGCGGCGGCCTCGCCGGCCTCGCGCCGCTCCTGTTTGTTGGCCCAGGCGGCCAGTTCCGGATCGCTCTTGAGCAGGGCATCGGCCTCGTCCGCCGCCTTTTCCGCTTCCTCGTACTTGCCCGCCTGCATCAGTTCCATGGTGCGCCGGGTGGCGGCCATGTAGCGTTGGGTCAGCTCGGGCTTGCGCTCCATCAGCCGTTGCAGCTCCTTGTCCTCGGTGGCGCCGGCCCGCGCCTGGCGCTGCGCGGCGGCATCGCCGGCCTGCCGGCTGTCGCGCATGGCGCCCTGTTGGGCCGACTGCATGGCCTGCATGCCCTGCATGCCGTAGTCATGCCGCAACTGCTGGTCCCGCGGCTCCAGCTTGGCGCCACTGCGGACGAAGAAGGCCAGCTCCAGATGCTTGTATTTCTGGTGCAGGGTCGCCAGTTCCGCCGGCTTGTGTTCCCCCGGGCCGCCGGCACCGCTCCAGTCAACGGCATTGGCCAGGGGATTGAGATGCCGCTGCTGGGCATAGGCCTGCGCCAGCGCCATGCCCTTGCCTTCGATGGGCACCGGCGGGGGCATGGTGTGCACGGAGAGACCCGCGTAAGCCGTGCCCAGTTCTCCCTGGTCCTGGCCTTCCAGGAACACGGCGAAACCGCGCTCGCCATGTTCGCCGGCCATGGCGTGCATGGCGCCCAGCTTGCCCTCGTAGAAGGTGCGCACCTGCTCGATCGGATCGCGCGTCAGAAAGCACCAGTTGGTGACGAACACGCCCTCGTTCGCGGCCCGGCGCCCCACCTCGCCGCTGCAGGGCAGCGCCGGCTTGCCGCCGAAGCTGCCCGGTGCCGACCCGGTGCCCAGCACCCCAGGCACCGCCCCGGGATACACCGGTGCCACCAACGGGGGCCTGTCCGCCGCCGCGAGACCGCCCGGCATGACGAACGCGGCCGGCAACAGCCACGCGCCCAGGTACAGCGCCACACACACAGACAACCGCCACGCCGATGCCCGGGCTCGCGCGAGCCCAGGCGCAGGCACCTGAATCTGCTTGTTCATCGTGGGACTCCTCACGCAGGCATGTGCGGACACGTCCGACCGCATGTCCGCGAAAGCCCCCTCAGCGGGGGACTTCCGCCATATCCATCGCACAATCCGGGGTGCCCTGCCAGAGGGATCATGCCCCGCCGCCAGACCCGCCGTGTGGGCCGGTTGCCCCATGCCGACGGCCTTGCGCAGGCTCCGGCGCCGCCCGGCCGCGGTGGTTGCGTTATCGTGAAAGCGGTGTTAGTTTTGACCTGTTTATCATTAAAAATTATATAATTTCACGATAATCTTGATGACCAAGCGCGTCCGCACATTTTCTGCCACGGATCGTGAGATGGCCATGCTGGCCGCCCTGGCGCGGTATCACGGCTTCTCGAAGAGCGCCATGCTGACGAGCCTGGTGAAGAAAGAATTCTGGCGGGTCTACCCCTCCGGCACCGAGGAGATACCGCCAGACGCCAACGCCCGTATCAGGGAGAACTGACCATGCCCCCCAAGACCCTTGAACCGTCCCTGCCGGCCGGCGGGATGAATGCTCCCGCCGCGCTCGGCGGCATGGACCCGGCACGGCAGGCCGCGCTGCAGGCGGAGATTCGGGATCTGGCCCGAGAGAAGAATGCGGTGATCCTGGCCCACAACTACCAGGTGCCGGAGGTGCAGGACGTGGCCGACTTCGTCGGCGATTCCCTGGGCCTGGCCCTGGAGGCCCAGCGCGCGGACGCGGGGCGCATCATCTTTTGCGGGGTACACTTCATGGCCGAATCGGCCAAGGTGCTCAACCCGGAGAAGCGCGTGTACCTGCCCCACATCGCCGCCGGCTGCTCCCTGGCCGACAGCATCTCGCCGGAGAGCCTGGAGGACTGGATGGCGCGCTACCCCGATCGAGCCGTGGTGACCTACGTGAACTCCACCGCGGAAGTGAAGGCCATGAGCGACATCTGCTGCACCTCGGCCAACGCGGTGTCGGTGGTGCGCAGCCTGGAGACGGACAGGATTCTCTTCACGCCTGACCGTAACCTGGGCCGCTGGGTGGCGGGGCAACTACCGGACAAGGACATCGTGGTCTACGACGGCGCCTGCCCTACCCATGACGTGTTGCGCGGCGCCAACGTGCGCAAGACGCGGGATGCCCACCCGGACGCGGTGCTGATCGCCCACCCGGAATGCCGCGAGGACATCCTGGCCATGGCCGACGAGATCTGTTCCACCACCGCCATGGTGGAGCGCGTGGCCCGCTATCCCGATGCGCGCACGTTCCTCGTGGCCACGGAAAACGGCATGCTGCACCAGCTCAAGCTGCGCTACCCGGACAAGGAGTTCGTGCTGGCCGACGGCTGCATCGGCTGCCGCCTGCACTGCCCGTACATGAAGGTCACCGGCCTGGCGGATGTGCGCCGCGCCCTGACCGACGAGGTGTTCGAGATCACCGTGCCCCCGGACGTGGCCGCGGGCGCCCGCCGCGCCCTGGAGCGCATGCTGGCCGTCCCCCGCGACTGAATGACCGCCGCCATGGCGCGAGCGGTAATGGCCCGGAACCATCATGCCCAGCCCGGCAGCCCGCCGGTGCAGGGCCGTCAGACGAGACGATGCGATGCAGCCCGACGCATTTCTGCCCAAAGCCGGGCAGCCCGATACGACCCGGCCCAATGCCACACCGTCATACGGCATGCACGTCCACGGCATGCTGCCCCATGCCGTCGTCGCGGAGGCGGTGAGCCGCGCCCTGGCCGAGGATGCCCCCTGGGGCGATGCCACCAGCGATGGTTTCCTGCCCGCGGGGGTCAGCGCCCGGCTCGTCATCCGGGCCAAGAGCCCCGGTGTGCTCTGCGGCATGCCCCTGGCCGAGACCGTGTTCCGCTCGGTGGAGCCGGGCGTGGCCTGGCAGCCTGCCCTGGCCGACGGCGCGCCCCTGGCCCCCGGCACCCTGGTGGCCACCATCGATGGGGAGGCGCGGCGGCTGCTGCGCGGCGAGCGCATCGCCCTGAACTTTCTGCAACGGCTCTCCGGCGTGGCCTCGCTCACGGCGGCCCATGTGGCGCGGGCGCGGGAAGGCTCGCCCACCGTGCAGATCGTGGACACCCGCAAGACCACGCCCGGCCTGCGCGTGCTGGAAAAATACGCCGTGCGCACCGGTGGCGGCGCCAATCACCGCTTCGGACTCTCCGACGGCATTCTGATCAAGGACAACCATCTGGCCGTGCTGGCCCGCGCCGGGCTGAGCCTGCGCGAGGGCATCGCCCGCCTGCGGGGCAACATTCCCCATCTGTACCGCGTGCAGGTGGAGGTGGAATCGGTGGCGCAGGCCCGCGAAGCCCTGGAGGCGGGGGCCGACGTGCTGCTGCTGGACAACATGAGCACCGCCGCGATGGCCGAGGCCGTGGCCCTGTGTCGGGGCCGCGCCCTGACCGAGGCCTCGGGCAACATCAGCCTGGCGCGGGTGGCGGAAGTGGCCGCATCGGGCGTGGACTTCATCTCCGTCGGGGCCCTGACCCATTCCGCCCCGGCCCTGGACCTCAGCCTGGACTTCGTGGCCTGAGCCGCGCCGCCCCGGCCGTGGACCTCCGCCTGGATTTCGTGGCCGGAGCGCGGCCACGGCGCCTAGAAGTTGTAGCCGAAGGCCAGGTGGAACATGCCGTTGAAGCGGTGCTCGTCCTCGATGTCTTTTTGCAGCTGCTTCAGGTCCGCTGCCGTCACGGCGGGATTGTTCGTGGTGATGGTCACGTCCGGGGTTTCGCCCTCGTCCAGCACGGCCAGCAGCAGCCCCAGCCCCAGGGAGACGCCGTTGTCGAAGACATGATTGAACCCCACGCCCAGGGCCGGCGCGGTGGCCTGCTTGCCCGCCACGGTGACCAGCAGATCGGTGTCATTGTAGGCCGAGTCACCGATGATGCGGGCCCGCCGGTCGAAATCCACCTCCTGCTTGTCCCCTTCCAGCACCAGCACACCCAGCGCGAAATAGACCCCCGGCACGAAGGGGCTGATGCGCAGCTCCAGGCTCTGCCGGCTGCCGATGGTGGTGTCCACATTGTCCACGCCCTTCTGGTCGAACATCTCCGTCTCCTCCAGATACCGCTCCTGGTCGGAGTCGAAACGGCGGGATTCAATGTTCGACTGGTGCGTGAAGCCCAGATAGAAGGTCTCGTTGAAGTGATACCCCACATGGTAACCCAGCAGGTCGATCTGCAACTGCAGCGGACGCTGGGCGCGGGCATCGGCAAATGCCTGCGCCGGCCACAGGGCCAGCAGCAGGGCGACGGCGAATAGCGGCAAACGCGCGAGCATGACAGCCTCCAGGCGAAATGTTGATCCCCGGCGCTGGTGGGAGCCGCCGATACCTGACCCCCATGCTAGCACGCCACTGCGACACTCACTTGATCCAGTGCAAGCCGGGCTCCCGGCCCGGCCGGTGGGGATGCTACACTCCGCGCAGTGCCCGTGCGTCCCCGGCCGGATGGATGCGCCTGTCCCGGCGCCGCCCCGGCATCACCCCCAAGCGGAAACAGGATCATGACCGACCGCACCGCCAGCCCCTCCTATTTTCAGCACCTGGCCCGCTACAACACCTGGGCCAATGGCCTGCTCTACGCCGCCTGCGCCGCGCTGCCCGCCGCGGAATACCACCGGGCGCGGCCCAGCTTTTTCGGCAGCATCCACGCGACCCTGAACCATCTGCTGGTGGCGGACCGCATCTGGTTCGGCCGCATCACCGGCAATGCGCCGGACATTGCGCTGAATGCGGAATTGTACGCGGACCTGCCCTCGCTGCGGACCGCGCGGGAGGCCGAGGACGCCCGTATCGAAACCCTGGTGCAGGGAATGAGCGAAGCCGATCTGCTGCGCCCCGTGCGCTACGGCAATTCGTCGGGAAAAACCTTCGCCGATCCGCTCGTCGAGCTGCTGCCGCACGTCTTCAATCACCAGACCCACCACCGGGGGCAGGTGCACGACATGCTCAGCCAGACGGACGTGGCACCGCCATCCCTGGACCTGATCGCCTACCAGCGCGGCCGGCGCTGATGCCGGGGCCGCTGCACCCGTGCAGGGTCAACCCCCACCCGCGCGGCGGCGCCCCACGACGGACAACAGCAGCATCGCCAGCAGCCCCATGCCCACCAACACCAGCAGGTAGGGCCAGCTCTCCCACAGGGATTGCCCCTTGAGCAGCACATTGCGCGTGGCGATGTTGGCATGGGTCAGCGGCATCAGGTAGGCGATCCAGCGCAGGGCCGGGGGCAGGGCATCGATGCTCCAGATCAGGTCGCCGAAGAACACCTGCGGCAGGATCACCAGCGGCACGAACTGAATCGCCTGAAACTCGTTGCGCGCGGCAAAGGAGACCAGCAACCCGAGCAGCAGCGCGATCACCACCATCAGCAAGGTGACGAGCACCAGGGACCCCACCTGCAGCGCCGTCACGGGAAAGCCCAGCAGCGCCAACAGAAACGCCAGCACGATGGCCGCCTGCACCAGGGCGAACAGGATGAAGCCGCACACATAGCCCAGGATCACCTCGGCCAGCCGCACCGGCGCGATGAGCAGGCGCTCCAGCGTGCCGCGCACCCGCTCCCGCTGGAAGGTCACGTTGGCCAGCAGGAACGTCAGGAAGAACACGAAGAACGGCAACAGCACGGGGAGAAAGAAGTCGATCTGCCGCAGGTCCTCCGAGCCATAGAGATAGCGCTTGTCGATATCGAGCGGCTTGACATTGACCGAGTTGGCGCACGCCGCGGAGCACTGGGCGTCGATCACCACCGGCAGCGCGGAGGCCAGGTCGTCCGCGGCGGAGGCCACGGCGGAAGCCACGGTGGCCGTGACCGTGGGCCGCGAACCTTCCAGAAAGAGCAGCAGTTGCCCCGGCTTGCCGCTGAAACGGTCCGCGATGAGCTGCTCGGGGAAATACAGCACGCCGTCCACATGCCCCAGGCGCAATTCCTCGCGGATCATGCGCTCCAGGGTCGGCCCGTCCCGCTCTTCATCGGGAATGGCGGAGAGGAATGCCAGCGTGACATCGTCCTCCCGCGCCAGGGCATCCTCCAGGTCGCCCACGAACAGGCGCGCCGCACCCCGGGCCAGCACAGCCACCCGCGCCGTCTCATCATGGGACAGGGAGACATACACCAGGCTCATCACCACCATCGGCACCAGGAAGAACAGGGCCAGGGTGCGCGGGTCCCGCAGGAAGCCGAGGATGATCCGCTGGGCAATCCAGGGAATGGCGCTCATGGGTCCAGCTCCACCTGGTCCTCCCGTGCCCGGGTGGCCTGGACGAATGCCGCCTCCAGATCGGCGACGCCGTAGCGCTCGATCAACGCCTGGGGCGCATCCCGCTCCAGCAGGCTGCCATCGCGCAGGAAGATGACCTCCTGGCAGTGCACGGCCTCGGCGATGTGGTGCGTGGTGACCAGGATCGAGGCCCCCTCCTCGCTCAGCACCTCGAACCATTCCCAGAAGCGCAGCCGCAGGCTGGGGTCCACGCCCGTGGTGGGCTCGTCCAGAATCAGCAGGCTGGGCCGATGCACCAGGGCCGTGGCCAGCATCACGCGGTGCTGCATGCCGCCGGACAGGTCGCGCACGGGCCGGTCGGCCTCATGGGACAGCGCCACGCGCTCCAGCACCTCCTCGGTGCGCGCATGCAGCGCATCGCCGCGCATCCCGTACAACCGGCCGAAGAAGCGCACGTTCTCCCGCGCATTCAGCTCCTCGTACAGGGCGAGCTGCTGGGGCATGTACCCGATGCGCCGGGTGGCCCGCGGGTCCCCCGGCGCGAGCTCCCCGAACAGCACCACGCGCCCGGCATCGGGCCGTTGCAGTCCCATGATGATTTTCAGCAGGGTGGTCTTGCCGGCGCCATTGGGCCCCAGCAGGCCGAAGATGCGGCCCTCCGGAATGGTCAGCGTGAGCGGATGCAGCGCGGGGCGACCCCCAAAGGCCTTGCTGACGTGATCCAGCTCAATCATGGCATGGCTTTCGTGGGACATCGCCGTGGCGGGGATGCCACGGACTCAGGCTTTGTGAAACGGCGCCAGCCCGGTGCGCAGCAGCGCCTGGGTGGCATCCGCAAACCAGATGTCCAGCAACTCGTCCAGGTGCCCTTCCTGGCGGCGGCGGATGCGCTCGCACAGCGCTTCCGTGCGCATGGTCTTGTTGAGCGCGAAGGCCGGTTGGTGCAGCCCCGCCAGCTCGCGCAGATGCGCCAGGGCGCGGGCCTCCACCTCGGCCTTGGGAAAGGCGCCGTGCAGCAGGCCCAGCTTGACCCAGGCCTCGGCCGTTTCCAGCCGCCCGCTGGTGATCAGGTCACTGGCCACGCCGTCGCCGGCCAGGAAGCGAAGAAGCTGGTCGGCAAAGTAGGGATTGGGGACGCCGATGCGTACCTCATTCAGCCCCAGCAGCGCCCGCCCGGTGGGGCCATAGCGATAGTCGCAGGCCATGAGCAGCGTCGTGCCCGCGCCGATGGCATGGGCCTGCATGGCACCCACGACGGGAATGCGCATCTCCAGCAGCCGCAGCACGAGCTGGCCTTCCACCTTGAACAGGGTCCTCATGCTCGCCCGCGACTGGGCCAGCCCCCAGGGCAGATCCAGGCCGATGCAGAAGAACTTCTCCCCGCCCACCAGCAGCAGCCCCCGCGTCGCCGGCCCCATGCCGTCCACCGCCTGATGCAGCTCGTGCAGCAGATCCAGATGAATGGCGTTGGTGACCCCATTGTGCAGGCGCAGCTGCACGATGCCGTCACTCAGTTCCGTCTGTTCCAGGTATTGCATGGCGACCTATCCGCTTTGGTGCCCCCATCTCCACATAGCACAGTCGCCCACGGCGCCACCATGGACGCGGCGGCATGACCGCCGGGCGGCCGTAATTTATGGTTGACGGAATGAGAATGAGACTGTATCTCATGACTATCTTGCACCCCCAACACGAGAGAGATCGATGGCACACGCGGCATGTTACCTGGATCAACTGGATCGGGAGGAGACCATGCGGGCCTTGCAGCAGTCCCTGGCCGGCATGAATGCGGAGGGGCTGCGCGTGGTGGTGAACTGCTTTCTGGCGGCGATGTATCGCGCGGCGGTGAGCGGGCAGACCTTGGACCATGTGCTGGCCCACGAGATCAGCGATGTCCACACCCAGACGATCGTGCATCTGCATCGCCACGTGATGCAGCACATGCTGCGCGAGGGTACGTCGGATGCCGCGCCCGCGGCCGCCTGGCGGAACTGACTGTTACGGGTACGGCTCACCTGCGCCGGGCGTCTTACCTCCCGCCCACGACGCCTGGGTCGCCGGGTCCGCAACGGTCTTTTTTTTGGGTAGCACGACGCGCGTGGCCGGGCCCGGTCTGGGCAGGGGCGCGGCGATAGCGGGAGCCAGGGAAGGCGCCTGACGCCACCCGCGCGGCTGCCGGCCGCGGCGCGCGCTATTCTCTCGCGGCTAGACGCCGCCGAACACCTCGGCCCACTGCTCCAGGGCCGTCTCCTGGCCGGGGACGATCTGCACCACGAGCCGGTCGTAGCCGGCCTCGGCCAACCCACGAATCTTGTCCCGCAGCGCATCGGGCGTGGCGGTCAGGGTGCGCCTGCTCAGCATCTCGGCCGTCATCAGCGGCTCCTCCTCCGGGCGCAGGAAGGTCAGATGCCCCCGGTGCAGCGAGAGATAGCGCGCATCGGGCGGCTCGTACCCCCGGTAATGCTCGGCCAGGGCCCGGGCGGATTCGCGCATGTCGTCGGGCACCTGCGCCAGGGGCAGTCCGTCCTCCACGATGCGGTGCAGCGCCGAGGCCACGATGGGCCCGGCCTGGGCCTTGGCCCGGGGCGAGGCGGCATCCTCGCCGGGCGCCAGCACACAGCCCAGGGCGAACAGGGTGGCATCCGGCGTGCCGGCGATGGTGTCATTGCCGGAGCCGGCGCTGTTGCCGGCGGCATGGCCGGCCTCGGCACAGGCGGCGCGCCAGTCGGCCATGTCCGCCCGCACCTGCTCGTCGGTGCGGAAGAAGTTGATCCAGCCCCCGCCCAGTTTGGCCGTGAGGCGGCGGGCGCGCGGCCCGAAGGCGGAAATGTACAGGGGAATGGGGTCGCGCGTGTTGATCAGCCCGCGCTCGGGCTGGAGAAAGCGCACCTTGCGCTCGTGATCCTCGAAGGTACAGGTCACCGTCTCCTCGGCCAGCAGGCCATAGACCTGGCGAATGTAGGTGGCCATGTCGCCCAGCCGCATGGCGGGCAGGCCCATGGTGCGGCGGCCCGTGTAGCCCGTGCCCACGCCGAAGTCGATGCGCCCCGGCGCAAGCTGGTTCAGGCTGGCCAGGGCATTGGCCGTCACCGGGGCGATGCGGTTGGAGGGGATGATCACGCCCGTGGACAGGCGGATGCGGCGGGTCTTGACCGCCGCGGCGGCCATGCCCACGAAGATGTCCGCCGAGAGCAGTTGCGTGTCGTAGAACCAGGCGCTGGCGAAGCCCAGCTCCTCGGCCCGCGCCACCGTGCGCCAGGCATCGGCCGGGGTGGGCAGGGCAATGCCGAATTCCATGCTCCCTCCTCGGCGCCCGGACGTCCGCGCGCGTCTACAGGATGAACGCCATGCTGGGCAGGCCCATTTCCGCATGCACCAGCTCCACGATCTTCTGGGACATGCGCAGTTCGCCGTTCTCCCGGCGCAGACGGTAGGTCGCGCGCCCGGGCCACACGCGCAGCTCGCCCACGGCCTGCACGGACAGCTCGTAGAGCACCATGTTCGCCGCCACGCGCAGATTGTTGCCCGGCGCGTCCAGCTCCAGCACCTCGATGTTGGAGAGCATGCGCCGCATGGGCGACGGCGGCGTCTGGGACCAGCGGCGGCCCGTGGCCAGCTGCTGCACCCGCGTGCGCAGCCGCGAGCGGTTGTCATTGATGTAGGCCAGCCGCTCCCTGGGGTCGTGGTCGGCCAGGCCCCGGGGCACCCAGTAGTGCATGTCGTCGGTGACCAGGGCCTCCCACTCCTTGTAGCGGGATTCATCGGCCAGGCGCGCCTCAAGATAGAGAAACGCCTCCAGCTCACGCATCAGGTCGTCGGCCACCGGGATCGGGTTCGTCACGGCACTCATGCGCCGCGCTCCATCACATGCCGGTAGTGGCGCCAGAAGCCACGATAGGTCGTCTCATCGGACAGGGCGCCGGCGCGTCGCAGCGCCGTCTCCTGCACGTCGCGGTGCCGCCCGCGGCTCATGTCCAGCCAGGCGCGGTGTTCCTCGCCGGCCGCCATGGCCGGGTCCGCGCCGCCCAGGCTGCTCTGAATGCGCTCGGCCGTCACGGCATCGTCGGCCAGCAGGAAGCTCGCCGGGCCCATGGCCGCCTCGGACATGCGCATCAGGCGCTGGTTGATGGCCTCGCCCGCGTTCTCCATCTGCATGGCCGTGTGATGGTGCAGGGTCAGGTTGGGCGCGATGGGTTCCACGCGCGCCACATTGATTTCGCCCAGGAACAGATTGGGGAAGACCAGCCCGTGGGGCGGCCCTTTTTGCATCAGCGCCTCGGCCCGCTCCTGTCCGTAGGCCTCTATAAGCGCATCGCGGTATTCCGGCTGCTTGTCCGGCGTGGTGTTGATCCAGGCCAGGGGATGGGGATAGCTGGGGCTGAGGTCCAGCTCGATGTGCCCCCCCCCATGATCCACGGCGCGGGACATGTTGCCGTGCTCCCCGCCCAGCATGGTGTCCTCGTACTGGCTGGACTCGTTGGCGGTGAACAGGGAGATGTGCACGAAATTCAGGTGATAGCCGTCGTTGTCGCTCTCCGGCCACATCTTCCAGTTGGAGTCGATGCGCTGGCCGATCCAGTTGGGCGCCACGCGGATGCTGCCCGTGGGCGAGAGGTCGCACATGCGGTCGATGAGGTACTTGCCCCCCGGCCCCAGATGGTCGGCCAGGGTGCCCGCCGTGCCCGAGGGATTGGCGAAGATGAAGCCCCGGTAGACATCCAGCTGCCCGGCCCGGTCCAGGCCCAGCTCGCGCTTGTCCTTGTCGAACCCGCCGGGATAGGACACGCCCTTCAACTCGCCGTCCAGGGCATAGGTCCACCCGTGGTAGGTGCACTTGAACTGCCGGTCGTGGCCGCGCTCGCGCCAGCACAGGGCCGTGCCGCGGTGGGCGCAGCGGTTGGCCAGCAGGTTCAGCCGGCCCTTGAGGTCGCGGGTGAGAATGTAATTCTCCAGCCCCAGCCGCCGCGTGACCCAGTCCCCCGGTTCGGGCAGCTCGGAGTCGTGGGCCACAAACACCCAACCCTGGTGGTAGATGCGGTGCATCTCCTGGCGGAATACCTCCGGATTGACATAAACGCTCCCGTGCACGCGATCCTCGTGCACCAGGGTGCCGTAATCCATCGTCATTGCATGCACTCCCCGTATGCGTCGGCGCCGCGCTGAAATCCTCGCGGCCACCCCCGTTGGACGCCGTGAAAGCCAATCCTTATTCATACCGAAGGCGCGCGCCGATTGCCAATCCGGCGCATCACGGGGCAGAGACTCAGTTTGAAACAATATTCGTTGAAAAGGGTCGGAACCTTGCGCCGGCCAGGAACAGGGTGCGCCACAAGGGGCATTCCTTTTTCAGTTGGGCCTCACCCCCCGCCAGGGCGGGGGTGAGATGAAGCCGGCGGCATAGCCACTTCATTTCCGATGGACAGCGGGCCTGTCATGTTTCCGGTCAGGCATGAGGAATTCAAACTGAGTCACTACCCATCACGGACCCGGATAGACCCACCACAGCCACAGCACGCCCCAGGCCGTCGTCAGCAGCGTCAGGGGCAGGCCCACGCGGAAATAGGCCCAGAAGCCGATCCCGCCGATCTCCCGCGCCCGCTCCGCCACGATGATATTGGCCACGGAGCCGAGCAGGGTCAGGTTGCCGGCAAAGGTGGAGGCCATGGCCAGCAGCTCCCACCCGAGCCGCGGGTCGGGCAGTCCCTGCATGGTCTCGCGCACGACCAGGATAAACGGGACGTTGGACACCACGTTGGAGCCCAGCAGAAAGATGCCCGCGCCGCGCGCCAAGTCGCCCAGCCCCGGCGCGGCGCCCAACAGGGGCAGCGCCGCGAACACCCGCGCCGGCAACCCCGTGCGCACCAGCCCCTCCACCACCACGAACAACCCCGCGAAAAAGAGCAGGATGGACCAGTCGATGCGCGCCCAGAGCAGAGCTGCATCGCGCCGGTGCAGCACCAGCAGCGCGGCAAAGCCCCCCGTGGCGGCCCACGCCAGATCGGCCCCGGCGGTATAGGCCGCCACCGTGCCCGCCAGCACGGACAGCGTGAGCCACACCCGCGGCCGCAAGGGCGGCATGGCCGCCGGCGGACGCAGGCGCATCCCGCGCAGGCTGCCGCGGAAGAGCCAGGCCAGCAACCCATGATTGATGGCCAGCCCGGCCACGGCCACCGGCCCCAGCAGCGCCGCATGGGCCCCATAGGACAGACCGCCCAGCAGCCCGCAGAGCATGTTCTGCGGATTGCCGACCAGCGTGGCCACGCTGCCCGTGTTCGCCGCGGTGGCCAGGGCCAGCAGGTAGGGCAGGGGCGGCAGTCCCTGCCGCTGCACCAGCCGCACCACCAGCGGTGCCGCCAGCACACACACCGCATCATTCGTGATCACCGCCGCCAGCGCACCGCTGCCCCACACGATGGCCCCGAGCAGCCCCTGGGGCGTCGGCGCGATGCGCAACAGCCATGCCTCCGCATCGTCGAAGAAGCCGTCCAGGGCCAGAAAGGCCCCCATGCCCATCACCCCGAAGAGCAGCAGGATCGTCGCGCCGTTGATTGCCGCCAGGGCCTCGGCCGCCGGCAGCGCACCCAGCAGCACCACGGCCACGGCCCCCACCAGCGCCGCCGCGGGCCGGTCCAGCGGCAGCCAGCGCAGGCGCCGGGCCGAGATGAGCACGTAGGTGACGGCAAAGACGATGATTCCTGCGGTGGACATGGAACGGCCCTCGAGAGGTAAAGGGATGGCAAATCCTCGCCCGCGCCCACGCTAGCAAGTTCCGCCGGCAAAAACGCCTGTGCCCGCAAGGACGCCCCCCGTGCTACCTTGGGGACAATCCGCCGCGGCCCATGTCACAGGGCCAACTGCCGCGCGCGGCGCAACGCAAAGGCGCAGATGGAGCGAATCCGGGCAATCAAGCTGGTGCTGTGGGTGGTGCTGGGCCTGAATCTGGCCGTGGCGGCGGCCAAGTTGCTGATCGGTTACGGCATCGGCTCCCTGGCCATGGTTGCCGACGGGTTCCATTCCACCCTGGACGGCTCGTCCAACGTGATCGGGCTGGTGGGCATCGTTGTGGCATCGCGCCCGCCGGACCGGGAACATCCCTACGGGCACCAGAAGTATGAGGCCTTCTCCTCCCTGGGCATCGCGCTGCTGCTGGGCGTCACGGCGCTGGAGGTGGTGCGGGCGGGGCTGGGGCGGCTGGGCAGCGATGTCCGGCCGGAGACCTCGTGGGCCGGCGTGGCCGTGATGGTCGTCACCATGGCCGTCAACCTGGGAGTGAGCCTTTACGAGCGGCGGCAGGGGGAACGCTGGAACAGCAGCATCCTCATCGCCGATGCGGGCCACACGCGCTCGGACCTGTTCGTCTCGCTCTCCGTGCTCGCCGGGCTGGGGGCCGTGTGGATGGGCTGGTACTGGCTGGATGTGGCCGTGGCCTTCATGATCGCCGCGCTGATCCTGTACATCGCCTACGGCATCCTGCGTCGGGTCTCCCAGGAGCTGATCGATACGGCGGCCATTCCCCGCGAGCAGATCGCCAGGGAAGCCCTGACCGTGCCGGGCGTGATCTCCACGAGCAACGTGCGCAGCCGCGGCTCCGCCCCCAACCTGTTCATCGACCTGGAAATCCAGGTTTCGCCGGCGCTGCGTCTGTCCGATGCTCATGCCCTGGCACATCAGGTGCGGGACCGCTGCATGGCTGCCTTCGAGGCGAGCGACGTGGTGGTGCACGTGGAGCCGGCCGCTGGTTCCCAGGAAACCACGCCGCCCATCCCCTAGCGGCAATCCCGGACAGGACTCCCTGGCGCCTGCGTGGTCGCTGCCCCCGTCAATCCAGATAGGTCTCGTAGTAGCGGCGGTATTCGGCGGCCACGGCGGGATAGGGCCGGTACATCTCCAGGAAGAACTTGAACGAGGCCATCTTCACGTAGGAATAGGCCGGCACGGCAAACAGGCTGGCCAGGGTGACGCGCACCAGGAAATGGTCGGACAGGCTGAAGATCAGCAGCGGCACCACCGCCACGAACAGGCCCTCGATGGCGATGCGCACCGTGAACAGCACCCAGGACTGCCAGAACACCCGCCAGTCCAGGAACAGGCGGTAGAACAGGCCCAGCCGCTCCAGAAAATGGCCGCTGGAGACGACCGCCAGCTTGGAGGAATAGGACATGCCGGCCATCATGATCGGCCCGGACAGGGCGGCCAGCGCCCCGGCGACGATGACCCAACCGTCCCACCCCGTGCCGGACCACAGCAGCCGCGTCACCGCGAAGACCAGTACCAGCCATAGCGCCGCCACGCCGCTCAGGGTGGCCACGGCCACCGCATCCCATGCCACCTGATCCCAGCGCAGCAGCAGCAGGGAGCGCAGAAAGCCCATGCGCTCGCGCTCGTAGCGGTGCATGCGCCGCATGTCGCTGGAGGGCCACAGGGAGATGATCTGCTTGACCAGGAACAGCCCCGCCAGCACGGCCAGGGTGCGCGGATCGGTAAGCAGCCCCAGCACCTGGGCCGGCAATTCGCGGTACACGAATGCGGCCCACTGGGGCGCGCTGTGCTCGATGTCGGGCATTTGCAGCAGCCCGCCACCGGGCTTCAGGTACTGGAAGCCCCGCTCCAGCAGGATCATCAGCCCCACCAGCAGCAGGAACGACTTGTAGCGCACCAGGTCGCCGATGGAATGGACGACGAGCACCTTGAGAATTCGGGACACGGCCTGGCATACCTGGTGGGAGCTGCGGACGCGGCCGCTGCCGGGGTCATTTGCCCGGCGTCAGCCGCCGCTACGGCGAGCGCAACCGGCGCTGGAACTGGCTGTATTCTACCGTGAAGCGGGGAAAAGACCACACCACGAGCCCCGCGCCCAGCCCCACCAGCAGCGCCGGCACCCACCAGGGCGCGGCAAACCACAGGCCGCGCAACGCCAAGGCCAGCAGCACCAGCCCAATGAGCAGCAGCGCGCCCCAGCCGCACCAGCGCAGCTCCCAGTAGGCCCGGCCGTCGAGCGGCTTGCCGGGGATGCCCCAGGCCGGCGCCAGGCGCTGCTGCTCCGGCACGCGCAGCACCCAGAAGTACAGGGCGTGCAGCGTGAGCCACACCAGCCCGATCACCGCCACGCCGTCGCTCAGCCAATGGCTGCGGGACATGGCATTGGCCACCAGCATGGCCCCGGCGAGCAGCAGGGCAAACAGGCCCACCGCCACGCCTGCCAGGCGCTGCCCCAGTGGCGCGCGGCGATCGCCGGCCAGGGCATAGGCCAGCGCCATGAACATGAACGCCGCCGCCGCATGGCCGCTGGGAAAGCTGCCCCGGTAGATGCCGTCCGTGATGTAGTGCGCGCCGAACTGATACCACTCCGTGTAGGGCAGCTCACCCCGGCCGAACACGGACCACGGCCGGGGCCGCCCCATGACCCACTTCAGGCTGTGCACCACGCCCAGCCCCGCGGCCAGCGCGCCGGTGATCAGATAGCCCAGGGCCGGACGCCAGGCGGCCAGGCGCCGGCTCGCCGTGGGGCGCTGCGCCAGCACATAGGCCACGGTCATGCCCAGGATCAGCAGCACGGGCAGGTCGCTGGCACCGGGCAGATGCCCTTCGAACAGGGTGCGGCGCATGACATGGGTGAATCCCTCGTGGCGATGCTCCATCAGCCAACGGGTCCACGCCAGGTCAACGGGCGTCACCGCCACCAGCAGGCCACCGAAAACGCACAGGATGAGCAGGAAAATCACCACGATGCCGCCACGCGCAGGTTCTCCGGCGCGGCGGGATGCGCGGCGCCCTGGCCCAGCCTACCATGCCCCGTGACCGACGGGCCAAGTGCCGCATTGCACGGCAGATTGACGGGTGGGCAAAAAGCCCCCACCCTGGGGCCTGGTGCCGTGGCCGGCTGCACTGTCTTGCCGACTGCACGGCGTTGCCGACGCCTCCCCACGTGAATGCACGCCATGGCTCCTTCCCGCCGCGCCGCCCCGGCCGCCGACCCGCTTTCCCGCTGGTACTGGCTGGGCCCGCTGCTCGTGCTCGTGCTGCTGACCGTGCTGACCTGGCTGCTGGACCTGGACCGTACGCTGGCCGCGCACTTCCACGATCCCCAGGCCGACTCCGCCTGGCCCCAGGGCGAAGGCGCCTTCTGGCTATGGTGGTACCGCTACGGCGTCGTGCCGGCGCTGCTCATGTTCGCCGCCGGGGCGCTGGTCTATGCCGCGGGCTATGCCCGACGCGGAAACAACGAGGCCCGGCGCGCCGGCGCCCTGATCATGCTGGCGCTGATCGTGGGGCCCCTGATGCTGACCAATGGATTGCTGAAGAATACCTACGGCCGGCCCCGGCCGCGGCAGGTGGAGGCCTTCGGGGGCGACCGCCCGTTCGTGCCCGTGCTGCTGCCCACCTGGCGGAGCAGTGAGCGCAGCTTTCCCAGCGGCCATGCGGCGGCGGGCTTCGCCCCCGTGGCTCTGCTGTTCGCCCTGCGGCGGCGCCGGCCCGGGCTGGCCTGGGCCGCCGGCGCGGGGGGACTGGCCTGGGGCGGGGTGCTGGGCTACATGCGCATGGCCCAGGGCGGGCATTTCTTCTCGGATGTGGTGTGGGCCGCGGGGCTGGACTACTTCGCGGCCTATGGGGTGGACCGCTGGCTGGCCCGCCGCGCGGCCCATGGCGCACCGGCCGGCAGCAAGGCGACGCCCCGGCGCGCGCGGCTGGTCTGGGCCGTGGCCATCGCCGCACCCACCCTGCTGATCGGGGTGTACCTGTTTCGCCTGCCCTACTTCGAGACCCTGCAACAGCGCATCCCGCTGTCCCCCGCGCTGGAAAGTACGCGGCTGACCATCGCCGGGGTGCCCGGCAAATTGTCCGTGGAGCAGGACGGGGCGCCGGGAGAGATTCGTATCCGCACCCGGCTGGACGGACGCAGCCTGCCCGCCGCCCATGCGCTGACCCGCGTGGAGCGCGTGGCGGGGGAGCCGGGCGAGCCGCCGGGCTACCGCTACGCGGTGCGCACAGTGGGCATGGTGGGGGCCTACCGGCTGCATGCGCGGGTCACCGTGCCGCCCAATGTGCCGGTGACCATCGTGTGGGAGGACCTGCCGCGGGACGACCTGCTGGCCGGCTGGCCGTCGCGGTAGCCCGGTGCCGTGCGCGGCATCGGGCGCGCACGGGCTGTCCGTGGCCCGGCAGGCCCCAAGGCGCTGTATGGGCTGTTCCAAGGGCTGTGCGGGCCGCCCCGGGATAGTGTATAGAAGTGGTGGACGCGGGCCGTGTGCAATGCGGCCAGGGCTACGGCTTGGCGTCACATCCGGGATTCAACGCTGATGGAGAGCCACATGCTGCACCGAATTCTCGTTCCCCTTGACGTCTCCCCGGGCACGGCCAGCGCCATTCGCCTGGCCGCATCCATCGCCAAGCAACTGCGTCAGGACGGCCGCGCCAACGTGATGCTGGAAGGGCTGGGTATCGTGGACACGGACCAGATCCCCCGCGGGCGCTTCGCCGCCGTCGCCAGCCCTGATGAGATGCTGGAGAACGCCCGCGCGAAGGCCCGGGAACTGGTGGCCGATTTTCACAAGCTGGCGCTGGCCGAGGGCCTGGACGAGGCCAGACTGGAGGAACGCGTCTCCGAAGGGTCGCCCACCACCGTGATCGCCCACCATCATGTGTTCGCGGACATGGTGGTCATGACCGACACCTGCTCCTTCCCGCCGGTGACGCGGGACTACGAAACGCTGGTGCACCTGATGTTCGAATCCTCGCGGCCCATCCTGGTCGTGCCGGAGGAGGCAACAGCCGTGAAGGAGGTGCTGATGGTGATGGACGGCACCGCCACGTCATCCCGCATGATGTATGCCTACGTGCATCTGAATCCCTTCCCCAAGGCCAAGGTCACCGTGGTGCGCTCGACCTACGAGGAGCAGCACCACAACCTCAAGGACTTCTTCCTGCGCATGGAGCGCTACATGGCGGGCTTCGGGATCGAGATCAAGCACACACGGGTGGACGGCCACATGATGGAGCAGCTTCCCGACCTGATCGAGCGCGAGAAGACCGACCTGGTCGCCGTGGGCCTGCACCGTGAGCACCTGCTGCACAAGTTCGCCGCGCCCCTGCATCTGGTGGACATGCCGGTGGAAGAGCTGATGCGCCGCACCGGCGTCTCGCTGTTCACCGTGCATTAGTCCAGCCGATCCGGTGCGAAAGGCGAAGCGTCGAACGTGGCCGGGAGCGCGTCGTCCAGGCGATGGGCGGCGCGCTTGAGAAAGCAGCCCACGGCGAGCGCGCGGGCAGCGTGGCGTCCCACGGCCGGCAGCACCACCGGCGGATGGCGCACGGGCACCGCATTGTTGAGCAGCCGCGTGATGATCAACAACACCCGCATGACGATCGGCAAATGCATCGCGCGCCCCTCATTTGCTTCGCGGAGGCAGCGGGCGGCGAACTCCCTTTGCAGCACGCCCCACGCCGACGATCAGCCGCCGCGATTGCTTGTGACGCGCTGTAAATTGTCACATGCTGAAAGCTGTGCGCGACACTGCGGCGTCGGGCGAATCCCGCGGGCGCGCCGCATGATCGGCGGGCGGGCAAGGTCAAAGGCACCTGCCTGGCAGGACGGCATCACCGGCGAGCCAGCGCAGCGGGCCGCGCCTTGGTGGCTGCACCCCCCAACCCTCCTCGGATTCTCATGGCCGAACTGGAACAGTGGCACGCGTATTCCCTGGACACCATCTGCGACCGGCTGGACTGCGGACTGGACGGGCTGAGCGATGAGGAAGCCGCCAGGCGCCTTGCCCACTACGGCGAGAACCGCCTGCCCGACGTGCCGCCCGTGCCCCAGTGGCGTATCTTCCTGCGCCAGTTCCTCAGCCCGCTGATCTACGTCCTCATCGC
>Ga0326597_10004414_pt1 | contig 19799 bp, 23 predicted proteins | sample RVTome_12_FD_203789 | JGI IMG/M metagenome (GOLD analysis project Ga0326597, IMG submission 203789) | Soil microbial communities from uranium-contaminated site in the Upper Colorado River Basin, Wyoming, United States - RVT100D185 | ecosystem: Environmental > Terrestrial > Soil > Contaminated >...
TGCTTTTCTACATAGGTCAACTAGCTTATCACTGCTACTCATACGCACTCTACGTATATAGTACTGTGAATATGCAGGATGTACGCCCGGTGTAGCTCCTCCTAATAGGCTTAAAGTACCACTTGGCTTAACGGTTGTTAGTTTTATGCTCCTTGGAACACCTAATTTGTCACTCCATTCATTATCAAAGGCTCTTAATTCTCTATATATCTTATCTAACCATGGTAATTTGTCCATACTTTGAGCTACTCCTGTAATTCCTAGACCAATTCTTCTATTTTTTCTTACTATTTTCCTTGTTTTTTCCCATGCAAAATCTAAATCCCATATAGCTTTCTGTGTTTTATATAGTAATTTAGCTAAATCTATTGCTTCTTCTATTGTTTCCAATCTATTTAGATATAATTCACATAGATTACATGCTTCTCCATCTCCTAATGTTATCTCTGCACAAGGATTAAAGCCTTCTGCATTGTCTTCATTAGCTGGATATAGGTCTGATTTACTCATTGGACCATCAATTAATCTACCATATTTTTTTGCAAGTCTCATATTCACGAAACCATATGGTTCACCATTACCTTTATAGCCTGCCCAAATCTGACTTGGTACATCTTCATTAAATTCTTCAATGTCGATTGAATTATTACTCATTGCTCTATGGTTTGGTACACCACCTAAGTCCCATCTCTTAGCTTTAATATATGCAATATCATCTGAATCACCAATAGCTATCTCTGCAGAACGTCTCACATTACCTGCTACAACAACAGAACCTAAAATATTAACTATATCTAATACATCAATACTTCTTAATTTTTTTCCAGCTCTTAATTCTAATACTTCTTTAACTTGTTCAATTCCATCGATTAATATTTGTGGTCCACTCGATGTTCCACCAAATCCTGTAATAGGTTCTCCTGCCCCTCTAATTAAAATTGTTGAATAAGAAAAACTTTTACCACCATTAAGATAAGCATCCATAACCATTCTTAATAATGCTACCCATCCTTCTCTACTATCTGGAACTATAAAGTCAGCGTCTTTTGTTTTCTCATGTGTAATTTTAATTCCTTTATTTACTCTAGGTAGTTCGTGAATATCTTCTCTTCTAACAGAAAATCCTACTCCTCCACCTAACATTAAATTATCAAATATAAATCCAAAGTCTTTGTAATCCCTCATTGATGTATACCAACAGTTAAGAAGACTTGCACCACCATATCTCTTTACAGTATCTGTTCCAAATTGCCAAAGCATTCTTCCTGCAAAATTTCCTTTAAGATGAAAAACATAATCAAATAATCTTTCCATTTCTTTCTCTGTATATTTAGCTCCAATTGCTTGAGCACCTTCTACACATCTTCTAACAGTTTCATACCATTCTTCTGTTCTGTCTTCTCCTTCAATTTTCCTACTATAGGTTCTCTTATATACAATATATCCTAAACCATTGAATCCAAATCCAGGGTCTTTTGTTTTGTAGCTATCTACAAATTTGTCGCTTAATTTCATTACTTCATTCATTCTTCTATTCCTCTACAATTAAAGCATACAAATGGATTTGAGTCATTATTAACTTCATCTCCACATATTGTACAATAATCTTTTTCATTTATTTCTACCGCCATTATAAATAACAATGTACTAAGTCTATTAATATAAGTTGTACATACTTCTCTGATATTATGTTCATTTGAAAAGTCTACAATTTTTCGTTCTAATTCTCTTGTTCTAACTCTTGCTTCATTAAACTCTATAGCAACAGGATGTCTAAATCTTACAAATCCTTTTAAGTCAAAATGATATAAAGTATCAATTAGTTTTTCAATAGCTTCAACATCTTCTATCTGTATAGAATTTTCTAATTCTTTTTCGAACGATACTTCTGCAGATATTTTCATTAAGTTATCATAAACCGTTTCTAATTCTTCTTTAAAATTTTCATTATTTAACAATCTCATTAACTGTGATTGTAAAGAATCTATTGTTCCATTAATATCAATTAGACAATGGCACTTTTGTAATCGTCTTCCACTAAGAGTTGATGTAACTCCTTTATCTCCACCTTTCGTATATAATTTCATTTTATTCTTCCTGTATTAAATAATAATATTCTTCTTCATCCCAGTCTTCGTCCATTAATTCTGTTATAAGTTTTTCTTCAAAAAATTGATGACGTAGTCTGTCTCCATATTGTTTTCTACATTTCCAAATTACATAATGTAGATATTCATGTCCTATACTTTTAGATACATTTAAGATAAAATCATCTTCATCATTATGATTATGATTATGATTATCCTGGTGAAATACCAGATTTATGAAGACAGTATTTTTCTCGTAATTATAATAACCAAATGATTCTTTATAAAGATTATGTATTAATTTTTTATTATTTAAAAACTTAAATTTTGGTTGCTTCACTGTATTAATATTAGAAGTATATTTAGTTTATAAATCTTGCGTTATTACTTTATAGTTAAACTATTATTTATTATATAATATACGTTAATTGTCTTGTTCTTTATTGTTATAATATATTGTATTACTATGAAAAAATTCATAGTAATCAAATATAGAATAAACTATATAAATGAGTTGTTATACATATTACAATATGAGAGGAATTATATTCACGTTTGGGGACCTATCTCCTTTGGAACTTGTTAAAAAACATAATGAGTTCCTTGGGAGGGTGGTTAAAGTGAAACGAGGTGGAAAGTTTCATTATTATTACTATGCTGGAGAATTAGATAATATCTTATTCTTAAAATTATCCAACGGCTGTTATTTCTTACCATTACCGGAGAATGTCGGACTGATAACTCCGGGAGATGGCCCTATTGTAGCGGAATTAGATATAGATAAATCAAAATTAAAAACAGGAGCACAGTACTTCCTACAAAAATATAAAGGTATTAGGGTGAATAATCTTGAGTGAAATTACAGTTGGTGATATGTTAAAAGAAATGGCTAAGGTCTGTAAGATATCATTATTAAAAGAAGAAGATGAAGTGATAAGAGCCATAATTAGAAGTAAACCTAAAACTGAAATACTTAGAGAATTACAAACTAAATATCCTCATGAAAATTTAAAGATGACTGACCTTGATGACTTCTTAATAGCATATAAAGATATATTTTTTGATGAAGCTAAAAAATTACAAACTGCTTATGGTAGAAGATTAATTAAACAGCAAGAAGGTCTAACAAATGAGTTAGTTGACCTAGCTATAACAACTAAACGTCTTGTAAATAAGTTTGAAGAAGAAGGAGATAATACAAATACTGTTGGAGCACTTAGAGTTGCTGCAGATATTTATATGAAGGTTGGAAAGGTTCAAGGAATATTTGATGACAAACAAGAAGTTAATGTAAATCTTCAAATGGATAAAATGGTTCAGAAAATTACTTCAGAAGGAACCAGAGGTATGAGTCATAGATTACAAAATATGTTTGATGACGAAGTTATAGAAGCTGAGGTAATTGATGACTAGAAATACAATTAATAAAGATTTTGAAGTTACATATGAAATTATTATCAAATCTTATCTTAAGGAATTAAAAGAAAATGGTAAAAAAATAATTGAGTATGAAGATTTAACCGATGATGAAAAACTACAAATTATTGCACAGATGGGTAGAAAGATTAAAATCATTGAAAATGGTGAAGGTCTTAATTTTTTTATGAAGCATATTATTCAAGCTAATGTTTTTTGGTTTCATGAGAAGTGGAATAAACTACATATCAAATATAAAAATCTTTGTATTGTTGCACCAAGAGGGGTTGGTAAAACTTATTGGGCAAACCATATATTACCAATATATCATAGTGCTACTAAAATACAATTCTTTCCGGATACAGTTAAACCGCCTAAGATGCATGAGAGCATGATTATAGGTTATAATGAAGAAATGGCTAAGAAGTTTTTAGCTGACCCAAGAGATAGTATTGAAACAAATGAATTTTTAAAAAATCTTATAGGACAAGGAGCTAACGCTGATTGGAATAAGATGCAGTTAGATATGGAGAACAGAACTAGTATTATTGCTAAATCATTTTCTGGTGCTATCAGAGGTTATCATGAAGCTGGTATTGTTATTGCTGATGATTTGTTAAGTGATAAATCAGAGTTAAGTCCACAGATATTAAAATCATCTTTAAACAATATAGTTAAACCTATAACTAGAAGATTTAGAGCAAGGTTCTTATTAGTTGGTACACGATTTTCAGAAGATGATATTTATGCTTCAAGTGAAGAGAGAGCTAATATTGATGATGGTAAAGGATTATATGGTTTTTATAATATATGGGTTGAGTTAGACCATGATAATAAAAAAGTTTATATTTGTGAACAAGAAGGTAAGGAAATTAAAAAACATTTAGATACTGGAATATCAGATATTTATGATTATGCTGAATTAGCAGAAGCTCAAATGGAAGACCCAATTTCTTTTGCAAGAGAATATGAATGTAAAATTGTATCAGATAAAGAAGTCCCATTTCCATCTAATGTTTTATTAGAATCAAGAGATATGGAACTTTCATATGAATATGAAGCGGATAAAAAGAAAAGCTATAAAGGAGGATTAGATTCATCTAACTCTACAAATAAAGATTCGGATGAGACAGTATTAATGATTGGATATAAAGATGCTGATAATAACATTGTTCCAGCTAGAATATTTGCTGATAATACTTTGATTGCTCCAGAAAGAATAACATCTATGAAAAACATTATGATAGATTTTAAAAGACCAGAAATATTGGCTGAAAAGAATAGTATGGGTCAAACTAATATTGATTTTATTAATAAAGATATGTTTTATTTAATTCCTTTTAATACAAGTAGAACATCTAAAATTGATATTACTGAAATGGCTGAGAAAATAGTAAAAGGAAAAAGATTAAAGCTTCCATATAAAACAGCAGAGGATAGAAGAATTACTGATAAATTAATTCATCAACTATCTGGAGTTAGAGAAAAGAAAACTAGAACTGGATTACGTTCATATACAGGAACAACTAAACATGATGATTATTATATTGCTTTTATTTTAATGGTTAAACAATTATTGGAAGGAGCCGGACGATTAAAAATAAGTTCTTATAAAAGAACTGATTTCAATGATTATTAAGATAAGTTTTAAAAGTGAAATAAGATAATAAATATATAGGTGAACACCGTTGGCAAAGAAAAAACAAGATGAAATTCTCGAATTAAAAAAAGAAACACAAACTTCTATTATAGCCGTTCAAAGGCAAGATATATTAACATATACTACATTAGACGCTAAAACTCTTGATGAGTTATATGCAACAGTACCAGAAATCTCAAGGGCTATTGACCTTAGAGGAGCTGCAATTATTGCTAGAGGATTTGAAATTACTGCTAGAGATGATTCAGACGCAGCTAAGAAATTTGCTTCTCTATGTTTACAGATAATAAATAACAGCGGTGGAGTATCTTTTATAGAAAATTGGCAAAAAAATGCTGATTTATATGGTAATGGTTATGTTGAATTAGTTAATGAAGATGGTGGAGATGCAATTACAAAATTAGCACTTGTTCATTCATATCAATTTGGTTATGAATTAGAGGAATATAATGACCAAGGACAAACTAAAACAAGAGTAAAGCTTGATAAGAATACTCAGGAACCGGTTGGTTATGCATCATATGTGTTTAATCAAACTAAAAATATTTTTGAAAATAAAACAAAATTTGATATCAATAGAATTGCTCATTTACGATACAAATTAATTGGAGATGCTTTATATGGTGTTTCTATGGTACAACCAATGTATGGTTCAGTTCTTAGAAAACTTAGAACAGAACAACATATTGAAGATGCTGCAAGAATGGTTTCTTCTCCTAAAATGGTTATTAGTGGAGAATTTGCTGATGATAATGAAGCTAGGAATGAAGCTAGAGAAGCTGCAAGCTTAGATGTATCAGATGTTATTATATTACAAAACGGTAAACAGTTCCAGATTATTAATCCAGGAGAAACTAATCTTCCTCAACTTAGAGAAATCTTCGTTACTAATATTACAACAGCATGTGGTATTCCCCGACCTATTCTTACAAGTGAAGGTAATGATATAAATAAAGCTACTATTCAAGAGCTTATGAAATCTCTTAGAGATGATATGCGTTCTAATATGAATAAAATTAAAGCTATTATGGAAAATCAAATCTTTTATAGTATTGGTGAAACTCATGGTATTGCTGGTTTCGAAACAATAATTCCAACCTTTTCATTTCCAGAGGATAGAGAATCAGAAGATGAATTAATTGTTAGAGAAGAAAGAAAAGCTGCAACTCTTACAAGTTTAAGCAATTCTTTATCAATTCTTAATAATGTTTATACATCAACAGGGAGTAACATTGAAGGAATGCAGGATTTAATGATTAAAACAGTTGATATTTATAGTAAAACAATTGATACTTTTATGGTTAATAATGACCAGAGAATTAGTATGATTGAAGAAGATTTAACTGAAGCAGCTGCCGCAACTAAGAAAACTGAACTTAGTATGGAATTAAATTATTATAATAATTATAGTATGGCTGATGAGATTGATACATTAAAACAACAGGATGTTCTTTCTAGTCAACATCATTTATTACATATGGCTTTTGAACAACTTAAGAAAGGTGCTATTATTAGGGACCACAAGACTGAAAAGGAATTATCCATGATGGATTTATTAGAAAAACATAGACAATATGTTAGTTTAATGAAAGAGTTAGGAATGAATCACGTTCTTATGGAAGCTGGTAGAGAACTTGATGATATATATTATAAATTACAGGAATAATTTAAATGGTTGCAACTAGAGAAGGTGAAAGAGTAGATATATTTACTACTAATCACAGTACAAGATATGGACAATTAATACAATCTGTTGATAATAATGGTAATGTTAAATTTATTAGGAGTAATACTAATAATGAGGGTACTGAAGAAGTAGCTGTTAGTTTACGGGGACATGTTTGTCCTCAAAACACAAGCTACATTACCTTAGGAGCAGGTAGTGCATTTACTGGCGATTGGCAAGATACTTTAGATTACGGAACTGTAAATATTGGTATAAAATCAGATGTTGATAGTGCTATTGATGGATTAGAAATACAATGGGCTCATAATATTGATGGACATATTGATGAAAAAGATGTTTTTTCTATTACAGCTAACAATGGTAAAGTATTTACTTTTGGACCAGCTAGAAGATACGTTAGAGTAATGTATACTAATGGTACTGAACCTCAAACATTATTTGATTTAGAAACAACTTTAAGAAGAGTATTTGTAAAAACTAGTAGTCATAGAGTGCAAGACCCTGTTATTACCGAAGATGATGCTGAATTAGTTACTAATATACCTAAAATACAAACTGTTGATGGAACTTATCAAAATGTTAGCGATAATTATCCAATGCCAGTAAAGGATAGTGACGGTAGTCACAGAAATGCAGCAAATAGTATATTTGGTGATAGATATATTGGAACTAGGGTACCAACCATTGCTACACAATTTCAATATAGCGTTCCAACAGATGCTTTAGTTTTTGATACTATAACCACTGGTTCTTATAATATGTCTAATTATATGTTAAATATTCATACTGGAACATCTTCTACTGGACATATTGGTGTACAAACTAAAGAATATCTTAGATATATTCCTGGTTATGAAGCATATGCATTTTTTACAGTAATTTTTAATACTGCAACGGCTGATACAAGTCAAAGAGTTGGTATATTTGATTATGATGATGGTAATGGTAATGGTTTCTTTTTAGGTTATGAGGGAACAACGTTTGGTATTACTCGAAGAAGAGCAGGTACAGATTATTTTCAAGAAATAGATGTTAATACTGTTTTTCCAAGTAATATTGGTATTTATAACCCAACTCTGGGTAATGTTTATAAAATTAGTTATGGGTATTTAGGTTTTGCAACCATACATTTTGAAGTTATGTTACCTCATGGTGGATTTATAGAATTAGGTAGTATTGAATATCCAAACTCATCTAATATAACACATATTGCAAATACTAATATTCCTATTAGAGCTGAAGTTACAAATAGTGGTAATACAACTAATATATCATTATCTATGGGTAGTTTATCAGGTGGTATAGTAGATGGTGGCGGAAGAGACCCAATGGTTAGATGGTTTAGTTTTGCTGGAGATACAACAAATATTAATGCTGGAACAACTACTCTTTTTCATTTTAGAAATAAGGAAATATTTAATGGTTTAAATAATAAAATCTCTTCTCAACTTAGTTTTATATCATCATCTACTGATGGTGTGAAGAATGTAGCTTGGACTATAATTAAAAATCCAACTATTACAACCCCTGGAACATGGACTGATATAAATACCTCTGATTCAATAATGGAATATTCTACTGATACTATAAGTACAATTGGAACTGGTTCATTAATGATTCCTTGGAAAATGGCAAAGATAGATAGATTTTTTGAAGATGTTACTCAATATATATTAAAATTAAACCCTGGTGAAACCTCGGTATTTAGAGTTACCTCAAGTGCTAGTAGTGATGTTGATATTGGTTTAAGATGGAAGGAATTATTTTAATTTATACATTAAAGTAAGATAAGATTTAAAAATAAAATAAAACAATAAGATATATATAGGTGATAAACCATGGTAACATATAATTCAATAACAAACGCAACACTTGCAACTGTACTAACAGCTTTAAGTGATTACGGAGTAAGTTCTGAGCGGATAGTAAACATTTTCTGGAATGGAAGTGCTTATGTAGCAGTTTATGTAGTAAACTAATAATGGCAGAAAATAAATTAAGTAAAGAATTACTCGAATTGAGTAAAAAGGTAGAAGGTTATATAAAATTTTCTACAGAAGGTAGAATTAATTCTATTATAGAACTTTCTGAAGATGTGGAATTACCATATCATTTTAGTTGTGAAGCATTACATCCGGGTACATTTAAAGGTTTCACAATTGAAGAATTGGAAATCGAAAGAGGTAAAGATACAATTTTTATTTCTGATGATAACTTTCATAATTACGAAATTAACAAGGACCATAAATCTTCTAGGAAGATGGAAGCATCTGTTAGTGATGTAGTAGGACGTGTAACAATGTCTGAATACGATAAAGGTAAAAGAGCATTAATAATGAGCGGTCAAGTTTTTGATAAAGAAATTGCTTTAAAATTAATGCATGGTCTTATTAAATATGTTTCTCTAAGAATTAATCCAGGTAGAATTGATGTTGAAAATGGACTAAGATATGCTAGAGAATTAAAATTTGAAGAATTATCATTCGTAAGAGCACCCGGAGACCCAAACGCACGAATATTATGAGGTTATAATGGCAAAAGAAAAAGAATTAATGGAAAAAATTCAAGTAGCTCTTGATAAGCTAAAAGATGTCGATAATGATATCGTTAAGGCAGTTTATGAAGAACTAAATGGATATATTGCTGAAGTTTCCAAATTAGAACCTGAAGTTACAGAAGAGAAAAAAGATGAAGAGGTTGTAGAAGATGAGAAATCAGAAGATGCAGCAGAGACAGAAGAAACCGAAGTAACCGAAGAAGCTAATGAAGAAGTAACTGAGGAAGTAAAAGAAGAACCTAAAGCAGAAGAAGCAGAAGCTGAAGCTGTAGAAGAAGAAATTGTTACAGAACCAGTTGACACAGTAGAAAAAGAACTTAATGCAGAAGTAATTGTTAAGTTAAAAGAAGCATCTATTGAGTTAGATGCTAAACAAGAAATAATTAACGGATATAAGAATAAGATTGTAGAGTTAGAGACAACATTAGAAACTTATAGAAACAAAGAGAAATTAGAATTAAAAGCAAGATATGATACTAAAGCTGTAAAGTTAGTAGAATTATATAAAAGGCTTAATATAGATAAATCTCAATCAGAAATAGAACTTAATTATTCAGAAGAACAAATTGATAAACTTACAAAAGACTTAGAAGCTGTATCAGCTAACGTAAGTAAGCCTATTCAAAGGCAAACAAGCGTAAGTCTAGAGTTAGGGTCAAATAAAGAAAAAGAAATAACCGCTAGAGAAAGAGCAGAAATGCTATTATTTAGCTAAACAATAGAGGTAATAAAAAATGAGTACAATAATCGAACTTGCATCAGGTTCAAACTCAACTACTTCATTTGGTTCAGGAGTTAACAAAGCGTTAGCTGTTGAGGCACAACAAGTATTTGAAGTTAAAGAATCAAAAGCAAACTTTAGAGCATTCGCTTCAAGAATCGAAAGTACACCAGAATATCAGTTAGATATTGAAAAATTCGGTGGAATCACTGTTTCAAACGGTGGAGATTTAGAAGACGGGTCAGTAGACGCAACATACACAGTAATAGACAATCAAAGCTTAATTAGCTTCGATACAGGATACGCAATCTCAGTAGGATTTAAGTTAACACCTAAGTTACTTAGACAAGCTAGACAGGACCCTGAAGCATTTATGGCTAGATATAGACAGAAAATTGCATTCGATATGGCTAGAAAAGAAGATGTTTATGTTGGTAGTGTTCTTTTAACAGGAGCATCACAAACATGGTATGGTGGAAACGCTACATCAGACATAACATTAAACACTGGAAGTGTTATGACAATTGAAATGTTTGAAAAATCAATTGATGAGATGAAAGAAAATGAGTATGAACCTACTGATTTCATCGGAACACCAAAAGTAATTGGACAATTAAGAAGAGACGCAAGACTTTTAAATGATAGTGACTTCTCAGTAGCTATTAAAGAAGACGGTTCAACTGTAACACAAATCGGGAATGTAAAGGTTCACGAAGTTAAAGGAACAACTGTTTTTCCAGATTATGCAATTGCAACTGGAAGCGGAACTTCAGGACTTATGCTTGATAGCTCAAGTGCTTTCGCAATCGTTGACTTTTTAAAGTCAGAAGGAGCAAGCCCTGTAACTATCAGTGTAGGAACACCAGATGTTACTCTAGCAGGAGCTAACTATCATAGAATAGTTGGACAATCTGAACTACAAGCAAAAATCTTAGATGATGCTGCAGTTCACAAGTTTAGAGTATCTAAAATATAAGGGTTTTAAACCCCTTCTTTTTTATTTTTTTTTAATAAACAAACATATATAAAATGACTATAACTACAGGTTCCGAAGTAAAAGCAGTTGCACAGCTTACTAATGAGTATACTGATACAGAGATTCTTACAGAAATAGATATAGTTGAGGCAGAATTATATAATAGATATAATTTACCAAAAAGAAGTTCTTTTAGTATTGATGATGATTATACTGATTTTTATGTTTCTAATGATGATGTTTATGACATCACAAGAGTTCAAGTATCTGTTGATACAGCTGTTGACCCAAGTGGTTATTTAACAGTAGCTACTGGTAGTACAACTTGGACACATACAGCACCTAATAATTACATTACTTTAGCAGCTGCTTTCATAACTAGTTATGATACAAAAAGTGTTAGAGTTCAATATATTCCTAAAGCACATAATTTAATTGCAACAAATACGTGTGCATTAAATTTAATTGACGCTACTACTATAACAGACGGTGAAAATACTATAGAAGCACCTCTTGTTACTAGAATAAAGGATAGGATAACTAGATATAAAATGTTAGTTAAACCTAGAACTATTGTTAGAAGTAGTGCTTATTCTCAATATGATAATTTTGATTATGAGAGTATTACTCAAAGTAATTTAAGATAATGTTTTTAAAGCTTGAGAAGTAAGTTATATATAGACGGGATGTCTATTTAAATCCACGGTGTGGTATCTAAATCCTCGGGTAGGTAAAATTATGGGAAGTGCAATAGTTGCGAGAAAATTAATCAAAGATTTATTAAACACTAACATATTAGACCCATATCCAGGAACAAGAAAAGGTAACAGCCCAAAACAATTTTATGACCAATCAGATGGTTTAAATTTAACTAGAGCAGATTCATTTCCTAAAGGTTATATTACAAGTGATTCTAAAGATACTATATTACAAGGTATTGGTTCACTTGGTCATGCTAATAAAAGCGTTACTATTAATATATGGTATTTTGTTAAAGATAAAATTTCTTATACTGATGGTGATAACATAGTTTATAAAGAAGAAGATTATGTTGAATATATGGTTGAAAAAATAAGAACTTATCTTGAAAGTAATCGTAAAATTAATGATGAATATCATATTAAATCTTTTGATTCAAGTAATGGTACACAAAAAACACAAGAAGGAACATTTAGTGTTTATTATGATGTTGTTCCTGTTACAATTTATTGGGATGATACTTATGGTGCGTAAAAATAATAGTAAAGCAATTATTGATTTAGGAAAATCTTTTAATGTTGTAGCTACAGAAATAATTAATGAAACAGCCGATGGTGTTCAAAAAAGACTTGAAATTGCTCAAACTAATATGAAACAAACTATTAAATCATGGGGACATAAAACTGTTAATGGTAATAATGGTAGTATTTATAGTGCTATTATTATTTCAGATAATCCAAAGAAGAAATCAACTCCTAAAGCAGGAGAAGTACCAACAAAATTATATTTAAGAGTAAAACAACCTCAATTAAAAAAGGCAGAAGCTTTAGAATTTGGGGTGGCTCCACATTATACTAATATAGGAGAAAAGGCTTATAAATGGGCAATTAATAATACTCCATTTGAAGGAAATGGTCCAGGTTTTTGGGGTAGAGGTGGTAATTATATAGTTTTTGTTGGCGGAAAAAATAGTAAGATTAAAAAAGGAAATAGTGAAAGACAATTCTGGGAAATTGGAATACGTGCCGCTTTTCCTAAAGGTATTGATGCGGAATTAAATAAGATTGCTCAAAGTGGAGCTAAAAAAGGTTTGTATAATCTTGAAAGAAGAATTAAAAAATTAAATAAATAGGAGAAAAAAGAAAATGGCAGAAGCATTATTCCCGGATGAAGCACTAGTAGAAGTGCAAAAACAAGGAAGTACAAAAGTTAACGTAACAGTTGACATAGATAATTTTGAAGAATCAGGTTTTGAGAGAGAAATTGAAACAAGACCGTTCTTTGGAGGAGCAAAAGTAACAATTAAAAAACCACAAGCAGATGGAGAACTTACATTAAATGCAAAAATTACAAGAGCATTATGGGACCAGATGTTATGGGGTGGAACTGGAAGTTCATTCACAAGTGGTGGAGACCAAGACCCATACAGAATTACATTTCTAGTAACAAAACAAAGTGGTATTACTGCGGCTAGTGATGCATTAGCAGCAGGTAGTGACCATTATAGAAAAACATACGCTAATTGTTTTATGACTGGGTTTAATCCTAAATTAGAAGCAGAGGGTATGCTTGAAGGAGAAGCTACATTTATGGTATCTCCAAGAGATGAATCAGCTGACCCAAATGTATTGGTTCAAATTGGTGATTCAGTTGGTAGTGGATTTGCAGCACATGCCGATTTTATTGTAGGAACTAAGTGGTAATACCACTTATTTTTATTTTTTAAATTATAGGTGATAATGATGAGTAATGAGAAAAAAACTGAAATGGCAGAGTATGTCGAAGAACAAATAACAAGATTTTTATTTAAAGCTAAAAACTTTACAATAGATGAACTTAATTATGTTGATAATTTTTGTAAAGAATTTTATGATAATAATCGTAAATTAATGATACTTGATTTAATAAGATATAAAACAGAAAATTCAGCAGTAATATTGCTTGATGAAAAAATTAATAATTTATATGATTATTTTGAAAATAAGATAAATAATTTAAAAGAAGAAAATAAAATAGAAGATAAGGAAAATAAAAAGTCTTGGAAGGGCTTTGGAGATAAATAAAATGGCAAAAATAAGTGCAGATAGATTAAGAGGTATTAGTGCATTACCTAAAATTTTAACATTAGAATTTGAAAAAGATGGTATTAAAGAAAAATCAGAAATAGATATTTATCCATTTACTGTTCAAGAAAAAAGTTTAATGAAAATAAAAAGTGAAGATCTTGAAAAAATGGATATAAATAGTTTAGAATATTCATTAGCGTTAGAAAAAAATGCATATGACACAGTATATATGATATTACAAAAATCAGTTGATGGTATAACAATTGATGATATTAAAAATTTTCCAGTTGAATGGTTAGAAAAAATTATTCAAAAAACTTTAAGTCATGAAGGAGTTACTGAAGAACAATTTCAAGATTTTAAAAAAAAAGAAAAATAATTGAAACCGAATTAGATAAGATGCAAACACAAGACCTTGCATCATTTATTAATTCAAAAATAAAAAAAACAAATAAAACAAATGAAGATGATGCCCTAATAAATGGTATTTTTTATATTTTGTTAAAATTAAAAGGACACTCCTTACAGAATGTTCTTGATATGTACATAACGCAATTTTATGTATTAATCGAATTATTATCAGAACTTGCTAAAGAAGAAGAAAAACAAATGAAGAAAAACAAATGAAGAGAAAAAAATAATGGTTGATTTTAAATTATTAGTAGAACTTTTACAAGGAAAAGATGATAGTGGTAAAATTATTGCTAATGTAAAAAAAATAGACCAAAGTATATCTAAATTAGAAAAAACAGATAGATTGGCAGCGATTTTTAAAAAAGCTAATTTAGAGTTAGGTAAATCTAAATCTGGTTCATTTATTAAAGATTTAACACAGGGAGTCAAAGGTAAAAAAATTACTGATATTACTCCTGATATTGTAAAAAGATTAGAAGTAGCTAAAAATGAACAACAATTAGATAAAGCCGAAGTTGCAAGAAGAATCAATACTGCAAAACGGATTGATAATATTGAAAAAGAAAAATTAGCAAAAACTCGAGCAATTGGTAATGCTACTATTGCTGCTATGAAAAAAACTTTTTCTCAAAAACAAGCTTTACGTAAAAAAGAAACTAGCGGTACTATAACTAGTCCTGGTGAAGCTCTTGTTGCTTCACAAGTAAAAAGAGGACAATTTCAACCAGCTACTGAAGTTGTTAAACAACAAGCTGATTCTGCTGATTATAAAGCAGAAACTAAAAAAAAGATAAAGGCCACTAAAGATTATGTAAATAACGAAAAAAATGCCTCTAGAAAACTTCAAGGTTTCTGGGGTATGAATTTTCTTACATTTTTATTCGTTGGTCAAGCTATTAAAAAAATAGCAAGTCAAATAGCTACTAGAAGTATTTCTGCATTTACAGAAGTTGCAGGTAGCGGTAATGCCGCAAGTAATGCTTTAACTGGTATGCAGATTGGTTTTAAAGCTATTAGTGTTGCTATAGGTGAAGCTATAGGTAGTGCTTTACTTCCATTTTCTGAAATTATATTTAATATTATGGAAGGGGTTATTGGATGGGTTAGTGAACATCAAAAATTAGTTGCTGCTATAGTTTTAGGTGGTATAGCTCTTGGTACCTTTTTAATATTACTTGCTCAATTTGCATTAGTTTTTAATAGTATTCAAGGTATTGTGACTACCTTTAAAGCATTAACGGTTGTTATGGCTGGAACTGGACCTGCAGCAGCTACACTCGCTACAATAGGTACTGTTTTATTATGGATTGCTGCAATTGCTGCTATATTTTATTTATTATGGGTTAGTAATCTTGGTGGATTTAGAGAATTTATTGTAGAAACATTTGGTATTTTATGGGAAACCGTAAAATCAGTATTTGGAGATTTATGGACATTAATTAAATCAATATTTGGATTAATTGTTGTATTATTAACGGGTGATACTGAATTAATTAAAGAAAGTTTTTTAAAAATAGTTGATTCTATATTTAGAATATTCTTAAAACTATTTTTAGGAATAGGTGCTTTAGTTGCTAATCTTGGTATATGGGTATTTAATGTTTTAATGGATATAATTGGAATTGCTATAAAATTAGGTTCATATGTTTTTGCTGCTATGTTAGCCCCATATTTAATGGTTGCTGCAGCCATAAAACAAATATTTAGTGGAATATTTAACTGGTTAGCAGAAAAAATTAATGGTATTATAGATAAATTATCAAGTAAGCCTGGTCTCGGATGGTTAAAAGCTTTTAGATTACAAAGTGCTGACGCATCACTATCAATAGCAGAACAATTTAAAAAAGATTTTAAAGGTATCGTAGATACCGGTAAGGCTTTAGGAGAATCTGTTATGAATGTTGAATTTGGTTTTATACAAGCATCTTCTGTTAAAGAAGGATTTGCCGCTATAGATGCTAAATCATCTATTAGTGGTGAAAATGGAATATATAAAGAAAGGGGTGGAACAGTTATTAATAATTTTCATGGGTTTACAAGTGATGATGTAATTAAACAAGTAAAAAATACTATTAAATTGGAAGTTAAAGCTTCTGGAGATTATTCGAGTAGGTAAAAATGGTAGAAGAAAGTTTTATAAGAATAAAGGATATAATGGAAGATGATGAACAATTATTTTCTGGTTCAGAGATATTATTATATGTAGATACTTATACTTATTCTGGTAAAAATAATTTACAGATGAAAGAAAAAGGATTTCAAGATATAGGATTAACAGCAGCAGATGCAGGGGATACTGGAAGTAATTATAATAGAAGAAAAAGTAATGTATCTTATATTGGTTTTCCAAATCCAACAATTAATATTTCCGGTTTTATGTCAGAGATTGCTATTGGTTCAGAAACTAAAACAATTAATGGTGTTACTTATGTATTAATGAATCCTAATAGATTTATGAAAATAATTAATAGTGGTAGAACTCTTAGATTAAACGATGATGTTTTAATTAGATATTTAAAATCTGGAAGTACTAGTGGTGATAACTATTTTGATACAAATGGTATGCCAATAGTTATTGATTCATGGACTTTAAATCCTATTTTGGGTGAAGAGACCAAAGGCATTAATTGGAATTTAACAATTATGGAGGATAAGAAGTTATAATGGCTGTTACAAATAAAGGTATTGAAATTTTAGGAGATTTACTTAGAGGAGATAGTACTGATAAACCTCTTTATTTATCATTTTCTGGAACAAATGCTACAACATTTGATGAATCATTAACTACTTTAGGAAGTGAATTTATTAGAAAATCTGTTACTTGGGCTCAAACAGGAATTCAATCACAATTTACAATAGAACTTGCAAGTACAGAAGCTAATGGTTCTTATATTAAATCAACCGGATTACATATAGGTTCTAGCTTAGATAGTGCTGATACTTTTTCATATAATGAATCCTTTATAGGTTCAAAAACAAGTTCAATTAATGTTCAAGTAGAAGGAGAAACATTAATTAGAAGGTATGTTTAATGAAAATACCAATAGTTAAAATTTATCATTCAATTAGAAGTGGAAATACTTTTTTAGACCCGGTACAAATAGATAATTTTTATGGGCTTAGAGTTAGTTTAAGTTCTGATAGAAGTAAAGATTCTTTTAACTTTAATGTTATTAATCATAGAGAAAGACAAAATGATATTGTTGAATATACTAGAAGCGGTAGTTTTTCTAAACAGGATAAGGTAAGTATTTATGCCTATTATAAAGATGAATATGCCGGTACTGGTTCAGATGGTTTACCAGATTCTTCACATTTTTTAATATCTGGTTTTATAAGCGATGTTGATTATAGTAGAAGTGAAAATTTAGCGTCATTTTCAATTAAAGGAGTTAGTGTATCAGAAGGATTAATGAATGTATTAGTTCCAGCTATTTATTTAAATGATAATGTTAGTAATATAGTTCTCGATTTAGTTAATAAAGCAAATGGAACTATGGGAGATGATAGAAAAATTACAGCTAGTTTAGCTGTTTTAGATGGTTCTAATAATAGAATTAGTGGTGGTTATATATGGCCAACAAAAAATGATGGTACTGCATTTAAAACAATTAGTTTTACAAAAAATTATTCAAATATTTTTAATCATTTAAGTACTTTATCAGCAGTAGAATATACTGGTGATACTGATATTGGAACTTATATTTTTTATTTAGATAGTAATAATGAATTACATTTTGAACCTAAAAAATTAGTAACAAATAAGTCATTTGATGAATATTTAGATGATGTTTCAAATATTGGTAAAAGAGACACTAAAGATGGTATGATTAATGTTGTTTTATTTAATAGTGGAAGAGACCCTTATGGTAATGGTATTCTTACTATTTCTCATAATATTACTAGTGTTAAAAAATATGGTGCTAAATGGAAATATCTTACAGAAGATAGAGTTTCAACTTATATTCAAAATAAAGAATCTGAATTATCTGGTGGTATAGACCCAGAAACTAAATTTCCAACAGCTGGTACATATCCTTATACTGTTCAACAAAGTGGTAGTTTTCTTGGTAAAACATATATTTCTGGTGTTACTACTGTAGCTGATAATAGTGAATATAAAGACTATATTAGAACCATTGTAAGTCTTGAAGGTAAAAGTAGAGCTAAACTTATAGTTGATGAAACTGGTAATCCTAGAGATGAAGTTCAATGGGATTTCGATTTAGGTAATAATCTTTATCAACCAAATGATTTATGGGATATACAATTATATAGTATTGACTATAATAAAAAATTAAGAGTTAATAAAATAGACCATAGTTTTACTAATGGTTGGGATACAAATATAACATTAAGACAGGATGAAAAGGATTTAAGTTATTTATAAAATGGTATTAGGAGAAACATTAGGAAAATTTGATAATGAACAGAATAGAATTAACTCTGAGCTTTCTGTTGGTGAGGGTAATGAATTTACTATTTTAGATATTATATCTAACGAATTAACAATTGGTAATTTTAGAGTTAAAGAAAGTACTCAAAATATTGCTGGTAATACTCTTATATGGGGTAATACTGATTTTGGTACTTGGGGTAGTTTTTATTGGGGTGCTGGAGCACAAACTAGTTTTGTGTTAGGTCATAGTATTGCAGGTGTTCTTGGAACATCCCAACTTGGTAGTAATACTAGTGAATATCAAACTATTGGTGTTTATAATGATGCTGATACTTTTCCTGAAGGTTTTTGGAATGACCGTTTTATATCAAGTAATAGTTCAGGTAGTTGGTTTGAAACTGAAAAATTTTACCAATTAGATTATGGTGAAATTTTAGAAACAGAAATAATAGCAAAAGAAAATAAGATTTATAAATCAGTTTATATAACATTAGATACAGAGTATGCGGCTGGAAGTTATGTTGGTAGTGATGCTAATGATGATATCCAAGTTTATGCTTCAAATGATATTGGTACAACATGGCAACTGGTACCAACAATGAATATAACTAAAACACTTTCAGGTGGAAATGTTGATGGTTTAAAAATAAAAATAGAAAATTTTAGTGGAGACACAGGAATTTTAGTAATGCCAGTTACTATGCCTATTGAATTCACTGGAGCAATAATTAATATTAATGAGTTCACAGTTAAATACGGAACATAAATATAGAGGTAAAAAAAGAATGAGTAATTATTATGATGATGCTACTGGAAGTGGCTGGCAAATGGTTGGTTCCGATTGGAATGTTATGGGTAGTGATATAGTCGCTAATAGTGCAAAGATAAGTTATACAGATGCTGTATTAGTTGCTGAGCATACAGGTAGTATTGCTACTAATTTTACCCATTTATCAAATAATGGAACAGACCATAGTTATATCAATCAGGATGTAACAACAACAGGTAGCGTAATCTTCGATAACTTAGCAGTTACTGGTAGCACAACTGGTGTTGACCATACTGATTTAAGTAATATTGGTACTAATCCTCATACTTCAATTGAGTCTCATATGTC
>Ga0326597_10004415_pt1 | contig 19798 bp, 23 predicted proteins | sample RVTome_12_FD_203789 | JGI IMG/M metagenome (GOLD analysis project Ga0326597, IMG submission 203789) | Soil microbial communities from uranium-contaminated site in the Upper Colorado River Basin, Wyoming, United States - RVT100D185 | ecosystem: Environmental > Terrestrial > Soil > Contaminated >...
GCCGATCGATCGCTCCCCGGCCCGCGGTGGCTTCTTCGGCAACGAGGTCGGCCATCACGATTGCGGCGGAGATCCCGTCCTTGTCTCGAACCGTCCGGCCCACGGAGTAGCCGAGCGCCTCTTCGTACCCGAAGGCGAAGCGGCCCTCCCCCCGCTCCTCCAGGGCAAGCCCGGCGTTGATGATCCACTTGAAGCCTGTGAGGGTCGTCTCGTGGACCGCTCCCCGTTTGACCGCGATCCGGCCCAGCATCGGGCTCGACACCACCGAATTGACGATGATGGGCGGCTCGAGATGACGCCAATACCGCAACACGTAGTCGCCGAGCAGTGCCCCGAGCTCGTTCCCGCTCAACAGCCTCCACCCCTCGGCCAAGGGGACCGCAGCGGCCAGTCGGTCGGCATCGGGGTCATTGGCCAGGACCAGGTCGGCGCCGACCTCCTCGGCCAGCTTCAAAGCGAGATCGAGGGCGCCCGGCTCCTCGGGGTTGGGGAAAGCGAGCGTGGGAAACGCTCCGTCGGGCTTGATCTGGCCCGGCACCGGGATGAGACCGGTGTGCTCGGCCCAGGTGCACATACGGGTCAGGATCTCCCCGCCCACGCCATGCAATGGGGTGTAGACGATCTTCAGGTCCGAGGTCTGCGGGTGAGGACGGGCCGCGTCCAACTCCCGCCGGTAGTGATCGATGATGTCCTCGGGCATCGGGCTCACCAGGCTGGAGTTGCCGGCGAACACGGACTCGATACGTGGCACATCGCGGGCCGCCCCCACTCCGGCTATCGCCGCTGCGATCTGCTCGTCGGTCGGGGGGATGATCTGGGCGGCGTTGCCGTCGTAGACCTTGTATCCGTTGTCGGCCGGAGGGTTGTGGCTGGCGGTTATCACCACTGCGGCCGGAGCTCGGAGATGTTTGGCGGCGAAGGCGACCAGAGGTGTCGGTGTGACCTCGGGGAAGTACCTGACCCCGATCCCGGCCGCGGCGATCACGCCGGCGGCGTCCTCGGCGAAGGTGCGGCTGTCCGGTCGGGCGTCGAACCCGATGGCGACGGCGCCGTCGGGGACACCCTGGTGTCTTTCCAGGAGATGATCGACCAGACCTCTCGTGGTCCGGATCACCGTGGCACGGTTCATTCGACCTGATCCGGGGCCCACCTCCCCCCTGATCCCGGCCGTCCCGAAGGTGAGAGGCTCCCCCATCGCCTTCACCAAGCCCCGCTCGTCGTTGGCGTCGACCAGGATCTGAAGCGCCTTGCGTGTTTCCGGGTCGGGATCGCCTTCGATCCAGCGGCGAGTCACCTCGAGAAGGTCGTTCACTGATGACGAGGCTAGTGGCCTACGGCTCGACTCAATATGGGGCTGATCGGCCTCGGAGCCGATCAGGCGTGGCTCTGTTGCCAGCGCCAGGAGTCGGCGCACATCTCTTCGAGGCCGCGAGTCGTCCTCCATCCCAGCTCGGTGTGCGCCTTGGACACGTCTGCCCAGTTGGCGGCCACGTCTCCGGCCCTACGTCCCACGATCTCGCGGGGAATCGGCTTCCCCGAGACTTGCTCGTAGATGGCGATGACCTCGAGCACGCTGTGCCCCTGCCCGGTGCCCAGGTTGTAGGTGAACACCCCCGGCTCACCGGCGTGCCGCTCCAGGGCCCGAACGTGCCCCTCGGCCAGGTCGACGACGTGGATGAAGTCCCGCACCCCGGTCCCGTCCGGCGTCGGGTAGTCGCTTCCGAAGACACGCACCTTGGAGAGCTCACCCGCCGCCACCTTCGCCACGTAGGGCATGAGGTTGTTGGGGATGCCCGACGGGTCCTCCCCGATCAGCCCGGAGGGATGAGCTCCGACCGGGTTGAAGTAGCGGAGCAGTGAGATGGACCACTCCGGGTCGGAGATATGAACATCGCGCAGGATCTGCTCCATCATGATCTTTGTCCATCCGTAGGGGTTGGTCGCCACGCCGATGGGCGTCGACTCGCGCAGCGGCAACTCCTCGGAATCGGGGTCTCCATAGACCGTCGCCGAGGAGCTGAACACGAATCTCTTGACCCCGGCCTGGCTGAGCGCCTCGAGGAGGGAGAACGTGCCTCCCACGTTGTTGTCGTAGTAGAGGAGCGGCTTGTCGACCGACTCACCCACCGCCTTCAAGGCAGCGAAATGGATGCAGGCGTCGAAACCCGATTGGAGAATCTTCTCCATCGCATTTAGATCACGGACGTCGGCTTCGACGAACTCGGGCTCGGAGCCGACGATCCGGGCGATGCGCGTGATGACGGAGCGCTTGGCGTTGGAGAGATTGTCGACGATCAACGGGTCATGGCCGGCCTCGATCAAGGAGACCACGGTGTGGCTCCCGATGAACCCGGCTCCGCCTGTGACGAGGACGCGCATTCAACGATGGTAGGAGCGCCGCACTGTCAAGCCGAGGGCAGCGACAGGACGAACTCCGACCATCCTCCCTCGTGTCGGTAGGTGAGGTCGCCGTCCATGAGACGGGCGAGACGGCGGGACACGTTGAGACCCAGGCCCACGGATCCGGCGTGGGACGGCCCCTTGCCCCGCTCGTAGGCGCGGAAGATGCGTTCCACGTCGGCATCCGGGATGGGCTTGCCGGAGTCCTGGACCTTCACCTCGAGACGATCAGCTGCCTTGTCGATGCTTACCTGGATCTCCTCGCCCCCGTAACGCATCGCATTCGTGATCAGGTTGCGCAGGATCTGACGGGCCCTCCTCGGATCGGCCATGATTCTGGAGGCGCCCTGCAGCACCTTTATGTCGATCGGGTAGTCGACGACCTCGAGCACGCGCTCGATCTCCTTGGTCACGTCGAACTCCTGGAGCGAGACCGACACCTGACTCAGATTGTCCCGATAGGCCACGAGCAGGTCCTCGATCAGCCATGAGGCGTCGTCCGCCTGACGGGCGATCATCTGTGCCATGTCCCGGCGTTCCTCGTCGGTGAAGGCGTCGTAGTTGTCGGCGAGCTCCTGGCCAAGGCCGAGCATCGCCGCCAGAGGGTTGCGCAACTCGTGAGAGACCGTTGCGATGAATTCGTCTTTGGGCCTCTCCGCCTCGAACTTGTCGGTCACGTCGATGAGGGAGCCTTCGTAGTACTGGATCTCCCCGTTCTCGTTCCGTATCGCACGGGCGGAGTCGCGCACCCATATGGTGCTTCCGTCGGGTCGGGACAACTGCACGTCGAAATCCAGGATGACACCCTCGGCGGACATTCGTTCCAGCCAGTCGGCTCGCTGCCCTGGCTCCATGTAGATGGTCTCGACGGTCTTCAGCCGCGTCATCATCTCCTCGACGGAATCGAAGCCGAGGATGCCGGCCAGGGCGGGATTGGCCGCGATCAACTGGCCCGTGGTCGACGTGCGATAGAAGGCGACCGGCATCCGCCTGAAAAATGCCTTCAGCTCGTCAACACCATGCATTAGGTCTTCCATCGGCAAATCGGCTCGATTTCTGCATAGGCCGTATCTCCTACCCGGAGGAGAACGACGCTGGGTACGGCCCTGGCACGGGATCAACGTGATTGTGGTCGATCATCCAGATCCCTGTCGACCCCTCGGGCAGGGGGCCGCAGACAATCGGGCAGACTCTTCCGTAGAGACGGTGGGCGACCAGTGATCCGACGACCAGGATCGAGTCGGGAGTGTCGAGAATGAACCCGGCCGGTCCCGTCCCGACCCGCAGCGCCTCCGCCAGCACCGAGGAAGAAGAGCTCGAGCCGCGCCCGTGGGGCATGGAGACGATGACACCGGTCATGTTCCGGCCGACCTGGGGGTGGTTGCGATCGATGATGAGCCCGGTCTCGGTGTCGAGGCCACCCCATAGGGAGAGGGGCTCGGTGAGTCGAAGCAACTCACCTGTGGCCACCCCATCGACCAGGACCCTGTACCCGACCTCCCTCACCACTCCTCCCCCACTATCACCTGTCCGCTCACCGCAGAGACGACACAAGCTTCCAGGCCGGCGAACGCGACCTCGACTCCGAGGTTGCCCGGTGCATAGAAGGCCCATTTGCCGGAGTTGGTCATCACGACGCCGTCGACGTCCCCCATGATGGGTGTGATGTAGGTGCAGGTGTCGGTGACGACGGTTGCGCCGAAGCGCTCGATGATCTCGACCGCCCCCGTCTGCTCCGCCGCGGCGAGGACATCCCGGGAGGTATTGACGTAGAAGGGCACGGTGGTCGAGCGTCCCGACACCAGCTCAGCCAGCTCTTTCAGCTCGTTCACCGAGAAGTGGGGGGTGCCGACGCTCACTGCGCCCAGGGGGCCGCCTCCCTGGTTGAGCGACGCCCTGGCCCGATTCAGCTCCTCACGCCCGATGACGATTCGAGTCTCCGGCTCCATGCCTCCCGTAGCCGCATCCAGCGTTGGTGCCTCCGGAGTCACCCCTACCGCGTGAAACATGGCAACCGTCCCCGAGGAGGCGGCCGCTGCTCCCAGAGCCTTGAGTCGGTCTTCTGTAGCCCGGTCGTCGAGGCCGACGATGACCGGCACCTCGGTCCCGGCAATCTCTCCCATGACGTGGCCGAGGACGGCGTAGAGGAGGTCGTCGTCGAACAGGTGGTCGGGTATGTCGAGATCGAGCCTCAGCCTTGCCCTTCTCCCCTGGTCGGTATGGAGGCCGACTGCCGGTGCCCTGCCGGTGAGGGCACAACAGATGTCGAGGAAGTCACCGTAGCGGCCGGTCCTGGCTCCGAGCACCGAGTTGGCGAACACGATCGCGTTCGACTCGCCCCAGGCGATCTGGTCGCCGAGCCCGGGGCGGTTGGGCAGCTGGTAGGGGGCGCAGGTCCAGCTGGGAACACAGCCCATGTCCACATAGGCGTCCATGAGCTGTCTTGCCGCGCTGGCCACAGCCGGGTCTCCCCGATAGAGCTTGGGGTGGAGGAGGTCGAGGGAGGAGACATTCAGCGTCGTGGGCACGACCACCTTCGCCCCTCCGTCGCGCAGGGAACGGGCGAAGTCGAGACCGGCCTGACCGTGATAGAGGCAGCCATCGATGTGGGCCGCGGAGATGTCGAGCAGCTCCGATGCCCCCTCGGCCTCGGCGGTTGCCAAGAGCAGCTCCATGGCGGTGCGGGTCGCCCCGCCAGCTTCGCCGTGGAGCATCGCCTGATCGGAGTCGGTGAGCAGCATTCGGTGCCGAATACGCCGCGGGCTAATCCGCGAAGGGAAGAAGCATCTGCGGCTCGGGGCGGTGGTAGCGCTCCAGCCCGTTCCACACGAGATGGTCCATGAACACCCATGAGCGACGATGGATGGCCGACGGTCCCCATGCCTGCAAGGCCGCCTTGTGCACCGGGCACGGGTATCCCTTGTTCGCCTCGAAGTTGTAGCCGGGATGGTGATCGTCCCACTCCCGCATCAGGCGATCCCGGGTCACCTTGGCCAACACGGAGGCGGCCGCAATGGACAGCGAGGTGCGATCGCCGCGGACGATTCGGGTGGCCCCACCTACGAAGTCCCAGTTTCCGTCGACCAGGACATGGTCGGGTATGATGCCGAGGCCATCTAGCGCCCGCTGGGCAGCGAGTCTCTGCGCGTCGGACATGCCGAGCTCGTCGCACTCCTCCGGTGAGGCATGCCCGACCGACCAGGACTCACACCATCCGGCGATCCGGTCGAACAGGGCTTCCCGCTCGTCTTCGGTCAACAGCTTCGAATCCCTGATCTTGTAGACACGTCGGTCGAGGGGGACGACGGCGGCGCCGACGGTCAGTGGCCCGGCCCAGGATCCTCTCCCCACTTCGTCCATCCCCACGATGACGTCGAGCCCCCGTTCCCGTAACCCTCTCTCTACGAGCAGGCCCGGGGACTTCCGCTTGAGGCTGGGCCGAAGCTTGGGTGCCGTCGTGGTCATACCCGGCCAGGGTAGGGGCCGAGGCGACGGGTGGGGGGACAATGCGTACCTGAGGTGAGCGGAACCCAGGTGAGTGGTCCTCAGTTGAGGTCGACGTCGTCGGGGAAGGTCGAGACGAGGGCGAGATGGCCCTTCTGGCGGCGAAGGACCCGGGACCATTGGCGCTCGGGCCGGTCGAAGGGGTCATCGGGCGCCGCGGTCACCACGTACCACGAGCCCTCGGTGATCTCGGCCTCGAGCTGTCCTCGTCCCCACCCGGAATAGCCGGAGTAGATGCGGACCGCGGCCGGCTCGGGTCCCGGTGAAGCCTCGAGGTCGACCAGGCTCAGCCCGGGCACACCGGTCGACTCCCCGTCATGGCCGGTGGCGAGCCCGATGGCGACGCGTGGGTCGACCGGGCCGCCGAAATGGACGATGCCGGGCTTGGCGGCGACAGGGCCCCAATCCGGGATATGTGTCTCGACCCGCTCCAGCGTGGGCCGGTTGAGCACTAAACCGATGCTGCCTTCCTCGTCGTGCTGAAGGAGAAGCACCACAGTTCTCCAGAAGTTGGGATCGATCAGCAGGGGTGTCGCCACCAGCAGACGTCCGCGCAGGCTCTCGGTCAGCACTCGACAATCGTGCCACAGTGGTGCCGATTCCGCAGAACACGGGCCCGCTCTGCTTTATCGTGCTGGTTCACAATGGATCTGAGAGAACGAGCATGAGGGCCCTGGTCAAGCATGCGGACGAGGCGGGCCTGCGTCTGGAGGATCTCCCCATACCCGAGCCCGGGCCCGACGACATCCTGATTCGCGTCCTCATCACCGGCATCTGCGGCACAGACCTGCACATCTTCAACTGGGACGACTGGGCCCGGGCCACCATCCCCACACCGATGACCGTTGGCCACGAGTTCTCCGGCGAGATCGTGGCCGTGGGACCGAACGTCTCGGGTTTCGAAGTCGGCGAGCTGGTCGGAGCCGAAGGCCACGTCGTGTGCAACCGGTGCCGCAACTGCCTCGCCGGGAGACGGCATCTGTGCCGGGATGCCCGTGGGATCGGGGTCAACCTGCCCGGCGCATTCGCCGACTTCGTGTTGGTACCGAAATCGAACGTTTGGCGGCACGAGGAACGACTCGACCCCGAGATCGCCGCTCTCTTCGACCCGTTTGGCAACGCGGTGCACACGGCCCTCGAGTTCCCGGTGTTGGGCGAGGACGTCCTGATCACCGGAGCAGGGCCGATCGGGCTGATGGCGTCAGCCGTGGTGGCCCATGCCGGTGCCCGCAACGTGGTCGTGACCGACGTGAACCCCTTCCGCCTCGATCTGGCCAAGCGGATGGGGGCAACCCGTGTCGTCGACATCAGGACCGAGGACCTCCAGGACGTCCAGCCCGAGCTGGGGATGACCGAGGGATTCGACGTCGCCCTGGAGATGTCGGGCAGTCCCTCGGCGTTGGAGGACATCCTCCAGAACACGATTCACGGCGCCAATGTGGCCATCCTGGGCATCCCCGCCGATCCCTTCCCCATCGATTGGAGCATCGTGATCTTCAACATGCTCAACCTGAAGGGGATCTATGGGCGTGAGATGTTCGAGACCTGGTACAAGATGACCGTCCTCATCCAGTCCGGTGTGGACATCTCGCCGGTGATCACCCACCGGTTCGAGGTGGACGAGTTCGAGGCGGCATTCGAGGCCACCGCCTCTCATGAGTCGGGCAAGGTCCTGATCAGGTGGGCCGATCGGGCTTGACCAGCGGCATCACGGCGAACTGGTCGACGTCGATCAACCGGAGGATGACCCGGATCACTCGGGGCATGCGACGCATTCCTTCGGGTCCGATCAAGACCGGCCGACTCACCTGATAGCTTTTGCCCCCGGTGATGAGGGTCCCGCCTCCCGCGGCCCGCAGGTTCTTGAGCCAGTCGATGTCGTTCCCGTAGGTGAGGGCGACGATGGCGGTCTCGTCGTCGTGCCAGCAATTGACCGGGGTCCTGTACTCCGTGCCCGAAACCCGGCCCCGATGGACGATCACGGCAAGGGCGGGAAGCCGGTAGGCAAAGGGTCGGAAGAGGGGGTTGGCGATCGCCCGGTTGAAGCGTGTGATGCCTTTGGGCAGCGGCATGGCTCAGATGCGGGCGTTGATCCAGTCGATGATGTCCCGAACCAGCTCCGGCCCTTCCGGCTCGTTGAGGATCTCGTGACGTAGCCCGGGCAACAACCTTCGCTCGACAGCCGGGAGCTCACCGAGGATCGCAGTCGATTGCGGCGGCACGATCGTGTCCGCGGTCCCGTGGAGCACCAGTGTGGGGACGTTGAGCTCGGGAGCGCTCTCCTTCAGCTCGTCCATCGCCGCGAACAAGGCTGCGCCGAGACGAGGCGTCGACTTCCTGTAGACGAGAGGGTCAGAGAAGTAGGCCTCCCCCACCGCCGGGTCCCGGGAGAGCTGCTCGCCTTTCAGCGAATTGGGGACGGCGACGGTCGGGGCCATCTTGGCCGCCATCCCGGCGAGAGCCCTTTGCCAGCCGGCTCCACCGCCGAGACCCGGTGCGGAGAGCACGAGCAGGTCGGGTGCGGGGCGACCGGAGAGGACATAGCCAAGGGCCAGGTTTCCTCCCATCGAGTGGCCCATGAGGATCACCGGCCCCCCCTGTGCCCGGGCCCACTCCATGTGGCGCTCGATCTGGTCGTGGTAGCGGCTCCAGTCGTCGATGTCGCCACGTGGGCCACCCGTACCGCCGAATCCGATCAGGTCGTAGGAGCGAACGAAGAACCCGGCCTCGGCGAGAAGGGCGCCGGTGCGCTCGTATCGGCCGCAATGCTCGGCGATGCCATGGACGAGGACGATGTGCGCTCTCGGCGCCGACTCGGGCACCCACTCCCTGACCAGCTCCATACCGATGTCTTCGAACGGCACCGGTCGGGCGTTGCTCGGCAAAGTCGCTCCCTCGCTCTGTTGGTCGAATCCTAAGGAGATCAGGTGAAGACGTAGCGGGTCATGTCGGTGGGGAACTGTGCCCAGGCGATGGCCTTGTCCGGTGTCAGCACCCGCATCCCGCCGGCTGAATCGTCGGACCAGGCATCGGCACCGGGGGCATATCCCAGCTTCTCGTACTTTCGGGCGTACTCGGCGGCGAGACGCTCGCCCAGCTCACCCAGGATCGGCTCCGATGGGGTCGACGTCCCCTCGAGGATGGTGACCGTCGTGCCACTCTCCAGATGCAGGGCGCAGGCCGGGTTCGATTGGAGATTCCGGGCGTGCCGGGTCTTGGTCGAGCCGTCGTACCAGAAACGCTCGTCGAGCCACACCCCCCAGCGGGGGACGACATGGGGCCGGCCGTCCGGTCGGGTGGTGGCCAGCCAGTACTCGGTGGCCTCGACCAGCCAGTCTTCGACGTCGGCCCATTCCAGGTACGGCCCCTCTTCCCGGACTCCGTAGCCGTCGGGGACGACCGGACGACCGACGATGCGAACACCCATCTCTACTCCTTGTGGAACGGCGGCTCGACGATATGGCCCGATAACCAGCGATTGCGTATCTCCACCTCGATCGGGGAGCCGTCGGCCGGTGGTGGGGAGACATAGGCGAGCCCGATGCCCCGATCGAGGATCGGGCTCAGGTTCCCCGATGTCACCTCTCCCCCGCCGTCGGGTGTCCGCACCCGGTGCCCATGGCGTGGTATCCCCCTTTCCTCCAGCACGAAGCCGACCAACCGGCGCCCGGGCCCGTCCCGCAGCTGGCCCTCCAGGGCCGCACTCCCCTGGAAGCTGCGGCCGGCCGCCACCGCAAAGTCGAGACCGGCTTCGAAAGGAGTTGTGCTCTCGTCGATGTCCGATCCCCACAAGGGAAGCCCTGCCTCGAGACGCAATGTGTCCCGCGCTCCCAGCCCGCACGGCGTGACACCGGATTCGACCAAGGCCTCGGCGAGCCGGCGCCCGGTCTCGGGGTCGGTGCAGATCTCGCCGCCACGCTCGCCCGTGTACCCGGTCCCCGCCAGCCAGACGTCCGCGTTGTCCCACCGATGACCGGCGGTGCGGAATCGTCCCGGCGCCTCTCCGAAGAGGTCTTCGAGAACGGCGGGAGCCGCAGGGCCCTGTACCGCGATGAGGACGGTCTCGATTCGCAGGTCGCGCACCACACATCCCGGCTCGGCCGCAAATGCCCGCATCACCCGCTCGTGATTGGCTGCATTGGGGAAGACCCAGTAGCGATTCCGGTCCCACCACCACACCACGATGTCATCCACGATGCCCCCGGCCTCGTTCAGCATCAGGGTGTACTGGGTCCGCCCGGGGCCGATCCTGGCCGGGTCATTGGAGAGGAGCCCGAGTAGGGCTGACTCCGCTCCGCGGCCGCTCAGCTCGAATCGACCGAGATGGGAGACGTCGAACCAGCCGGCCTCCGTTCGAACCGCCCGGTGCTCGGCGAGAACCGACTCGTATTGGACCGGCATCTGCCAGCCACCGAAGTCGACGAATCGGGCTCCCAACCGCTCGTGGAGTTCGTGGAGATGGGACCGGTTCATCCGGTGAGACGGTCGCCGCGCTCCTCGAGTCGGACGATGGCGGGACGACCCGGCATCCTGGTTGGGGCGGGGGCTTCCTCTAGGTTCTCCGGGCCTTCGAGGCCGTACTTGACCACCAGGTTCAAGTAGTCACGCTGGTAGAACAGCTTGCAGTTGATCTCCGGGTATAGCTCTTTGAGACGTCTCAGCTTCCGGTTCTTCTTGGTCACCAGCTTCTGACTCATCGTGGTGATCTCGATGTAGAGGTCGTCTTCCGGCAGGTAGAAATCGGGCGTGAAGTACTGGGTGGGCTTGCCGTCCTTGTCCCAGGAGATGGGGAACGACCTTGGCTCGTAATCCCATGGGACTTCGTAGAAATCGAGAAGAAGAGCGAACTGACGCTCACTGTTGTGAGCGAACTCGGTCTCATGGGCCGAGCGTGATTCCGTGATCAAGTGGCTCCTGCCTCGACAACCCCGGCCAATTCGTCTCCTGGGAACAGTTGGTGGATGTCACCCTCGACTTCGTCCTGGACCGGCCCGATGGCGATCCCGAACACACCCTGACCACGGCGGAAGACATCGACTACCTCCTGCTCGGAGTGTGCGGCGTAGATGGTCTGCCCATCGCTCAAGAGGGTGACGTCGGCGAGAGGGCGCTCGGAGTCCATCTGTTCGCGCAGGATGTCAACGGCGGAACGGATCTTCTTGAGACTCATGCCCGCGTCGAGGAGTCTCTTGATCACCTTCAACTGGACCACGTCGGAGAAAGAATAGAGCCTCTGCGACCCTGAGCCTGTCGCCTCCTGCATCGACGGCCGGATCAGATTGGTGCGCGCCCAATAGTCGAGCTGCCGGTAGGTGATACCGACCAGCTTGCAAACCTGTGGGGCGCGATAGCCCAATTCCCGCTCTTGGGTCATATTGAGTCCTCCGGGTTACAAACGTGTAACTCCGCCGTTGTGAGCAAGCTACCTCGGTCGGGTGATCCATGTCAATGAAATCTGTGGATAAGTCTGGGGAAAGGCGGTCAATCCCCGTGCTCGTGCTCCCCGCCGAGGAAGTCCTCGATTGTCGCCTCCTCGAGAAACTCCCGGAACCGGGCCACTTCCTCCTCTTCGTTCTCCTCTTCCTCTTCGAAGACGACTCCGGCGTCGTCGAGCACGGTGGGCAGGGCGAACACCGGGGTCCCGGTGCGAACCGCCAGTGCGATGGCATCGGAAGGGCGTGAGGAGACATGGACCTCGCGTCCCGAGATGTCGAGGGAGAGGTCGGCGTAGAAGACAGAGTCCCTCATCTCGGTGATGACGACACGGACGGCCAGGGCCCCGAGTGCGTCGATCACCGACCGCATCAGGTCGTGGGTGAGCGGGCGGGGCGGGGTGACGCCTTCGAGGGCGGTGGCGATGGCGGTGGCCTCCGAGCCACCGATCCAGATCGGCAGGTATCGGGTACCCTCCGACTCCCTGAGCAGGACAATCGGCTGGTTGGAGGGAAGCTCCACCCGGACACCCACCACGTCCATCGCGATGAGGGCCTCTTTGTTACCCGGCATTACCCCCTGAGGTTATCACCGGCCGGGTGCTGCCCAACAGGTCCGGGGACCATCCCCAATGCCCTGGCCAGGACCCACGGGTCGTTCACGAACGCCTCCATGTCGAGCACCGCCCATATCGATCTGAGATTGCGATAGAGCCCTTGCCAGTCCATCCCGTAACCGACGAGGTACTCGTCGTCGACCTCGAATCCCCGGTATTCGATGGGCACCTCGGTGACTCTCCTCGCCTTCTTGTCGACCAGCGACGCCGTCGTGACGCTGCCGGCTCCCCGGTCGAGCATCATCCTCCGCAGGACGGAGAGGGTCAGACCGGTGTCGGTGATGTCCTCGACCAAGATCACCTCCCGGTCGAGGACCGGCGTGGAGAGATCCATGGCGATCCCGATCCTCCCGCTCTCCCCGAACCGGTTCAATCCGAGAAAGTCGACCTCGCAGCGCAGGTCCACCGACCTGACCAGGTCGGCGGCAAAAGGGATGGAACCCGTCATCACGACCACGAACAGGGGGTCCCGCCCCGCGTAGTCCTCGGTCATCGCCTTGCCCAGCTCCTCGACCCGGGACACGATGTCACCCTCGGTCACCACTTCGACCGAGTGCTCGAAGGCGGTCATCCCGTTCCGAGGGCCTGGTCCAGCCAGAAACGCATCGACTCCAGGACCGTCCTCGGCCCGGGGTCGGCGCTGCGGGTCACTTCCACTATGGGTGGGGGCGCCGGCTCGGGGATGTCAAGCGGGGTGGGGCTCTCCAGCATCAGCCCATGTCCGGCCAGGTGGACGTAGGTCTCCATGCTGCCCAGCGCCACGAGCGGATCGGGTGAAGGTCTCACCTTGGATGCGACATAGGGCGACCCGGTGGAGGCGTCGCCGTAATAGGCGAGCTCCTCGAACCCGTAGTCGAAGAGCTCCCGGGCATCGGCGAAGTGGGCCCGGTCACCATCGGATCCCAGGAGGACTGCGTAGAGGCGTCGGCCCTCGCGCTCGGCGACGGCCACATAGGTGAGGAGTGCCTGAGTGGTGAATCCGGTCTTCATCCCAACGGAGCCCTGATACGACCAGAGGAGCAGGTTGGTAGAGCTGCCGTTGCGGGGAGTGCCGTCAGGAGCCGGCGGGAAGACAAGGGTCTTCGCCCTCACCACCTCTGCGAACTCATCGTTGGCCATGGCGATACGCGCCAGCTCGAGGAGGTCCCGGGCCGTGGTGTAGTGGTTCGGGGCATCGAGCCCATGTGGGTTGGCGAAGGAGGTGTGAGTGAGCCCCAGCTCCTCAGCGCGCCGATTCATCAGGGCCACGAACTCCTCGACCGAGCCGGATATGTGCTCGGCGATGGCGGTGGCGGCATCGTTGGCGGAGTGGATCATCAAGGCCTTGAACAGTGCGTTCATCGCGAGGGTTTCCCCAGCCACCAGGTCGATCTCCTTCTCCCCGGTGGCTGCCGCCCGCTCCGAGATGGTCACCGGCTCGGCCGGGTATGAGTTCTCCACGGTCAGCAGTCCGGTCATGATCTTGGTTACCGAGGCCATCGCCCTCTCCTGGTCGGCGTTGAGCTCGGCGATGACCACGTCGGCGGTCTCGTCGTAGAGGACCCACGAGGCAGCCGTCACCTCGGGGGCGTCGGGTGTCGGGAATGGCTCCAGCACCGGTGCCGGGTAGGTGAATGGAGCCGCCGAGACGGGAGCTGTGAACAGGGAGAAGACGAGTGTGAGGGGCCCGACGACCCGGAGCAGGTTCTTCATGAGCTGATCTGTTGTTTGAGCTCGTCTTCGAGCATGGCGCGGTGCATTGCCTGGACCGATCCCCCACTCGATTCGAGGATGTCCCTTGCCCGGGCCCGTGCCTCGGGGTTGTGGGCCCGTAACAGAGGTGCGGCGAGCTGGCGCAGCAGATCCGCCTCACGATCGACCGAGAGACGGATCGTTCGCAGATGCCGCGGCTCGAGACCTTGGTCCATGAGGCGCTTCGCCTCGGTGGCGACGATACCGCAGTCAGAGGCGAACACCTCGGGGTCACCCAGAGAACGCAAGACACCGACATCCAGGAGCTCGTCGAGCTGGGAGGGCGACAAACCCGACCGGCGCAACAAGTCGTCACGGCTGAGCGGCTCGCCTTTCGACTCCAGACTTGACGTGGGCGCGGTGGTCCGGGAAGCGAGATCCTCGCCCCGCTCCCACAAGGTGAGCTTGGACTTGATGACCTTCAGAGGGAGGAAGTGGTCGCGCTGCTGCTGGAGGATGAAGCGGAGTCGGGCCAGGTCCTCCTGATCGAACTGCCGGTAACCGCTGTCGGATCGGCCGGGGTCGATCAGGCCTTGCGACTCTAGAAAGCGGATCTTGGAGACGGACACATCAGGAAAGTCGTCGCGGAGGAGATTGATGACCTCCCCGATGCTCAAGGCCTGGCTAGCGGTCATCGCCATGTGCGACGACGAAGTGGAATCGACCCACCAGGACCTCGTCACCGGCCTTGAGGGTGGCCTGGTCGACTCTGGCATCGTTGACATAGGTCCCATTCGTCGAACCGCTGTCTTCGACCGTGAGACCGCCGTCGTCCACGACGAACCGGCAATGCTGTCGTGAGACGGTCACGTCGTTGAGGAAGATGTCACTTTCCGGATGACGGCCGACAGTGGTGTTCCCGTCGGGGAGCAGATAGGTCATCCCGGTCTTGGGGCCACGCTCGACGATGAGGGCGAATCCCGAGACTCCCTCGAGACCGGAGGCCTCCTCCCGGGTCATGCGATGATCGGCCCGATCCTGGATCGGGACGTAGACGATGGTCGGATCGCCGTCGACCTCTACTTGAGGTTCGGGATGCTCCTCGTCTCGATCTCTCTCGTCGGTCATCGGGAGAGATGATAGGTAACTGCGGTTGGGAGCCGGCGACCGATCTACTCGGTCAGCTCCCGGTACTGAGCGGCATCCAGGAGGTCATCGGTGGGGATTTCCCCCTCCACACTCATCATGACCAGCCACCCGTCCTCGTATGGGCTCTGGTTGACCAATTCCGGGCTCTCCGAGATGGCTTCATTGAGGCCCGTGATCTTGCCGGCGAATGGCGCATATACCTCGCCTACAGACTTGGTGCTCTCCACCTCGACGAGGACGTCGTCCTTGTTCACCACCTTGCCGACCTCGGGGAGCTCGACATAGACGACGTCGCCGAGCTGATCCTGGGCATAGTCGGTGATCCCGATCCGCACCACGGAGTCGTCCTCCATCTGGAGGATCCACTCGTGTTCCTCCGTGTAGAGAAGACCGTCGGGTACCTGCATCAAACCTCCTCGGCGTCAGGTGAGGACTCTAACGCTGCGAGCTTGTCCCGACTGTCGCCGATGTAGAGGACGGCGACGTACCAGTAGAGGACCACGCCGATGATCCCGAAGAACCAGGCGATCGGCTCCATCAACCCTTCCGCAACGCCGCCGGCGGCGAGGTAGAAGGCAGGGATGGCGCCGTAGAGCGCAAAGGTGGCCGCCTTGCCCAGCCAGCGGACCTCGATGGTCCCCGCTCCACTCGCGGCCAGGTAGAGGGCCATGCCCCCGACCAGTGCCTCCCGGGCGATCAAGCCCCAACCGAACCAGACCGGGAGCACTCCGGCGATGAGCCCTCCTATCAGCGCGGAGGCGATCATGAGACGGTCGGCCACCGGGTCGAGGATCTTCCCCACTTCGCTGACCTGATCTAGTCGACGAGCCAGGAACCCGTCGATCCAATCCGTCCATCCCACGATGAACACGATCCACGCTGCCACCGAGACGTTGTCTTGAACGAGCAGCACCCACCAGAAGACCGGGATGGAGAGAAGACGGACGAAGGAGACCAGGTTGGGAATGGTGAGGATGCGTCTGCTCGCTGCGGCCTCGGTCACGGCGCGCAGGCTAACCGTCAGATGCTTGGTGGCCCTCCGCCCCTAGGACACCGGGTGCAGGTCGGCGAGGCCGCCGAGACGTCCCTGGATGCCGCCGAGCACGGCTTGCTCGTCGAACCGGATGCGGTCCGAGCGATAGCCCTCGACGATGTCTGGGTGGTAGAGGACGAGGTAGGGAAGGTCCCGGGCCAGGGTCTGTTCCATCTCCCAGAGGGCCGTCTTGGCCTTGGCCGGGATGGTTGCCTGTTCGTATCGGTCCAGATGAGCGCCGAACTCCTCATCGGTGTACCCGGTTGAGTTGGCAGCACCATCCGTGGCGAACAGCCACCGGTAGTAGTCGGGGAGGACCGAGCTCCCCAACGTCCAGCCCAAGACGTACATATCGTATTGCCGCTCCCCGGCTTCGTTCTCGGTGAAGGCCAGGTCGACCACGGTATCGAAGTCGGTCACCACCGGCCGCACGTCGAACCCGAGCAACTCCAGGGTTGCCTCGATGCGCTGTGTGTACTCCTGTCGGGTCGGGTCGTACTCGTCGCCCGGGGTGAGGATGGTGAGCGGAGCCGGCGTTTGACCGCGGATGGTGAGGCCGATGCCCTGGCTCAGGGCCCCGTCGACCACGGCCGGTGGGCTGTCCCAGACGTAGCCTGAATCCTGAAGCTGGGACAGCGCGGAAGCCAGGCGCCCATCGAGGTCGCCGAGGTAGGGCGCGGCAATCGAGTCGGCCTGCTCGTCGTCGAACCACGGGTCGTTGGCCGGAGACAGCATCGTGTACGCCGCCGCGGCCTCGGGGAGGAGCGTGTCGGCGACAGCTTCGCGGTCGAGGAGCAGGGCCAGGCTGCGTCGGAACGCCGGCTCGGACATCGGGGCCCGGGTCAGGTTGAAGCCGAGATATCGAACGGAGTTGGCCGGGCTCCGCTCCAAGGTGACACCGGCGGTGTCGTCGAGTACGGCAACACCCTCCTCGGAGAGGCCGTTGGGGTCGAGGACGGCGTCGATCTCCCCGCTCTTGATCGCAGCCACCGCGGTGGTCTCGTCACCGAACACGGTGTAGACGATCCTGTCGATGTCGGATCCCGGATAGCCCGGGTTGGCGACGGCCTCGATGAGATCGTCGGTGAGGGTCACGATCTGGAATGGGCCGCCCGATACATCATCACCGCCGTCGAGCCGGTAGAGATCGGTGGCGTTGTCGATACCGGCGGTGAGGGGAGCCCAGACGTGGGCGGGCATGATCGGCGCCAGCCCGATGCCATTGGGCCAGGCTCCGAGACCTGGCCGTTGGGCGAATTCGACTCTCAACTCTGTGCCCGACTCGGCCACGATCTCGTCGATCTCGTCGGGGAAGGCCTCGTCCCAGCCACCTTCGAGGCCGAGTCTGCGCACCGTCTCAAAGGTGTAGACGACATCGGCGGCGCTGACAGGCTCACCATCTGACCAGGCCAGGTGCTCGCCGAGCTCGACCCGTACCCGCCACCCGTCCTCGTCCCAGCTGGGCGGGGGTGGGCTCGGCTCTGTGGCCAGATCAGGGATCAGCTCGTTGGTAGCCGGATCGATCCCGTAGAGCGCCGGCTTGGTGGGACCCAGCACGTAAGCGTTCCAGGCCGTGGGCTGGTCACCGATGTACTCCCAGAAGTTGGCGGTCGACACACCGGCGAGGAGCCCGACCCGATAGTGGAACGGCCGATCCGTGCTCGTGGAGGGGCCGGCCCGGTCGAGCCGCTCGGTATCGGTGTCACCCGGCGCCGCGATCTCAGTAGGCGCCTGCTCGTCGGGTCCGACCTGGGCCACGGCGGCGATGGCGATGCCGAGGAGCACAGCGGTGGCTCCAACGGTTCTGAATGTCTTGTCCCGCAATGATTTGACCTCTTGAACCAGATCGGCAGGCCCGACAGCCGGCTTAACCACGGATCGGCGTGGACGACTTTTCCAAGAATTGGCTCAAGTTTTCGCGGCTCGAATGCCGAATCAGTTATCGAGCACTCCGGGTGCGAAGGGGGGGAACAACATATGGGGAGGGACAATGGCTTGCCGGGAGGCGCCTGGGCACCTGGTCGTGACGATTCAAGACGGCCTGATCGACGACGACATGGGTCTGGGAGTAGCCGTCATCGTCGAGGTGGCGCCACATCGAAGAAACTCTGATGGCTGGCCCGCGCTCATGGTGGGTGCCCTGGTGATGGCTCCGGACATGCCGGCGGGTGTGCCCGCGGTCTGGGCCGCCGGAGAGGCTGGAAGCCCGATTCGCCCTGCCGACGGTGCGGCCCGTGAGTACTGGGATCCCCCGGCCGGCGCCAGTGGGGGTGGCCGTCTCCCCGGGTATCCCGAGGCCGAGGAGGCCAGACGTTGCCTCCCCGACCACCGCTAACACATTCTCCCTGATCGGGCCGCCCGGCTACGATTGGGTATTCCACAACTCGGGCTGTGGCGCAGCTTGGTTAGCGCGCTTGACTGGGGGTCAAGAGGTCGGAGGTTCAAATCCTCTCAGCCCGACCGCTCTACCTGGGGAGACCCCGGGTGGTCGATTCTGGCCACCCGCCCGGCGCCTATCGGGGCCTGAGAAAGGGCTCTTCGTCCCGGGATGAGTCCCGGATAGCCTGACCATGTGCAGAAACGCATCGACATTTGGCAGGCGGCCATCCTCGAACCCGTACATCATCCCCCGCCATATGTGGCTCAAACTGATCGTATCACCCATCTATGACACTACGACTTCTGTTTGCTTGGGGTCACACCGCCCCGGTTTCCACCTCGAACCGAAAGGGGGCGTCTACCCCCGGCAAGGTTGGCCCCAGCCCACATGACGCAATGGGTCAAACGAGTGCAGCCGAAGAGGTAGGACGCAAGGTTGAGCGTCGGAGAGTGAGAACCTATGGTGCTGTCCGGGGCGGTGGCGCGACCAGCGACCACAAATCGACGGAAAGGACTCATCCTGTGCGTCTAGCCAGACTGATTGTCGTCTTCGGAGCGTTGGCCATCGTTGCTGCCGCGTGCGGTGGCGGTGATGGGGCAGCACCGGCCGGCACCATCAAAGTGACGGCCACGGAAATGAAGATCGAGAGCGACTACACGACCTTCAAAGTGGGCGTTCCGTATCACTTCGAAGTCACCAGCGAGGGCGCCATTCCCCATGAGGTCATGCTGATCCAGCCGATTGAGGGTGGGACGATGACCATGGAAGACATGGACGCGATGGCCCTGGGCATGGTGGAAGCGGAAGATCTTCCGCCCGGCGCGACGGCCTCGTTCGACTACACCTTTACGTCCGACGACCTCGCCGGTCCGCTGGAGTTGGCGTGCCACGTTGAGGATCACTACGAGGCGGGGATGTTCCTGCCGATCACGGTCGAGGAATAGAACCCTCCAGCTACCGGGTACAGGTCGCCGCCATCGGGTGGTCCTCCACATCAGAGTGCTGAGGGAGGCCGGATACTCGAGGTCCTGGTGGGTCGTCTTATCTGAGCGCGGAGCGTCCAGCCCGGATGCTGGCTTTCTCTTGCCTTGGGCGGTACGAGGGGTTACCCACGGGCACAGCCTGACAAGCCGGATCCGCGAAACCCCTGGTAGACGGCACTTGTTTGGCATCAACCGAAACTAGCCGACGCAGCCGGAAAGGAACTCATAACCCGAAGGTCGCGGGTTCAAATCCCGCCCCCGCTACGAGAAGGGCTTCTACCGTGTTACGCGGTTCTTCTACCGAGGCTCGCAGCCGGGCACTACCTCGGGTCCGAGTTTCGGCCGGATCGGGCGCAGTCGCCCATGCGCAGTCGCCCATAGATCCTCTTGGCCAGCCGACACCTGGACCAACAGCGACGCTGCGCAACAAAGCCGGATCGTGCGTAGCTCCGCAGCTCTGTGACAGCCCGTGTCTCGAAGTGGAGGCGACGAGTCAGAGGGAGAGCTTCATCATCGCGGAGTCGGCCCTTTGTGACGGTCCCGCTGCTCATCGCCGTGGTCAGCGGGGGTGCTGCAGCCCGGCCAGGGTGATTTCGACGAGTCGCCCGACGGCGGCGGTGGAGGGCAGG
>Ga0326597_10004416_pt1 | contig 19796 bp, 16 predicted proteins | sample RVTome_12_FD_203789 | JGI IMG/M metagenome (GOLD analysis project Ga0326597, IMG submission 203789) | Soil microbial communities from uranium-contaminated site in the Upper Colorado River Basin, Wyoming, United States - RVT100D185 | ecosystem: Environmental > Terrestrial > Soil > Contaminated >...
GACCCCAAGCGGGCAGTCGTTTATCGGCGGGTCACCGCGCAACCGATGGTGCCTGGACGATCAGCAGTTCCGCACCCGAGGATACCCCCTTTGGGGGGGCCTTGGGGTACCTTCAGGGGCACCCTGTCCGGTTCTCAGGCCCGACACCCACACCGCGCGGACATCAGCAAGAATCCGTCTGCGAGCGCTGGACGGCGACTGCGATCATGAAAGCGGTTCCTGGCTTCGGAGCGGCACGAACGCCTTCGGGATCCTGTGTTCCCGAAGTCCGCTCGTGATTATCCAGCTCTGAAAGGCGCGGTGATCCGCCCCGAAGACGTCCGGAAAGGCGAGCCGCAGATCGGGCCGGCTCCGATAGACGGACTCCCACAGCCTCGTCACCGCATGGCGCGGGCCGCCGCGCCGCTCGGCAGGCTCACTGAGCCATTGAAAGTAGCTGTGGCGGCCGTTGACCTGAAAGGGATCGCCGAATGCCGCCACAGCGCCGCTGTCCAGCGACTGATACATTTGGCGCGCGAGATCCGGGATCGCCACGCCGTTGTCAAAGGAGTCGAACGCGTAGGGCCAGTTCCTGGTCACTCGGTACCCCTCGCTGTCGAGCAGGCGCATGTATCGCTCGAAAAGAGCTGCCACCGGCCCAAGGGCATCGACGGTGAGACGGCGGGAATACTTGGTGACTGCCGAGGGCTCTTCCGGCTCGAACCCGCTGAAATGAAAGAACCTGCAAGAGGAGTCGACGTCTCGCTCAGGCAGGTTCCAGTGAGCAACATTGCAATCCGCGTCGCGCACGACGCGCACATCGTCGAACAACGCCGGCACGAGGTCGAGCCACCGCTGGTCGTAGTGCATCCCTTCCGGGATGTCGTGACGGCAGTGCGTCTGCACACGATCCTGCCACCATGTCAGGAACTGGCGAGCTGACGCACGCGCCGATACGCCGACGCAGCCGCCGTTGTAGATCCCGCACTGAAGAATATTGACCTCGCGAGGTATCGCGTCCGAGCCTTCGAGGTAGCCGAGAAGGTGGGGCGTCAGGACAACAGCGTGCGCCACGGTCGCATCCACCAGCGGGCCAAGGGGGCGTGCGACAAGGATGTCAGGGTCGAGAAACAATGCAGCCGTGAAGCCGCGATCCAGGAGGTGGCTCAGAAAATGCGGCTTGGCAGCGATCGAGAGCGGCATTCGCGAGTACCGGAAACACATCCGGCGAAGGTCGGGGACGCCAAGCGCGTCGAGGGGAATGATCTCGAATGGCTCCGCGGTCGAAGTATTCGTCTATCTCGTCTGCGAGAAGCACGAAGAACGGTATTTCCGGATGATGCTCGCGGAACGACCGGGCCAGGACGCGTGCGAACGACAGGTAGCTCTTAGCAACAATGGTGCCACAGGCGACACGCGGAAACACCCATGCAATCTATGCCGCCCACGCATCGGCGTCAAACGGACCCACCGCTCGAGATTCGCCGAGCCCTCCGGCAACTGGATGCGGAGGACACACCACGCGACTCCCAGAAGTCGCCCCTGGAACGACTCACGCAATGGCCCCGGTGGCGTGAATCGGAGACCGCCTCCTCTATTTCGGCCGCTGTCGTACGCGTCGGGCGAACTCGCCGATAGAGCGCACCTGTTCAGGTGTCACCGTGAACTCCAAACTGAAGACGCGCCCGCTGACGGTGGTTGCACGCTCAAGGCGCGAAAGCGTGTCGGCATCGAATGGTAGTACGGGTAGTACATCGATCGAGCCGGAGCCGATGCTAAAGAGCGGCCCATCAACGCTGGCAGTGATGAAGTCGGCGTCCGCCAGGCTTTCGTCAACGATGAGGACCACGTGCGGCAGCTTGAGATCAAGTGATCCGCCGAACAGCGGGCTCATCAGAAGACTTAGGCCGAGCTCACTGGGTCTATCCGATCGCGGCCGATTCTCGTGAACGGCGCGAAACTCAAAACTGACTGGCAGATCCCCTCGAGATCCGTGCAAGAGAACCGTCAACGTGGTTTCCACGCTGCTCACAAGTCGCGTCACCCGAATCTCTGCGTCACTGGGCGACCGTCCTTGAAGCTTTGACGCGCTCGGCTCGAGAGCGCCGGGCAACAATCCCATGACGGCGATCAGACTGGATACTGTCAGCTTAGCACGCGGCCCGCTCACGGCGGCAACGCGGCTACGGTTCACCCGCGACAAAGCATCCTCCAGTCACCGCCGACAGTCGACGAGTTGCCGTCAGGGTTTGCCGGGGCAAGACCGTGGGTCCCAACCCTCTCACCGAATGGGCGTCCGACAATTCCGGCACGAATCGTTACGACTTCTTGCTGTATCTCTTCACAGCCTGCTTGTTGCTGAGTGCTCCATACACGTTGCCCTCGGCATCCACAGCTACCCCTTCCTGCGACCCTTCCGGGTCCGGGTCGGGGATGAAGGTAATCACTTTTCCGTCTTTCGCGCTCCCAATCCTGATGCCCTTTTGGAAGCCAGGGTTCACTTCGTCATTCGACGTGGAATCGGCGCAGTAGAGCGTATCGTTCATATCGATGAACAGCCCGCTCGGCCGGCCAAATTGCTTCCACTCGTCAAGGAGATTCCCCTCCTGATTGAAAATCACGATCCGACTGTTGCCGCGGTCACCGACAAACAGCCTGCCGGTCGAGTCCATGGCCAGCGCGTGGGGCAAGTCCAATTCGCCCGGCCCCGTCCCTTTCCTTGACCATGCCTTGATGAACGTCCCGTCTTTCGAGAACTTCACGATCCGCGCGGTGCTTCCATGGCCGTCCCCGACGAAAATATCGCCGTTCGGCGCGGTCACAATCGAGGACGGCTGATTGAAGTCCGGCCCCGTCAGGCCATCTCCGCCCCCCGCTCTGCCGAGCGTCAGCAAAGGCTTGCCCTCCGGACTGAACTTGTGCACCTGGTTGCCCCGCGACGTGTCCGCGCCCTGTTCTCCGTCGGTTACCCAGACGTTGCCGTCTCGATCCACGTGGAGGCCGTGCGGATGGACAATCAGTTTCGCGCCAAAGCTCGTCACCAGGTCGCCGGCGGCATCGAATTTCAGGATGGGCGCTACATCAGACGTCTCGCACTCGCGCCGCGTATTACGACGCGCCGCCGTTGGGTCAACGGCCCCCGTTGCGGTCTGCCGGTTGGCGCCACACCGCTCATAGATCCAGACGCTGCGGCCGTCGGGGTCGATATCTACGCCAACCGTCGATCCCATCATCCGCCCCCCCGGGAGCTTGAAATGATTCGCGTCCTCGGGCCCATACGGGTTCGGATAGGCATTGGGCCCCTGGGCCGCGGTCCGCCCTCCCGAGAGGGCCATCACCACGCCGACCGCCGCCACCATCACACTCAGTCGGGAATACGCCATCACATTCCTCGCTTGACGAAGTCGCGTTGGGATCGTTCAGATTCCCACGCGACGCAGTATACGTCGTCAGGCCGATTCGCTGTGCTCTTCTTTCTCGCAGTTCGAGCGCGACCGCATCTCGTGGGCCGCTCCAAAGAAGCTCGCTCTGACCGACGGGCGGGCGGCACCGAGTGGACCACAGGCATCACTCGGTTTCATCCGCGGGGGCGTCGTCAGACGTCGTGAACTTGACAATGCCGTCTGTACGGTCGACTGTACTCGCACGCGCATGAGCTCCTCACCAGTCCGGCCGTCGGCGTCACCGGCGAAGAAGGCCCGCTTCCCGGAGGTCGTCGGTCTCCAGCACTTCATCGTCCTGCCGGCCCTCGCGATGGGGGCCGCCATCGCGCTTTCCCGCCTCGCGCAGGCCGTACTTCTGCCCCGCCTGAGTCCTGTCGCCAGTCAAATCTTCAATGTGTCGCGGGCGATCGTCATCACGGTGGCCATGGCCTCGCTGATCGGCTGGCTGGTTGTGCGCTACCGGCGTCGATTCGAACTCGAACTGCAGGCTCGCCATGAAGAGCTGAAGGAGGCGCGGGACTTCCTGTCGAGCATCATCCGTGACTCGGCCGAGGGTATCGTCACGCTCGATGTCGACGATCGCATCACATCATGGAATCGTGCCGCGGAAGGGATCTTCGGCTGGACCGCTGGTGAGGCCCGCGGGATGAGCGTCAACCGGCTGTTGCCCGACGACCCGCGGATCGTCGAAGACCGGCGTCTGATCGGTGAGCGTCTGCGCGGCGGCGAGACGGTGCTCGAGCACTACACGACGCGGCGACGCAAGGACGGCAAGTCGATCTACGTGCGCATCAGCTGGTCGCCGTTGCTCGATGCCTCGGGAACGCCCGTCGGCTCGGTCGGAATCGTTCTGGATGTAACGGCGCAGCGAGAGATGCGGGAGCGTCTGGTCGAGCAGGAGCGGCTAGCGGCGGTCGGCGAGATGGCGGCGCACGTGGCACACGAGATCCGCAACCCACTCGCCGGGATTCGCGCCGCCTGCCAGGTGCTTTTCATGAGCAAGGAACGCACGGGAAAGGTCAAGGAGATCGGTGACGAGGTCGTGCACCAGGTCGACCGGCTGAACCAGACGGTGAGCGAGCTCCTGCAGTTTGCCGTGCCGCGCAAGCTCGAAACCGCCCCGACGGATCTGATCGCGCTGATCGACCGAGTGATCTCTATCTTCGGCGAGCATCCCGCATCGCGCAAGGTGAGCGTGAAACAAGTCATGGCGTCAGAAATTCCGCTCCTGAAAGTCGATCCCGGGCAGCTCGAGCAGGTGTTCTACAACCTCTTGCTGAATGCGGCCCAGGCGATGGATTCCCAGGGGTCCGTCGTGATCTCGACGGAGCTCTCGGACCGGCAGGTCTTGATCAGGGTTCGCGACACGGGGCCGGGACTGCGGCCAGGAGCCGATGAAAAGCTGTTCAAGCCTTTCTACACGACACGCACCGACGGAACCGGCCTCGGCCTGCCGATCGTCAGGAAGATCGTGGTGGCCCACGGTGGTGCCGTGACCGCGTCGAACTCAGCGGCTGGAGGCGCCGAGTTCGTCATCCGACTTCCTCTCGAATCCTCGCAGGATTTGAATTCAGCTCGAGCACTCGCCACGGGACTCGACGATGGCCATTGATCGGCATCAGCAGGGCGGACAACGCCTGTTCGCGGCTCCCAGGAGAAACACGCGCGTCGACGTCATCAGAGGCATTCGCGGAGGGCACGCGGCGCATCCCCGCTGTGTGCCGTAGTCACGCCTTGGGATCAGCCTGGTCGATTGCTGTCACAGCGAACGTGATCGGCGCTGATGGCGGCGATTGATACCTCGATACCTGGGGTCCGGCGCGCGCTAGGGATGTGAGGTCCATACGGTCTCTCATCTGCCCCCCTCCGGTGCCTTAGTACTGCATTTCATAATTACGGCAACGTATCGGCCGCCGCCCGAAATGCGTCACGGCAATCATGAAATACAGTGCTAAGGTCAGAGCGGAGCCCAACTTGCATTCTTGGCGATCTTCTCAACACCAGCAGATCGGGCACTTTCGTCACTGGCAGCGGGATTGCCCAGTCACGGTCATCGTGCGGTCAATGTGTGCAACTGCCGTTCGGCACAAACGGGTGTCCCTGGCGGCCAGGAGTGTGCTGATAGTCAATAACAGACTCTGTGGGGGATTCCGGCGTCGCCCCGATGCCCCCGTCCCAAGACCATCCTCTATGCTCGTACTCAGCCCGGGCCTGGTCGCCCTCCGGCGATGGCGGCGCAAGCACTAGAGGCCCCGGACAACTCATAACCGACCGGGGCTTCTCGCGTCACGCACGTCCCGACGTAACGCCCCAGGGGGCAGCTCCCAACTACCGCCAATATGTGTCAAATAGTGAGGATCTGACTGCCAAAGTGTGTCAAAATGTGTTCAATTGCTCAGATCTCTTTCTGTTCGATCGTCGGGAAGACTCCGACGGTCGTGGAAAAGGAGGTGGAGCTGTGACGGGCCGAGCGCGGCGTCGGTGGCAGCGATGGGCGCAGCGGATCGGGGAGGGCGTCCAGGATCTGGTCCTTGGGGCCTGGCTGGTGTTCATGCTGGCCTTGCTGTGGGCGGTTGTCCGAGTAGGCTGAACGACACGCCGGGGGTGTGCGCCGTGCGGTGAGGTATACCGGGGCTCGCCGTTTCGTGCGGGTGCCGGCGCTGGGTGGGTAGTTGTGCGCGGGCGCCGGATTTACCGAACTCCCCTTCCTCGACCCCGACGCCCGTGGAGCGGGCGTCTTCCGAGCGACCAGACGCGAAGCGCGTATGCGCTCCTCGTGCGAGGAGCTTCCCGCTTCCGTCCGGCTCGGCTCAGATCGCGCGCAGCGGCTTGACCACTGGGTCGTTCCTTCCTGGATAGTCGTTTCGCCAGGCCCCACAGCCGGGAATCTAGAATCGCCTAGATTGAAGAACTTTCGGTCGCCTACCTGGAACCCGCCGCCACCCACGGGGTGCCGTTCATGGAGGCATCCAGTGCGCTCCCCTGCAAGCCATTTTGATCCGATACCACCTCGGCGGTGATGTTGTCGGGAGTCCCTCCGTACTGGACAAACACACCCCCGTGAGGATCTCCCAGGTTGGGCATGGGGATGCGAGTCTTGATGTCGTGAGTCTGGGTGTCCAGCACCACAATTTCGAATGACACATTGCACATGGCCCACATCTCCTGGCCGTCGGGAGACAGAATGAGATGGTCGTTGCGGATGCAGTCGGTCTGGAGGGTCCGCTTCACTTCATGCTGTTCGGTGTCGATGATGGTGAGCGTTGCCCCGTGCCGCGGCCCCAATTCACCTTTGTCGGCAACCCACAGTTCCGTGTCATCGATACTCATGCGCAGGCCATACGGTCCTACCCCCGTGGGCACCTCGGCAACGACCCGGTCTCTCTCCCCTGGCGCCGTAGCCCTCTGGATCTTCACGACTTTTTCATCCGCGGAGTTCGTGACCCAGGCCCACTTCCCATCCTTGCTGAACACCGTCCAGAGTGGATAGCGGTCCATGGGAATGGCCTGCACGAGCGCCCAGGTTTCCATGTCGATCTTGGCCAACCACCCCTGGATCGTGGGCATGAGCTCCGTGCGACTCGGAGGCGGCACGGAGTAGTAGAGGTACTTGCCGTCCGGAGTCGTGAATCCAGCGTACGTGCCCCCGTGGATCTCGGACGGCAGCATGCCGGCGATCACCTTGTTGTTGTCCGCGTGATCGAGCACGTAAAACGACGTGCCGTTCGTGGTCGGGCTGAGCCACGTCCAGTCTTCGATAAGAACTCGCGGCACCCCGGCGGGATCCTGAAAGACCTTGACGTGATGCGGCGTGCCGGCCGACGCGATCACTTGGTAGATCTTCAAGGTTCGCGCATCCAGGATCAGCGTGGCATTCGGTGTCCTCGTCCCGGCACCGCCTATACTCTCGAGATTGGGTAGGTAGATGTAGGTCCCGTCCGGAGACACGCCGATGCCGTGGCTCCCGTAGCCCTCGGTATAGAACGAATCCACGTCCGAAATCGCCAGGGGTTTCTTGGTCCTGGCATCGATGACCACAACCGAGTTCTTGGGGTTCTTGGCTCCATACCCGTTGCCGGAATTGGTGAAGAACAGCAAATCGCCAGGCGCCACAGGATACGCCGGCGGTCCGCTGGGATCGCGCGTCTCCAGCAGCCGTATGTCCAACCTCTGCGCGTCTGCCGTGGTCCAGCCGTCGTCCTGCGTTTGGCCGACTGATTCGTGTCGACCCGTGATGGTCACGCCCCACGTGATCAGGCACGCGGAAAGAATCCCAACCAGGACAAACACGCTCACGTTGCTCCTATGAACACTCATGGTGTGGCTCCTTCCAAATAGACGCGGGCCTTCCGACGGCGACCTAATGGGGCGCCCTCATTGTCATCCAGAAGCGCCTGACCTTAGTACTGCGTTTCATAATTACGGTGACGGATTTCGTGCACTGACGCGCCCGGATCGCAACTGTCCAGTGGCTGCGTTCCGGCGTCGACTCAGCGGGAGCGACGACGTCCAGGTTCATACTGCTACTCAGCGTGTCAGGTAGCGGAGAGCCGCTCTGGCCCCGTCGATCGCGGCGCTCATGATGCCACCGGCGTAACCGGCCCCCTCGCCGATCGGATAGAGGTTGTCGAAACCATCGGCTACCGAGGTGTCGCGGTCGCGGGGCAGCCGGATCGGACCCGAGCTCCGAGACTCCAGTCCGACCAGTAAACCCGCCGCGGAGCTGAAGCCGGGAATTTGGCGTTCGTACTTGAGAAGGAGGCGCGCGATGGCGTCGCGAGCCATGGGCGGCAACAACGCGTCGACCCGTCCGGGGCAGGTGCCGAACGTATAGCTAGAGTGCCGGGGGTTGGCCGTTCGCCGTCCCGCGAGGAAGTCATCGACCTGTTGGGCGGGCGCCGTGTAGTCGCCGCCCCCAGCGTCGAAGAAACGCCGCTCCAGGGCCTCCTGAAAGTCCACTCCCGCGAACGGACCGGGACCGTATTCATCCGGACCGAAGGTGGTGACTAGCGCGGCGTTGGCCCACCGCGACGAGTGCTTCGAGTTGCTCATGCCGTTCGTGCACAACAGGCCGGGCACGTTCGTGGTGGCGACGATGGTGCCACCTGGGCACATGCAAAAGGAGTGGCTGGCCGGCACGCCCGCTCCCGCCTTGCACACCAGGTTGTAGTATGCCGGACCCAGTATGGCGACCTCGGGGCCTTCGCCGTAGCGGCCGCGGTCGATCAATTCCTGGGGATGTTCGACCCGCGCACCCAGTTGGAATGGTTTGGCCGCGACCCGCACGCCCTGGCGATGAAGCAGGCGCACGCTGTCCCGCGCGCTGTGGCCGAGCGCCAAGAGCAGCGCGTCGCACGTCATGTCTCCGGCAGACGTGCGGACGGCCCGCACGTGCCGCGGTGGCCCCAATTCGAGGACCAGCCCGTCGAGACGTGTGTGCCAGTGGAACCGCACCCCGAGCGATTCCATCCGGCCTCGCAGGACCGGAAGAATCCGGTGCAGCCGGTCCGTACCGATGTGGGCCCGCGAATCGAAGAGGATCTCGGGCGTCGCGCCGCAGGCGACCAGCTCCTCCAGGCATGGCACTTCCAGAGGATCGTCCACCCGCGTGTATAGCTTGCCGTCGGAATACGTGCCGGCTCCACCCTCGCCGAACAGCAAATTGGACTCGGCGTTCGGCACGCGGGTCTGGTGGAAGCGCACGACGTCCCTTCCCCGCTGTTGCAGCGCTGCGCCGCGATCTATCAGGTCGACCGTGACTCCGTTTGTGCCCAGCACCAGCGCGGCATACAGACCGGCCGGGCCGGACCCGACCACCACGACGCGACCCTTCCGACGTGCGGCGTCCGGTGCTGCGACCCGGAAACTACCCGCCTGGGGCGCCGCGACAACCTTTCCCGAGCGCACCGCGGCGTCGAAAAGGACGCCGTGGTAGTTCGCATCAACCACCAGGTCCGCGTGCACGATGAAGCGCAAGCGGCGCGTCCTTCCGCGACGGCGAGCGTCCACCGACCGGCGCGCGATGCGCACGCCGCGAACCCGATCCAGGTCGACACCGACAGCCGTGGCAGCCCGTTCGAGCAGCACGCTCTCGGGCTCGTCGAGGCGCATCTCGAGGTTCAGCACGCGCCATGTGCGTGCGGGCTCGTTCATGCGTCGGCCCCGCTGGCCCGAGCCGTGCGTCTCTCAAAGAAACCCGCAGCGCCGTTGAATTGCCGCGACATCGGTTCTACCTGCGCCCAGGTGGAGTCCCTGAGCGGCTTTCCGCGGTATGCTCGCAGTCAGGTCGTGTTCTTCGAGGACGGTTTCCTCGGGTATTCCGACCTCACTGGAACACACCTCCTGAACACCCCGCGGTAGAGGTTCCGCCGTGTCATTCCGAGAGGAAGAGGCTTTTCGGAATCCTCCCGGACACGAGCTGCGTCAAGTCGACTGCCTCGGCGACATGGAAATCGACGGCGATGCTGGCGAGTGAGAACGCCTTGTCGCGAGTCAGGCCTTTTTCCTCCACGAGGAAGTCGACCACCTCCCGGACCGCCATCCGCAGTGCTCGATCGAGGTCGAGGTCGATCCCCATCAGGATGTAGTGGGTGTCGGTCTCGGCGCGAGGAGCACGAATGGTCTTCCCCTTGCGCACGATGAAGCGGAGAACTCCAGTGAGCGACTGCTCGATGGCGGTGCCGCTGACCTCGCCGTCACCCTGAGCCGAGTGCGGGTCTCCCGCGTAGAACAGCGCGCCCGGGCGGAAGACCGGCAGGAAGAGCGTGGTGCCAACGGTCAGATCCCTGACGTCCATGTTGCCGCCGTAGGGGCCCGGAGGACGCGAGCTCTGCACGGCGGGCACCGTCACGCCCGGCTGTCCGACCACTGGATTGGACGCCACCGCCATGACGCCCAGGAACGGCGCCAGCGGCACGTGGATGTCCGGCGCGAAAAGTGCGACCTCGCGACCGCCCACCCTGGCCGTCCGAATCAGGTGGCGCGTGGTCTGGATGTCCAGCGGCGAATCGCCTGGCTGCGTCCCGGGGTACGTGGTGTCGAAGACGCCGTTCGTCGGGCCTGTGCTGTTGATTCCGTACGGCACGCGGGTCGCGAGCTCGAGGATCTGCACCTCGAGCACGTCGCCGGGCTCGGCGCCGTCGATGAAGATCGGACCCGTGATGACGTGCACGCCCCGTCCTTCACTCGGTCGCGTCGCCTTCGAGGCCCAGAAATCGAGCACGTCCTCGAGGATCTCGTCGCGTTCGACGCCCAGCGACCCCAGAAAGGTCACCGGGTCCTCGTCCTGTGTCGCGCCCGCGTGCGTCAGCGTGTCGATGCGAACGGTGTCCCCGGACCGAATCGTGAGGACGGGTGACTTGTCGAGCGGGAACCACCCCCAGGTGACGTTCTCTGGTCGCGATGGCACGTAGTGGTTGTCCTGCTGGTTCGCGACACGCGTGCCAGCCGCCTCCACAGACACCTTGTTCGAGCTCGCGCTTCCCGACCCCCGGCCACCCGGCGCCACCGAGCACACGAGCATCGCGGTCACGAGCATTGCCGCTTGACCGTTTCGTCGCGGACGCTTGGCCTGTTGACACCGCATTCGAACCGCCTTTTTCTCGAACGCCGCCACGGACTTCCTCAAACGCTCCAGTCGCTGCGCCGGGGCAGTCGCAGATCGAGCGCCTCAATCGACTTCCGGCCCCGCCGCAGTCACGTCCAAGACCAACCTCGTACGGTCCAGGAAGCGCGGTGCAACGAGACACGAATCTGCGTGACGGAGAATCGGGCGGATTATAGCGCACCAGCTCGCCCGGGCCCCAAGAGGACTACTGCGTCCTGGAGGATGACGGGACGCTGGACCTTGTGTCAGATGTCCACCCGTAACCTGGCCTTGGCGGGACGCTCCGGTCACGACCAGTTCTTTGCGGCCTTCCGTACATTCGGGCCGGTTTCCAGGCTCAGGGTCGGCGACACGGTCGCAGAGGTCGCAACACGAGCCGTCAATCAGCGGACCTTCTATGTCGAGCTGATGGTCTCGGTGCAAAATGTTGCCGTTCGTCAGCTCGGCCGCCAGATCGGTCTGGGATCTGACTATGCATCGACGCACCGCCGACTCCTCGCCGCCGATGCAGGGCTCCGTAAGCTCGTTGCCGAGGGACAACGTGAGCTCGAGCAAATGGAAACGGAAAGCAGGCAGGCGATGGAGTGCGACGGAGAAGGTGCGGCCCCGGGCTGCGGAGTGACGATCCGGTACCTGCAGACGGCGTCGAGGAACGCGCCTCTGGAAGAGGTATTCGCCCAGCTCGCGTTTGCGGTCGAGCTCGCCCGCGCGGACTCGCGCGTTGTGGGCATCAACCTCGTCGCGCCTGAGGACGCCCCCGTTGCGCTGCGAGGTTACACCAAGCACATGGAGATGTTGGACTTCCTCATCTCCACATCGCCCGGGGTCAACGTCGCCGTGCATGCGGGTGAGCTGACGCTCGGCCTCGTGCCTCCGGAGGACCTGCGCTTCCACATCCGTCAGGCAGTGCAGCTGGGACACGCCCGCAGGATCGGACATGGGGTCGACATCGCCTACGAAGACGGCGCGCTGGAGCTCCTGGCGGACGTGCGTGAACGCGGCGTCCTCGTCGAGATGTGCCTCACCAGCAACGACGTGATCCTCGATGTCCGGGACCCGCTCCCGATGTACCTCGAATCCGGAGTCCCGGTGACCCTGGCCACGGACGACGAAGGCGTGTCGCGCATCGATCTCACCAACGAGTACCTTCGCGCGGCGCTCACCTACGGTCTGGGGTACCGCGAGCTCAAGGCGATGGCCCGGAACAGCCTCGAGCACAGCTTCCTGCCGGGCGCGAGCCTCTGGCAGCCGGGAACGTTCCTGCGAACGGACGCCTGCGCGCGCGACGCCACGGGTTCCCCGAACCCGTCTCTCGCTTGCGTGGAATTCCTCACGTCCAGCGAGCGGGCGCATGAGCAGTGGCGGCTGGAGACCGAGTTCGCCGACTTCGAAACGCTGGACTGGGCGCCTTCGTACTGCATCCCAGCGCTCCGCGATTCACTTCGAAAGGAAGAGCTCACTCCAGACCCGCTGCCATCTCGGCGCCTCATCGAGGATCACGGCCGGCTGGATGAGGGTGAACGGAAAATCGTTGAGACGGCTCTTCACCCGGGTACTCGCAGGCACGCGCCCCATCGATTCGAACAGCTCCTGCCCTTCCATGGAGAGAACGAGGTCGGCGAAGAGCACCGCCGCATGCGGATGCGGCGCATTACGGGCGACCCCGATGCCCTGGGGCCTGGCGACGACCGGCTGCACGGGCACGAAGTCGATCGGTGCGCCCTTGCGCTTGAGCGGCTCGACGTTGGCGATGTACGTCGTGAGGGCCACGGGCACCTCTCCCGCAGCGACCAGCTCGGCCAGCAGCACGTGGCCCTGGCGCACCTCGGGCTCCATCGCCGAGAGTTTGCGGAAGTAGTCCATGCCACGGGCCTCGCCCCACGTATCGATCAGGGCCGCCATCCACTCGAAATCGGTCGCCTCGATGGCGATGCGCCCTCTCCACTTCGGGTCCACGAATCCATCGTAGGTGGCGGGAAGCTCGGAGCGCTGCACCGTGTTCGTGTTGAAGCCCACGACGAAGAAGTTCATCCGGTCCGGAAACCACAGGCGGTGCGACGGCACCGCCTCCTGGGGCAGGTCGGACTGGTACGGGGAGTAAAACTCGGCGAGCATCTCCTCGCGCGCGAGCATTTCCATTTCCGGGCCGTTGGTCTCGATCACGTCGACCGCGTACCGCCGGCCCTGCGCCTCGGTGACGGCGCGCTGGACCACCCGCTCCGAGATGGCGCGCCAGAGCTCGACTCGGATGCCGTATTTCTTCTCGAACGCCTCGGCGAGAGGCGTGGATTCGGTCGGGGCGAGCGAGGTGTAGAGGACGAGGCTGCCCTCCTCCTTCGCCTTTTCGACGAGGCGGGCTTCGCGGTCCGCGCCGCGATACTGAAAAATGATCTCGCTATCGGTGAGCGCTTGCGCGGGCGAGGCCGGGGCTCGCCAGAGCATGCCGGTGGCGGCGAGGGCAGCGGCGAGGATAAGGAGGAAGCCGTAGGCGATCTTCATGATCCGACGTCAAATTGACCGTGTCCGGCATTCTATGGTTAACTGCCGCGTCGCTGCCAATCACGACAATTGAAACCCATCGAACTTCTTTGTTATCAAAACCTTAGCATCCATGTCCACAAAGACGCAAACGACGACCACCCACTACCACATTCAGAAGAAGCGGCGCGCGGCGTTCATCGAGGAGTGGCGCAAGTACCGCCAGAGCGTGATTCACAAAGAGGACGTGACCCTTCAGCCCACGGCGCGCGGCCTGCGAACGGGCGTGTACATGGGCTGGGACGGGGGCCGTCCGACACGCTGTCTCGACGCGTTCGTGCACGAAGTCGACCCGCGCGTCGTCACGACGATTCACCGCCATTCCTGGGACGCGATTCTTTTCGTGGTGGAAGGCTCGGGATGGACCGAGGTGGACGGCGTGCGCTACGACTGGAAGTCGTGGGACGCGATCCACATCCCCGCCTGGAGCTGGCATCGGCATGGCAACGACGGGACGCGACCGGGGCGCTTCATGAGCTACTCCTCCGAGCCCCTCCTGTGGACGCTCGGCATGAGCCTCATTGAGGACCGCGGGCACGAGCCATTCGCCGATCTTCCGCCACGGCCAGCCTTCTCGCCCGGACCGGCAGGCGACGACCCGTACGCACGCCGCATGCGCCGGGTCGCGCAGGAGGCCAAGAAGCGCCGCTCGGGCCGCATCCACACACCCTACGACGAGCAAGCGCTGCTCGCCACGCCACGGGGCACGCGCACCAAGTTCCTGACCGACCGCTCCATCGGCAACGAGGCGTCTGGGCTCACGCAGGTGATGATTCAATTCGCCCCGGGGAAGACCCAGTCGCTGCACCGTCATCCGGGGGAAGCGTACCTCTACGTGGTGGAGGGCCACGGGCACAGCTTCCTTGGCACCGCCCCCGACGAGGGTGAGCACCACCGGTGGAAAAAGGGAGACCTCATCATCGTTGACCATTTCCTCTGGCACCAGCACTTCAACGACGACCCGGTCAACCAGTGCCGCCTGGTGCGCGTCCACATGTTCGATTCGATGCTCGAGACCATGCGCGCGCTCATCGACCCGATGGTGCTCTTCGAGGAAGCCGAGGACACGCTGCTGTCGACGCAGGAGCTCTCACAGATCCGCTGGCCCGAAGACCGACGGCCCGAGGAATGATGGATCGCCCGCGCGACGCATTGCCTCAGGGCGTGTTGTCGATGCACGTCCTACCCGCCGAGCACCACGACCGCGACTGGGACGCGATCATCGTCCCGCGCGAGGTGAAGGAGCGGCTGCTCGCGCAGGCGCTCCTGGTCCTGCAGCATGGCCGGAAGCTCTCGAAGCTGTCGGGGCTGCCGCACGGCCTGATTGTGCTGGCGGGACCACCCGGCACCGGCAAGACCACGATGGGACGCGGCCTGGCACAGGTTGCTGCACTCGCACTCGCGCGTCAGGGCGCCACCACGCTCGTCGAAGTCAACCCGCACGCTTTTCCGAGCGACATGCTCGGCGAAAGCCAGCGGAACGTGACGCGACTGCTCGGCGAGACCATTCCCGAGATCGCCGCGCGCCGTCCGTTCGCGGTGGTTCTGATCGACGAAGTGGAGAGCTTCGCCGTCAGGCGGTCCTCGGCGTCCTTCGAAGCCAACCCGGTGGACGTCCACCGCGCGACCGACGCGGTGCTTCTCGGCATTGATGAGATTGCAAAGGCGCTGCCGTCGGTGCTCTTCGTCACCACGACCAACTTCATCGAAGCCGTCGACGAAGCGTTCCTCTCGCGGGCCGATCTGGTGATGCGCTTTGCGCTCCCCGACGTCGAGACGATCGCGAAGATCCTCGAGAGCGCGATCGGCGAGCTGGCCGTTCAGTGGCCGGCGCTCCTGCCGCTGGTCCAGGATCGCGGGCGTTTCCGGCAGCTCGCGGCGATGTGCAAAGGGTGGGACGGCCGCCGCGTGCGCAAGCTCGTGCTGGCCGCCCTCGCCCAGCGGCTGGAGGTGGCGCGCGACCCGTCTCTTCTCGACTGGGACGATTTCGTCAACGCCGCCCGCAAGAACGGCGGGGTCGAGTGGGTCGGGGGCGCGGCGCCGGCCGCGCGCGAACTCTTTCCCGACGTGCCGAAGGAATTGATGCACGACCACGACCACGGTCACGAGCTCGATCACGATCCCCATCGACCGACGCACGCGCGCGCGCACCCACAGGACGATGATGACTCCTCCGACGCCTAGGCGTTTGGCTGAAGGTGGGTCGCAGCAGCCGAGGACACGGCCTGCCGTGAAAGCCCTGAACATTTATCCTATACTCAGCGGTGGTCATTAGGTTCATTCCACCGTTTCCATCCATGGCCGCCTGAAGCGGCTGATGCGAGGCGGTTGGTGCAGGAGGCGCCCATGTTCCGTTTTCTCAGTCAGTTGATCTCCCGCGTTGCGATCCTAAGCGCCGTGCTCACGAGCGTCGGTGCTGGCGTGACTGTCTCCACGGCCAGCGCCCAGGACGCCAAAGTCCGGGTCGCTGTCATGAACTTCGAGAACAACAGTACGTGGCATTGGTGGGGCGACAATCTGGGCCAGGCTGCGGCCGACGAGCTGACCACGCAGCTGGTCCAAACCGGGACATTCACGGTCGTCGAGCGTACGCAACTCGAAGCGATTCTCGCCGAACAGAATCTGGGTGCCAGCGGGCGCGTGGCAGCCGCGACTGCCGCCAAGATCGGTCAGCTACTGGGCGTCCAGCTCATCTTGACCGGTTCGATCACGCAGTTTTCCATTGAGCGAACATCGATTGGCTTCCGAGGTATCGGCGGCTCGTACTCGAATGCGGAAAGCAAACTCGATGTTCGGCTGATTAACACGGAGACCGGCGAGATCATGTCGGCGGCCGAAGGCCAAGGAAACAAGCGTATGGGTGGAGGCTACTTCAAAGGTGCGAGCGCCGAGCGCACGTTCGATCAGGGCGCGGCCCAGGAGGCGCTTCGGCCCGCCGTTGAAGCCGTCGTGGAGACGATCGTGGCACAGGCCGACACGCTCGCGTCGGTGAAGCCCGCGATGCCGGAGGGACAAATCGTGGGCGAGCGGGAAGGCTCCTTCTATATCAACAGGGGCGAGAACTTGGGCGTGAAAGTCGGCCAGCGCTTCGAGGTCCATCGTGTGATCGACGAGATCAAGGACGCCGACGGTCGAGTGCTGGACCGTGTGATAAGCAAGGTTGGGGTCGTGGAGGTGACGCAGGTGCTGTCGCAGTCGGCGCTCGGAAAGCTGATCGAGGGCGAGGCGCAGGTCAACGACACGATTCGATAGCACGGGCCGGCCCGATCCCAAGCGCGCTCGCAGGCGCCTGCCGTGGGGCGGACGGCGCGTGTGAGGGAGAATGGGGACGTGGCCGATGCTCACCTGCCTCCAGCCGGCACGGGCGCCGTCGTCCTTTTCGATGGCACGTGCGCCTTCTGCGAGGCCTCGGTGAAATTCATCGCCCGCCGCGACCCCGCCGGCTACTTTCGGTTCGGTGCATCGCAGACGTCGGCGGCGGCGGCGATTCTGGCCGCGCACGGCATCAATCGCGAAAGCGCCCGTAGCCTCGTGTTGATTGAAGACGGCGCGGTGTACCTGCGATCCACCGCCTCGCTTCGCGTCGCCAGGCGGCTGGTCTGGCCCTGGCGTCTTTTCGCGGTCTTCCTCATCGTGCCGGCCCCGCTCCGCGATCCCTTCTACAGGGTCGTGGCGGCGGTCCGCCATCGACTGGCCGGCCGGTCTCATGCCTGTGAGATTGCGCCTCCGGAAATCCGCGACCGGCTGATCTAGTCCCGCCCACGCGCGAAGGTATATTCTCGTGTCTCTGACACCGCCCGATTCTGAGTACGACCGCTTCGCCGACATCTACTCTGTGTGGACCGACACGGCAGCGTCGACGCAGGCCAACCTGCCTTTCTACGTGGATGCGTATGCGAAGGCCGATGGGCCAGTGGTCGAGCTGGGTATCGGTGACGGCCGCATCGCCGTACAGGCCGCGATCCAGGGGCGCGCAGTCATCGGCGTCGACCTCTCGTCGGCGATGCTCGATCGTTGTCGTCACCGCGCCGAGCAGGCCGGCGTGCTCGACCGGCTCACGCTGATACGCGCTGATTTCAGGAATTTCGAGCTCGACGCGCCCGCCGCGCTGATCGCACTGCCCTACCACAGCCTCGGCCACTTGCTGACGCTGGAGGACAAGCGCCGCGCGATCGCCCACGTGTTGTCCAGGCTCAGACCCGGCGGTCGGTTCGTGTTCGATGACTTCCTGATGACGACCGAGGTGATCGCGTACATGCGAAGGGTGCAGTTGCGGGCCGAGTATCGTACTGCGGGCGGCGCGGACGCGCTGTTGTGGGTGACGTCGCTGGTGAACGAAGCCGCGCAATCGATCCGGCTGGTAACCTGGGAGGACAAGCTCGATGCCCACGGCCTGCTGGAACAGCGTCGGTATCGCCGCCTGAGCCTCAGCTGGCTCGAGCCGTCGCAAACGCGCGATCTGCTGACGCAGGCCGGTTTCGTCATCGATGCGTGCTACGGCGATTTCCAGGGCACGCCATTCTCTGACGCCACGGCGCACGAACAGGTATGGGTTGCGCGGAGGCCCGCGTGAGAGCCACGGCTGGCAACTCGGAGGGGGGAGCGCGATGATCGGAACGACGGGACTCAAGAGCCTTCAGGTCGACTGCATCGTCGGCATCTACGAGCACGAGCGACAGCAGCCGCAGCGCGTGGTATTGGACATCGATCTGGACTACGACTTTGCGGCGGCTACCGGCTCTGACGCGATCGCCGACGCGTTGGACTACGACGGCGTGGTGAGCGGGGTCACCGAGCTCCTGCAGCGACGCGCGTTTCAGCTCATCGAAACGATGGCGGAGGAGACGGCGGCGATGTTGCTCGGGCGGCTGACCCAGGTGCGTACGGTGAGGCTGGACATCCGCAAGCCCTCCGCCGTCCCAGCCGCGGCTTGCGCGTTCGTGCGTGTGGAGCGCACCCGGTCATGAGTGAGTCACGCGAGCCGTCGGGGTCACGTCCGGTCGCGATTGTCACCGGCGGCGCCCGCCGGCTCGGCCGGCATCTCTGCACGACGCTGGCCGCGCGCGGCTGCGACGTGGTGATTCTCTATCGCGACTCCAAGGCCGACGCTCGCTCGCTTGAACGGGAGATCGCCGACCTCGGACGGCGAGCACGGACGCTCGCCGTGGATGTGGGCGCGGAGCATGAGGTGGCCGCCGTCTTCGCCGATATCGCGACTCATGAGGGCCGCGTCGATGTGCTCGTCAACAACGTAGGCAACTACAACCCGCAGCATGTGACGAAGCTCGACCCCTCAGTGTGGGATGCCACACTGGCCACCAACCTCTCCGGTGCGTACTACTGCTGCTTTCACGCGATCAAACTGATGCGCACAGGCGGCCACATCGTCAACATCGGCATGGCGGGTCTCGAAGGCATCCGCGCCAACGTCCACGGCACCGACTACTACGTGAGCAAGACCGGCCTCCTCGTCCTCACGCGGGCACTCGCATCCGCGTATGCCGAGCGCAACATCCGGGTGAATATGGTGTCGCCAGGTCAGCTCGACAACTCCATCGACCTGCCGTCGCCAGAAGCGATTGGACGGTGGGTACCGCTTGGCCGCGCTGGCACGCCGCGCGACATCGCCCAGGCGGTCGAGTACCTTCTCGATGCCCCCTACGTCACCGGCGTCAACATCGACGTCGCCGGCGGCTATCGGTTGTAGCCGCCGCCCGACAATGACCACCGCCAGCGCGCTGCTGCCCCTCTGGAACCGCGCAGCCGAGTGGGAACGTCGCCTCGCCATGATTCGCCAGGCGCGCTCGTTTCTGTATCTCTCAACGTATTACATCGAACACGATCGCTATGCTCTCGAGCTGCTCGATGCGCTCGCCGCGGCGCAAGCCCGCGGCGTGGCGGTGAGTCTACTGATCGACGGGTTCGGCCAGCAACTGGGCGGCGTGCTCATGTCGCCCGAGAACAAAGCCAGACTGGCGGCTCGGCTGGACGAGCTCCGGCGCGCGGGATCCGTTGTGACGATCTATCGTCCGGGTCAGCTGCTGCAACGATGGCTGGGCGGCGGCCATCACGTCAAGATCCAGGTGTCCGACGGGGGCGAGGCAATCTTCGGCAGCAGCAACGTCACGCAGACGTCGTTTGAGGGTTGGAACGAGTACTCGGTTGCGCTGCGCGGGCCCGTCGTACTCACGCTGCTTCAGAGCTACCGGCAAATCGGCGGGCTCGTGGAG
>Ga0326597_10004417_pt1 | contig 19794 bp, 23 predicted proteins | sample RVTome_12_FD_203789 | JGI IMG/M metagenome (GOLD analysis project Ga0326597, IMG submission 203789) | Soil microbial communities from uranium-contaminated site in the Upper Colorado River Basin, Wyoming, United States - RVT100D185 | ecosystem: Environmental > Terrestrial > Soil > Contaminated >...
AGAACTTCCCGTCGTCGAGCGGCGTGAGTTGCCAGTCCAGATTCGAATGCAACTCGTGAACCTTGTCCGACAAGACCTCGGCGATGTCGGAGTCTTCGCCGTCAATGGCCGCCGACAAGCTTGACCTGCCTACCTCACTCCACCAGGCCCAGAACTCTTGTATACCATCTTCGAACACGCATCCTCCGAGGTCGTCTCCGCCACACTAGAGGTCGCCGGAGATGGTCGACTTGACCGAGAGTCTCAATCGGTCGGTGTCAAGCTAACCTTTCCCGAATGCTGTTCGACTACACAACCGTAACCGCCCGGTCAATCGAAGCGGCCCTCGATGCCGCCCTGGCGAAGGCCGATGGCTTCATCGCTGAAATGGTCAACTGCCAGGACGCCCGCACCTTCGTAAACACGCTCGAACCAGCGGAACGAGCTGCCCAGACCGTCGCCATCGCCTATGGACAGGGCCCCTTTCTGGGCGAAACATCACCCGACGAAGAAGTCAGAACCACGGCCAGGGCGCTTGAAGAGAAGCTCGCCAAATGGGGTGTGGATCTGGTGTTCCGGGAGGATGTGTATCAGGCAGTCGCCGGGTATGCAGCCACAGACGAGGCCGCCTCCCTTTCGGGCGAGCCTGCCCGACTCCTGGAGTTCACCCTGCGCGATTTTCGGATGGCCGGGCATGAACTGACGATGGATGATCGCGAAAAGCTCAAGGAACTCAACGAGCGCCTGGTCGAGTTGAGTATTGCTTTCTCCACCAACATCGCTGAATACGAGGACTATCTCGTTGTCACCCGCGCCGACCTTGACGGGTTGCCTGACTCGTACGTCGAGGGTTTGAAACCCGGCGAAAAAGCCGACACATTCTGCGTCTCGATGGACTATCCCGACGTCGTCCCATTCATAGAGAACGTCAAGAACCGCGAGTTGCGCGAGGCACTCCAAAAGAAATTCAGCAACCGGGCGGCGGCGGCCAACCGTCCGGTGATCCAGGAAGCCGTGGAGATCCGCCAGCAGATCGCTGACATCTTTGGGGTGGACTCGTGGGCCCACCATTCAATGCAGCTCAAAATGGCCAAAACACCGGAGGCCGTATTCGAGTTCTACGACTCAATCGTTCCGGGTTTGACAAGCCAGGCCCGAGCCGAGATCGACCGCATGGCTGCCCTGCTCAATGCTGACACCGGGGCCGATGAGCTTGAGTTGTGGGATTGGCGCTACTACGACACGGTCCTGAAACGAGACGAGTTCGGAGTAGACAACCAGAGAGTCGCCGAATACTTGTCACTCAACCGGGTGGTGAAGGGCATGTTCGACCTAACCTCCGAAATGTTCGGAGTCACATATACCGAGATAACCCCGGCTAACGCCTGGCACGAAGACGTGACGCTGTGGCAGGTCTCCGAGATCGACTCCGGCCACCCGATCGGCCACTTCTACATGGATTTGTTTCCGCGTGAAGGAAAGTTTTCACACGCGGCAGCCTGGCCGTTGGTACCTGCCCACCGTGGTCCAGATGGGTACGTGACGCCCGTCAGCGCCATCGTTGCCAACTTCCCCAAGCCATCCCCGGGCCGACCATCATTGCTCCAGCACGGTGACGCCGTTACGCTGTTCCATGAATTCGGCCACATTCTTCATATGACCTTCTCAAAGGCCGAACTTCTCAGGTTCTCCGGGGCAAGCACCGAATGGGATTTCGTAGAGGCGCCCTCGCAGATCATGGAGCACTGGTGCTGGGAGCCCGACATCCTGCGACGCTTCGCGACTCACCACGAGACCAATGAACTCATGCCGGACGACCTGCTGGAGCAACTTGCGGCTTCGCGGTACCTGAACGAGAGCCTTGCCAAGCTTCGCCAGGTCACCTACGGAATGCTCGATATGTACCTTCACGGACCGACGCGCCCGTATTCGTTGGACGAGGCCCTCCGTAAGGCAAACGAGTTCAGCCTGCTCCCCCATCCCGAAGGGACCTTCTTTCTTGGTTCTTTCGGGCACATGTTTGGCTACGACGCCGGCTACTACGGATACTTGTGGGCCGAGGTGTTCGGCGACGACATGTTCTCCCGATTCGTCGCCGACGGCATTGCCAATCCGGCGGTTGGGATGGACTATCGCAACCTCGTGTTGGCCCCAAATGGCACCAAAGACGCCCTCGACCTGGTCCGGGAATTTCTGGGTCGCGAACCGTCAAGCGAACCCTTCCTAAAGAAGCTCGGGATCGAACAGGACGCTCCCTAAAAGACCGATAGGCGCGAATGAGGCCCCGAGGGAGGGTTCCGGGACCTCATTCTTCTTGGGCTGGGTCTGGGCTGGACTCAGCGTTTGTAGCGTCAGTTTGGGACAGGGGTCACGATTCGGAGGAACCGCCTAACGCATCGGATATCGTCTAAATCGCTCCGTCGATGGGTATCCGACCGCGGACTCTCGGAAACTTGACGGGAGCATGGGCAAAACAAAATTCCCGACGGTTGTACTTCGACAGCTTGGTCACACAACCCGAATCCGCACAGACACGGGTCGCCTCGATCGTTTTGGACGGCCGCACCCCACCTTGGATTCGACGGCCTTTGAGTGTTGTCTCACTCATCGTTTGCTCCTTTCGGAGGTGTCTACGAGTCAACGCCGATAACCCGTGATCTATTTCACGATCCGGCACTTTTCAGTTCTTGGTCGGGCGACCGAACTGGTGACTCGTTAACCGTTTATACGTTCTACCCGACCGTTTGGTTTCCTTTTTCCTGCAGTTTTCGGGGCAAACCCCCATTTTGACCCCTCCCCCGGTGGGGTGGTACAGTGGGTTCCGATGAAGGAACAACACAAAAAGGACGCACTCAATCGTTTGAAGACGGTTCGAGGTCACCTTGAGAGTGTGATCCGAATGGTCGAGGAAGAGCAATACTGCCCCGATGTGATGAAACAAGTTTCGGCGCTACAGGGTTCTCTTGAACGCGTCAACCGGGTGTTGCTCCAAAACCATCTCGAGACGTGCGTGACTCACGCCATCAGTGAGGGGCGCACCGCCGAGATCGTTGACGAACTCATGGAAACCATGCGGTACACGGCCGCCGTCACTGGCCCTGCAAACCCAACGGAGTAGAACATGAACACCACCACCCTTTCCGTCCCGACCATCTCGTGCGGACACTGCAAATCGTCCATCGAAGGTGCAGTCAACGAACTTGCCGGCGTTGACAAGGTCGAAGTCCATATCGAGGAGCGCACGGTGGATCTCTCCTTCGACGATTCGCTGACTCTTGACACCATCATCGAAGCGATCGAGGAGCAGGGTTACGACGTAGCCCGATAGCTCGAACCAAGGAACCAATCACGATGGCCAAAGAGCTGACGTTCGAAGTCGATGGAATGACCTGCGCCTCGTGCGCGATGCGGATCGAACGCGTCCTGTCAAAACGAGATGACGTCTCTGAGGCCATTGTGAACTACGCCGGTGGCGAAGCGAGGGTCGCCTTTGACAACGACGTCGACGAAGCCGAACTGGTGGCAGCCGTTCAGAAGATCGGCTACGACATGCGCCCGGCCACCGACGATCGGCCATCACAGTCAGAGAAGTACTCCGAGGAAGCGCGGGCTCAGTGGCGCAAGTTCCTGGGAGCGGCCGTGCTGACCATCCCGGCCATTCTGCTTGCCATGACCGCTATGGAGTCGACGGCATCGCAGATCGCTCAATGGATGTTGGTGACCCCGGTTGAATTCTGGTTCGGATGGCAATTCCATGAGGCCGCCGCCAAACGCCTTAAAGCTCGGGGTGCCAATATGGACACCCTGGTGTCTTTGGGTACTCTGGCCGCCTACTTCTATTCGGTGTGGGCGTTCTTTGCCGACCAACCAGTGTTCTTCGAAACAGCCGCCGCCATCGTAAGCTTCATCTTGCTCGGCCGCTACTTCGAGGCCCGCGCCAAGGGCCGGGCCAGTCGGGCGATAACGAAACTCCTCGAGTTGGGTGCGAAAGAAGCGACGGTCATTCGCGATGGTGAGACCATGGTGGTTTCCATAAGCGATGTGGTGCCTGGTGACCTTATGAAAGTCATGCCAGGCTCGAAAATCCCGACCGACGGAACGATCTCCGAAGGAGCCACCTCGGTCGACGAGTCCATGCTCACGGGTGAGTCGACTCCCGTCGACAAATCGATCGGGGACTCCGTGTTTGGTGCCACGATCAATCAGCAGGGCGTGATTGTTGTCCGGGCAACGAACGTCGGGACCAAAACCGCCTTGCACCAGATCGTCAAGCTGGTCGAGGCTGCCCAGGCCTCCAAAGCGCCCGTTCAGAGACTCGCCGACCGGGTGTCGGGCGTGTTCGTTCCGATCGTTCTGCTGCTGAGCCTCATCACCGTAGTTGGCTGGGCGCTGTCCGACGTCGGATCCGTTGCTGCGGTCCAGCGCGCTATCGCAGTGGTCATCATTGCCTGCCCGTGCGCCCTCGGTCTCGCAACACCGACCGCCATCATGGTTGGGTCGGGTCGGGGAGCCGAACTGGGGATCGTCTTCAAGGGTGCCGACATTTTCGAACGGGCGCGCTCGATCGACGTGGTCTTGTTCGACAAGACCGGGACGTTGACCAGGGGGGCCATGACGCTGACCGAGTTCGTCACCGTGGACGGCCAGGACAACCAGTTTCTTGAAAGGGTTGCCGGGGTTGAGTCAGGGTCAGAGCATCCGGTCGCACGCGCCATCCAGCTCGGTGTCGAAGAACGCGATCTCAATGCAAGAGCCGCCACCAATCACGTTGCCATCCCCGGCCGTGGTATTACCGCCCTGGTGGACGAAGTCACAGTAACGGTCGGCAAAGCCAAACTGCTTGCCGACGAAGGGCTGGCCATCGCGCAGGTGCTCCTCGACGCCATCGAGGAATACGAATCAAAAGGCCAGACTGCTTTCCTGGCTGGCTGGAACGGTGAAGCGATGGGGGTGCTGGCGGTGGCTGACTCGATTAGATCGACGTCACGGGCCGCCGTCAAGGGACTCCAGGGTCTTGGCGTCCAGGTAGCCATGATCACCGGAGACAACCATCGAACCGCCGCCGCAATCGCAGAGCAGCTCGGTATCGATCGCGTTCTGGCGGACGTCATGCCAGGCGAGAAAGCCAACGAAGTCGCCCGGCTACAGGCCGAAGGTCTACGGGTTGCCTTCGTCGGCGACGGTGTGAACGATGCGCCGGCCCTCACCCAGGCCGACCTGGGAATGGCCGTAGGTACCGGAGTCGATATCGCGATCGAAGCGGGGGACGTGATCCTGATGTCCGGTGATCCGCTTCTGGTGGAAATCTCGCTGGACCTGGCCAGGAAGACGTTCCGGACCATTCAACAGAACCTTTTCTGGGCGTTCTTCTACAACGTTGCCATGATCCCGTTGGCGGCCTTCGGGTTTCTCGGGCCAATGCTGGCTTCGGCGGCGATGGCCTCTTCTTCTGTCTCGGTGGTAACAAACAGTCTCAGACTCAAGCGCTACCGATCGAATCCCCGTAACTAGCAGGCGGAGTCGGTACGCTTCGACGTAGACATGGCTACCACGATCCAGCAAGAGCCGTTCGTCGCAGTCGACGAACCGGGCGACCTCGAAATCGACCTCACGGATGCCCCTGCTGACCCATTCGGCCCGTTGTCCTCTCAGAGGAGCAAACGAGACCTTCTCCCAACTGGTCGCTGGTACGAGGTGGTTTGGCCCACCATCCCGGTGCGGACGTGGCTACACGCCCTGATCGCAGCAGCCAGTGCCGTCACATTGATGGCGCTGACCAGTGGCCTGACGGGCGAACCCACCTGCATCGACTGCGACACGGTCCAACGCGTTGGGATCAGTCGGTCTTTGGCCACGGATGCCTTTGCAATCCAGTTCTCCTCCTGTGAAAACGAAGCCATTAGCCGTGTTTCGGTACAGGATGCCGATAGCGGTGTCGTGTACTGGTCGGCGACGGCATCGCCACCTTTGGCGACGGATATCGTGGTCATCGGTCAGGCGACCGGAGCCATGGTCGAAACGGTTCCGTTGTCAGATTCGCTACCGTCTGGAGAGCTCGTCGCCGTGGTCGAAGCCGACCGCACCCATGTGTTGTCCTTCAGGACCGCCAACGTGCGGCCTAACAAGGTGTACTGGGACGGACTGCTCTGGTCATCCAGCGGCTTCAGAGAAGCCGTCCGTGCGACCGGAGGATGTGCCGACTGGATCGGACCGCTCGGCAGCTCTAAGGGATCGGCCATTCAATGGGGGATTCTCTTGGGAGCCCTCGGAATCGCCGGCCTGGCAGCCACCCGGTTAGGCCGCGAGGAGTCGATCGGACTCCGCCCGGTCGACTAAAGGGCGCGCGGCAGCACCGGGAATACAAATCCGTGAGTGAATGACATCGCCGGAGCGACAGTCGAAGCTAGCGCTTGCGCTTGTGGCGGTTGGCCTTAATGCGCTTGCGGTACTTGTGCTTCGACATCTTTTTGCGTCGCTTTTTGACCAGCGAGCCCATCGAAATACCTCAATCGTTACGTGTTGGTGCGCCGAAGAACGTGGCGGGGAAGTAGCTTGCCTTGTTCGGCGCAAACAAGCAAACTCAGCGCATGCAAAAACCGATCATCGGGATCACGAGTCGGCCATTTACGGTTACCGCATCGATTGGCGAACGAACCGTCCACGGCATGATCGCCGACTATTGCGACGGCGTCCTTGATGCCGGTGGAATCCCGGTGATGGTGCCCCAACAGAACCCGGAACATGTCCCCGCCGCCATGCGACTCCTCGATGGCTTGGTGTTCACCGGCGGAGGCGACATCAACCCAACCCGCTACGGCCATCGGGAAGACACAGATACACGTATCACCCGTGGCGTCGACGACCAACGCGACAACTGGGAACTGGCGCTCGCTCGCGCCGCGCAGGATCAGCGAATACCAACCCTGGCCATCTGCCGGGGCGCCCAACTTGTCAACGTCGCCTTCGGTGGCACCCTCTGGGTAGATCTGGCGTCTCAATATCACCACAGCGAGGACCACGACATCACAGACGATAGAGCCTTTGATGGGTACCAATCCGTGACCGTCGAGCCGGGTTCCAAGCTCGGTCAGATCATCGGGTCAGAGACGGTCGTCAATTCGATTCACCACCAGGCCGTCAAGACCATTGCACCCGGCTTCTGTGCGGTCGCCTGGGCCAACGACGGCGTCATCGAAGCCATCGAACCGATCGACTCGGCGTGGGATCTAACGGCGGTTCAATGGCATCCCGAATACCTGCAGAACGGAAAGACTCTGTTCCAGTGGGTCGTCGAAGCCGCTAGTGGGCGATCAGGCCGTCAGTAGCGATTCCTAATTCGCATACCTCGCCCTGATCGGCCATGGCCGCCCGCATCAACTTCCTGACCTCGTCGACGTGCTCGGGCTTGACCACGGCCAGAATCGATGGTCCCGCCCCACTCCAGGCGGCATGCGCGGCTCCTCCCCGGCGGGCGGCCGCCATGAGTTCGACCGCTCGTTCGTGGAGGATGGCGCGCGGCTGTTCGTGTAATTCGTCCCCTCCCGCCATGCGGAGCGTCTCAACATTCCCGCTCCGCAGACCATCAACCAGGGCGACCAATCTTCCCGAGTTACGAACAACGACCGATCGGCTCACCTGAGGACTTAGTACGGATCTGGCTTTCGATGTCGCCAGCTCGTAATCAGGAATAGCGACGACTATCCGCCAGTCGGGATGGACCGACAGTCTGATCGGGTTGCCAGAAGCATCAACGGCGATCAGCCCTCCGAACACTGCGGCGGCGGCATTGTCTCCGTGGCCTTCGAATTCAGAAACCAGTTCGAAGACCCTTTGAGTGTCAAGAGATCCATGGTGCTCCACAAGAGCCGCGGCTGCGCCAGCTGCCCTCGCCGCCGAAGACGATCCCAGACCCCGCGCCAACGGCACGTCGTTATCGACCACCAGTCGCATAGGGTTCGGCTCCCCCACCGCCGCCTGGGCGGCCACCAACACGGCGTCGGTATGGCCGGCCGGGAGCCGCTCCTTCCCGACGTGCTCAACCGACCAACGGTCCGCCTTGGAGGCCGATACCCGACAACGCAGCTCAAGGGCGAGTCCGATCATGTCGAAGCCAGGTCCAACGTTCCCCGACGAGGCGGGTGCAGATACTTCAGCCATGATGACTCTCCAGTTCCACGAAAATGTTGTTGGCCTCCGGCAGCACCTCACGTATGGCCGCTTCGACGCGATCGATAGCACGTTCAACGTCGTCGTCCATCAGCCCGTCGACCAAATCGACGTCGATGTTCACGAGAATCTCATCTGGGCCCATATGCATCGTCAAGAGCCGACCAACAGTCTCAACCTGGGGAACGGCCAGAATCCGCAGGCGCATTGAAGCCCGATCCGACCGACTGGCGGCTTCGCCGATCAGTAGGGCCTTCGTTTCGACCGCCAGGAGCCCCGCCACCGCACCGAGGAGAGCTCCGATCGCCAGCGAAGCAACCCCGTCCCAAATGGCATTGCCGGTCCACATGCTGAGCCCAATCCCGACAAACGCCATAAGGAGACCGATCATGGCCGCGGAGTCTTCGAGCAGCACCACCAGGGTCGACGTGTCTTTGGTAACCCGGACGGAATGCCACGCCGATCGAGTACCTCTCTCCTTGTTGAAATGCCTGAGGGCAACCGAAAAGACCGCCCCCTCCGTAACCATGGCGATGCCGAGTACCACAAAGTTCATCAACGGATTCGTGATCTCGTGGGGATGCCGGATCGCATCGATACCGTGGCGAATCGCCAGCACGGAACCACCGACGAACAGCATCACCGCAACCATGAACGACCAGAAATAGATTTCCTTGCCACGTCCGAACGGATGAGCCGGGGTTGGCGCCACCTTCGCCCGACCCATTCCCCACAGCAGCAGCGCCTGGTTTCCGACGTCAGCGACCGAGTGATAGCCCTCTGACAACATTGCTGCGCTACCGGTCATGATCGCGACCGTGATCTTGGCAACCGCGATGAGACCGTTCCCGGCGAGAGCGGCGATGACCGTTATCTTCGAACCCTCGGATGCCACCCCTAAACCTCCAATTCCCGGGTCTCATCATGCCTGACCTCGCCACCTACTCTGGTGGGATCGGTGTCCCAATTCAATACAATCGCCGAAGGCATACCCACTTCGGCACCCTGCCGGACGAGCACAGAACCGGTCGGGGTGCCCAATCGGCGACGCACGGCCGCCAACGCGACCGCCGCAGATCCGGTCGCCGGATCCTCCAAGGTTCCGTGCCCTGGCGCGAAAAAGCGCAAGGTGAAGCAGCCAGGCGGCACCTACGAGGGGGTGCCCGGCAAACGGCAACTCGGCAGTCGGGGGTGAAGATCCGGCAATGGGGCACGTCCCCAGAAGCGTCGATGAAGACTGACTCGGAGAAGGCGAGATCAGCGGCGATCGATTGCATCATCGGCGTGTCCAACGCCGTCAGGTCGACGACCACCCCCAGATGGTTACCGCCCTCATCGCCCCGGGTGAATACCCGTAGGACGTAACACTGTCGCAAAAGTAACCTCCGGTCTCGAACACGATACTCTGGCTGACACATGGATATCCTCGGAATTGATTCTCTATTCGCAGAACTGACCGTCGGGCTCGGGTTGGCCATGGCAGGCGGCAACGGTTGGGCCATGATCCAGAACGCCCGCGGGCGCCGTCCAGATGCAGCGGCGGGTACCTACCGGGCCGGGCGAGCCTGGTTCTTCGTCGTGGTCGGGCTGATCATGACCATTTGGGGAATCCTGTCTCTAATTCAGGCCTGACCGCCGAGCGCACCACAACTGCGGCTATTCTGGAGGGCACAACTGCGGGTGTAGTTCAGTGGCAGAACACGAGCTTCCCAAGCTCGATACGCGGGTTCGATTCCCGTCACCCGCTCCGAGGAGTTGGATCGACAACGCCGCCGGCGGGGTGCCCGATGGCCGGGTGGTAATCGTCGTCCTGTCATGACCCAGAGCTCCAAATCCGTTGTATAAAACCTGGGATCGGGCGTGCATAAACCTCGGGATGTTGCCCGATGACGACTAGAGTGCCGGTGCGGGGGGATTCCGTGCGCGTTACTAGTAGAACGTGGTGAAGTGGCAGACACGATAAAGGTTATGGTCGTCGACGACGACACAGAAGACCTTCAGATGATTTCGGCCCTCCTGGAAGCCGGGACGACTGTTCCATTGGAGATCGACTCCGCGAACTCCTATGAGGACGCCCTCGGCAAACTTCACGGGTCCCAATTCGACGTAGCCGTGGTCGATCACCGACTTGGATCGCACACTGGCTTTGACCTCATCAAAGCAAGTCGCGGCCAGGGGTTTGTCGGTTCGTTCGTGCTGGTTACCGGCTTCGGTAGCTCATCAATCGACGACCAGGCACTCGAAGCGGGGGCGGCCGGATACATCCCCAAACAAGAACTGGCGCCTCAGCCCCTCGCACGGATGGTCCGATACGCAGCGAGCATGTCCAAGGCTACGATCAGAACCACCGACGAAAAGCCGGCCTGGACACCTCGCAAGGGAGATCTTGCCCTTCATCTGGCCCTTGCCAAAGGCTCCACAGTTCGAGAAGCGGCCGCCGCAGCCGGAATCAGCGAACGAACCGTGCATCGGCGGATGGACGAACCCGGTTTCCTCGAAGAAGTCGAACGCCTCCGAGCCGATTTGCGAGATCGGGCGCTTGACATCGCCGCCCGGAACATCTCGGACGGCCGCTGAATCGACCGGGACGACGGCTTCCGAGCTAACTCGACCGACGCACGGCTGACTCGCGTTGCACGATGCCTAACGAAACGCCTTCCATCAAAACCTCCCGGGCCTGGGTCGCGTCCCGCACCTGGTCGGCGATAACTGTCGACGCGTTCTCCCAGGCGGTCTTCACCAAGCCGAGGGTGAATCGTTTGGCCAGATCGGGTTCCCAGGCCACCAGCACGTACTCGTGGCTCATATGCAGCTGCCGAATGATGTTGGGGACCGGCGTCAGGCTATTGACTATCAGGCAGGTACCTTCTCCTTGCCGATGAGCTCGCTCGAGGGTCCGGCGCGTCTGATACACCCCTTCGTCACTGTCGACGGCCCGGACGGTTCGAAACGGCGCGTGGTCACCCTTCGGGGGGCCGAGCTTGCCGTCGGGGACAATGAGGAAACCTTTGAATGCCGGATCCAGGAATTTCATACACGTCACCGCGTCACTGGTGGTCGTTACTCGCGCCCCGACGGCGGCGTCTATGCCCTGCGCGTACGAAGCAAGGTCTCGGATCACTTGTGGGGTGATCGTTGCGAAGCGGGCTTCGTTGGTGTCAAAGAGTCGGACCTTGTTCATCGAGTTCTCCAGCCGGATAGGCCAATGGCTGCGCCCAACGAGGATCGGCCCATTGGCAGGATGTGCATTGATTGTGTTTCGACAGCCAAGGCCGTCAGTGCCGCATTGAATGTGCGGGAATGCTCCCTGTTCACCACTTCTGTGGCAGATGCCTTCGGTGACCAACGTGCTGTCGTCGTGACCGGCCCCGCCAGTTCAGCTACCACCGCCAGGGAGGCCGACTCGACCCGAATGCGATCCCCACTCATCCCCAGCACAAACCGGGTAGCTACCTCCGCGAACTGTTCGGCCGGGGTTGCCGACCATCCCTCCGAATAGTCGTACCAGCCGCGGTCGAGTGAAAGTCCTTGGCTGAGGTAAAAGGACTCCCGGAACGCCGGGTCCCTGTCAAGGCCACACGCAATCATCAGGTGATGTGCCAGTTCGTGCACGACAACCTGTGCCATGCCATCGACCGGCCGATTCGGATTGAGAGCGACTGTCGATAAGCCGACCCGATACTCGCCCTTGCGACCGGGGAGGTCCTCGAACAGAATCGTCGGTTGGCCAAGACACGCATCAAACGCGGCAAACACCTCTTCAAAAGCTTCGACGGCGGGGACCACCACGGCTAGCGCTCCCTCTGGTGCACCAGCCTCGGACGCATCGGCTGCCAGGGCGGGAACGGCCCCGGTCAACGCCGTGAGTAGGATGATGACTGCCCCGACGCCAACTCGAATGCTGTCGTTCAAACGCCGGTTCAGGGCGGGCACTACCAAAGTATTCATGGCGCAGATATCGGACAAAATCCGCCAAAACTTGACACGATATACAACAAAGAGGTCAATAGGCGCCGGATTACAGCTCCCAACACACGGACCTTGAGGTTGCGTACTAACGTTTCACCTGCAACCAGGTGAGGAAGGAGCGGGTGTGAGTTTCATCAAGGTGCTCATCGTCGACGATTCCCCTACCGACCTAATGATCCTTTCCGCCCTGCTCAACCACGTTGGCGACTACCGCGTGACCCAGGCCGCGGACGGCTTCAAGGCGCTTGACGCTCTCGGCGAAGGATCACCGGACATCTGTTTGGTCGACTTCGACATGCCCGGGATGAATGGCCTGGAATTCGTCGGCAAGGCCCGGTTCGAATATCCGGACCTCCCCTTCATCATCGTTAGCGGAGTTCCCGCAGGCGATATCGTTTCGGCCGCTCTGGCCGTGGGTGTACAGACCATCATCTCGAAGGCCAACATCAGTTCCGGGGTCCTCGACCAGGAGATCAAAGCGGCGGTGGCGGCCCGCGTAGAATAACGACGGCCTCAGGGCGACGTTCAACATGAAAGGTCCTATGGGAGCGATCGACGCAAACGCCTATCAGCAGCTCTTCGAGGCGATGCCCGTGGCCGCCCTACTTATCGACGATCAAGGTGTTTGCCTCGATGCCAACCCGGCCGCGGTTGAAATTCTCGGCCCCGCATGCCTCGACCCAACCTGGAATGTGTTCGATTCCGATAAGCTGCACGGCGACGAACTAACCCGACTCGTCGACTCGATTCGGTCAACCGGCGCAGTCGAAGGCTATGACGCAACTGTCCGGGGTCCCCTCGGCAATCGGTTGGTACACATTTCTGGACAGCGCGTCTTCAATGAACCTCGCCAACAACACATGATGTGGCTCCTGCTTGGTGATGTGGCCGACAGCTCGGCAGCCGCTTATCAACTCGCCCGACTGAACCGACAGCTTGAGGAGAGTAACCGACAGCTTGACCATTTCGCCTCCATGGCAGCACACGACTTGAAGGCTCCTGCTCGTCGGGTCCGGATGTTTGCCCAGCTTCTCGACAACGACGCAACGTTGAACGAATCGTCACGCGGATTTGTTCACCGGATACACATTTCGGGTGGCCAGATGGAAGAAATCATCGACAGTCTTCTTCAGTTCGCCAGGGTTGACGAGGGGCCTGCGGCCATGAAACGTGAGAATCTGCGAAAGATCCTCCAGCGGGTTTGCACCCAGTGCGCTCACGAACTGGAAGAAACAGGCTATCTGGTAGTCACAGAAGGCACGTATCCGACCGTGTCGGTTGATGCGATCGCCATCGAACAATTGTTTCAGAATCTTGTGAGCAATGCAGTCAAGTTCCGTCGCAGGGACATTCCTGGGGCGCTGACGGTGACCTCACGATTCGAGCCAGATCCCGGCGGCGACCACATCATCGACTTTTCGGACAACGGGGTTGGCTTTCCCGAAGAAGACTCCGAACAGGTTTTCGAAATGCTGTACCGGGCCCATAACAAGTCTGAATTTGAGGGCAACGGCATCGGGTTGGCCATCTGCCGTCGTATCTGTCGCGCCCACGGGTGGACCATTACCGCTCAAAGTCCCGGCGAGTATGGTGCTACGTTCCGGATTGTCATTCCGAAGTCTGACCCGGATGACTATCACCGAAGATAGGGACGCCGTGATCACCAAGCCGACTTCAGCCAACTACTATCCCGGCTCGTGATATTTTCTGACCGAACCATCAAAGAGGCCATCGCCGACGGACGCGTCTCGATCGAACCGTACGACGAATCAATGGTGCAGCCCTCCAGTATCGACCTTCGGGTTGATCGCTACTTCCGGGTGTTCCAGAACCATAAGTATCCCCATATCGACCCCCGTAGCCGCCAGGAAGACCTCACAACCATCGTCGAGGTCGCCGGCGACGAACCGTTCGTGCTGCATCCCGGCGAGTTCGTGCTCGGCTCGACCCTGGAGCGGGTCCGTATCGGCGATGATGTGGTCGCCCGCTTGGAGGGAAAGTCGTCATTGGGTCGCCTCGGTCTACTTATTCATTCCACGGCCGGCTTCGTTGACCCGGGGTTCGACGGCTATTTGACTCTGGAACTCTCCAACGTAGCCAACCTGCCCATAGCGATCTACCCCGAGATGAAAATCGGGCAGATCAGCTTCTACCAGATGACGACTCCCGCAGACCACCCGTACGGCTCCACGGAACTAGGTTCGAAATACCAGGGGCAGCGAGGGCCAACCCCGTCTCGCATTCACAGAGACTACAAATAACTGCAACGGTTCACGGGTCACCGGGGTTCTTAACAACGAACCATCATGGACGACCACTTGACGACAGCTCTCGCCCTCAACGTTGACAACGCCTTCCCGGACTTCGTCGACGCCACCCAACACCGCCTGTATGGAGGGCTTCGAATGTTGGTCGGAGACGACGCAGAAGACGTCGCCCAGGAGACCTATCTACGCGCCTACCGATCCTTGCAGCGATACCCACCGGCGAGGATCAAACAACTGGAACTGCGCCCCTGGCTCTGGACAATTGCCCTAAACGCAACCCGGAACCGTCGACGTGCGAACGCCCGGCGGCCAGTAGTACTCGTGGAGCAACTCCCCGACATGCCCGAACACCGGGCGGAGTACATCGATGAATCACTGATAGCAGCCATCCGGAGCCTGCCCCACGCTCAGGGAGCCGCGGTCGTACTCCACCACGTCCTCGGTCACACCTACGCCGAGGTGGCGCTGATTCTCGGTCGACCCGAAGGCACCGTGAAATCAGACACCTCCCGGGCCCTCGCCACCCTTCGAACGAAAGGTCTTGAAGCATGAAATGGTCGGAATTCGAATTCCAGGCTCCGCCCGGACTCAAGGAGCAAACCCTCATCGACACCGGGTTGATTGACGGCTTCGTCTCCCTGGCCTCCCCGGTCGGTATGTTGAATATCGCCTTCAACGCCAGGGGCATCTCGGCGGTTGCTCCGCCCGAATCCGAATTTGTGGCCGGATTCGAGCGGCGTTTCGGCCGCCGGGTCGTCGCCGTAGACCGACTGCCGAACCAGTTGGAGGTGCGAGTCAAGCGAACCCTGGAAACTGGCCGTCTTGCCAAACTCCCGGTTGATTGGCGCGGCCAGACCAACTTTCAACGAGCGGTCCTTGAGGCGGCCTCGTCCATTCCGACCGGCGAAGTCCGCCCCTACGGATGGATCGCCGCCCGGATCGGACGGCCGGCCGCCGTGCGGGCCGTCGGATCAGCTCTCGGCCAAAACCCGGTTCCGGTCATCGTGGCATGTCACCGGGTTGTCAGAACCGACGGCACCCTCGGCCAATACCGATTCGGTGCCGCGATGAAAGCCGAGCTCCTCAAGGCCGAGGGGCTCGACTTCCGACCATACCCCGGCGTTCTGGTCGGGGACAAGAGAACCGGGGTGGCCTGCTACCCATCCTGCCGCGTCGCTCGACGAACTACCCCGCGGTACCAACATTGGTTTGGCTCCGCGCGTCAGGCGATAGCCGCCGAATACATAGCGTGTGAGCGGTGCCGGCCCCTTCTTGGCGACTTGACAACCGTTCCATCCCTGCGGCCCGAATCCGACGTTCGTTGAGCCTTCACAGGGGGGAACGGTACATGCGGCTGGAACACCAGAGAGTTCTACCGCGACCTTGCTCACACCGACTCCCCCTCGAATACGACTTCGCCGGCGATCATGGTCATATCCACACCAATGTCTCGTGGCCGCTCCAGAGCGAACGGATCAGCGTTCAAGACCGCCAGATCGGCCTGTTTACCCCGTTCGATCGAGCCGGATACCGAATCGCGGTGATTCACATGGGCCGATCCGGCTGTAAATGCCATGAGCGCATCCGCCAACCCGATCCGCTGATCTGACAAGAAGACCTTGTCGATCCCCCTCGCCGGATCGTTTCGGTGCACGGCGATATCGATTTGGGCCATCACGTCGGGCGTAGAAACCGACCAGTCGCTTCCCATCGCCATCGTGGCCCCGGCAGCCAACAACGACTTCCACGGGTATTGGTGACCCGTGCGAGCGGGCCCGATGAACGGAATCGTCAGATCGGACATGGACCCATCGAGGACCGCCCACAGCGGCTGGGCGTTGGCGGTGGCGCCGAGCTGACGGAACCGAGGGATGTCTGCCGGGTCCACAAGCTGAAGGTGAGCAAGGTGGGGTCGGGTATCAGTCCATCCATTGACACGCCTGGCGGCCGCAATGGCGTCCAGAGCATTACGAACTGCTCGATCACCAAGCGCGTGGAAATGACACTGCAAGCCCACGGCGTCGATGCGCGTCACGATCTCAGCAAGGTCGTCGGTGGGAATGAAGTCGAGCCCGGTGTTATCCGTCTCTGTTCCCGCCTGGTCGAGATACGGCTCAAGAAGTGCGGCGGTGTGGTTCTCGCACACGCCATCGAGCATGAGCTTGATCGTGCGCGGGTCATAGGCGCCGACGCCCTCCCGGCTGGCCACGACCAACTCACCGAGTTGATCCAGTTCTCGTTCGCGATCCCACCATAGACAGCCCCGCACGGCCGCCTTGAGATCCCCCGAGGTGGCGAGTTCTCGATAGGTCTCGTGCAGTGGCCCGGTGACCCACGCATCCTGCCAGGCAGTGATCCCCAGCGAGAGGAGATAACGCTGACCTTCCAGGAGGGCCGCTCGCAAGGTGGCCGCATCCACCTGTGGCACGGCGCGTTCCATCAGATGCATGGCCCCTTCATGGAGGGTGCCCTGTGGCGAACCGTCTGACAGCCGTTCGATGCGCCCATCTTCGGGATCAGGCGTTGCCGCCGATATGTCGGCCAAACGCAGGGCGGTGGAGTTCGCCCAACCAGAATGGCCATCGGCACCGCCGAGGTAGACGGGCCGGTCGGTTATGGCATCGAGCAGGGCACCGGCCGGATTGCCCCCTTCGAACCAATGGTAGTTCCAGCCGCCACCGAGCACCCATCCCGTGTCGGTACCATTGACGTAATCTGCAACGACCGTAAGCGCGGTTCCCAGGTCGCTGACGTGCTCCAGATTGCATCGCATCCGGGCCAGGCCACCCATCATCGGATGAACATGGGCGTCCTGAAAGCCGGCGATCAGGAACCGGCCCCCTAGATCGATGTCGACGGTACCTGCACCGATCTCCTCGCGAACGTCTGATTCTGAACCGACCGCGGCGATCTTCCCGTCACACACGCCGACCGCTTGAGACCAACTGCGGGCGGAATCGCCCAAAAAGACCCGCCCGTTTCCGAACAGGTACTTCACACGTAGTCCAGGTTGCGCCACACGATCAAAGCAGCCCACCCATCGACGTCGGAGTCATCGATGTAGTTGGCCAAAACCCCCTTGACCTCAAACCCATTCTCTAGTTGGAAGCTAAGCGTACGGTCGTACAGTTCGCCGGTCGCGACCTTTTCCACATACCCGGCCGCCGACATATTTCCCTTGTGCTCGGCGAATCCGTGGATGTACCCCCCGGCGATAATGCCGCGGCGATTGTGTTGACGCACCAGTTCCTTACGAAGCTCATACAGCCTCTTGCCTATCCCCCGTCGCCGGTACTCCGGGTCGACGACGATATCGGTGCCGTAATACCAGGCTCCGTCCGGATTGTGATTACCACAGTGATGCTCACCAGTGACCCCGGCGATCGTGTGTTGCGGATGATCAAAGTCGAAATCGACAAAGATCCCACCGGCTTGGCCAACCACCCGATCGCCGTCGAGGCAGACGAAAAAGCCCTCGGGGAAGGTGCGTACGTAGGCAGCCAGATCGTCTGCACTCAAGAGGTCTTCCGGGTCGGCGTGGGGAAACGCCGCCAACTCAAGGAAGGCACACTGGTCTACCCATCGATCACTTAGGTTCACATATTGCAGATCCAACCGGGCCACCCTTCTGCAATTGAATCGCCGAAGCTCTTGCAATGTCTAGCACGAACCGGTCGCTTTCGGTCCGACAAACCGTCAATAAACTCGTAGTAAGGAAGTTTCACAAACGAATCAACGGGTCTTGCCGCGCATCCAGTTGCCGACTGCCGCCCACTGCGACGCCTTACCGCGCTTCAATTCGGAAGCATCGGCTGCTTTGGCCATCCACAGTCCGGCATTAATGCCGACAAACCGCAGCGGCTCGGGCTCCCAGGTCTTCCACTTGTGTTGAATCCATGGCATCGTGACCAGGTCCGTGTCGCGTTCGAGAATCAGGTCGGCCAGCGTTTGGCCCGACAAATGAGCCGTGTTGACACCGTCTCCGACATACCCGCCACCCCAGGCCGTTCCAGCCGCACGGTCGATACTGACGGACGGTCGCCAGTCGCGGGGCGCCCCGAGCGCCCCACCCCAGCGATGAGTAATCGCCACGTCAGCCAGCCGGGGGAACAGCTCGCCAAGCGATCGGATGATCTCAGCGTGCACCCGATCATGAATATCGTTCTCGGGTGCGGTTGATGAGCCAAAGTAATAGGGAGCGCCGCGCCCCCCAAAGGCCAACCGCCCATCGGCCGTACGCTGCCCGTAAATGATCAAGTTCCGGAAGTCTCCGAAGGTGGGTCGGTTCTCGAGGCCGATCTCATCCCACATCTCATCCGACAACGGCTCGGTTGCGACCATCAACGAGTACAACGGCACCATCGCCCGTCTAAAGCCGGGAAGATCGCTCGTAAACCCTTCCGTGGCTCGAACCACCATCGGGGCGGTGACGGTGCCGTGCCGGGTGATCACCTGTTGGGAAGCGAGTTGTTCGGCGGCCGAATCCTCATAAATCATGACGCCGCGCCGTTCGCAGGCGGCCGCCAAACCGTGAACCAGCAGCGCCGGCTGAATCGCCGCCCCATGAGGATGCCACGTCCCGCCTACCACACCGGTGGCGTTGAGCATCTGGCGGGCTTCGCTGCCTGACAACTCTCGAAGGTCGTCCTCGCCAAGGCCCAGATGTCTGGCTTCCTCGATTTCCTCCTTCGCCCGTCTCAAATGAACGTCACTCCGAGCCACTGAAAGCACCCCACCTTTGACGAAGTGGCAATCAATCTCTTCCCGGGCCGCAACCCGACCCACTTGATCCACTGACTCGTGGAGGGCCCTCATGAACCGAACCGCCTCGGACCTTCCGTGTTCCTTGGCAAGGACGCCGATTCCGAGTGGGTATTCAGCGTGACACCAGCCACCATTTCGCCCCGACGCCCCGAAGCCAACGTGATGTTTCTCGAGCACGGCGACCTTGAGCGATGGGGTGTGTTCTTTGAGGTAGTAGGCGGTCCACAGACCCGTATAGCCGGCCCCGACAATCGCTACATCAACGTCGAGGTCGCCCCCCAGGTGGGGTCGAGTGACCTTGGCCTGGGCGGCTTCCCACCAGAACGGTGTCGTTTTGGCTTCTTCCAGTCTCATGATCGACCCATAACCTTCCGCTCGGCCAACCCATTCAGAATCTCAAGGACCACCCGGTTGGCCAGGAAAGCGGTGATCTGTCCGGGCCCGTCGTATGGCGGTGACACTTCGACAATGTCAGCACCGACCACCGGAAGTTCTCTCGCCAGGCGCCGGACCGTGTCAAGCAACTCTCGCGAGGTCAATCCCCCCGGTTCTGGCGTTCCCGTTCCGGGCGCCATACCGGGGTCGACCACGTCGACGTCAACCGAGATGAAGATTCCTGTCGATGCCGCATCGGTGCAGGCCGCCACCG
>Ga0326597_10004418_pt1 | contig 19793 bp, 18 predicted proteins | sample RVTome_12_FD_203789 | JGI IMG/M metagenome (GOLD analysis project Ga0326597, IMG submission 203789) | Soil microbial communities from uranium-contaminated site in the Upper Colorado River Basin, Wyoming, United States - RVT100D185 | ecosystem: Environmental > Terrestrial > Soil > Contaminated >...
CCGTTTACCACTCGTTGGAAGCGACCGTTGACAGGGGGTACCTGGTGGGGACCCCATCGACATTGCCACCGAGGGGTGATCCCTGGTTTGAGGGTTGGCGGGTGAATCTGTCGTAGCGGGTTTGTACGGTGGTGGGTATGGGGTGGGAGAGTTTCACCACTGACAGTTTGGAGCAGCGGTTGATCGCCAACCGGGCGCAACGTTGCCGGCTCGACGCCGAGGACATGGAGATCCTCGAGGTGTTGGATGTCCGTCAGACCGCTACCGGTGATGGCTGTCGGAGTCTGTCTGAATGGTTGGCCGGCCGCACGGATGTGGGTGTGGAGACCGCCAGGACGCTGGTCCGGACGATGCGCCGTACCGCCGACCGGCCCGATCTGCGTGAGGCGCTGGCATCAGGTGAGACCACCTTTGATCGTGTCGAGGCGTTGTCTCGTATCCCCGATGATGTCGGTCTTCTCCAACATGTGGATGTGGCCGGGGTGAGACGGCGTGCCGCCCAGCAGGTCCGGATCACCGCGGACGATGAATACCGGTCGGCTGCGGACCGGTTTCTGGTGATGCAACCCAACCTGGACGAATCCTGGTTCAAAGGATGGTTCGGCCTGGACGGCCATTCCGGAGCCATAGTCGACAAGGTGCTCACCGAAGCCGCTGATTCTCTGCCTGACCTTCCCGACGGGACCAGACCAGACCTTTCCTGGCGTAAAGCCACCGCCCTGGTCGAATGTCTGGTAGCGGATGCTCGGTCTCCAGCCCGGGTCACCGTCATCGTCGACACCAAGAATGCTGCACCCTCTCATGGTGAAGCCGGTGTCACCCTGGATTCAGGTGTCCGTGTCGGACGACAGGCACTACAGGCCGTGTTGTGCGATGCGACCACCGAAGTGGTCGCCCGGACAGAAGACGGCCGGTACATGGACTACGGGAGGAGCCAACGGACCGCACCACCACGGTTGCGGAGAGCGTTGCTGGCGAAATACGGGTTCCGGTGTGCCGCCGACGGCTGCAACTCCCGGTACCGCCTGCAGGTGCATCACCTCACCCCGTGGAGTCAAGGTGGGACCACCGACCAGGAGGATCTGGTCCTGCTCTGCTGGTTCCATCATCAGGTGGTCATCCACGAACGTGGCTTCAACATCGTCGTCCACCAGACCGGACGGGTCAGATTCACCAGACCCCCGTCCTCTCGGGGGCCACCCATCTGAATGCAGGGGCCGGTCGACCCCGACCCAACCCGACCAACCACACACCTCTTCCACAGCCACAACCCCCAGATCACCCCAAACGCGGCAGCGACCCACCCGCATGCCCGCAAGAAGGTTGAAGAGCTGAGGTCACCGAGTGTCGGTGGTCTGACAGTCCAGGCGCTCTCGCCGGCGGAGAGGCGTTTTCCCACGTGTGCGACCCAAGATCCTGGTCGGTGCGATTGCTTTCGCTCTCGTGGCCGCGGCCTGTGGAGGAGGCGAAGGAGCGTTCGACAGCGTGCCCGGCACCGAAGGTCCCGGCCACGACACCTCATCGACTGCGCCGATACCCGCGCAGCGGCCGACAGAAGACATACCGGAAGGAGAGCTGCCGACCGGCCCATCGGCTCTCGACGACATGGCAAGCCCGGTGTTTCCAGAGCCGTTGGTAAATCCTTCGGAGATCATCTCGGGAGGGCCGCCACCCGACGGCATCCCCTCGATCGACGAGCCTGCCTTCATAAGCATCGAAGAGGCAAATGAGTGGCTGGTCGATGCCGAGCCGGTGGTCTATCTCGAGATCAGCGGAGAGGCTCATGCCTACCCGGTCCAGGTCCTGATATGGCACGAGATCGTCAACGACACGGTCGGCGACGTCCCGGTCACCGTCACCTACTGCCCGCTCTGCAACAGCGCAGTCAGCTATAGCAGGGAGATCAACGGGGTCACCACCACGTTCGGCACATCGGGACGGTTGTTTGCGTCTGCGCTGGTCATGTATGACCGGGCCACCGAGTCGTTGTGGACCCACTTCGATGGGCGAGCCGTGGTCGGTGTCCTCACCGGGGAGGTGCTGGAGCCGATCCCCTCCCCCCTGCTCGCCTGGTCCGATTTCAAGACGGCGTACCCGGATGGTGTCGTGCTGGACAGGGAGGCAACAGGGCACAGCCGTCCATATGGAGAGAATCCCTATGGCGGCTATGACGATCCCGGTGCCACCCCGTTCCTGTTTCGCGGCACCGTCGACGACCGGGCTGTTGCCATGGAGAGAGTCGTCGGCGTTGCTCTCGACGGTGAGGCGAGGGCGTGGACCCTGGAAGCCATCTCGGGTGATACGGCCAAGGCGACCAACTCCACGGTGGGTGACTCTCCGGTCGTCATCTTCTGGAAGGGCGGCCAGTCGAGTGCACTCGACTCCGCTCAAGTCGCCGGTGGCCGAGACGTCGGGTCTGTAGGAGTCTTTTCCCCGACCGTGGACGGACGGCCCCTCACCTTCTCCGCGGACGCAGGCGGATTCGTCGACGAGGAGACTGCAACAACCTGGGATGTGACCGGCATTGCCACGGAGGGTCCCCTCGCCAGCAGCCAGCTGGAGCGGATCCACCATCTCGACACCTTCTGGTTCTCGTGGTCGACCTACCAACCGGGGACCGACCTGATCGAGGGCTGATCGTGCGTGAAGGTCGGTATGGCGAGGCCCGTCTGCCCCAGGCACGGCACACTCGTCGTGTGAGCAGCCCCGCGCCGATCGAGCTCGCTCTCACCAGGGGGCTGTTCTGGGCTCTCGGAGGCGCGGCCGGCGCGTTGCTCCTGATCGCCATCCCGGCGCCAGGCCGGGATCAGCTGTTGACCGTCACCACGGTCCATCTCGGCGTGCTCGTGTCGATTGGCCTGGTTGTGGTCTGGGACCTGGGGCGTCATCTGGACGACGGATGGTTCAGGTGGCTCGGCTCCACGGGCCGCAAGCTGGCGGCGGGCGCCTCGGTCGTCGCCCTGACCGTCGGAGTAGTCGCCCTGATCGCTCTGGCCACGTCGGCTGCGCTCAGGCTGGATCCTTCGCTCCAGTTCCTTCAGCTGCTCTCAGCACTCGACATCGCCTGGGCGGCGGGAGCGACATTCATCGGGACGCGCTGGCTTCTCGGTCGGAGAGCCGGTTGGGCAGCAGGTGCGTTGGTGGCGGTGGTGTGTGTCTGGTCCATTTGGAACTACCAGCGCATAGTCGGATTCACACCCGTCGGAGGATGGCAGGTCGACGGCGGCGCTCTCTTCCGCTATGTGCTCCCTTACGACATAGCAGCGGCTCTGGTGGCCGTCTCGGCACTGATGGCGGGAGCGCGGCGGGAGGCGCTCACGTCGGATAATGGCACCCAGTGAGCCCGATGCAGGCGGTCGGATTCGAAGCGGAGGATCCATCCGATCGCCGGAGGCTCGCCTTCGCATCGAATCTGCTCATTGGGGGCGCCTCATTCGTCTTCCAAGGGCTGAGCCGCCTGGGAAGCCGCGGCGCCATCCACCGGACCGAGCGGTATTGGGCAAGGGTCGTGTCACGATTCCTCAGGATCGATATGGATATCACCGGGGCCGAGTACGTCGACACCAGGCACCAGTACGTGGTCCTTTCCCTGCACGAGGGGTTCGCCGACGTGCTGGCCCTCATGTGCCTCCCACTCCCCCTTCGCTTCCTGGCCCGTGGCGAGCTGTTCGGATGGCCGGTGCTGGGCCGGTACCTCGAGGCCACCGGTCAGGTCCGGGTCGATGAGAGGCCGTCTCGGTCGTCGCTACGGCAGTTGTACCGGCGCGTCGGGGAGGTTTTCGACTCCGGTGACAGCCTCGTCGTATTTCCCCAGGGCTCGATTCTGGGAGTCGAGGTCGGCTTCCAAGCCGGCGCTTTCCGCATCGCCCGTCGGCTCGGGTATCCCATATTGCCGGTGGTCGTCACCGGCAGTCATCGTGTCTGGGAACACCCATACTCCCCGACCGTCCGCTTCGACCAGCGCATCTCCATGTGCGTGCTCCCACCTATTCCCTCCGACCAGATGGACCCGGCTGGCTTCCGCGTTCTCGAGCGGAGAATGAAGGCGATCGCTCTCGATCCCGCCCAATCGCCGGCGAGACGATTCGTCCCGGAGCGGGACGGCTGGTGGGACGGCTATCGATACGAGGTCGACGCCGACTTTCCTGTGCTACGAAACCGGCTCGCCCGAAGGCGAGCCGGTTTTCGGGAGGGGCAAGAGGAGGAGGCCCCACATCGTTAGTCGCTGGTCACCCGTACCCCATGCCAAAAGGCGATATGTCCCGCAATGTGCTTGGCTGCGGGTGAGGGCGTCTCATAGGTCCAGGCGGCGGCCGGAAGTCGCTGGCCGTCGACCACTACGTCGTAATAGCTGGCCACCCCCTTCCACGGGCAGACCGAGGTCCGGCTCGAGGGCTCGAGCCGATCAAAGTCGACCGTGTCGGCGGGAAAGTAGACGTAGCCGTCGACCCGCTGGGTATCGGCTGCTTCGGCGATCACGGTCTCGCCAACCACAGCCCGTTGCCTGACGGTATCGAGGCTCGGCCTTTTGAGAAGATTGAATGGATTGAGCATGAATAGGCCAACTGAGTCGACAACCAGTGGAAGTCTCCGATAGTCGGGACTCCGACCATCGTCTGTGGGTGCCGGGCGCCACCTCGATGATACGCCCGCCCACGTCCGATGCCACCCGTCGGTCCCGTCAAGCATCGATCCGCAAACGCTCGACCACCTCCCACGCGTGAGACCTGGTGAACACGTCGGCAGCGGCCAGCTTGCCCAGCCAGCGGGGCAGGACATCATCTGCGACCTTCTCGGCGACACCGTTGAGATAGGTGTCGAAGACAAGCCAGGCGTTCTCGAACCCTCCGGCGACTTCCGCCGCCGACATGAAGTTGGGTTCCATCTCTGCTCTTGGTCGAGCCGGTGATAGGTCGTCGAGGTATTTCATCGCGGTGTCTACGAGGTCTCTGAAGTAGAGCTGTTGAGCCTCGACATCGGATCGGGTCCCCAGTCGGCTGAGATGGCCGGGCACGAATGTGTCGAAGTCGTAACCGAGGACAACCTCGTGTCCGCGCAGGAAACCCCTCAGCTGAGAAGCCATCGCCAAGCTCGAGAACGGGACCCAACCGGGAAAGATGACATCGACGTTCATCAGGACTCGTTGGGCAGGGGCATAGATGAAGATGTTGCCGGGGCAGTGGATGTCACCGTGGTAGTCGAGGCGGAGACTCTGACCTCCCACATCGAGTGTGTATGAGTCTTCAAAGGTGAGGGTCGGCGGGGGTCGCTGTGGATCCTCGGCGCTCTGTACATACTCGGCGCATTCTCTTTGAGCGATGATGGTCACGTCGTCGGGGAATACGGTGGCCGCCCCGATGTGATCCCTGTGGTGGTGGCTGTAGATCACGTGGGTGACGGGCTTGTCCGAGATCTCGGCGAGCCCGGTGAGGATGTTGTTGCCCAAGAAGTCGGATCCGATGGTTGGGGGTGCGTCGACCACGATCATCCCGTCGTCGTGGACCACCACCAGCATGAAGTACCAACCTTCGGTCAGGTAGTGGATGCCGTCCCGGATCTCGTGGGTGAAGAACCCCTTGGAGCCAATCGACTCCATCAACGCCTGGCTTCGCTCGTCGTAGGCGACGCTCGGGATCGGTGCGTAGGTGGATGAGTCCCGGTAGAAACTCAAGTGCGGCAACTCGCTCATGGCCAGCCTCCTCAACCCGCGTCTGCGGATTGCATAGATCGTGAGACCCGACCCTGCGTGGTCGGTGCTCCCCTGCTCCACGATCCCAACCGCACCCACTAGCGGTGCCCGCAACCTGCGCTAATGGATATTGAGATCGTTACCCATTAGCTTACGATCTCGCCTGTAAGATCGTCAACAGGTCGAAGTACTGGATTGGTGATGATCGACAGGAGCTTTGGTTGGTTGGGGCGTTTCCCGCTTGCGGTGGACCTCGCCGACACGATTCGCGTCACCGGTTCGGTCGAGGTCGATCTCCTTGGCGACGACGAGGCATTGAGCGCATGGATTCATGCCGAGGTGGCACGTTTTCCGACCGTCATGAGTGCCATGGGCCGCCTCGACGAAGTCCAAACCCTGCGTGGGGCGGTGCGTGATCTCCTGTTCGCCAGGGCCGGGAACGAGCCCTTGCCCGGCTCCGCCTTGGAGCGTGTCAACAATGCGTCCGCAGGTGGTCCGAGCTTTCAGCACCTCAGCGAATCAGGACAGACTCACACCGTCGAGGTCAGCGACGACGCTTTTGCCGTCTTCTCCGCTGCAGTGGCCCGCTCCACGATGGAGGTGCTGGCCGGCGTCGATCATGATCACCTGGCGGTGTGTCGGGCACCGAGCTGTGGGATGCTGTTTGTTCGGGCCAGCCCACGCCAGAGGTGGTGCTCGTCGAGCTGTGGCAACCGGGCTCGAGTCGCCCGGCATGCCGCCCGAGCCCGAAATGAGATGAGAGCCGATACCTATCACGAGCCGGACCTCTGAGCTACGGCCCCATCGACGTTTCCCGATTCGGCCGTTGGAGTGACGCCGATCAGGGAAATGTCGGAGTCCCGACTGATCTCGCCCTCGGTGCCCTCTTACTGCGTTGAGGCAGAAATGCCCGATGGCCCAAAGCCGCTGCGTGTCGTTTGGTCGATTACGAGATCCCTGCTCACCGTTCGCGCACCTCGACCCCACGGATCGGGGTCGGTTGATCACGAGCGCCTGCGGTCGCCGCTCCACGATATCGATGCCGATGGCACCGGAGCACTCGCCTATCTCGATGGCGACTTGCGGACCTATACCCACGAGCTGCGAGCCGTCGAGCCGGACCAACTTACCCGGGACGAGGCCCTGGCTTTCTGGATCAATCTCTACAACGCCTGCGCCTTGATCCTCGCCGGTGTGGCGCAGCGCAACGGTGACAACTCCGTTCTGCGGGTCCCGGGCGGCTTTCAGCGGCCGGTCATCGAGGTGGCCGGAGAAAGACTCTCCCTCGACGACATCGAACATGCCAAGCTGCGCCGGTTCGGAGATCCCCGAATCCATGCAGCTCTGGTCTGTGGCTCGGTCTCATGCCCCACTCTCCGCCGCGAGCCATACACAGGGCCCGGCCTCACCGATCAGCTCGACGAGCAGCTCACCTACTTTCTGGCATCTGGAGGATCACAGGTCGACAGGGACCAGGCCCTGGTCACTCTCTCTCGGGTCTTCCTCTGGTTCGGCGGCGATTTCGTCCGACCCCGGCGGATGCCAACATTCCTGCCGGCCCGCCGTTCATCGATCCTTGCCTCGCTCCTCCCGTGGATGGACGCGGGGGTTGGGGAATGGGTGGAACTGGCGTCTCCCCGGATCGAGTTCGGGCGCTACGACTGGGGTCTTCGTTGCGCGGTCCGCTAGGACGCTATTGACGCCGGCGGCCCCCCATCAGAGAACCTAAAAGGGCCGCCTCCGTGTTGGAAGCGGCCCTTTTCGTTGTTGGGTTGGACGTTGGCTGACTTCAGCCGTTCGCTGTCTCGCTGGGCAGTTGGCGAACTCGGATCGTCTGGAATCGGAGCACCGTGATGATGGCGCCGAGACCCAGCGCTATCGCCACCAGATAGATGGCGACCCCGATCCGCCTCACTGCCTCGAGGGTGATCGACCACTGCTCGATCGTCGCCTGCGACCACGTGTCTACCGAGCCGGCCACTACGAAATGGAGCACGACGGCCACCGCGATGATCATCATCGCCATGGCCATGAGCGCCACGAACAGCTTGGCCGCCGCAGTCATTTTCAGGGTGAGCACCCGCCGTCCGCTCGCCTCCTGGACGTCGCCGCCTCCCTTGCGGAAGACACCGAGGATCCGGGCGATCGCAAACGATACGGCAGCGAACACCGAGAGAAACCCGATGAACATCACGGCCGGCACCACCTGGCCCAGTCTCGCCACCGTGGTGGGGTCGGGGCTGGCGGACGCAAGCTCGTTGGCCCGGACGATGGCGAGGGCGAATCCGACGGGCCAGGCCATCACGGCCATGAGGAACATCGGCGCCCAGAGCCTGCGCCCCATCCGCTGGAGGCGGTTGTAACCGGGGCTGTGAGCCGTCTCTGTGTACTTGAAATTGGTGAGGGTGTTGATGGTCATTGTTTTCAGTTTCCTTGCTCTAGTTACCTGTGGTGACGATCTCTTTGATCCTGTCGAACTGGAAGCCGAGAACGTTCCCGATGGTCACCAGGGCCATCACCACGCCGGAGAGAATCAGCCCGAGGCTGACCTCACGCAGGGGCCCGAGCCAGGCGAACCAAGCGGCCGTGTTGTCAACACCGCCGGCAACGACCAGGTAGAGGACGAATTGAAGCATCGCCGCCATGACGCCGAGTGCCATCAACCCGATGAAGACCTTTGCCGTCGTCGGCATCTTCAACGTCTTCACCGTCAAGCCCAAGGCCTCCTGGACCTCACCACCGCCCTCGCGTAGCGACCCCAGAATCGTCCCGAGCAGGAATGAGATCCCAGCCAGGAGGAGCCCCTCACCGAGGAACTGCAGTCCTTGGGTCCAAGCTGCGGCTGCCGTGCTGGCCTCATCGGCCGACCAGACGAGGGACGTCACCAAACCGGCGACGACCGCCATGTAGCCCATCGCCAACATCGGCTTCCACAGCCGTCTGGCCATTGTGTGGATCGGGAGTGGCTTGGGGACTTCCCTTCCTGCCACAGCCCGCCCGTACGGGGTGGAGGTGTCTCCGGTAACGACTCGAGCCTCGGCCTGGGGCTTCAAGCCGGCGAGGGCGACCTTGACGGCCTCCACTCGCAGCCAGAGACGCACCAGGATGCCGATCAGCACTATGCCGATCGCCAGTTTGATCGTCCCGAATGCCGTTGTGGTCAGGCCAAACGACCACGCCAGCACGCTGGACGCGCCGGCCTCGTCTCCGTCGCCGATCAGCCCGGCGGCGGCAACGTTGGCCACAAAGGCGACCACTGCCAGGATGAGCCCCGCCAAGGCAAGGGTGAATCCGAGCTTTCTGTGTCTCGTCTCCGAGAGGTAATCGGTGCCGGCCGCCGGCCGACCCTCTTTCGTGAGTCTCGTGGTCATGTTCCCTCCTTCAGGATTGGTGCCACTGACTCACCAGAGAACCGGGCCCGCGGTCCGGGCGACGAGTGAAAGTCGGCTCAGCGACATTCAGATCACAATGTCGCGATGTCCCTTATTGATCGACTGAGGCGCCCGAGAGCAAAGAAGAATCGAGCTGGGAGTGGTGGTCATCGGGCTGAGCGGGAAGAGACACCTCGAAGCCTCCCATTCCTCCACGGGTCACAGCATGGACCGTCCCTCCGTGGGCCTCGATCAGCCCTCGCACGATGGGAAGCCCCAGACCGATGCCCGGCCTCGACATGGTCGGGTCATCGACGAGTCGGGCATATGGCTCGAACACCAAGTCGATCTTCTTTGGGTCCACCCCGCCGCCGGCGTCGAGAACCCGGCAGCGAACCACCGAGCCGTCGAGGGCGGCCGAGATCACGACTGGCGGCTCTCCGTATTTGAGTGCATTGTCGACCAGGTTGCGGAGGACCTGATGGAGCCGATTCCCGTCTACGAGCACCGTAATCCCAGGTGGAACCTGGTTGGACACTCTCTCGGCCCGGGCCCCGAATCCGGCGATCACCATCCCGATGGCTTTACGGAGCTCGATCTCCGTCGGCTTGAGTGCAAGCCCACCGGCGCCGATCCGGCTGAAGGTGATCAGATCCTCGATGAGAGCGTGAAGCTCCTCCGCCTGGTCGGACATGATGGTGAGGAACTCCCTCCGCTCCTCAGGATCGTGGTCGCCCTCGAGAAGCGCGGTGCTGAATCCTTTGAGCGAGGTGAGCGGAGTACGGAGTTGGTGACTCACCGTGGCCACGAACCTGTCTTTCAGGGCGTTCAGATCCCGCTGGCGGTCCAGATCGGCGGCAAGAGCCTCTAGACCCCGTCTCAGCATGACCGCAATCCGCATCATCAGGATACCGATACCCAAGAGAAGCAGCGCCTGGATGCCCTCACCGGTCAGAAACTCAGACGTGGGCACCGGCTCGCGGGCGTGGAACAGCGGGAACTCGATCTCGTCGGCCAGGAAATGCAGCCCAACTCGGATGGGAATAGTGGCCAGTGCGACGATCAGGATCGTTCGCGATTGATCTGCTGTGAGCAGGAACGGACTGATCGCCGCCACACCCAGGACCACGAAGGCGGCCCCTGAGATCGGTCCGTACAACCACCAGAGGCCCACCGAGACCCCGAGATCTGTGAGCAGGATCACATGGGGCCTCTCCCCGAGCAATCCCCTACCCACGAACCATGCCACCAAGAACATGGTCGCCCCGACCATCGCTCTCGGGTCGGAGGCGAGAGCTGCGAAGACGAGCAACCCGGCCATGGCCAAGCCGTATACGGCACGACGCCACTTGAGCACAACAGCCTGCAGAGGGGTCGGAATGGGTCGGGTAGCCATTTCGCTCTTGATCGGCCGATAAACCAACCAAATGAAGCGTCGAGGCTGAGCGCTCCGTCAAAGTGTCGCAATACCGACACTCAGGCGGGGACCCAAGCCCAGGATTCGTTGGCCCAGCGGCTAAAACGTTTCGAGAGGAGAAGTCATGGACCCAACCGATTTCGCTCTGCTGATCCTTCGAGTGTGGCTCGGCATCGTCATGCTCGCACATGGCATCAACCACGCCCGCAGCCTCGACGGCACCGCCAAATGGTTCGCGGCCAAGGGCTTTCGACAGGCGAAGGCAAACGCCGTGGCCTCGGCGGTGGGCGAGATACTGATCGGGACGGCACTGATCGCCGGCTTTGCCACGGCGTTTGCCTTGGCCGGCCTGACAGCGACGATGATCGTCGCCTTCGGGTCTATCCACCGCTTCGCCGGCTTCTTCGTCTTCCAGCGGCCCGACGAGGGATACGAGTACGTCCTCACACTCGTGGCCGCTGCAGCGGCCCTGGCCATTCTCGGCCCCGGAGCGGTCTCCACCGACGGTCTCATCGGCCTCGACTCGGCCCTGGATGAATGGGTCGGGCTCGGGATCGTGGCACTCGGCGCCATCGCCGGCGCGGCCCAGCTCGCCGCCTTCTGGCGGCACCCTTCCCCACCCACCCAAGATCAAAAGGGGGTGGCCCATTGAGCCTGCCCGAATGGCACAACCCACGAGACGAGGCGACATCTCTCCTCCCCGACGGTTACGAGGCAAGGGTGCTCGAGCCGTCACTCCCCACAAACCTGGACCCGCAGTGGTATGCCGACGATCCCACCGACCCTTCGGGGGCCACCCAGACCTTGGTCACCCCGATACCTGGCGAGGGTGTCACCTGGGAAAGCATGATCTCGGAGCGTCCCGACCTCGCCGACTACGCCTCAGATCATTGGCTGGGCGCATACCGGCGTCTCGAGCCGTTGCCCGCGGGATACGACACCGTGCGCAGGGCGCTACATCAAGTCGTCTTCTTCGCAATCGCCCCGAAACGACATCTCGAGACCGGCAAACTCGGACTGCGTTACACCCACGGTGGGTTCGGGACCCCGTTCTTCGGAGCCGATGAGCAGGTCAGAGTAGATGGAGAGATGATCGTCCACCAGCAAGGCGACCGTGTCCGCGTCTCGGTGATCACCACTCTGCGAGACGCTGCCGACTTCTTGGGCATCCCCTACCGTGAAGCGTGGTTCGACGGCTTCCACGATCCCGTCGAGGCCGTCGGGCCGGATGCAGAGCTCCAGGTGGGTGTCGGGGCCGCAGTCGCAATCGGGGACTGGTTTGGATTCGCCGCCTCGGTTCTCGAGGAGGCTCGACGAGCCCCGGGAGCCGACGACGTGAGCAGGCTGCAACTGTGGCCGGAGCATTTCGACCCGGCATTCGAGATGGGCTCGTATGAGGCCGGCCAGCGAGCGAGCTACGGCGCCTCACCAGGAGATGAAAGTCATCCCGAGCCGTATCTATACGTGGCCGCGTGGGGAGACATCGATCCCTCCGACCCCTTCTGGAACGACAGCACCTTCAACGGTGCCTCTCTTTCGTACCAGGAGCTACTGGCCGCCGACGACCAACGTGCGGTGGCTCTCGATTTCATGCGTTCGGGCTGGGAGAGGCTGACCCGCTGATTCCACCCGGGCACTTGGGGGTGGACGGAATATGAGCGACCGTGCTCGAGGCTGTTCTCTGACCGACCCGGGCACGGCTCAGCGCCAAGATTCAGCGGGCGTGACCGAGCAGATGAACCGAGAACGGCAATGACGAACCAGTGGTCGCCAACGACCCCAGGAACGATCGTGTCGTCAGCAGAGATGAGCGGATCAGCTCGTCGGCGTGACTGAAGTCGTGTGGGGCGACACTGAGCGGGCACGGCGGAGGCAACACGACGAGATTGGCCCGGTCGGCGAGCAGATCGATCTCGACCCGAAGACGTCTGGTGACGAGCAGGCTCGTCGAGTGCAGGAACATGGGGATCGCTCCTCGGGGAGGTCGCCGCAGGGCACATGCGCTGCCACTGGTCAGCACATAAACGGTGTCCGCGCCGAGGTCGATGGCGTGAGAGATCGGAGCGAAGTTGGAGGCGCCCCCGTCGATCAATGAGCGGCCGTCGCGCACTATTGGCGGGAACACCCCGGGAATGGCGGCGCTGGCAAGCACCGCGTCCACCGCGTCGCCGTTCGAGAGCCGCACCTCCTCACCGGTCAGGGCATCGGTGGCGATCACATGTAGGGGAATCGATGCGTCTTCGAGGTGAGCCATCTCGAGGTGTCCCTCGACGAGGCGTCGCAGTGCGCGGTTTGGCACGAAATGGGAGCGACGACCGATGAACCCCAACAGACCCTCGACAAAATCCAGCGGAAACACGTTGGCCCGGCGCAAACCACGCCAAACCTCGCCCAACGCCTGCGCCGACGCAGGCGTCTGGGGCCGGGAAGCGATGTAAGCGCCGTTGATCGCCCCGACCGATGTCCCGACGATGAGCTGAGGAGTGACACCAGCCTCATAGAGCGCCTCGAGCATGCCCACATGCACCGCGCCCAGGCTGGCGCCCCCGGTCATCACAAAAGCTGTGGTACTCATGACGCCCTTTCAAGACGGAGGACTCTCTATATGGAATCCCAAACCTCGATCAGGGGAGCGCGCGATGCCGATTGTCCAACCGCCGACACTCCTCAACGCACTTGACCTTCAACCTGCTTGAAGTCGTAACGTCGCCCCCATGTCAGAAGTGACGACAGGTGGCTGGTCATTGACGAGCTGACCGCACGCAAGAGAGCACGCGCCCGGTTCTTCGCCACGGCCATCGGCGTCGTGGTGCTGGGCGTGGCGGGTTACCTGGGATACATCGCCTTTGTCGGATCAGACCGTGAGGCCTCCGCCGGAGTCTTGGTCCTTGCCGCCGGCACCGGGTTTGCCGCATTCTTCTCGCCGTGCTCGTTCCCACTCCTGCTGACATTCCTCAGCGGCAGGTCCACCGAGTCGAGAGCGGCGGCAGTGCTGAGTGCGGTGCGGATGGGTGGAGGCGCCGCCACCCTCCTCGGCGTCTTCGGCGTGGTGGTTGCGGTCGGTGGGTCGGCCCTCGCCCGTCTCCTCCAATTCGACAGCCCGGCTGGCCGGTCATTCCGACTGACGGTCGGATTGGTGTTGATCGTGTTGGGGTTGCGCCAGACGGACATCAGGCGGATTCGGATGAGATGGCTCGACCACGTCGCCGGAGCGACCGGTCGACTGCTTGACCCATCCAGAGTGCGAGGCATGGCGGGGCGCGATTACGTCTACGGGTTTGGCTATCTGTTGACCGGGTTTGGCTGAACCGGGCCGCTGCTGGCCGGTCTGGCCGCGCAAACCCTCACCACGAGCACAACCACCACACTATGGGCGTTTGCGACCGCGGCCCTGGTCTTCGTCGCCTTGCTCGTCAGCGGTTCGTTCGTGGTGTCCTTGGTGCAAGCGGAGACACTGCGGCCGATACGGATGACCGGACCTGCGGTGAGACGGTGGGGTGGTTTCGTCCTGATGGCGGTTGGCGCCTGGTTCGTGCTGTTGGCCGTCGCTCCGAGCCCGATACTTGGGCCCTGAGGGACGTTTGGTCGGGGCGGGACGAGACGCCCGATCTGCTCAGGGTGGATATGGCTCGAATCCCTCGATGCGCTGCTGTTCCCTGACAAAAGCGATGATCGCCGTGACGTCGTCGAGCGTGAGCCCCTCCACGGGGGCCATGTCGCCAAAGCTCCAGTGGTGGGCAGGGCTGCCCTGCTCGACTGCGAGTATGAAAGCGAAGTCTCCGTGGTGGTTCGGCTCGTAGACGATTGAGAGATGCGAAGGGCCCAGGTCGGTGCCTTTGAGGTCTTCCCCATGGCATTCGGCACAGTGGGCTGCGTAGAGATCGGCGCCCTGATCGACCAGCTGAGGGTCTTGCGGTGCGATGTCTGGGCCGGCCGCGCCGTCGGCGCAGGCCACGAGCAGCGAGATAGCGGCGATGACTCCCCAGGAGCCGAAGAGGAGACGACGCGCCAACCGGCCGTGGGCATTCACGATCACCAAGCGGACCTCGCGTGGGCGTGTCTCGACACGATCATCCCAGTGAACCACAGTTCGGCGTCAGAGGATTGCACGACCCTCGACGAGTTCGATGAACCATGGCTCGATGGCAGGCGATGTCCCTGGGACCGTGTGGCGCTCAAGGGACCGACCCCAGCTGACGATCCTTCGGGTGGATGCCGCCGGTGAGGGGGCCTATCTCTTGTTCACCCCGAAATCACACAAGCTTGGTCTCGACACTCCCCATCAGAATGTGCCTGACGAGGAGATGTTCGTAGACGCCGCGCCGATTGGACGGCTCCACATGGACGCCGAGGGCATGGTCATCCATGCCAATCCATGGTGGTATGCGCTCACGGGATCGACCCGTGAGCAAAGCTCAGGTAACGGCTGGTTGAATACCGTGCATCCCGACGATCGCGGGCTCATCGAGGCCGAATGGCACACGGCGGTCGATGAGGGCCGGGAGATGTCCGCCCAGTTCCGGGTACTTCGAACTAACGGCATCGAGTTGGCGGTCTTCATGCGTGCTGCTCCGGTGGAGACCGCCGGCGGGGAGGTCGCCGGTTTCACCGCCGTGCTCGACGACGTCACGGACCGGGTCCGCATGCAGGAGGCGCTGGCTCGGAGTGAAGCCAGATACCGGCTTCTCGCGGAGCACTCCACGGACTTCATCTCACGTCACACCCCGAGTGGTGTCTACACATACGCCTCCCCCATCTGTGAGACGTTGCTCGGCTACCTGCCCTCCGAGCTGGTGGGGACCTCTGCATACGAGCACTTCCATCCCGACGATCTCAAGAGGATCGCCGCCAGCCATGACCGGGTTCTCGTCAAGCCCGAGATCTCCGCGGTGGCATACCGAATCCGCCGCAAGGACGGCACCTACACCTGGTTCGAGACAACTTCACGCACCGTGCGAGACGAAACGTCGGGTGAGATCACAGAGATCATCGCGGTGTCTCGAGACATCACCGAGCGCCGGAAAGCGGAAGAGACCGACCGGCTCGAGCATCTCCTCTACGCCAAGGACCGCTTTCTGGCCACGGTGTCGCACGAGCTTCGGACACCCCTCACCAGCCTCGTCGGCTTTGCCGAGATCCTGCGGACCAACAGCCACAGTCTGACCGAGCGTGAGCGAGACGGTTCATCGAGACGCTGAGCAGGGAATCCGCCGATCTGGCCGCCATCATCGACGACCTCCTGGTGCTCACCCGTGCCGACCACGGCACCCTCGCCCTGGCATCGGTACCGGTGGACCTCAAGGCCCAGGCTGCCCAGGTCCTCGAGGCCATGGGGCTCCGCGATCGCATCCCGATCGATGTCGATGGCGATCCGGCCCGCGCCGAGGGCGACCCTGCCCGCATCCGGCAGATCCTCCGTAATCTGATCAACAACGCAATCGCCTACGGAGAAGATCCGATCCGGATCCAGGTGGGCCTCGACGGCGCCATGATTCACATCGCGGTGATTGATGCCGGGCGGCCGATCCCGCAGGAGGTTGGGGACCGGATCTTCGAGCCGTATCACCGCGTGGGGGGCGACTCCGGCAAACCCGATTCGATGAGTCTGGGCCTGACCGTATCGAGGACCCTTACCCGCCTGATGGGTGGCCAGCTCACCTATGAGACCGGTGATGGAGGCAACACTTTCCTGCTGTCGCTTCCGGCTCTGTCCAACGTCGTGGCCATCAGGCCTTGACGAGAGGTCATATCGAAGGGCAGGCGTGATCCCGCCTGCCCTCCAGAGGTAGCGGAATGTCTATCGGGAGCCTTTCCTAGAGGAGCCCGAGCTCGCCGCCAATCTGTGCCCGGCGTGCCCTCTCGCCGGAGACACCCAATCGGCTTCGGGAATAGGTGTACCCCGCCTAGTTCTGTTGTGCAATCCGCCCTGCTGAGCGGGGCTGTCGGCCCACCAGATTTCGGTGATGGTTCTGTTGTGCAATCCGCCCTGCTGAGCGGGACTGTCGGCCCACCAGATTTCGGTGATGATTGTGTTGTGCAATCCGCCCTGCTGAGCGGGGTTGTTGGCCCACCAGATTTCGGTGATGATTGTGTGTAGAGCTCCAAGAAGTCATTGTCTCGAGCGACGCCGACCAGGCGATCATCGAGGTTCGCGTCCGTCTGCGGCCAGTGCTTCGATCTGTCGGACGACGACCATGAAGAACGCCATATCCTGCTCCGACCCCGCTTCCAGGGTCGGGGTAAGGCGGAGCACCCGTTTGAGGGCTTGAGCACGAGAGGCGAGAAACGAATCGACGGCATCGTCGATCGGTGACTTCTCTCCCTCGGCCAGGACTTGCTGAGCGAGCAGCTGACGCACGTCGAGCAAATCGTCCTCGATCGTCTGACGCGCCCAACGGTGCCACAGGTTGGTCGCCGTCATCGAGGCGAGGACTCTCTCCAGAACGTCGAGCTGGACCGCTTGACCGATGCGGAAGAACACCCGACCGACCTCCAAGACGGGGCGGCCACTCTGCTGGGCGAGCTCGAGTATTCCCGGGGCGTGGACCAGATCGGGAAGGAGCGCAAGCCGGCTCGCCAGCCCCGGGGAGACCTGCGCAGCCTCGAGTTGTCTCACCCGAGGCTCCCTGTCGGCTGCCCACAGTGGGGGCCCCAGAGTCGATGCATTCTCCTCCAGGATGCGGAAGTTGTCAGCCCAACGATCGACCTCCTCCCTGACCGGAACACCGCGGTGTCTGAGGAACCAACGCGTCAGCGTGGCCAACAACCTGTCGTTGGCGCGGATGATCCTCGTCCAGACCTCCGGGTCGACGGTCCCGAAGAGCTCCTCGATAACGCGGCGTCTGGCGACGCCCCCGGCCACTTCACGCGCAGTCCGGTAGGAGCGCACCACATCGGCGATCCCCCCGCCGGTCCGACCCATCACCTGTGACACGAAGGTCGAGCCCTGGCTGTCTGCGATGTCATTGGCGACCATGGTCGAGGTGAGCTCTCGACGGAGAGGGTGATCGGGAATCAGGTGGCCGAATCTCTCGGAAACGATTCGAGGGAAATATCCTGCCAGCTCGGTGAGAAGATCAGGTGAATCGGGTACGTCCGAGAGGAGTAGCTCATCGACCATCTTCCGCTTGGCATATGCGAGAAGCACGCCCAGCTCCGGGCGACTCATCCCAATCTTGGCTCGAGACCGATCGGCCATTGCCTCTGAGGAGGGAAGGCCCTCCAGCTCCCGGTCCAGCAGCCCGTCCTGCTCCAGGCTCATCATGAGCTGCTCATAGGAGTCCATGCGATTAACCGATGTCTTCTCCTCGAGCGCAAGCCTCTGTGCCTGCTCGAAGTTGTCATGGAGAATGCGCCCCACGACGTCATCGGCCGCCTCTGTCAACAGGGCATCACACTCTTCTCGCGAGATGCTCCCGTTGTGCCTGGCCAGTCGGAGCAGGATCTTCAGGTTGACCTCGCGGTCCGAGCAGTTGACCCCCCCGGAGTTGTCTATGAAGTCTGTGTTGATCTTTCCACCCAAGCCGGCGTACTCGATCCGTCCCAGCTGGGTAAATCCGAGGTTGCCACCCTCGACGACCACCCGGCATCGCAGATCGGACCCATTGACACGGAGCCCATCGTTGGCCCGGTCACCTACATCCTCGTCGGCCTCTGCAGACGCCTTGACGTAGGTCCCAATCCCTCCGTTCCAGAGCAGATCCACCGGAGCACGCAGGATGACGCGAATCAGCTCGGCAGGCGTGACGGTCTCCATCTCGGTCCCGAAGGCGTCCCTGGCCTGCTCGGAGAGGGTGATCTTCTTCGCCGATCGCGGGTAGACCCCGCCGCCCTCCGAGATCAGAGCCGGGTCATAATCGGCCCAACTCGATCCGGCCAGGCCAAAGAGGCGGGTCCTCTCACCGAAAGACACCGATGGATCAGGGTCGGGGTCGACGTAGACGTGCCGATGATCGAAAGCAGCCAGCAGCTTCAAGGTCGCCGAGCCGAGCATCCCGTTCCCGAACACGTCACCTGACATGTCTCCGATACCCACAACGGTGAAGGCCTCCTCGTGAGGGTCGATGCCTAACTCGAGGAGATGTCGCTCCAGCGACTTCCAAGCACCTCGGGCCGTTATCCCCAGGGCCTTGTGGTCGTAACCCGTCGAACCGCCCGAGGCGAAGGCGTCGTCGAGCCAGAACCCGTACTCGCGGGCGATCTGATTGGCTGCATCGGAGAATGAGGCCGTCCCCTTGTCGGCAGCGACCACGAGGTAAGGGTCGTCGTCGTCGTGAACACGCACACCCGGTGGATGCACGATCTCCCCGTCCACGAGATTGTCGGTTATGTCGAGGATCCCCCGCATGAAGCTCTGGTATGCGGCGAAGACCTTCCCGGGCACCTCCCGGGGATCCTGGGGGGCACGGCGCAGGACGAAACCCCCCTTGGCGCCTGTCGGAACGATCACCGAGTTCTTGGTGACCTGAGCCTTGAGGAGCCCAAGCACCTCGGTTCGGTAGTCCTCCAGACGGTCGGACCAGCGGATCCCTCCTCTTGCCACCGGCCCAGCGCGGAGATGGATGCCCTCCACCTGGCGGCCGAGCACGAAGACCTCCATGAAGGGCTGAGGAGCCGGCATGTCGGGGACCTCGGACGAGCGCAGCTTGAAAGCGAGGGGCCCGCGATCCGGGCGGTATGCGTTGGTGCGAACTGTGGCGTCGATGAGTCGCAGGAAGCCTCGCAAGATGCGGTCCTGGTCGAGCGAGGGGACGGCATCGAGTAGACCAAGCACCTCGTATCTCAGGGCCTCGTAATCCGACTCATCGCCATCTGGATCGAAACGCATCTCGAAGAGCCTCATCAGCCCGGCGGTGATCTCGGAGTGCTCCACCAGGGCGTCGTTGACATACCTGACCGTGAAGGCCGACCTCACCCGACGCCAATAGGTCCCATAAGCCCGGAGAATCTCGACCTGGCGGTGGTCGAGGCCCCCCACCACCACGAGCCGGTTCAGCGAATCGACCTCTGCCTCCCCACCCCACACCGCGACCAGCGCATCGGTGACTCGTCTGCCGCATGCCTCGAGGTCGAGCATCTCCCCTTCGGGGCCCACCACACCAAAGTCGTGGACAAATAGATCTTCCTCCCCGGCGAGCCGCGTTGGGACCTCCTCCACCACTCGGAGCCCAAAGTCCTCCAATGCCGGAGTCAGGTCCGAGAGGTGACGTTTTCCGTGCCCGTACAGAGCTATTCGGGTGAGGAGCTCCGAGCCTTCGGTTTCGTTCTGGAGTCCGACGACGAAAGGCTGATCTCCCTTCGCCATCTCGACAAGACG
>Ga0326597_10004419_pt1 | contig 19791 bp, 21 predicted proteins | sample RVTome_12_FD_203789 | JGI IMG/M metagenome (GOLD analysis project Ga0326597, IMG submission 203789) | Soil microbial communities from uranium-contaminated site in the Upper Colorado River Basin, Wyoming, United States - RVT100D185 | ecosystem: Environmental > Terrestrial > Soil > Contaminated >...
CGGTGTAGCCGGGCAGTTCGATGACCTCCATGCGGTCGCGAAGCGGCATGGGAATGGTTTCCAGGGAATTGGCCGTGGTGATGAACATCACCTGCGACAGGTCGAAGGGCACGTCGAGGTAGTGGTCCACAAAGGAGTTGTTCTGCTCCGGGTCCAGCACCTCCAGCAGCGCGGCGGCCGGGTCCCCGCGAAAGTCCAGGCCCAGCTTGTCGATCTCGTCCAGCATGAACACGGGGTTTCTCGTGCCCGCCCGTTTGATGCCCTGGATGATGCGCCCCGGCAGGGCGCCGATGTACGTGCGACGGTGCCCGCGGATTTCGGCCTCATCGCGCAGCCCGCCCAGGGACATGCGCACGAACTGGCGGCCCAGCGCCCTGGCGATGGACTGCCCCAGCGAGGTCTTGCCCACGCCCGGCGGGCCCACCAGACACAGGATGGGGCCCTTGAGGTTCTTGGTGAGCGTAAGCACGGCGATGTACTCGAGCAGGCGCTGCTTGACTTTTTCTAAATCGAAGTGATCTTGATCCAAGGTCTGGCGCGCGCGCCCCAAATCCAGCTTGTCCTTGGAGGTTTTGCTCCAGGGGAGCGAAATCAGCCAGTCCAGATAGGTGCGGATGACCGTGTATTCGGGAGACGTGGAGTAGATCTGTGACAGCCTTTCAAGCTCGCGATCGGCTTCCTTGCGCACCTCCGCCGGCATCTTGGCCTTCTTGATGCGCTGTGCCAACTCGAGAAATTCGGGGTTCTCCCCCTCGCCCAACTCACGGCGGATCGCCTCCATCTGCTCGCGCAGGTAGCGCTCCTGCATGGATTTGTCCAGAGTGCCTTTGACCTCACTGTGGATGCGCGAGCCCACCTCGAGGATCTCCAGCTCCCTTTGCAGGAGGCGCAGGGTCTCGTACAAGCGCTTGCCGATGTCCAACGACTCCAGAATAGCCTGTTTGTGCTCCACTTTGACGTCCAGTTGAGCCGCGACGAAATCGGCCAGATGGCCGGGGTCAGAGATGTTGATCACGGCCTGCTGCGCCTCGGCAGGCAAGTTGGGAGCCATGGAGGCCGCCTCCTGGAACTTCAAGGTGACCTGTTTGATCAGCGCGGCCAACTCCACCTCGGACTTGATCTCGACCGACGAGCGCTTCGGCTCCACGTGCGCGGCCAAATAGGGTTCTCGGCTGGTTGCCTCCAGCAGCTTGGCCCGGCTCAGCCCTTGCACGACCGCCATGGCCGTGTTGTTGGGGTAGCGCACCATGCGCAGCAGCCGGCAGATGGTCCCAAAGCCGAACAGGTCCTGCAACTGCGGGTCATCCTGATCGCCATTGCGCTGCGCGGCCACCACCAGCAGCTTGTCGCCGGCGGCGACGTGGTCCATCAGCTTGAGCGAGCTATCGCGCCCGATGGTCAAGGGCACGACCATCTGCGGGAACACCACCATGTTGCGCAGCGGCAGAACCGGCAAGTGGTCGGGAAACTCGCTCTTCTTGATTTCGACCAGTTGGCCCGTCTGTTCGATCACTTCATCCCCATTCATTTCTTCGGAAGCACCACCTTCAAGAATCCTTCTTGATACAGAGCTTGAACCGCCTCGCGTTTGATTTCATGGACGAAGCGGATCTCGCGGCGGAATTCGCCGTGTTCGATCTCCATCTGCAAGTAAGACAAAGGACCGGACGGCAACTCTTCGGCGCGCTGGCCGCAGACGGTCAGCGTGTTGTCGCGAAAGCCCAGCTTCAAGTCCTGCTTGCGCACCCCGGGGACCTCCAGCCACACCACGTATTCGGCGTTGGTTTCGTAGACGTTCATCGGCGGAACCCACAGCAGCTTGTCGTCAACGGAGCTCGATGGCTGGGCCCCAGGGGGCATCGCCTGATAGCGGATGCGACGCATGGGATACTCCTTTTCCGTGCTGGACGCACCTATTTTAGCAAAAGGATATCATGTCTGCCAATTTCCGTTCTCCATCCCGTGCTGCACATGCGGCATGGGATGGAGAATTGGGCCGGAAAAGCGGGTGCCTTCGCCCCCTCGAAAGGGGATGGTTGCCAGCAAATGAAAACGTGGTGCGGAGGGGCGACCGCTCACCGCAGGAGGAGCAACGGCGTGAGGGGATTACAGTGCTAGAGGTTTTGGGTTCTGTGCCGCGTGCGGGTGATCGGCACCCGTGTAAATCTTTAGCTTGCCCAACATCCTGCGGCTCATGTGGTTGTTCTTAGGCATCATGCGGCGCACGGCCTCGTACAGGGGCTTTTCCGGGTGGCGTTGGAGCACTTTGAACAGCAGCTGTTCCTTGAGCCCTCCGGGATATCCGGAGTAGCTGCGATACAGCTTCTGTTCCATTTTCTTTCCCGTGTAAAGGATCTTGCTCGAGTTGATGACCACCACATAGTCGCCCACGTCCACATGGGGGGTGTAGCAGGGCTTGTGCTTGCCCTGCAGCACGCGCGCGATCTTCACAGCCAAGCGGCCCAGGGATTGACCGGTCCCGTCCACCACGTGCCACTCCTGCTGCCACTGTGCGCCGCGCTCGGAACGTTTCGCCAGATACGATTTCTGCATGCTCGCGCCTCCATGTCAACAATGGCGGCATCTTACCAAATGCTCACGGCGTTTTCAAAGGGCACGCCCGCTTTTAACCCACGCGCGTACCGATCCCCGGCTCCAGCACTGCCTTGATCAGGTTCCCCGGCACGCGCACGTCGAACACCAAGATGGGCAGTCGGTGTCTGCTGCACAGATCAAAAGCGGCAACATCCATCACTGCCAGGCGTTTGTCGATGGCTTCCTTGAAGCTGATGCGGGCATATCGCTTGGCCTTTGGGTTGCGCTTGGGGTCTCGGTCGTAGATGCCGTCCGTGTAGCTGCCCTTCAGCAGCACATCGGCGCCCAGCTCGACGGCGCGGATGGCGGCGGCCGTGTCGGTAGAAACCAGCGGATTGCCCGTCCCCGCCACGTACAGGATCACGTTGCCTTGCGCCAGCCCCTGTCGCGCGCGGCGGGGATGGAGCGGATCGGTGAAGGCGATGGACAAGGCCGACTGGACGACGCAGGGCACGCCCCGCTGCTCCAGCGCAGACTGCAAGGCAAACCCGTTGAGGGCGGTCGCCAGCATGCCTATCTGGTCCGCGCTCACGCGATCCAGAAACGCTGCATCCCGCCCGCGCAGGAAATTGCCCCCGCCGACCACGATCCCCAGGCGCACGCCCAGGTCTCGCAACTGGGCGATTTCGCCCGCGATGCGTTCCAAGGCCGTGCCGTCCAACCCTCGCCCGGAGCTTGGCGCAAGCGCTTCGCCTCCCAACTTCAGCAGGATCGTTTGGGGTTTTGTTCTGCTCGGTCGTCTGCGCGTGGTGACCTTCATCCTATGGGGAGGGGAGCCATGCCTGGCTGGCGTGCGCGGCGAGTGCGTCAGGCTTTGCCCACCTCGAAACGGGCGAAGCGCTTGATGACGATATTCTCGCCCGTCTTGGCCGCAAGCTCGTTGCGCAGGTCCTCGATGGTGACATCGGGGTTGCGCACGAACTGCTGCTGCAGCAGGCACACTTGGTCGTAGAACTTCTTGATGCGGCCTTCCACGATCTTGGCCGCTATCTTCTCCGGTTTGCCTTCGGCTTGAGCTTGTTTGAAGTAAATTTCCTTTTCGCTTTCCAGCACGTCCGCTGGCACGTCCTCCGCCTTCACGTACAGCGCTTTTTCAGACGCGATCTGCAGCGCTACGTCATTCACGAACCGGCGGAAATCCTCGTTCTTGGCCGTGAAGTCCGTGTTGCAGTTGACCTCGAGCAGCACGCCGATCGTGCCGCTGTGGTGCAAATACGAACCCACGCAACCCTCGGAGGCAGCGCGCGCTTCAGCGATGATCTCCTTGCCTTGTTCGCGCAGCAGCTTCTTAGCGGCCTCCATGTCGCCCTTGGTCTGTTGCAGGGCCGCCTTGCAATCCATGATGCCGATGCCGGTGGCATTGCGCAGTTGCTTCACCAACTCCATCGTGATGTCCATCGATGCTTCTCCTCTTCGTACCCGCGCACGACGCACAGCCGTCCCGCCCAGCCGTTTGCCTAGTTCCTGCCCCCGGATCCATCGCCCTTGGGTTTCTGGGGGCCGCGCCCTTGCTCAGAAGCGGGGGAATCGCCGTTGCTCATCACGCTTTCAAGCTCCGGCTCCGCGGACGTCGTCGCAGCTCCCGCGCCTGCAGTCGGCATGGCGCTTGCGCCTTCGCGCCCTTCGATGATGGCGTCGGCCATGCGCGCGGCGATGAGCTTGGTGGCTTTGATGGCGTCGTCGTTGCCGGGGATCGGGAAATCAATGGGCTCCGGATCGCTGTTGGTGTCCACCAAAGCCACCACCGGAATCTTCATCAAGCGCGCCTCGTGAATGGCGTTGACCTCCACGATCGTGTCCATCACGAACATGACCCCCGGCAGCTCGCGCATCTCGCTCAGGCCGCCCAGGTTTCGCTGCAACTTGGACAGCTCGCGCTTGAGGTTGATGGCTTCCTTGTTGGGCAGCAGGGAGAACCCGCCCTGCTCGGCCATCTCCTGCAACTGCTTCATGCGCTGGATGCGCTTGTGGATGGTGGGGAAGTTGGTCAGCGTCCCGCCAAGCCAACGCTGGTTGACGAACAGGGCGCCGCAGCGTTGGGCTTCCTGGGCAATCGTTTCCTGAACCTGACGCTTGGTGCCTACGAAGATGGCGTTCTTGCCTTTGGATGCGACGCTGCGCATTTGCAGGTAAGCCTCTTCGAACAGGCGGATGGTCTTCTCAAGGTCAATGATGTGGATGCCCTTGCGCTGGGTGAAGATGTACTCTTTCATCTTGGGGTTCCACTTGCGCACGCGGTGCCCAAAATGAACGCCGGTCTCGAGCAACTCCTTGATGGTCAGTAGCTCCAAATGATTTCCTCCTAAGTTTGACTGCTGAAAGACACGTTTGAATCCCGTCTCAAGGGACAAGTTTCCCCAATTTACCCGATCCAACCCCACATCTTCAAGCTCATCGCCAAAAACCCCTCATGCACGCGCGTTTTCCCGCAACTTCGCGCGCTTGGAGCCGCATCGGAAAGGCGCTATAATTCGGCACAGAGGTGAGCCCAGTGTCCCAAAGCTCCGAGGCCATCCGCGCGCTGCCCAAGAATCGCCAGGCCGAGCAGGTCCTGCTGGGCGCCGCCTTGTTGGACCCCGAGGAAACCATCCCCGTGCTGCAGGAGCAGGTCCACCCTGCGCACCTGTATTGGAAGGCCCACCGTCAGATCCTGGAGGTCATCTTCGAGCTGTTCGAAAAGGGCACTCCGCCCGATCTGATCACCACGTCCGATCGTCTGGAGGAGCTGGGCAAGCTCGGCGAGGTGGGGGGACGCGCTTACTTGAGCGAGCTGCTGGGCCAGATCACGACCACCTCCAGCGTGCCCTATTACGCCGATATCGTGGTCAAGAAGGCCGTGATGCGAGACCTGATCGAAGCCGGCCACGAGATCAGCGAGCTCGGCTATCAGGAGTCGGAGGAGTTGCCCGTCCTGCTCGACCGCGCGGAAGGGCGCATCTTCAAGCTGGCTCGCCAGGAGACCAAGAAGCGCTATCACCACATCCGCGAGTTCCTGCACCAACACATCGACGAGCTCGAGAAGCTGGCGCGGGACCCTGACAAGCGCACGCCGGTAGGACTGTCCACCGGCTTTCGCAGATTCGACGAATACACCGCGGGCTTGCGCCCTTCCGACATGATCGTGCTCGCGGGCCGCCCGGGCATGGGCAAGTCCAGCTTCATGCTGAGCCTGGTGCGTCACGCCGCCGTGGTGCAGAAGGCGAAGGTGGGCATCTTCTCGCTGGAGATGAACAAGGAGCAGTTGCTGGAGCGCCTGTTGTGCGCTGAAGCCCGCGTCAACCTGCACCGCCTGCGCTCGGGATACCTGGAGCCCGAAGGCTGGCGGCGCATCGCCGAGGCGGCCAACCGCTTGGTGAACAGCACGATCCTCATCGACGACACCCCAGGCATCTCGATCATGGAGCTGCGGGCCAAGGCCAGGCGCATGCAGTCCGAACACGGCCTGGGCATGCTGGCGGTGGACTATCTGCAACTGGTGGAAGCCCCCACCCATTACCAGGTGCGCGAGCAGGAGGTGGCCCATATCTCCCGCTCCCTCAAGAGCCTGGCCCGCGAGCTGAACGTCCCCATGCTGGCGCTGTCCCAGCTGTCGCGCGCGCCGGAGCGCGAGCGGGGCACCGCGCGCAGGCCTCGTCTGTCGGACCTGCGCGAGTCGGGCAGCATCGAGCAGGAAGCGGACATGGTGGTGTTCATCTACCGCGAGGATTACTACGACGATGGAGGAGAGGGCAATTCCGCACAGGACAAGTCCGCTCCTGACACACCAGACGGCCCGAACGCGAGCATCAGCGAGATCATCATCGGCAAGCAGCGCAACGGCCCGGTGGGATCGTTCAAGGTCTCTTTCCACCGCAGTTTCGCTTCATTCTTTGATCTGGCACCAAACCAGTCTCAGTCCCCTTTCTAGCGCTCGACCGCGATGTCGAGCTCGTAGGGCCCGCTTTGCGGGCGGCCAGCTGCGCAGGCGAGGCCGGCACAGCCGGCCCTACAAGAAGACACGCGCTCATTGCGATGGAACACTCGCAACCAAACCGTCCTGCAAGCCAACATGAACGAGAATTGCCCGCGCGCAGGGAAGCGACTATAATCAGCCAAAACCTGCGGCCTGGAGCTTGTAAGGGCCGTTACATCCATAAACGGTATTGGCGGTTTAATTTCACAACGATCATGGCATTGCTAGAGATAGATTCCCTTTCCAAGAGTTTCGGCGGCCTCCAGGCCGTGCAGCGCTGCACCTTCAGCGTCCGGCAGGGCACGATCACGGGCCTGATCGGGCCCAACGGCGCGGGCAAGACCACGCTCTTTAACCTGGTCACCGGCTTCTACAAGCCGGACAGCGGGCGCGTGCGCTTCCAAGGCCGCGACATCACCCACATGCCTCCGCATCGGGTGTTCCAAGCCGGCATCTGCCGCACGTTTCAAATCACCCGCGAGTTCAAGGGCATGACGGTGCTGGAAAACCTCATGCTGGTTCCCGCTGCGCAACTGGGGGAGAGGGTTTTCGCCCCTTGGTTTTTGAGCAAACGCGTGCGACGGCAGGAGCAGCAGATCTACGAGAAGGCGCTGGACGTACTCGAGTTCGTCAACCTCACCCACCTGCAGGACGAGTACGCGGGCAACCTGTCCGGGGGACAGCGCAAGCTGGTGGAGCTGGCGCGCACGATGATGGCCGACCCACAGATGATCCTGCTGGATGAGCCGGGGGCCGGGGTCAACCCCACGCTGATGGTCAAGTTGATCGAGCACATCCGCGCGCTGTGCGCCCAGCGCGGCATCACCTTCCTGCTCATCGAGCACGACATGGACTTGGTGATGAACTTATGCCAACCCATCGTGGTGATGAGCGAGGGCGGCAAGTTGATGGAGGGCACGGCCGAAGAGGTTCGCCGCGACCAGCGCGTGCTGGACGCTTACCTGGGAGGGCAGTATGCCGCTGCTTGAGGTGCAGCAAATCACGGCCGGCTACGGCGGAGGCGACATCCTCAAGGGGGTGAGCGTGCGCTTGGAGGAGGGCGAAATCGTTTCCCTCATCGGGCCAAACGGCGCGGGCAAGTCCACGGTGATGAAGACGGTCTTCGGCTTGCTGCGGCCCCGGCTCGGCAAGGTCCTGTTTGCAGAGCAGGACATCACCGGCAACAACCCCGATGTCATCGTCAGGAAGGGGATCTCCTACGTGCCGCAGACCGAAAACGTGTTTCCTTCCCTGACGGTGCTTGAGAACTTCGAGATGGGAGCGTACACCCGCAAGGGTGGTTCCCGCGCGAAGATGGACCGGGTGCTGGAGCTGTTCCCGGATTTGAAGCGTTTCTTGCGCAAGAAGGCCGGCGCATTAAGCGGCGGCCAGCGGCAGATGGTGGCCATGGGCCGCGCGCTCATGCTCGACCCCAGGATCCTGATGCTGGACGAGCCCTCGGCGGGTCTTGCCCCCAAGCTGGTGGACTTGATCTTCGAGAAGATCAAAGAGGTGAACCGCACCGGGGTGTCCATCCTCATGGTCGAGCAAAACGCAAAGTCCGCCCTGATGCTGTCCGACCGCGGCTACGTGCTGGCCACGGGCCAAAACCGCTTCGAGGACACGGGCAAGGCGTGCTTGGCCAACGAGGAAATCGGCAAGCTGTATTTGGGAGGCTAAGGCCCGTGCAAGCAAGGCAATTTGACTGGGTCAAGTGGTCGATCTGGGGCGTCATCGCCGCCGGCTTGATCTGGGGGCTGTTTTTCGCCGACAAAGGCCTGCAAGCGATCTTCGACGGCGTTCACTCCGGCAGCATCCTGCTGCTGGGGGCCGTGGGCCTGACGCTGACCTACAAGATTCTGAACTTCGCCAACTTCGCCCACGGGGACATCCTCATCTTCGGCGCGTACGTCGCGTTTTCCCTCGACTGGTGGTTGACAAACGCTTTACCCTCCCTATTTCCGGACTTGGGAGCGGACAAAGCCGCGCTTCAATGGGTGGCCATCAGCTTGGCGCTGGTGGGGGGCGTTATGGGCGCCATGGCACTTGCCTGGTTGATCGACCGGGTCTTGTATCGTCGCATGCGCCACAGCGCCCCGGTGGTGCTGGTGATCGCCACTTTCGGCATGGCGCTGTTCGTGCGAAACCTGGTCCAGGCGATGTGGGGCGTGGGCAATCGCCGCTACGACATGCTGGTGTCCACCCCGCAAGTGTACGGGTTCGGCGACGTCAACCTGGACGGTGCTCAGGAGTTCTTCTCGTTGGCGACGCGTCCGTGGAATGAGCTGATTCGCACTCCCGATTTTCACTACAGTTTTGCCCTGAGCCTTAACCTCATGGACATCGTGACCCTGGCGGTGGCGTTTTGCCTTGCCATCCTGCTGCACGTGTTCCTGAAGTACGGCAGAACGGGCAAAGCCATGCGAGCCATGTCCGACAACGTGGATTTAGCCAGGGTCAGCGGCATCAACACCGAGCGCATGGTTGCTTGGACCTGGGCCATCGGCTCCGGCATGGCTGCAATAGCAGGGGTCTTCATGGGGTTGAACTTCGCGGTGATTGAGCCCAACACCGGCGCCAAGACCCTGTTGCCGATGTTCGCGGCCGTCATCTTGGGCGGCATCGGCAGCCCCTACGGCGCCATGCTGGGCGCGCTGGTCATCGGGGTGGCGCAAACCCTGCTGGTTGCGCCCGTGACCGCCATCAGCTCTCAATACAAGCCCGGCATCGCCTTTGTCCTCATGATCCTGATGTTGCTGGTGCGCCCGCAGGGGCTGCTGGGCGAGGCAGGGAGAAAAGGGTAACCTATGCCGCAGATCATCGCGCTGGCGTTGATGGTGTGCTCGCTGCTTGGCTTATGGCTGCTGCTGACGCGCAAGACCCGCCGATCCCGCTGGCTCGTCTTTTTGGGGATCTTGGCAACGATCGCAGGGCTGTTGGGCGTGGGGGGTGCGCTCAACGTAAACCCCAACAACATGCTGTCCTTCCTGTCGGATTTCCTGATCGTGGCGGGCCTGTTTGCCGTGCTGGCATTGGGCCTCAATATCCAGTGGGGCTACACCGGGCTGTTTAACATAGGCATTGCCGGGTTTTTCGGCGTGGGCGCCTATGTTTCCACCATCCTGGTGCAAGACCCGACTTTGATGTCTGTGGGGACAGGATTAGAAGGTTTTCAAGGCCATTACTTCAATCTGCCGTTTGCGGTGGGCCTGCTGGGCGCGATGGCGGTATCAGGGGTGCTGGCCGTATTCGTAGGCTTTGCCACGCTGCGGCTGCGCACGGATTACCTGGCCATCGCCACCATCGGCATCTCTGAGATCGTCAGGCTGGTGGTGCAAAACGAGCCTACCCTGACCGAGGGCACCCGCGGCATCCCCAACATCCCACAGCCGTTTTACAGTTGCGTCGTCCACAACGTGAACAACCCCGCCCCTCCCTGCCAGCTGCTGGGGCTGCAGCTGCCCCAATTCCTCACGCCGGCGCAATACAGTTGGTTTTATCTGGTCCTGATCCTGGTGGCCATCTTGCTGACGTTCCTTGCTCTGGAGCGCATTGCCCGCTCCCCCTGGGGCCGGGCGCTGCGCGCCATCCGCGAGGACGAGGACGCCGCCCAGTCGCTGGGCAAGAACAACTTCGGCTTCAAGCTGCAAGCCCTGATCGTGGGCGCGGTGATCATGGGCGCGGCCGGCAGCTTCTATGCGCACTTCATCAAATTTGTGTCTCCGGAGATATTCGACCCGGTGCAGCGCACGTTTCTGGTCTGGGTGATGCTGATCGTGGGCGGCACCGGCAACAACCGCGGCGCCATCCTGGGCGCCTTCATCATGTGGGGCGTGTGGGTGTCCACCAGCTTTCTGGCCAACGTGTTGCCGGCCACCATCCAAGCGCCTTTCGGCGAGATCGACGTGGCCGCTCAGCTGTTCGGTCCCCTGCGGGTGATGACCATCGCCGTCATTTTGGAGTTGATCTTGTTGTTTCGTCCGCGAGGCTTGCTGGGAGAAGAGAAGCAAACCTCGTTGTTGCGCCAAACTAAGTAGCCGACCTTTTGACGCGAAAAACACAGGAGGGGGTAAAAACCCCCTCCTGCTTTAGCGCTCCTTCTAGTCTTAGTCTAACTCGGCGCAGAAAGCGGAACCGTCCTCGGCAAAGCCGCAGTCCACGGTCTGGTCGTCCACGATCAGCCCGCCCGCGACGTGCCACGTGCCCACCGGACCGAACGGGTCGCCCTGGGCGTTGAACTCCACCGCGCCGCTGACGCCGACGTAGTTGATGTCCTCGCCGGCGGCGGCTGCAGCCAAAGCCTCCCCCAGCTGCCCGAAGGTGTATTCCGTGCCGGGGGTGTTGGCCACCGCGCGGATGTTGGCGGCAATGGCAGAGCCCTTGTACTCCTTGGCGCGTGCAATGGCCAAGCAGGTCACGGCAAGCGCGTCGTAGGAATGCGGCGTGAACACGAAGGGGGACTCGTTCAAGCGCTGGCGATAGGCCGCTTCATACGCAGCGCCTGCCGCCGTGTTCGCCAGGGCGGGCGCAGTGCCCACAATGCCTTCCAGCGCGTCAGCGCCCACTGCCGCGACCAGGCGCGTGACCAAATCCTGGTTCTTGTTTCCGTCCACGAACAGGTCGAAGTTCGTTACGCCCGCCGCCACCATCTGCGAGATGAGGGCTTCGCCTTCTTCGAAGGTGATCAGACTGATCGCTTCGGGGTTGCCAGCGGAAGCCGCCGAGATTTCGGCGGAGTAGTCAGCGGTGTTGGGGTCGTAGAGCGACACGTTGGAGACCGCGCCGCCCAGGGCTTCAAAGTTGGCCTTCAAAGAGTCGGCCAAACCGGCGCCATAGGCGTCGTTGCGCGCGATGATGGCGATCGTGCGATAGCCCTGCTTGTTAAAGGCAAGGTCGGCAAGCACGATGCCCTGTAACGAGTCCGGCGGCGCAGTGCGGAACACCAAATCGTTGTCCTGCAAACCGGAGAGGGCGGGAGAGGTCGCCGACGGGGAGATCTGGAACACGCCCGCCGGGACCGTCACCGAGGTGATGGGAATGGTCACGCCGCTTGCCGCCGCGCCGAACAGGGCCTGTATGCCCACGGTGTTGACCAACTCGGTGGCAGAGGCCACACCCACGTCGGGGTTCGTGCCGCTGTCACGCACCGCCAACTGCACGATGCCAAGCCCCGGGATGCCGCCGGCGGCGTTGACCTGTTCGATCGCCAGGCGGGCAGCCACCTCAAAGCGGGGACCAAAGCTGGCCAACGAGCCCGTCAAGGGGATCACCGCACCGATGGTTACACCTTCCTGACCCCACACAAACATGGGTCCGGACAGCGCACTTGCCCCCACGGACAGGCCTAAGCCTTTGAGGAACGAGCGACGGTTCAGCGGCCGCTGAATGAAAGTCTGCATCGAATCAACCTCCTTGAGAATTTTGGGTGAATTTCAACCAGTGTAGCACGAAGAAAACCCCTTTGTCAAGGGCCTTGGTGCAACATCTGTATTGCAAATGCGGCTGCCCATCCGCAATGAGCGGCTTAATGCCCACGAAAAACTGGACAAAATGGCATTTATGGCAATTCTTCGCCTTTTCCGATCAGGGCTCGCAGGGCTTGCGGAGCGCCCGGCACCTGGTGGCAGTGGCGGCAGCGCGCCTGGTAGCTTTCCGCGCCGCCGATCTGGATGCGCGGGCCGTTGTAAGGGGCGGGCTCGCCGTCGATCAAGCGCTGGGTGCGCGTGGCCTCTTCTCCGCACAAGGTGCAGATCGCGCTCAACAAGGTGATGTGGTCCGCCCTGGACAGGATCGACACGAGCGATTCAAACGGCTCGCCGCGAAAGTCCAGATTGAGGCCCGCCACCACCACGCGCGCCCCGCGATCGGCCAAAGCGTCACAGGCAGGCAGCAGATCGGAGAAAAACTGCGCCTCGTCCACGGCCACGACCTCGGCGTTCTCCTCGCAGGCAATGCGGTAGATCTCGCGCGGATTGGAGGTGGAGTGCGTCTTGACCTCCCAGCCGCTGTGGGAGTTCGCAAAACCGGCGCGATAGCGCTCCTCATCCAGCGCGTGGTCGAAGACCGACACCCGCCTGCCCGCGTACCCAGCCCGGCGCACGCGGCGGATCAGCTCCTCGGTCTTGCCCGAGAACATGCATCCGGCGATCACTTCCAAACGGCCCCGTTGCTTGTCCATCCCTCTCTCCTTTTCCCGTAGGGCCCGCTTTGCGGGCCACTTTGATGGCCGGCACAGCCGGCCCTACACAAAAACTACATCGCCTCGAACACCGTCGCGATCCCTTGCCCGCCGCCGATGCACAGCGTGGCCAACCCGAACTGCCGGTCGCTGCGGCGCAGCTCGTGCAGCAGCGTCAGCGCCAAGCGCGCGCCGCTTGCGCCCAAGGGGTGGCCCAAGGCAATGGCGCCTCCGTTCACGTTCACCTTGTCTCGGTCCAACTCCAGTTCCCGCTCGACCGCCAGGTATTGCGCGGCAAACGCCTCGTTCACCTCCACGCGGCCAATGTCCTTCCAGCTTAATTTGGCTTTCCCAAGCGCGGCCCGCGAGGCGGGCGCCGGCCCGATGCCCATGACCTGGGGCTCCACGCCGCAGGCGGCAAAGCTCACCACCCGGCCCAGGGGCTTGACGCCTAAGGCTTTGGCCTTTTCAGGCGATGCCACCAGCAGCGCGGCCGCCCCGTCGTTGATGCCGCTTGCGTTGCCGGCGGTGACGCACTCGTTGCCGGGGAAGGGGGCCAGCGGCAATTTCGTCAGGCTCTCCAAGGTGACGTCCGCGCGGGGGTGCTCGTCCTTGTCCACCGTGGTGAGGCCCTTTCTGCCCTTGATCTCGACCGGGTGGATCTCCTCGCTGAAGGTGCAGGCCTCCAGCGCTTGGATCGCCCTGCGCTGGCTGGTCAGGGCGAACTCGTCCTGCTCCCTGCGCGTGATGCCGTAGCGCTTGGCCAGGTTGTTCGCCGTGCCGGCCATGGTGCAACCGCAGTATGGGTCGAGCAACGCCTCCCACAGATAGTCCTCCAATGGCACCGAGCCCAGCCGCAGCCCCGCGCGCGCGCCCCGCACCAGATGCGGCACCTGGGTCATGTTCTCCGCGCCTCCGGCCACGACCAACTCCGCCTCACCGCATTGGATCAGGCGAGCGGCCTGGTTGATCGCCTCCAGGCCCGAGCCGCAGAGGCGGTTCACGGTGTGCGCGGGAGCCTCGATGGGCACGCCCGCTTTCAGCCCCGCGTGCCGCGCCAGGTAGATGGCGTCCGTCGAGGATTGGATCACGTTCCCGAAAATGACCTGGTCCACCTGCTGGGGGTCGATGCCGCCGCGCCTCAACGCGCCCTGGGCCACGTGCGCGGCAAGCTCCACCGCCGACACCTGCGACAATGCCCCCATGAACTTGCCAAAGGGCGTTCTGACTCCCGTCAGGATCAGTGCTTCACGCATGATTCTCCCCTCCATGGTGGTTTGCGATGAATTGTCGAACCTGCACCTCGCTGAGCACGCCTCTGGCCCTTTTGGCTTGCTCCAGCAACCCGTTGACCAGAGGCTCCTGGGCTTCCAAGCCGCGCTGCCTGAGCCAATAGATCACGTTGCTGCGGCCGCTCATCGGCCCAATCTCGATGGTTTGACTCCGCCCGAACCAATCGGACGGCACGCCGGAGTAGATGCGGTTGGCCAGCCAAGCGGCCCCTCGTTCCTGTGCCTTTGCGATGGCGGAGGCGTGCACGCCGGTGGAGGTGCGGAACGCATCGCGACCCATCACGGGGTAATTAAACGGCAGCGGCGCCCCGCAGTGCTCGTGGACCAGCTGGCAGTAATCGTTCAGGGAGTGCAGATCGCGATTGATCCACTGCAACAAGCGCAGATTGACCAGCAGTTGATCCAGCGGCGCGTTGCCCACGCGCTCGCCCACCCCCAAGATCGTGCCGTGCACGCAGTGGGCGCCGGACTCAAAAGCGGCCAGGGAGTTTGCCACCGCCAGGCCGCGGTCGTTGTGGCCGTGCCAGTCGATGCGCACGGGCTCATCGGGCTTCAGAATGCGCTCCTTGACGAACCGCACCAAGCCGCGCACCCCGTGCGGGTCGGCATGGCCCACCGTGTCGGCCAGCACGAGGGCGCGCGCTCCGGCATCGATGGCGGCGCGGTAGAGCTTGGCCAACGTGTCCGGATGGGAGCGCGTGGTGTCCTCGGTGACGTACATCGACAGCAAACCCCGCTGGACTGCAAACGAAACCGCCTGTTCGGTGTGCGCAAGCAGTGCGTTCAGGTCCCAGCCCTCGGCAAGCGCACGGATGGCGCTGGAGCCAAGGAAGGTCGAAGCTTCGATGGGGATGCCCGCCTGCTGGGAGATTTCGACGATGGGCTCGACGTCGGAACGCACCGTGCGCGCGGCGCAGTTGGCGCGAATGGGCAGGCGCTGGCGCGCAATTTCCTTTGCCAGGGCCAATGAGTGCGCGAAGGCATCCGGGCCGGTGCACGGCATCCCGATGTTGGCCGATTCGATCCCCAGTTCGGCCATGTGGTGCAGGGCCTTGAGCTTGACTTCAAGGGGCGGGTTCTGGATCGAGGGGGACTGCAGCCCGTCCCTCAGGGTCTCGTCACACAGCTCTACGCGTCGCGGACGGGCGAGGTCGGTCTGCGCGTTCCAATCGAAGACGAGCTCTTCCAAGCGCAAATCGCTCATGGCGCCCCCTCCCGGCAATCAACGACGTACAGTGTAGCCCATTTTTCCGTGCTGAGGCAAACCGCTGCGCCCATAATGGAAGCGCCCTCACAAACCCGTGCAGCGTTTGTGAGGGCGTCACCTGCGATGATCGATGCAGTCGGTTTCAGTCCACCCACATCAGCCGTGCCAACTCCGCGCCGTCGCCCCTGCGCGAGCCCAACTTGAGCACGCGCGTGCAACCGCCGGGCCGCTCCTTGTAGCGCGGGCCCAGTTCGGCAAACAGCTTCTCCACCAGCGCGCCGTCCTGCAACACGCTGAAGGCGCGCCTGCGGGTGTGGATGCTGTCCCGCTTGGCCAGGGTCACGATGCGCTCCGCCAGGCGGGCGCTCTCCTTGGCCCGAGCCACGGTGGTGTCCACTTTCCCGTGCTCGATCAGTATCTTGACCTGAGTGGCCAGCATCAGCTTGCGGTGGGCGTGCTCGCGGTTGAGCCTGCGGAATTTTATGCGGTGCATGTTCAACCTCCCCGATGTTTCACGGCCAGCTCGTAGCCGAGCTCGTGCAGGTATTGGATCACCTTTTCCAAGCTCTTCTCGCCAAAACCGTGGATGTCTCGAATTTCCTCTTTGGTCTTTTTCGTCAAATCGCCCAGCGTGATGATGCCTTTGCTCTCCAGCAGATTGCAGGCGCGCGTGTCGAAATCCAGCTGACGCAGCGGCATGCTCAGGCGCTCGTCCACTGCGCTGGTTTCCTCAGCCGCCCCGAACGGGTGCGCCGAGAACTGCTGGAACAAGCCAAACTGCTTGACCAGCATGCTGGCGGCATGGTGCAGCGCTTCGTCGGGTTTGATGCCCCCGTTGGTGAGGATGTCCAAGCAGAGCTGGTCGTAATCCGTGCGCCCGCCGACCCGCGTATCCTCCACCCGAAAGTTCACCTTGCGCACGGGGGAGAAAATCGCATCCAGCGCGATGACGCCAAGCGGGGAGTCTTCTTTCTTGCTGCGCTCGGCCATCTGGTAGCCCTGGCCCGCTTCCACTTCCATTTCCAAGGCCAAATGGCCGTCCTCGTTCAAGGTGGCAACGTACTGCTTGGGGTCCACCACCGACACGCCCCGCTCCGTTTCCAGATCCGCCGCAGTGACCACTTTGGGTCCATCCACGTTGAGGTAGATGTGCTTGACTTCCGGATCCTCCATGCGCAGCGCCAGTATTTTCAGATTGAGCAGGATCTCCAGCACGCTCTCGCGCATGCCGGGCAGCGTTTCGTATTCGTGGTGATGCCCTTCGAAGCGCACGCGCGTGACCGCCGCGCCGGGAGTGGACGAAAGCAGCACGCGCCGCAGCGCATTGCCCAGCGTCACGCCGAATCCCCGCTCCAGCGGCTCCACCACAAACACGCCTTGGGTGTCGGTCAAGGTCTTGGTGGCGATTTTGGGTTGATCGGTCTTTGCAGCCACGCGCCCTCCTTAGCGGGAGTAGTACTCCACGATCAATTGGGTCCGAATGGTTTGCTCCAGTTGATCAACCTGAGGCGTCTGCAGCACGCGCACACCGTGGTCGAGCCGTTCGAGCCAGCTGGGGATCGTTTGCTTGCTCTTGGCCTCCAATATCGCTTTAACGCCACTCTTGCCCATGGCGCTGTCCTTCAGCAGGATTTCATCGCCGGGGTTCGCCGAATAGGCCGCGAAATTGACGCTGCGCCCGTTGACCGCGAAGTGGCCGTGGCCGATGAGCTGGCGCGCCTGGTCGCGAGAGTGGGCAAACCCCGCGCGAAAGATGATGCTGTCCAACCTGCATTCGAGCATCATCATCAACTGGTCGCCCGTGACCGCGCCGGGCACGCGCTTGGCGCGCTCCACGTAGTTGCGGAACTGGCGCTCGCGCAGGCCGTAAATCCTTTTGGCTTTTTGCTTCTCGCGCAGCCGCTGGCCGTACAGCGAGGGTTTTCGCCCACGCCTTGCCATCCCCGGGGGGTCGCCGCGCCTGTCAATCGCGCACGCCGGCGAAAAACAGCGCGCTCCCTTCAAAAACAGCTTTTCGCCCTCCCGGCGACAAAGCCTGCATTTCGGTCCTGTGTACCGTCCCACGGCAGCCTCCTTCAATATCCTCGCATGTCCATGTCCACAACCTGCCCAGTTCAGCCGTGCGCCATGGGAGTGACGTTCTTGACGTCCTCCACCCGCAGCCCGGAGTTCTTGAGGGCATTGATCACCGCGTTGCGGCCCGAGCCGGTTCCCTTCACCATCACCTGCACCGAACGTATGCCGAAATCCTTGGCCTTGGTCAGCAGTCGCTCGGTGGCCAACTGTGCGGCGTAGGGCGTGCTTTTCTTAGATCCCTTGAAACCCACCGTCCCCGGCGTGCTCCACGCAAGCACCGAGCCGTTGATGTCGGTGAGCGTCAGGATCGTGTTGTTGAAGGTTGAATGCACGAAAATCTTGGCTCGATCCACTTTCTTCACAGCCATCTGCTAGCCTCCTTGGACGTCATGGCAAAGGGCAGGAAACAAGAAACCGCAAACCAGCAATCTCGCAACTGTCCGGTTTCCGGCTTCACGTCTCCTCGAAACATGACATCACGCAGCTTTGCGCTGCTGCTTGTTGCGCGAACCGGCCTTGGCTGGGCGCGGTCCCTTCCAGGTGCGGGCGTTGGATTTGGTCTTCTGGCCGCGGCAGGGCAGGCCCGCGGTGTGACGTAATCCTCGATAGCTCTTGATGTCCTTCAAGCGCTGTACGTCGCCTTTCACCTTGCGGTGCAAGTCGCCCTCCACCACGTAGTTGGCCTCGAGCTCCTTGCGCAGCTCCGAGATCTCGGCTTCGGTCAAATTCTGCGACCGCTTGTCCGGGTTCAACCCCGTCTTTTGAATCAACTGCCTGGACATGCTGGGGCCGATGCCGTAGATGTACGTCAGGGCCACTTCCAACCGCTTGTTGGGCAAGTCCACGCCGGCAAGTCTTACCACATCAGCCTCCTTAGCCTTGGCGCTGCTTATGCTTGGGGTTCTTGCAGATCACCTGCAAACGCCCTCGCCGCCGAATCAACTTGCACGACTCGCACATCTTCTTGACGGAACTTCTCACTTTCATCGCGCTTCACCTCTTCATCGATTCAAACACAACGCACCGCCAGGGCTTCCAGGGAGTGGCCGTCGGTCAGCAGCTGCGGCCCCTCCTCGGTGATCCACACCATTTCCTCCAGGTGCACGGCCCACCCACCCTGCGGGGTCAGCACGGTCCAACCGTCCTGCGCCACGCGCTCAACGCCTTGATCCTCCATGGCCATCGGCTCAATCGCCAACACCATCCCTGGCCGCAACTTGGGCCCCCTGCCGCTTGGCCCGAAGTTGGGGACGTTGGGATCCTCGTGCATGCGGCGGCCGATGCCGTGCCCCACGAAGTTCTTGACCACACCGTACCCTTGCGCTTCGATGTAGCTCCCGATCGCGTGCGAGATGTCGCCCACCCGGTTGCCCACCTGCGCCTGCTCGATCCCCCGGCGCAGCGCCTCGCGGTCGACCTCAATCAGTCGCAGCGCCCTGGCGCTTGCCGGTCCGATGGACACCGTGGTGGCCGTATCCGCATAGAGCCCGTCCTTGTGGATGCCGACGTCAAGGCTGAGCAGGTCACCACACCGCAACAGCCGCTGGGGCGACGGAATGCCGTGCACGATTTCATCGTTGAGCGACGCACAGATGGACGCCGGGAACCCGCGATACCCCTTGAACGCGGGCTGTGCGCCGCACGCGCGGATGCGCCGCTCGGCGTGGGCGTCCAACTGCTCCGTGGATACCCCGGGCTGCGCCAGCTCCGCCAGCTCGCTCAGGATTTGGCACAACACGTGCGCGTTGGCGCGCATCACTGCTACTTCCTTCTGCGTCTTGATCGTGATCATTTCGTTGCACTCACCGACAATGTCTTCAAGATGCGCCGCTGGATCGTGGGGATGTCCCCGGTGCCCTGCACGCGGTGGAGAATGCCCCGTTCCTGATAAAACGCCACCAGCGGCTCTGTCTGCTGGCGGTACACCTGCAGCCGGTTGCGCACCGTCGCTTCCGTATCGTCGCTGCGACCGCGGCCCAGCAGTCGGGCGATCAGCTCCGCTTCGGGCACCTCCAAGAGCAGCGCCGCGTCAATCGCCGCCGGACCCCAATGGACATCCAGCGCCTGGGCCTGGGCCAGCGTGCGGGGAAAGCCATCGAGGATGTACCCTCGCGCGCCCGACTGGTCGATGCGCTCTTTCAACATCTCGATGACGAGCGCATCGGGAACCAGGTCGCCTCGCTCCATGATGGCGCGCGCCCGTTGGCCCAATGCGCTCCCTTGTGCCACTGCCGTGCGCAGCATGTCTCCGGTGGCCAAATGCAGCAGGCCAAGCCGCGCCTCCAGCAACTGCGCCTGCGTTCCCTTGCCTGCCCCCGGCGGCCCCAGAAACAGGATTCTCGGCATGGGCACACCCGCGTTCAGAAGCCCTTCTGGATCAAGCTCTCGTAGTGCCGTTCCACCATGTGCGCCTCTATCTGCTTGATCAGGTCGACCCCCACGCCCACCACGATCAGCAGGGACGTCCCGCCCAAGGGGAAGGTGGTAATCC
>Ga0326597_10004420_pt1 | contig 19791 bp, 18 predicted proteins | sample RVTome_12_FD_203789 | JGI IMG/M metagenome (GOLD analysis project Ga0326597, IMG submission 203789) | Soil microbial communities from uranium-contaminated site in the Upper Colorado River Basin, Wyoming, United States - RVT100D185 | ecosystem: Environmental > Terrestrial > Soil > Contaminated >...
CCTGCGGCTCGGTCGGCTGCCTGGAGACGGTGATCGGTGCCACCGCCCTCGGCAAGGAGTGGGACGTCTCCCCGGTCAGCTCCCTCTTTCAATCGGCGGCCAAAGGAGACGCGCGGGCAGAGAAGCTAGCGGCCAGGGCGATCGATCATCTCGCCCGGGCCATGTGGTGGCTCGCCGCCGCCTACGACCCGGACCTCTTCTACATCGGTGGCGGAGTCGGGGCCGGTGCCCCATCCATCGGGGGCATGGTCGCCACCCGATGGGCGGAGCTGGCGGGGAGCTCGGAGTTCGCCCGAAGGGTCCTCGACCCGGATCGGATCCGGATGTACGACCTCGAGGAGCCGGTGGGCGCATACGGCGCCGCCCTGCTCGGCGCCGATCGAGCCCGGGAGGCCCAATGAGAGAGCACTTCTCCTCTAGGCAAGGGACACCGTCCCTTGGCAGTTTGGAGAAAGACAAGAAGACCCTGGTGGCGCCGGTTCAACCGGCGACACGGGGGTCTAAACGCGACAGCAGGAGGAGGAATCCCAATGCGTAAACGATGGCTGATCGCAACGATCACGGCTTTAGGCCTGATCGTTGCGGCATGCGGTGGTGACACCGAAGGAACGACGACAACCGAGGCGACCGGCGCCACGGAAGCCCCGGGCACGACCCAAGCGGGCGAAACCAGCACCACTGCCGGCGAGGCGGCGGAGGCGACCGGATACGACCATCTCGACCAGGCCTTGGCCGGCGAGTTCGACGGCGCCACGGTCGAGATCTGGGCCCAGTGGCTCCCCGAGTCCTCGGAGGCCTCCAACTTCACCTACACCCTCGAGCCGTTCCAGGAGGCGACCGGGATCACGGTCAACTTCCAGCCCACCCCGGACTACGAGACGGCGCTGCAGGTAGCGGTGGACGGAGGCAACGCCCCCGATCTCGCCCAGATCGCCCAACCGGGCAAGATGCACCAGTACGCCGAGTCCGGCTCTCTGGTCAGCCTCAGCGACTGGTTCAACACCGAGAAGCTCCAGGCCGACATGGTGCCCGCCTTCTACGAGTTGGGTCTGTTCGAGGACAACCTGTACGGCGTCTACTACAAGACCGACGTCAAGTCGATCGTGTGGTACCCGGTGCAGGGTTTCGCCGACAACGGTTACGAGGTCCCGACCACGTGGGACGACCTGATCGCACTCGGCGACCAGATCGTCGCCGACGGCAACGGCAACCCCTGGTGCATCTCGATCGAGAGCCAGGAGGCCGATGGCTGGGTGGCCACCGACTGGATGGAGGACATCCTGCTCAGGACCGCCCCACCGGAGGTCTACGACCAGTGGATCTCCCATGAGATCCCGTTCAACGACCCGGAGGTGTTGGAGGCAGCCGAGTACATGTCGCAGATCTGGTTCACCCCGGACTATGCGTACGGCGGCAACACCTACATCAACGCCACCTGGATCGGTGAGACCCAGGATCCGATGTTCGCCGAGGGCGGGCCACAGTGCTGGATGCAGAAGCAGGCGGCCTGGATCGGTGGCTTCTGGGGTGCCAATCGTGACGCCCTGGCCGACGATCCGGATCTGCCGACGAGCGAGTGGCCGGTCAAGCCGGAGACCGATGTCGACTTCTTCTACTTCCCCCCGATCGAAGAAGAGTTCGGCACCCCGGTGCTCGGTGCAGCCGACATGTTCGTCATGTTCAACGACCGGCCCGAGGTGCGGGCGCTGATGGAGTGGCTGGCCACTCCTGAGGCGGCATCCGGGTGGATCGAGAGGGGTGGCTTCCTGTCGCCTCTCACCACCGTTCCCAGCGATTGGTACGTCTATCCCAACACGCAACTCTCGGAGATGGTTGCCGGAGCCACCACGGTCGGCTTCGACGCCTCCGACCTGATGCCGGCAGAGGTCGGCGCGGGCACCTTCTGGAGTGGCATGGTCGATTGGGTCGCTGCCAATGGCGAAGGAACCGAGGAGATATTCCAGTCGATAGAAGACAGCTGGCCTACCGGCTGACATGCGGTTGATTAGGGTCCCGGGACCACGTCCCGGGACCCTTTCACGTGGGAGCACTCATTTGGTAGAGGCAGTCGAACCGATGCGGCCGACGCCATCCGGTCTCAAGTTCCTCCGCGCCCTGCTGGTTGCCGCAGCCGTAATCGCGGCGCTGTGGTTGGGCTTGGGCGTCCTCCGCGACCCCGACGTGTTCTCCGCGCTCGGCCCCACCCTCTCCAAGCTGGGACAGGCCCTGGTGGCGATGATTCTCGGAGTCGGCGGGATCTGGGCGCTGTTCTACGCCGCCAACGTGATGATCGAGGCCCTGCCGGGACGGGCCACAGAGTTCCTCCGTCCCTACGTCTTCGTGGTGCCTGGGGTCGCAGTCGTCAGCCTCTATCTCATCTACCCCACTGTCGGCACGGTGGTGGAGAGTGTCACCGCTGTGCCGGAAGGGGCCGACGCCCTCACCAATTACCGCCAGGCCTTCACCAATGGGGAAGTGCTCCAGGCGATGCGCAACAACCTGGTCTGGCTGCTCGTCGCACCGGCCGTGTCGGTTGTGATCGGTCTCGCCTTCGCCGCCCTGGTCGACCGGGTCCGACGCGAGGCAGTGGCCAAGTCGTTCGTCTTCATGCCGCTGGCTGTGTCATTCGTGGGCGCCGCGGTCATCTGGAGGTTCATGTATGCCTGGAAGCCCCCGGGACAATCCCAGATCGGAGTGCTCAACGCCATCTGGGTGGGGGCCGGCGGGGTCCTCGTCGACCTCGGCCTGCTGACCGAGGTGGAGCCCGTCGCCTGGCTGCAGGTGATCCCGTGGAACACGCTGGCCTTGATCGCGATCATGGTCTGGCTACAGGTCGGTCTCGCCATGGTGATCCTCTCGGCGGCGATAAAGGGAGTTCCGCCCGAGCTGATCGAGGCGGCGCGCATCGACGGGGCCTCCGAGCTTCAGTCGTTCTTCCGGATAACGGTGCCGTCGATCAGAGGCTCGATCCTCACCGTGTTCACCACGATCGCCATCGCGGTGTTGAAGGTGTTCGACATCATCTTCGTCACCACCGGAGGGAACTTCGACACATCGGTGGTGGCGGTGCGGATGTATCAGGAGATGTTCAGATTCCGCAACTTCGGGCAGGCGACGACGATGGCGGTGATCCTGCTCATCGCCGTGCTCCCGATCATGGTGCTCAACATCCGCAATCTCCGCCGGCAGGGAATCGGATCATGACCGCGACCGTGGCCAGAGGTCCGTCAGCGAAGTCTGGCCGTGCCGGTTGGCTGGTCAGGTTGACAGTCGTCCTCATCGTGGCGGTGTGGACGATTCCCTCCCTCGGCTTGCTGACCAACTCATTCCGCACTTCGGTCGACAGCAGCTCGACCGGCTGGTGGACATCGCTGTTCAACCCGGTGGCGACTGAGTGGACCCTCGACAACTACAACCGGGTCCTGACCTCGGGGGGCCTCTTCGACGCCCTGGTCAACAGCCTCATAGTGACCATCCCCTCGACGGTGATTCCGATCACCCTGGCCGCCTTCGCCGCCTTCGGCTTCGCTTGGCTCAAGTTCCGGGGCCGAAGCCTCATGTTCGGTGTCCTGGTCGGATTGATCGTGGTGCCGTTGCAGCTCGCGCTGGTCCCCATGCTCAAGATCTATCAGTCGACCGAGCTCACCGGGAGCTTCCTCGGAATCTGGCTGGCGCACACCGGCTTCGGTCTCCCGCTGGCGGTGTTCCTCCTCTACAATTACATCTCTCAGCTGCCCAAGGACATCTTCGAGTCGGCGTACATCGACGGCGCCTCCCCGTACACGGCCTTCACCCGCCTGGTGCTGCCCCTGTCCGTCCCCGCCCTCGCCTCCTTCGCCATCTTGCAGTTCCTCTGGGTGTGGAACGACTTCCTGGTGGCCTTGGTGTTCCTGGGGACTGCCTCGGACGTCGCCGTGCTGACCATCGAGCTCGCCTCGATCGTCGGGTCACGCGGCGAGGCGTTCCACCTCCTCACCGCCGCCGCCTTCGTCTCGATGGTGATCCCCATGATCGTGTTCCTGTCGCTGCAGCGCTACTTCGTCCGAGGCCTGCTCGCCGGCTCGGTCAAGGGATGAGCGTCGCCGACCCACATCTGATGCTGGCTTTCGAGGGGACCGAGGTGCCCGATTGGCTCCGCAAGCGTCTCGTGGAGTCCCCTCCAGCCGGCGTGACCCTGTTCCGGGAGCTGAACATGACGGGCCCGGATCAGGTGGCGGAGTTGACTGGCAGTCTTCAGCAACTCAACTCCTCTCCGCTGCCCCTGCTCATCGCCGTCGACCAGGAAGGCGGGCAACTGCTCGGCTTGACCGGGTCCACGCCGTTCGCGGGGAACATGGCACTGGGTGCGAGCGGCGAGACGGATCTGGCGCTCGAGGTGGCCGCGGCCATGGCGGAAGAGCTTCGTGCGGTCGGGATCAACGTCAATTATGCTCCGGTGGCCGATGTCGCCACCCAGGTGGACAACCCGTCCCTGGGGATCAGGAGCTTTGGCGAGAATCCGTCCGAAGTGGCCCGGTTCACCGGGGCCATGGTCGAAGGATTCCGCCGGGCCGGGGTCATGGCAACCGCCAAGCACTTTCCGGGCAAGGGAGAGGCCCGCATCGACCCTCACTACGAGCTGCCCCGGCTCGACCTCGACCAGGCTCGCCTCGAGTCCGTGGAGCTGCCACCGTTCCGCTCCGCCTTCGAGGCCGGCGCCGAGTTGCTGATGATGGGTCACTATGTGGTGCCCGCCCTGACCGGGAGCGACGACCTGCCGATCTCCGCCTCGGAACGGGCCATCGACGGGTTCGTCCGGGCCGAGATGGGATTCCAGGGCCTAGTCATCACCGACGCCCTCGACATGGGTGCTCTCGACCAGGGGCCGGCCCAGGTGGTGGAGATCATCACCATGATGCGGGGCGGCACCGACCTCCTATTGTGCATGCCCGACCCGGCGCTTCTGGAGAGGGTCCGGGTGGCAGTGGAACGAGGGGTCTCACGTGGCCTCATCCCCGAACAGACTCTGGCGCGCTCCCGCCGCCGGATCGAGAAACTGCGCCAGTCCGTTCCCCGGCCGCAGCTCGAGCCCGGTGCTGTCGGCGGACATGGCGACCTGGCCCGCCGACTGGCCCAAGACTCGGTGACCGTCGTTCGCGACGAGCGAGGCGTTCTCCCCCTCCGACTCGATCCCGGGTCGAGGATCCTCTCCCTGGAGCCGGTGCCGGCCAACGTCACCCCGGCCGACACAACCGCCCTCTACCCAACGTCCCTCGCCGCCGCGCTTCGCCGTCATCATCCCGATGTAACCGAGATGGTCTACCCCCACAATCCCGAGAGCGGGGACGCGTCGGGAGCGGTGAGGGCGGCGGGCGAGCACGACCTGGTGGTGGTCGGCACGGTGACGGCAACACCGGGTCAGGTGGAGATGGTCAAGGCCCTGCTCGCTACCTCCACTCCGGTCATCACCGTGGCCCTGCGCACCCCCTACGACCTGAGCCGATACCCGGAGTCTGAGACCCACCTCTGCACGTACAGCGGGCACGAGCCCTCGATGGCCGCCCTCGCCGAGTGCCTGTTCCTGAAGCCACACGGGGGCGGCTCCCTGCCCGCCTCCATTCCCGGCCTCTACCCCGTCGGCCACCGGGGGCAGAAGTGACCAACCTCCGCCAAGGCTCGGAGACCATCACGGCCGGGCTCATCGACATCCAGGTCAACGGAGGCTGGGGACACGACTTCACCGGCGACCCGGCCTCGATATGGGAGGTGGGACGTCATCTCCCTTCCACCGGCGTGACTTCCTTCCTCCCCACCATCGTCTCCGCCCCCTATCACGTGGCCGACTCCGCCATCGCCCTGATCCAGGCCGGGCCGCCGGCGGGATATGCGGGCGCCGACCCGATCGGATTGCACATCGAGGGGCCCTGGCTCTCGTCGAAGTGGCCTGGCGCACACAACCCCGAGCTGCTTCGAGCTCCCGACCTCGAGGTCGCCGCCCGCTGGGCCGACTCCGGAGTGGTTCGGATGGTCACCATCGCTCCCGAGCTCGAAGGGGCATTCGCCGCCGCCGAGATCCTCGCCGCGGCCGGAGTCGTCGTCTCCGCCGGCCATACCGGCGCCGACTTCGACACCGCCTCCCGCGCCCTGGACGGGCCGTGGACCGCGGTCACCCACCTGTTCAACCAGATGAGCCCGTTCCATCATCGTGCCCCTGGAGCGGTGGGGGCGGCGCTGCTCTCCGGCCGACCCTGTGGTGTCATCGTCGACGGCATCCACAGCCACCCGGCCGCGGTCCGGCTCGCCTGGGACCATCTCGGCCCGGATCGGTTCGTCCTCATAAGCGACGGGATGCAGGCCACCGGTCTCGGCCCGGGGAGATACGAGCTCGGAGGCCAAACGGTGGAAGTCACACCGGAAGGGCCCCGGATCGGGGGCGACACCCTGGCCGGAAGCACCCTCACCCTCGACCGTGCCGTGGCCAACCTGGTCGACTGGAGCTCGGCCAGCCAGGAGCAGGCCCTTTCCGCGGCCTCCCTCACCCCGGCGTCTCTGATCGGAGCCGCCGACCGTGGCCGGCTCGACTCCGGGCTGCGTGCCGACGTGGCCTTGTTCGACAATGAGCTCCGGGTGCTGGCGACGACGGTCGGAGGTGTCGAGGTATACCGGGCGGAACAGCCCTGATGTCCCTCCTCGACGAGATTCATGAGCAACCCGAGGTGGTCGCCCGCACCATCGCCAGCAACAGCGAGCCCGCGCGTCAGGTCGCCGAGCTCTCCGCCGGATGCACCCATGCGGTGATCGCCGGGCGGGGGACCTCGGACAACGCCGGCCGGTACGCCCAGTACGCCTGGGGATCGCGCAACGGCCTTTCCGTGGGTCTAACCACCCCGTCGCTGTTCTCGGTGTACGACCGGCCACCGCGCCTCGACGGCGCCCTGGTCGTGGGCATCTCCCAGAGCGGGGAGTCGCCCGACATCGTCTCGGTGCTCGAGGAGGGACGATCCCAGGGTCGGCCGACGGTGGCCATCACCAACGAGCCGGACTCGCCACTGGCCAACTTTGCCGACGTGGTCATCGACATCGAGGCGGGCGAGGAGCGAGCCGTGGCCGCGACCAAGACCTACACCTCCCAGCTGACCGTGATCGCCATGATCTCCGAGGCGATGGCCGGAGACAACGACGTCCTGGGCCGGCTACCGGGGTGGGTGGCCGCTTCCCTCGAACAGGAACAGCAGACCGAGGAGATGTCCGATGCCCTCTCGGAGATGGAGCACTGCGCCGTCCTCGGCCGTGGTTTCAACCAATCCACCGCCTTCGAGTGGGCGTTGAAGCTTCAGGAGCTGACCCACGTGGTCGCCCAGCCCTTCTCCACCGCCGACTTCCTCCACGGCCCGGTGGCCGTCCTCGAGCCTGGCTACCCGGTCCTTGCGGTGACTGCGTTGGGACCGGCGGCCGACGACGTGGTCGACGTGCTCGGTCGCTGCGCCGAGGCGGGGGCGTCGCTTACCGTCATCGGCAACGATTCACGGATGGAAGACGTGGCCGTGAACTATCTCACCTTCGGCCAGGAGGTCGCTGAGTGGCTCTCCCCCATCCCGTCCATTGTCATCGCCCAACTCTTCACCTATCACCTGACCCTGGCCAAGGGCCTCGATCCCGATGCCCCACGCGGTCTGGGCAAGATCACCCGGACGACCTGAATGCCACATCGGCGAGGATGAGACCGCCGGCCAGTCCCGATAGCCGGCCCAGCCCGGGAAGGACGACGAATCCGTCCCTGTGCTCGGCCAAACCGGGGTAGCCGGCCAGCTCGGATGCCAGACCCTCTCCCACCCTCTCCACCAGCCCCGGCATCCGGGAGACACCGCCCCCCAGGATGATCCTCTCCGGGGCCAGCGTGTAGACCAGGTTTCTCGCCATCTGGGCCAGGTAGGAGGCTTCGATGCCGATCGCCTTGGTCAGGACCTCCCCGGTCAGCCTCTCTCCCGGAGCGCCATGACGTCCCTCGATCGCGGGTCCGCTGGCCAAACCCTCGAGACAATCACCGTGGACAGGGCATGCTCCCGGGTAGTCGTCGTCGGGATGGCGTCTCACTGTGATGTGGCCCATCTCCGGATGACTGAGCCCATGAATCGGCTCGCCCTTCACCAGGGCGCCACCACCGATCCCGGTGCCGACGGTGACGTAGACGATCGACCCGAGGCCCCGTCCCGCTCCCCAATTCCACTCCCCGAGCACCGCACCGTTGACATCGGTGTCAAAGCCGATCGGGATTCCCAGGGCCTGGGAGAACGGCCCGACCACGTCGACCCCGGTCCAGCCTTCTTTGGGTGTGACCCTGATGCGCCCGAACTCGGGGTGAGTGCGACGCAGCTCGAGCGGCCCAAACGACGCGATCCCGATTGCCTCGGGCGACCCGGTGGCGAGATGCTCGATGACGCGACCCAGGGTCTCGCTTGGATCGGTGGTGGGGATGGTCAACTCCTGGGACAGGTCATCGGGTGAGGAGCCGAGGGCGCAGGAGGTCTTGGTCCCACCCATCTCCACTGTGCCGTAGATCGCCACCAGCGCAATCTATTGTCATCTCGATCGGGATCAGTGCCCGACAGGGGAGACGGTTCAGGAGCATGCCCCGCCGGCCGATGATCTTGACATTGGATTCGCCGGGTTGTTTACTGGGAAACCGCACATGAAGTACCTGATCACCGCCGCCGACGTACTCCTGCTTATCGAGTAGCGCGCGCAAACAAACCTTGCGTGCGCTCAACCCTCCCGCCCGGAGGGTTTTTTGTTACCCAGCCATGACAGAACCAGCCAAATTCACCGGAGCACACTCACTCTTTCGCAGCCTCGAGCACGAAGGAGTCGAGATCATCTTCGGCGTGCCCGGAGGTGCCATCCTCCCCGCCTACGACCCCCTCCTTGACAGTCCGATAAGACATGTCCTGGCCCGGCATGAGCAGGGCGCCGGGCACATGGCCGAGGGCTATGCCCAGGTCACGGGACGAGTAGGCGTGGTGATGGCCACCTCCGGGCCCGGAGCGACCAATCTGATCACCCCGCTTCAGAACGCGCTCATGGACTCCACCCCCATCGTCGCCATCACCGGGCAGGTCCCCACCTCGGCCATCGGCAGTGACGCCTTCCAGGAGGCGTACACCACAGGGCTGGCCATGCATTGCACCAAGCACTCCTACATGGCGACCAATGCGGACGACATCCCCAACCTGGTCCATGAGGCCTTCCACCTCGCCTCCACGGGCCGACCGGGACCAGTCCTGGTCGACATCCCCAAGGATGTCCTCAACCAGGTGACAACCTGGCGGGAGCCGCATCTGCACAACCTGCCCGGCTACAAACCGACCGTCTCCGGGCACCCGATGCAGATCCGGGCTGCCATCGAGCTCATCGAGAGAGCCGAGCGGCCGGTGCTCTACGTCGGCGGCGGGGTAATCAAGGCTGGCGCTGCCCCGGAGCTGCTCGCCTTCGCCGAGGCGGTCAACGCCCCGGTGGTGACCACCCTGATGGCCCGAGGGGCCTTCCCCGATGGCCACCGTCTCGCCCTGGGCATGCCCGGCATGCACGGGGTGTACACGGCCACTACTGCCATCCAGAAGTCCGACGTGCTGGTCAGCCTCGGCGCCCGTTTCGACGACCGGGTGACCGGCGATCCCAACGCGTTCGCCCCCGACGCCAAGATCATCCATGTCGATGTCGACCCGGCCGAGATCGGCAAGGTGCGAGCCGCCGACGTCCCCATAGTCGGGGACGCGCGTTCGGTCCTCCACGACCTTCTCTCCTTCCTCCTCACCCGACGTGACGCGTTCGCCGCACCGCCCCGAGAAGCCTGGTTCGAGCAGTTGGGCATCTGGAAGAAGGCCTTTCCCCTGTCCTATGAGCAGGAGCCGGGCGGGCCGATCAAGGTCCAGCACTTCATCGAGCGGCTCTACCAGATGACCGCTGGGGAGGCGGTCATCGCGGCCGGAGTCGGGCAGCACCAGATGTGGGCGTCACAGTTCTGGGGCTTCTCCAACCCGAGGACCTGGATCAACTCCGGGGGCCTGGGGACGATGGGCTTCGCCGTCCCGGCCGCGGTGGGGGCGAAGACCGCCCGCCCCGACGACCTGGTCATCGCCCTCGATGGCGATGGCTGCTTCCAGATGACCTGCCAGGAGCTGATCACGGCGTCGAGCGAGCACATCCCGGTCAAGGTGGTCGTGTTCAACAACGGTGGCTACGGCATGGTCAAGCAGTGGCAGAACCTCTTCTACGGGGGCCGGCTCTCTGCCGTGGATCTCGGTGGCCGCTACCCCGACTACCCCAGGCTGGCCGAGTCGATGGGATGTGTCGGGCTTCGGGTCGACCACCCTTCGGAGATTGACCCCGCCATCGAGAAGATGCTGGCCGTGACCGACCGCCCCGTGGTTCTCGAGGTGGTGGTCGACGGCGAGGAGATGTGCTTCCCGATGGTCCCCGCCGGTGGCTCCAACGATCGGGTCGTGATGCGACGCGAGGATCTCTGATGCAGCACACCCTCAGCGTCGTGGTCGAGGATAAGCCAGGTGTGCTGGCCCGGATCTCGGCGATGTTCTCCAATCGCGGCTTCAACATCCACTCCCTGGCCGTGGGCCCGACCCACCAGGAGGGTCGCTCCCGGGTGACCCTCGTGGTCGATGCTCCCGAGCTCGAGCAGCTCAAGAAGCAGCTCAACAAGCTGGTCAACGTGATCAAGGTGCAGGAGATGGAGCCGTCCCAGGCCCTGGAGCGAGAGGTGATGATCGTACGCATCAGCGCCCCGCCCTCCAGTCGGGGCGAGGTACGGGACACCGCCTCACTGTTCGATGCCCGGGTCATCGACATCAGCACCTCGGCGATGACCTTCGAAGTGTCGGGCACGCCGCAGCAGTTGCACACGTTCCTCGAACATGTCGGACCCTACGGTGTGGTCGATCTGGTCAAGTCGGGCCGTATCGCCATGAAACGCGAATCTGGGCTGACCCCGTCCCCGGTGGCGGCAGGAGTGGGCAAATGACCCGCTCTCCCCGCCCGCCACTCCCATTCCTGAATCTCCTCGGCCTCGTTCTTATCTAGCCGGAAAGCCGCACCAGGCAGACCGGCGCCCCGATAGGACCACCGAGATTCAGGAGACATCATGCAAGACCGAGTAAGAATTTTCGACAGCACCCTCCGAGATGGCGAGCAGGCGCCCGGCATCGCCCTCGACCCCGACCAGAAGGTGATGATTGCAGGCCAGCTGGCCAGGCTGGGAGTGGACATCATCGAGGCGGGATTCCCCATCTCCTCCACTGGTGACTTCCGGGCCGTGACCCGCATCGCCCAGGAGGTTCAGGGCCCTACCATCGCCGCCCTCGCTCGGGCCCAGGCCAACGACGTGGACAGGGCCTGGGAGGCGATCCGCTACGCCGCCGATCCCCGCATCCACGTCTTTCTGGCCACGTCGCCGATCCACATGCGGCACAAGCTGCGCATGAACGAGGAAGAGGTGATCGCCGCCGTCGAGGTCAACGTGGCCCGGGCCCGGGATCACACCGACAACGTGGAGTACTCCCCCGAGGATGCCACCCGGTCGGACCCGGACTTCGTGGTGGCCGTGTGTCAGACGGCGGTTGCGTCGGGGGCGACGACGGTGAACATCCCAGACACGGTCGGCTATGCCACCCCAACCGACTACGGCGCCTTGATCGGCCGCGTGGTGAGGGAGGTGAAAGGCGATCGCGACGACATCGTCGTCTCCACCCACTGCCACAACGACCTCGGATTGGCAGTGGCCAACTCCCTGGCCGCGGTCGCAGCCGGTGCCCGTCAGGTGGAAGGCGCGATCAACGGGATCGGGGAGCGGGCAGGAAACACCTCGATCGAGGAGGTGGTCATGGCCCTGCGCGTACGTGCCGACGCCTATGGCGTCGGTGTCAGGGTGACCACCGAGGAGATCTATGAGACCTCCCGCATGGTGTCGGAGGAGACCGGCTACCCGGTGCAGTACAACAAGGCGGTCGTCGGCCGCAACGCCTTCGCCCATGAGTCCGGCATCCATCAGCACGGCGTGCTCAGGGACCGGGCCACATACGAGATAATGGACCCGACAGCCGTCGGCATGGGAGACTCGATGATCGTGATGGGAAAGCACTCAGGACGCGCCGCCTTCAGGCACTCGCTGGACCAGATCGGCGTCGAGTTGAGCGGCATCTCCTTCGAGGAGGCATTTGCCAGGATGAAGGACGTTGCTGATCACTCCGGTGAGGTCTCGAAGGATCAGATCCGGGACATCGTCGAGGAGGTCATGTCGGGGATCGAGGCTCTCGACCGGGTGACGGCGTCATTCGAATGAGCGGCTATTCGGTGGCAAAGGTCCCCGGCGACGGGACGGGACCCGAGGTGGTCGCGGAGGCGGTCAAGGTGCTCGCCGCCGCCGCCACGGTGCACGGATTCGAGATCGTGTACCACGAGCTCGACCTGGGCGGCGAGCGCTATCTGCGGACCGAGGAGACGCTGACCGGATCCGATCTCCACACGTTGGCTAGCGCCGACGCCATCCTCTTCGGCGCCGTCGGCCATCCCCAGGTGCCGCCCGGGATCCTGGAGCAGGAGATCCTGCTCAGGATGCGACGCGAGCTCGATCAGTTCATCAACCTGCGACCGGTCAAGCTGCATCCGGGGGTGAGTGGGCCACTGCGTGACGTCGCCCCTTCCGACGTCGACATGGTCGTGGTCAGGGAGAACAGCGAAGGTCTGTATGTCAATCAAGGGGAGTTCACCGCCAAGGGCGGCCCATTCGAGGTGGCCGTCCAGCAGTCGGTCAACAGCCGGTTCGCCATTGAACGTTGCATCAGGTACGCCTTCGACCTGGCCGCGTCGCGGCCCCGGCGCCACCTGACCATGTGCGGCAAGACGAATGTCCTCACCTACGCCTGGGACCTCTGGTCCAGGGTGTTCGAGGAGGTCGGAAGCGAGTACCCCCAGGTGGAGACCGCATATGCCCATGTCGACGCGGCCTGTCTGTGGATGGTGGAGGACCCGGGACGCTTCGACGTCATCGTCACCGACAACATGTTCGGCGACATCATCACCGACCTCGGCGCTGCCATCCAGGGTGGGCTCGGCATCGCCTCGGGGGCGAATATCAACCCCACCGGGGTGTCCATGTTCGAGCCGATAGGTGGCACCGCCCCCGGGTTCGAAGGCACCGGTCTCATCAACCCTTTGGCCGCCGTCGGCGCCGCCGCGATGATGCTGGCCAACCTGGGCGAGACCGCCGCCGCCACCGCGGTCGAGACGGCGGTCGGTGAAGTGGCCGGGTCGCTTCCCTCGCTCCGGGCCGGGGAGATGGGGATCAGCACCTCCGAGGTCGGGGACCGCGTCGTCTCCCTCGTCGCCGAGCCCAAGACCGCCGGTGCCTCGCGGTGAGCGCCCCCCGCACCCTCTTCGAGAAGGTCTGGGACAGCCACGTCGTCATCGACTCGGATCCCACCTTGCTCTACGTCGACCTCCACCTGGTCCACGAGGTCACCTCGCCCCAGGCGTTTGCCGGCCTCAACGCGTCGGGCCGCAAGGTGCGGCGGCCCGATCTCACCGTGGCCACGGTGGACCACGGAATCCCCACCACCGGGCGCTCGCTGGGGATACGCGACCCACTCTCGAAGAAGCAGATCGATGCCCTCCTCCAGAACTGCCGCGATCATGAGATCACCATGTTCGGGCTCGATGACCCGCGCCAGGGCATCGTGCATGTGGTCGGGCCGGAGCAAGGTCTCACCCAACCGGGTCTGCTCGTCGTCTGCGGCGACAGCCACACCTCGACCCACGGCGCCTTCGGGGCCCTCGCCTTCGGCATCGGCACCACCGAGGTCGAGCATGTGCTTGCAACCCAGACCATCTGGCAGGCCAGACCGCAGACCATGGCGGTCGAGGTGGAAGGGGCCCTTCCTTGGGGGGTGGCGGCCAAGGACCTGATTCTGGGCATCATCGCCCAGATCGGGGTGTCGGGCGGCACCCGCCATGTCATCGAGTACCGGGGCCAGGCCATCCACGACCTCACCATGGAGCAGCGGATGACTATCTGCAACATGTCTATCGAGGGCGGGGCGCGGGCCGGGATGATCGCCCCCGACGACACCACCATCCGGTACATCGAAGGCCGGCCCTTCGCCCCAAAAGGCGCCCGATGGGATGAGGCGGTCACGGTATGGGAGAGGCTGGTGACCGATTCCGGAGCCTCGTTCGACAAGGTAGAGGTGATCGACGCCACCAGGTTGGTGCCCCACGTGAGCTGGGGGGTGAACCCGGCCCAAACGGTCCCCGTCACCGGTGAGGTGCCCTCCCCCGACTCCTACCAGGACCCCATGCAGCGTGACGCCGCAGTCCGTGCCCTCGAGTACATGGCGCTCCGGCCGGGGACGCCGATCCTGGACATCGCGGTCGATCATGTCTTCCTCGGCTCCTGCACCAACGGGCGGATCGAGGACCTGCGGGCCGCGGCCAAGGTGGTCGAGGGCCGAAAGGTGGACTCACGGGTCAGTGCGGTGGTGGTCCCCGGATCGATGCAGGTCAAGGCGCAGGCCGAGGCCGAGGGACTCCACGAAGTCTTCCAGTCCGCAGGTTTCTCGTGGCGCGACGCCGGTTGCTCGAGTTGTCTCGCCATGAACCCCGACGTCATCCCCTCCGGAGAGCGGTGTGCCTCGACGTCGAACCGCAACTATGAAGGGCGTCAGGGTCGTGGGGCGAGAACCCATTTGGTCAGCCCGGCCATGGCCGCCGCCGCGGCAGTCGCCGGTCATTTCGTCGATGTCAGGGAATGGGAGGCGACATGAAGCCGGTGACCACGATCACGGGCACGATGGTCCCACTCGACCGTGCCGACGTCGACACCGACCAGATCATCCCCCAACAGTTCCTCAAGCGGATCGAGCGCGACGGCTACGGCGAGTTTCTCTTCTACAACTGGGCCCACACCGACGACGGCAGCCCGAGCTCGGACTTCATCATCAACGACCCGGCCCGGCGCGGGGCCAAGGTGCTCGTGGCCGGGCCCAACTTCGGATGTGGCTCCTCCCGGGAGCACGCCCCCTGGGCCTTGCAGCAGTGGGGGTTCGATGCGGTGATCACACCGTCGGCCGCCGACATCTTCAGGAACAACTCGAGTTTCAGCGGGTTGCTCGTCGTCGAACTGCCCCATGATGCGGTCGGCCGCCTGATCGAGCTGGCCTCCGATCCGCGGGCCGAGGTCACCATCGACCTGGAGAGCCAGACGGTCACCGCCGACGGGTTGGAAGAGCACTTCGAATTCGACCCGACCGCCAAACAGCGCCTCCTCCAGGGTCTCGACGGCGTGGGCGTCACCCTCACCCACGCCGACGCCATAGCCGCCCACGAGGCCGACCGACCCTCCTGGCTCCCGACCACCGTCGAGGCGTCGGCCGGCTGAATCTGGCCGGAGGCCTATCCCCCGAAGCCAAGGGCCAGCATCAGGTCCTGGAACTGGTCGAGACGCAGCGACTGAGGGCCATCGCTCAGGGCCGTGTCCGGGTCGGGGTGTATCTCGACCATGATCCCGTGCGCCCCGATGGCTTGTGCCGCCAACGCCAATGGGGCCACCAGGTCCCGATCGCCGGCCGCATGTGAGGGGTCGACGATGACCGGAAGATGGGTCCGCTGGCGCAGCACCGGAACCGCACTCAGGTCCAGGGTGTTCCGGGTGGAGGTCTCAAAGGTCCTGATCCCCCGCTCGCAGAGGAAGACCTGCTGGTTCCCCTCGGACAGGATGTATTCGGCAGCCTGGAGCAACTCGTCGAGCGAGGAGCTCATGCCCCGCTTCAGCATCACCGGGCGATGGGCCCGCCCCACTGCGGAGAGCAGTGAGAAGTTCTGCATGTTCCGGGTCCCGATCTGGAGGATGTCGGCCTTGCTGGCCACCCCCTTGACGTCCTGCGGCGAGACCACCTCGGTGACCACCGGGAGTCCGTATGCCTTCCCCGCCTCGACCAGCATCTCCAACGCCTCATAGCCCAGCCCCTGGAACGAGTAGGGAGAGGTTCGAGGCTTGAAACACCCGCCGCGGAGGATCGACCCTCCCGCCTCTCTTACCGCCTTGGCCGCCGTCATGACCTGGTCCCAGGACTCGACGGCGCAGGGGCCGGCGATCATGACCAGGTCGTCCCCGCCGATCTTCACCCCGGAGACCTCGACGATGGTGTTCTGTTCCTTGTGCCCCCGGCTCCCCAGTTTGTAGCCCTTCGGGCTGGTCACGCTCGGCGAAGGCTGGGTCAACTCCGACCGCCCCTGCGGCACCACCTTCTTGACCTTGCGCTCGATCGGCTTGGGGCGAAGGTCACGTGAGGGGTAGCTCCCCAGCACCTTGAGGAATCGCACCTGACGGGTCAACGTCTCCAGCACCGCCTGGACAGCCGGACTGGAGATGTTGCCGTCGAAGTCGAGGTAGAACAGCTCCTCTCGAGGGTTGTCGGGGATCGGCCTCGACTCCAGCATGACCAGGTTGATGTCGGCGTCGTGGAACACGGCGAGCGCTTCCATGAGAGCCCCGGGATGGTTCCCCACCGCCATCACGATCGACGTCTTGGTCGGCACGCCGTCGGCCACCTCGGCCGGCTCGGGAGCGACCACCACGAACCGGGTGTAGTTCTCGTCGCGGTTGGCGATGCCTGTCTTCAACACGTCGAGGCTGAAGAGACGTGCCGCCTCCTCGCTGGCGATGGCGGCGATCGTCGGATCGCCCAACTCCCGGATCTTCTGACCCGAAAGGGCGGTGTCGGAGAAGTAGACGACCTCGCAGTGTTCGAGTTGGGCGAGGAACTCGGAGCATTGCGCCACGGCCTGGGGATGGCAGTAGATGCGGCGCAGCTCGGACACGGATGCGCCTTCGATGCCGAGAAGACAGTGGCGGATGCGGAAACGGACATCGCCCACGAAGTGGAGACGACTGTCGAGAAGGAGGTCGTATACCTCCGAGATGGCACCCGATGTCGTGTTCTCGATAGGAAGCACCGCCACCTCGGCCTCGCCCTTCTGCACCGCGACGATGGCGTCGGCGAAGGTCAGGGCCCGGACATAGCTGACCGTGATGCCCTTGTGATCGAAGTACTGTTGGGAGGCGAGCTGGCTGTATGAGCCGTCGATGCCCTGGATGGCGACGGTCATGGCCTGCCGTGGCCGCTCGGTTCGTCCCAGGAATTCCTGCTGGATCCGTACCGAGTCGTTGACGATCTCCCTCCATACCCGGTTGACCAAACCGGAATCGAGATCGTGATCCATCCCGGCGGCGATGCGATCCGAGATCAGGTCTTCCTCCCGGATCTGGTCACGGGAGGGACGGTCGTGTATCCCCTTCTCCTTGGCGATGCGGAGGCTGTGCGCCTTCCGCTCGGCGAGGAGTTTGAGGATGTCGGCGTCGATCCGGTCGATGTCGTCCCGGATCTGAACTATGTCACCTGGGTTTGAGTCTTGTCTGTCGTTCATGGGGTTTTGCCTCGGCGCGTCGGACTAGTGAAAGGGTACGGAGTAACGCGGGGGTGGGGTGAATCGGCGCTAGGCGCCGAAATAGACGAACCCGAAGAAGCGCCTTGAGGTGGCGCCGGAGATCGAGGATGGGCTCGTCGTCATGTGAGCCAGGATTATCCGCTGTACCACGGGGTCATGTCAAGAGCGAGTGGTCGAGGAGACGGGGCAATAGGGGTTCGGGCCACGGGCCACTAGGTTCGGGCCGATGCGAGAGGTGGGCAGGGCGCTGGGGATCATCCTCGGGATAGTTGGGGTCATCTGGATCCTGCAGGGATTCGATTTCTACTTCGCACCACAGAGTTTCATGACCGGTGATCGTGCCTGGGCGGTCTGGGGTGTGCTCGCCGTGCTGGTCGGGGGAAGCCTGATGTGGAAGGGGCGCTCACGGAAATAGCAGCCAAATCCTTGCCAAATATTGGGTAGAATGGCGACCGCGCAGAGTGGCCATGAGCGAACTCATCACAACGACGGCAGCATCGGTATTCGTGGACGACCACGGACTGGTCAACATCGTGAGCAACGGGACACAGAGCACAGCACAGACGGTGCGGGAAACCTTTGCCGCTGCCCGATCGCTGGTCACCGTGCCCACTCCCACATTGTTCGATGCGCGTAATTGGCCCAGGGCCGGAGCCGGCTTTTGGGTCACCTTCATCGATCTCCTGCCTGCCACGGTCAGCGCCGGCGCAATCCTCGTCCTCTCCGCCGGGAGGGCTGATCTCGGTGGATTCCCCGAAGCGGTCAACCGACTGATGGTCCCTTTCGACGTGTTCACCGACGAGGGGGAGGCGAGGACCTTCCTCATGCGGTTCGTGCCCACGGCCGAGGAAGCCGACTAGAGGCACGAAGAAGTAGACAGATGCACCCGGCTTGGGTGACACAGCGCCCTAGCATCCACCTTGGGATGTCGATTGCTGGATCACCGAGCCGGCCGCGGGAAGCCCTGTCTCCGGAGGACCTGCAACGTTTCATGTACGCCTGCTCGCATGAACGGCGCTCCCCCACCACACATCGCCTGATCGACGCCTCAACTTATGGCTGGATCCATCTCTTCATCCGAGCCAACGACGAGGAAGCTGGGGTCGCGGACCCGGGCGACGACTGGCTCGACCCCCACGACGCCGACCCGGCCAAGCTCGAGGGCTACTTCGGACGTGTCGCGATCCGTGTCCGCAACACCGGGGCCTACGACTACGCCACCTCGCTGCAGACGCACTTCCGTGAGGTCGCCGACGACCGGCAGCTGCCCTGGCCCCACCGCTGATCGATCCGGTTAGGTTGAAATCGGCACTTGGCCGCCGGGTCGAAGCATGAGGAGTTCAATGAGCACTGGTTGGAAGATCTGGTTCGCATTCCTCATCATCGCCGCGCTCTACGGTTTGGTGATGATCGGCGACGCCCAGGAAGTCGCCGAGCTCAACGCGTCCAAGGTGTTGGGGGCCCCACAGCAGACCGTAGTCGGGCTGTGGCAGGTGGCGGACCTGGCCGCCATCATCGTCTATGAGCTGATCATCGCGGTGGTGGCCATCGCCTCGCTGGGGCTGCTCCTGATCAGTCGGGACGATCCGCCACTCGAGATCGAGGAGCCGCCCTCCCGTGGCGCCCATGTCGTGCGCGAACCATCCGATGGTGGGAATCGAGGCTGATCCGACCCCGGCTGTCTGAGCCGACGTACCCGAGAAACCCCGAAGGGCCCTCACGAGGGGGTTCGCCGTTTGAAGAAGAGTCACTCGCCCGGAGGGCCGAGACTCCGCCAAGGCCCACAGGACCGTGCCATGGCACGGAACACCTGATATCGGCGGCTAACGCTCGTCCAGGCAGCCTCTCCTGATCGGCACGTGGGCGAGCGCTCCCCGCTCGAATGGCGACCTGGTGATGGGGCGGGATCAGGCTTGTTCGACGAGGGCGCCGTATCGCTGTTGAGCGGCTTGAGCGGACGTTCCCAACAACTCACCGATCGTGGCCCAAGAGATCCCCGCTCCACGAGCGCCCACGACAGCGTGGACAATCTCGCGTTCGCTACGGGCCCGAGCCATGATCGCCCGCCGCAACAGATACTCCTCGACAGGCTGCTCGTCACCGGAGCCGGGCTCATACTCCTCAAACCGCCGCGCCAGTTCGTCAGCTTGGTCGAGGCTCTCTTGAATCGATCACGGCATCGGAATCACCTCAGGAACTTCTCGCGGGCGGGCATGGCATGCATGAACTCGACGCCTTCCGCCGTGGCGATACCTAGTTCCAGGGTGTGCCCTTCTACGACTCGATCGCCCTCGACCTGGT
>Ga0326597_10004421_pt1 | contig 19790 bp, 21 predicted proteins | sample RVTome_12_FD_203789 | JGI IMG/M metagenome (GOLD analysis project Ga0326597, IMG submission 203789) | Soil microbial communities from uranium-contaminated site in the Upper Colorado River Basin, Wyoming, United States - RVT100D185 | ecosystem: Environmental > Terrestrial > Soil > Contaminated >...
GGAAGTTAGAAGCAACTCGTAGGTGCCGTTTCTTTTTTCCTCGGCGAAGCTCCGCATGGTGATGAAGGGTACCATGATCACCAGGAGGATGATCAGGTCCTGGAGCAGGGGAGCGATGACCCTTTCATTCAGGTTCAGGGTGTCCAGGTCCTGTACGCTGCGGGTAGTGTCGTAAAGGCCCACCATGGCGTCGAACTGGAACAATAGGTTGAAAAAGAGCCACCCCCCCAGAAGTAAATAACCCGTCAACACCACGTAGGCGATGGGCGAGACGAAAAGGGAGCGGATTTCCTTGGCGGCAAGGGTTCGGACGTTTGTCATGATTCCGTGTGGGTTCCTTGGGCAGCGTTTCCCCCGGTGGATTCGGAAAGGCAGCGAATGAAGACCTCTTCCAGGGTGGTTCCCCGGGTGAGCTCCTTCAAGTCGCTCTCCACCGCCACCTTGCCGCGGTTGATAATGACCAAGCGGCTGCAGATCTGGGCCACCTCGGGCAGGATGTGAGTGGAGAGGATCACGGTGCGGTCGCCGGCGAGGTCCTTTATAAGGCGGCGCATCTCGATGGTTTGCTTGGGATCAAGGCCGAGCGTGGGTTCGTCCAGGATCAGCACCGGCGGGTCGTGAATCAGGGCCTGTGCCAGGCCCACCCGTTGCCGGTACCCTTTGGAGAGGTGGCGGATCAACCGGCTGTTGACCGATTCAAGGGAACAACGCTCCAGGGTCGCCGCCAGGGCGGCGGGAATATGCTGCTTCGTCACGCCTTTGATGGTCGCCACGAATCTCAGGTAATCGCCCACCGTCATATCGTTGTAAAGGGGCGGGTTCTCCGGCAGATAGCCCAGGCGCCTGCGCACCTCGTGGGACTCCTTGAAAACGTCGAATCCCTCTACGACCACGGTACCCTGGGTGGCGGGGATGAAACTCGAGATGATCCGCATGGTGGTGCTCTTCCCGGCGCCGTTGGGTCCGAGAAAGCCCAGGATCTCGCCCCTCTGGGCGCGGAAAGAAATGTTCTGGACAGCCGGGTAGTCCCCGTAGAATTTCGAAACTCGCGAAACCTCTATCATGGAAATTTAATCAAAGATAATTAGGAGTTTCAGCTCAATTTCGGATTATGGATCGGTAAAACAATGACTCGCGCGTTGGAATATCTTTATCTACAGAGTGTAGTATACCACCTGTGACCGGGATCGGTCCGCGTGCCCGTCGCGTCTGCTACAAAAGGTTGGCGCGAAAAACTTTGGTGAAGGCATTATGTTGTGTTTTGCCTGTCAGCGTGACAAGGATAGCAAAATCTATCTGGAATTCAATAAAAAACTGAAACTTCGTTCTAATGCTTGGAACTTGCTTATATATCAAACGCTTTGCCGGTAAATCACCTTGACTTTGCGAGCCAATGCAATATACTAAGCGTTTCGGAGATGGTCCGTGAAAATAGCGGTCAACCAGATTACGGAGTCTTTTAAAGAGACCCGTTTTCAAGAAGGGATCGACGAGCTCAACCGTACCTGTGCCGCGGAGCCCGGCGCGGATTTTCAATTCCCTTCCCCCCTTGAGGTAAACCTGACCTATTACCGCTCCGGGCAGGAGATTCTCTTCCAGGGTGATCTCAAAGGCAACGTCGAGGGGCGCTGCAGCCGGTGTCTTAAAAAGTACCTGCTAGCTATTGAAAAAAAATTCGACTTCGTCTTGACCCCCGAACCCTTGCCAGCTAAGAACAGTGAGCTGAGCCGGGATGAACTGGGATTGAGCTACTATTCTTCCGATGAGATCGACCTCTCGCCCCTGATCGTGGAACAGGCCATCCTGGCGCTCCCCACGCGGGCCCTTTGCGACAGCGAGTGCCGCGGGCTCTGCCCAAGTTGCGGCGTGGACTTAAACGTCGAAAGCTGCCGTTGTGCAGAGACGTCGGGCGACCTGCGAATGGCCGCGTTCCATAATCTAAGGCTGGGCAGGTAGATTTTTTTCCGCGCGTCTTAAGTGGCGGGGGCCGCTTTTGTCGGTAGGAAGGAAGCAAAACTCAGATGCCGGTACCCAAGAGAAGAACATCCAAGAGCAAGAGAAACAAACGCAGATCCCATGACGCCCTCGTTGCGCCTCAGTGGAGCACCTGCCCAAAATGCGGGGAGACCACGGCGCGGCACCGGGCGTGTCCCGCGTGCGGCCATTACCGCGGTAAGGCCGTGTTGCCCACCGAAGAGGCCTGAGCGTATTCACTAATGCAATGAACCGGATTGCCGTTGATGCCATGGGAGGCGACCTGGCTCCCAGTTCGGTCGTTGAGGGCGCCATTCTTGCCTCCAGGGAACTCAACGTGGAAGTGGTCCTGGTGGGCCAGCAGGACGCCGTGGAGCGCGAGCTAGCCCGGTACCCGGCGCCGAACCACGCCATCCGTGTCGTTCACGCCTCGCAGGCCGTGGGCATGCACGAGTCCCCCAGCGGCTCCATGAAAAGGAAGGACACTTCCATCAAAGTGGCCTTCGAGCTGGTGAAAAGGGGTGAGGCCGACGCCATGGTCAGCGCGGGTAATTCGGGCGCCGTCATGGCCACGGGAATGTTCGTTCTGGGTAAGCTTCCCTACATCGAAAGGCCGGCCATCCTGGTAGTTTTGCCCCTGGTGCAGGGCAAGGGGCCGGTGCTTATCGACGGCGGGGCCAACACGGAGTGCAAGCCTCGCCACCTGGCACAGTTCGCCGTCATGGGCTCCGTGTACGCGGAAAACGTTCTCGACATCCCCCGGCCCAGGGTCGGGGTGCTCAGCAACGGGGAAGAAGAGGGGAAGGGAACGGAGCTTACCCGGGCGACCAGCGAGCTGCTTCAGTCGAGCCCCCTCCACTGCATCGGCTACGTGGAAGGCCGGGACGTCACTGCCGGGAGGGTGGACGTGATCGTATGCGACGGATTTACGGGCAACGTGGTGTTGAAGGTCGTAGAAGGGGTTGCCGGTTGGGTGGTCAACGTTTTTAAAGACGCCTTCTTGCAAAACGGTCTGGGGCGCATCGGCCTCCTGCTGAACCGAAAGTCGCTACGCCGGGTGGCGGGCCGAATGGATTATGCGGAATTCGGGGGAGCGCCTCTGCTGGGTCTCGACGGCGTCACCATCATCGCCCACGGGGGCTCTTCGCCCAAGGCCATCAAAAACGCCATCCGCGTGGCCGACGAGGCGGTTTCCCATGACGTGAACCGCCACATCGTGGAACACATCGAGGGAATGGATAGCATCCGCAACGGCCGCAACCAGAGATTCTCAAGCCGCATGTGGAGGCAGATCCGCTCGAAGATCGACACCCTCGGTGAAAGGCCCATAACGGAAAAGGAGGAAAAAGAGGTCAGCGGTGACAGAAAAGAGTAACGTCGCTTTCGTATTTCCCGGACAGGGGTCCCAGTCCGTGGGCATGGGGCAGGAGCTCTACGATCAATTCGAGGTCGCCAAGCAGACCTTTTTGGAGGCGGAGGACGTCCTGGGGTTTCCCCTTCGGCGCCTCTGCTTTTCCGGGCCCAACGAGGAACTCGTTCTCACGGAGAACACCCAGCCCGCCATTCTAACCGTCTCTATCGCCGCTCTGAGAGTGCTGCAGGCCGAATGGCCAATTACCCCCCGCTGCGTGGCGGGCCATAGCCTGGGAGAATACAGCGCCCTGGTCAGCGTGGGGGCGCTGAGTTTCCGGGACGCATTGCAAGTCGTCCGCGAGCGCGGCCGGTTGATGCAAAAGGCGGTTCCCCCGGGGGAGGGGCTCATGGCCGTGGTTCTGGGTTTGGATGCCGGGGAGGTACAGTCGGTGTGCGACGAGGCCGCCGCGGGGGAGGTGGTGGCCATGGCCAATTTGAACGGCGGCGGGCAGATCGTCATTGCCGGAAAGAAAGGCGCGGTGCTTCGTGCCATGAAGCTCGCCACCGAGCGCAAGGCCAAACGGGTTCTCGAACTTCCGGTAAGTGCCCCCTTTCACTGCCCGCTCATGAAGCCCGCAGCCGAGGGGTTGGCCAAAACCCTGGAAGGAGTCGAGGTCCGGCCTTTTTCCGCCGCCGTGGTCACCAACGTGGAGGCGGACGTGAACGAGGACCCCGGGCGGGTCAAGTCCCTTCTCGTCGAACAGGTAGTTTGTCCGGTGCGCTGGGAGGAGTCGGTGCGGCGCCTTAAGGATTTGGGCTGCGAAAAAATCATGGAAATCGGACCGGGAAAGGTGCTCTCGGGGCTCATCCGCAGAATCGAATCGACTCTGGAGGTCAAGAACATGGACAACCCCGAGAGCATCGCCGCCTTGAGGGAAGCGGGAGCCCCGTGGAACTGAAATTGAACGGACAGGTTGCGCTGGTAACGGGGGCGAGCCGGGGCATCGGCAGGGCCGTGGCCCTGGCCCTTGGCCGCCAGGGCGCCCGGGTGATGATCAACTACCGGCAAAACCAGGACGCGGCGGAGGCCACCCTGAAGTCCCTCACCGGGGAGGGAGGCCAGGGACAGCTGGTCCCCTTCGACATCGCCCGGGAGGATCAGGTGGAGGAGGCCGTGAAGAAAATCGTTGACCAGCATAAAAAAATTGATATTCTAGTGAACAACGCGGGGCTCACCTCTGATAATCTTTTGATCCGTGTCAGCGGCGAGGAATGGGACCGTGTCATCGGCGTCAACCTGAAGGGAGCGTTCCACTGCACCAAGGCCGTTTGCCGGAGGATGATCCGCGAGCGTTACGGCCGAATTGCCAACCTGACGTCCGTGGTGGGGCAGATGGGGAACGCAGGGCAATCCGTATACGCCTCATCCAAGGCGGGCATCATCGGGTTTACCAAGGCCATGGCACGGGAGCTGGCCTCGCGGGGTATCACCGTGAACGCGGTAGCTCCGGGTTTCATCGAAACCGAGATGACCGCCGCCTTGAGTCCGGAGCTCCGGCATGAGTTTTTGCGCTCCATCCCGCTGGCCCGCTTCGGGACCGGGGAGGACGTGGCGGAGGTTGTTTCCTTCCTCGTGGGGCCCGGTGCCAACTACATTACGGGACAAGTGATCAACGTGAACGGTGGTTTGTACGTTTAATGGAAAATTCGCATAGTACGTCGCAGTGGCATAGGAGGTTCGAACATGGCAGCAAGTGTAGATGAAAGGGTCAAGGAGATCGTCTGTGAACAGCTCGGGGTGAGCGACGAAGAGGTGACCCCACAGGCTTCGTTTATCGATGACCTTGGCGCGGACTCGTTGGACATTGTAGAACTTGTGATGGCCTTGGAGGAAGAGTACGAGATGGAGATCTCGGACGAGGACGCGGAGAAGATCAAGACGGTTCAGGACATCGTGAGTTACATTGAGGCCCACAAATAAACCGCATCCTCGAATTCGCGGGGAAAGGCGCGGTGGGTCCCGCAGCGGGAGGCATATCTATGCAACGGCGCGGGCCATCGGCATCGGCGAGCAAGTCGCAGGACGTGGCGGGAAACCATGCTTCTGCGATTTTTTTATAATCAATACGGCAAAGGGGCACGGAAACCGGACATGATTGTCATTGGGAGCGATCACGGAGGCCTGGAGCTCAAGAACTTTCTGGTGGATCGGCTCCTGGCCAGGGGACTGGCGGTCGTGGACATGGGGACCCAAACCGAGAGCGCCGTGGATTATCCCGATTTCGGTCGTCTCGTCTCCCTGGAAGTCGCCCGGGGCGGCGCCGAGCGCGGCATCCTAATCTGCACAAGCGGCATCGGTATGTCCATCCTGGCCAACAAGTTCGCGGGCGTCAGGGCTGCTCTGGTGCACGATCTGGAGAGCGCCCAGATGAGCCGTGAGCACAATGACTCCAACATCCTCGTCCTCGGGGGCAGGAAGACGGAACGGCCCATGGCCGAGGCCATCCTGGACCGCTGGCTCCAAACGCCCTTTGCAGGAGGACGCCACCAGAGACGGCTGGACAAAATCACCCGGGTGGAGCAAGAATTGGGAACGCGCGTCGACTGTCGGGCCAAGGGCTGAAACGCCCGGCCGGGTCCAACGGTGCGGCGCCGGTTCCGTGCCAGCAAATCCAACGTAGGGGGAATCCATTCTAAAATGTCTTTTCTCAGCCAGGCGGACCCGGAAGTTTACGCCGCGATTCGTAGTGAAACCGAGAGATTGGAGTCCAACCTCGAGCTCATTGCGTCGGAAAACGTGGTGAGCGAGGCGGTACTCGAGGCCCAGGGCTCGGTGATGACCAACAAATATGCGGAAGGTTATCCCGGGCGCCGGTACTATGGGGGCTGCGAGTATCACGACGTGGTAGAGAACCTGGCCATTTCCCGCGCCAAGGAGCTCTTTGGGGCCGAGCACGCCAACGTACAACCACACTCGGGCAGCCAGGCCAATATGGCGGTCTACCTGGCCGTATTGAGGCCCGGCGACACCTACCTGGGCATGAACCTCGCCCACGGGGGCCACCTTTCCATGGGCAGCCCGGTCAACTTCTCCGGCATGATCTATCACGTTATCCCCTACGGCGTCAGAGAGGACAGCGAGACCCTGGACTACGACAGTATCGCCAAGCTGGCGCGGGAGCACCGCCCCAAGTTGATCATTGCGGGGGCAAGCGCTTACCCCAGAATCATCGACTACGAGCGGTTCCGCAGCATTGCCGACGACGTGGGCGCCGCGCTCATGGTGGACATGGCCCATATTGCGGGACTCGTGGCCGCCGGCGTCCATCCGAGCCCGGTGCCCTACGCCGATTTCGTCACCACGACCACGCATAAGACCCTGAGGGGGCCGCGGGGGGGGATGATTCTCTGCCGCGAGGAGTGGGCCAAGGATATCAATAGCAAGGTTTTTCCCGGCCTGCAGGGGGGGCCTCTCATGCACGTCATTGCCGCCAAGGCAGTGGCCCTCAAGGAGGCTCTCGGCCCCGAGTTCAAGCGGTACCAGGAGCAGATCGTCAAAAACGCCCGGGTCCTGGCGGCAGCCTTGACGGCCAAGGGGTTTCGCCTCGTATCCGGGGGTACGGACAATCACCTGATGCTCTTGGACCTCCGAAAATCGGAGCTTACGGGACGGGTCGCCCAGGAAACCCTGGACAAGGCGCGCATCACGGTAAACAAGAACACGGTCCCCTTCGAGACGCGCTCACCCTTTGTCACCAGCGGCGTCCGCATCGGTACCCCTGCCGTGACCACGCGGGGGATGAAGGAAAAAGAGATGGAGGCCATTGCGGAGTTTATCCACCGGGCGTTGAATCACGTAGGAAACGAGGAAGTACTCCACACCATCGCCGACGAGGTGCGGGAATTCTGCAAAAAGTTCCCCATCTATCCCAACAGGTCAAAATGAGAACAAATGTATCGGGCCGCCGCTAGCGGGAGGCTGGCAGGGTTGCAACGATGAAGTGCCCCTTCTGTCACGAAATGGATAATCGGGTCATCGATTCCCGCCTGAGCAAAGACGGGGACATGGTCCGTCGCCGCCGCGAGTGTCTCAAGTGCACGCGGCGATTCACGACCTACGAGCGGGTGGAGGAGACCATGCCGCTGGTGGTGAAAAAAGACGGCCGGCGCGAGGCTTACGATCGCATGAAAATAGTCAACGGCCTCAAACGCGCCTGCGAAAAGCGTCCCGTGAGCATCAATACCGTCGAGGCCGTCACGGATCGTATCGAGCGCTCCCTACAGGAACGGGGGGAAAAGGAGGTGCCCAGCACCGCCATCGGCGAATCCGCCATGCGGGAGCTGCACGACATCGACCAGGTGGCCTACGTGCGCTTCGCCTCGGTGTACCGCTCCTTCAAGGACATCAACGAATTCATGGTGGAGCTCGAAGAGCTGCTCAAGGAGCGTAAGGGAGAGGCCCCGGGCAAAGCCGCGGGCAGGCCTCCCAAGAAAGACCAGGATCACCGGTTGTCCTGATGGGAGGCGACCTGGATGAAAGGTACATGCGCATGGCGCTCCGGCTGGCCCGCAAGGGGGCGGGCAGGACGAGTCCCAACCCCATGGTGGGAGCGGTGCTCGTGCGCCGCGGGCGGGTTGTGGGCAAGGGGTACCACCGGCGGGCGGGAGAAGATCACGGAGAGATCGTAGCCCTCAAGGACGCGGGTTCCCGGGCCAGGGGCGCGACGCTCTACATCAACCTGGAGCCCTGCAATCACGTGGGGCGAACCCCTCCCTGTACCGTCTCGCTGATTCAATCCGGGCTGAAAGAGGTGGTGGTGGGGATGGTCGACCCCAATCCCCTGGTGGCGGGAAGGGGGATCCGGAGGCTCCGTCAGGCGGGGATCGCGGTGCGCAGGGGGCCCCTGGAAAAGGAGTGCCGCAGGCTCAACGAGGCCTTTATCAAGTCCATAACCCGCCGCGAACCCTTCATTATCCTCAAACTGGCCGCATCCATGGACGGTAGAATCGCCACCGCCACGGGGGATTCCCAGTGGATTACGGGAGCGACGGCACGCCGCTACGTACACCAGCTGCGCGATCAAGTGGACGGTGTCCTGGTGGGCGTGGATACGGTCCTTAACGACGATCCGCAGCTGACCTGCCGACTGCCGCGGGGGCGCGACCCCTGGCGAATCGTGCTGGACAGCCATCTCCGTATCCGAACCACGGCAAGGCTTCTCACCCAGCGCGGCGTGGAGAAAACCATCGTGGTAACGGGGGAGCGGGTTCCCGCCGCACGTGTGAAAGCCGTCGAGCGATCTGGAGCCCAGGTCTGGCGTCTGCCCGTAAAAGGACGCTGGATCCGGTTCCCTGCGCTTTTGAAAAGACTCGGCCGCTTGGGGTTCCTCAGCGTCATGATCGAGGGAGGGGCGGCAACGGCGGCGCGTGCCCTTAGCGACGGCGTCGTTGATCGGGTGGTATTTTTCTATGCGCCCAAGGTTATCGGAGGTGACGGGAAACCAATGATCGAGGCCCTGGGAATCAAGGCCCTGGCCCGGTCGAGGGCCCTGGAAGAAGTGGAGATAAAAAGGTTGGGACCGGACCTGATGGTGACGGGACTGCTCAAATAGCGAATGGCCAATCGTTAATCGTCAATGGACCGGAGGGATCGGCAATCGTGAAACGTGAAAAGGAAAAAGTAAAAGGGCAAAAAGAAAAAGTAGATGCCGGCGGGAGGAAATCGCGTACTATTTGCGATTTGCCATTCACTATTCGCTAATTTGCAATGTTCACGGGACTCATTGAGGACGTTGGTGCGGTGGTCCGCTGGGACCAGGCCGGAAAGTCGGGGAAGCTCACTTTCAGTACCCGACTTCCCTCCAGGGAGATACCCCTGGGGTCGAGTATCGCCGTCAACGGGACCTGTCTCACGGTGGTGGCCCGGTCCAAAGGGCGCTTGACCGTGGACGTGTCTCCGGAGACGCTGGCGCGAACCAACCTGGGGGGGATGCGCAAGGGTGACAGCCTGAATCTGGAGCGCCCGCTCCGGCTGTCGGATCGCCTGGGCGGTCATCTGGTGACGGGGCATATAGACGGGGCGGCGACAGTAAAGAAGGTTCGGGTGAGCGGAGAATTTACCTTTTTTCAATTCGGCGCGCCGGCAACAATCATGCAACTCATTGTGCCCAAGGGGTCCGTCGCCCTGGACGGCATCAGCCTGACGGTGAACGAATGCAAGGGGGGGGCTTTCTCCGTGGCAATCATCCCTTTTACTTTAAAAAATACCAACTTGCACCGCCGCAAGGTTGGTGATAAGGTCAATATCGAGACCGATCTGGTAGGAAAATACGTCAGGAATCTCCTGAAATCCAAAATCTTACCGTGAGCTGAAACGTCCTTCTGGACGCGATTCCAGCAGAGAGCAGGGCTAGGGTGCCGTGCCTATTTCAACCATTGAAGAAAGCCTGGACGAGTTACGCAAGGGACAGATCGTTATCCTGGTGGACGACGAATCGCCGGAAAGCGATGGAACCTTTTGCATGGCCGCCGAGAGGGTTACGCCGCAGGCCATCAACTTTATGCTGGCTCACGGCCGCTGCGGCATTATCTACCTGACTCTGACCGAAGAAAAGATCAAGCAACTGGGGAGTATCCTGGTTGTGCAACCAAGCGCTTCGGCGGTGAGCGCCCCCGTGGGTATTCCCGTTGACGCCAAAAGCGTCCTCGGTTCCGGGGTCTCGGCGGCGGGGCGGGCAGAGACCATCAAGACCGTCCTTAGGGCTGAGGCCAAGGCAAGCGACCTGGCCATTCCCGGCAACGTCTTCCCGGCCCAGACCCGCAAGGGAGGCGTTCTCGTCCGCTCCGGTCACACCGAGGCGTCCGTGGATCTGGCCCGCTTGTGCGGCCTCGAACCTGCGGGAGTCATCTCCCGGATTCTTAAGGAAGATGGCTCCATTGCCCACCTGCCGGACCTGGAAAAAATCGCCCGCAAGCACCATCTGCAAATCGCCTCCGTATCGAACCTGATCGCCTATCGCCTGCGCGGCGAATGTCTGGTAACCCGGGCCCGGGAGGCGGAGTTGCCCACTACCCAGGGCGGAATGTTCAAGGCCATCATCTACACAAACAACGTGGACGCCAACGAGCACATGGCCCTGGTCCAAGGCGACATCAAGTCCAGCGACCGGGTACTGGTGCGCATGCATTCCGAATGCCTCACCGGGGACGTCTTCGGATCCGAGCGGTGCGATTGCGGGGAACAGATCTTTCAGTCGCTCAACCTGATCAGACAAGAGGGGAAAGGGGTCCTGGTCTACATGCGGCAAGAGGGCCGCGGCATCGGTCTGACCAACAAGATCAGGGCCTATGCCCTTCAGGACCAGGGGTTCGATACGGTGGAGGCCAATCTTGAGCTGGGCTTCAAGGAAGACCTTCGGGATTACGGCATCGGCGCCCAGATTCTGAGGGATCTCGGGGTCCAGAAGATTCGCCTGCTGACCAACAACCCGCGCAAGATCGTCGGCCTGGAAGGGTACGGCCTTTCCGTCGTGGAGCGGGTCCCCCTGGAGGTGACCCCACGGGCGAACAACATCCAATACCTTCGGACCAAGCAGGTGAAGATGGGGCATCTTTTCTCCAAGCTATAGTGCCCTTCGGTAGCCAAAAGAAATCTGGACCGTCATGAGGGTCATCGAAGCCAAGCTGGACGCACGGGGAAGGAAATTCGGCATCATCGTAAGCCGTTTCAACAACTTCGTGACCGACAAGCTCCTTGAGGGGGCCATGGACGCCCTCAAGCGGCATGGGGCAGAGGAAAAGAACATCGACGTCGTGCGGGTTCCCGGCGCTTTCGAAATCCCGCTCCTGGCCTACCGGATGGCGGGGAGCGGCAAATACGACGGTTTGATTTGCCTGGGGGCCGTCATACGCGGCGGGACCCCCCACTTCGACTACATCGCGGGGGAAGTGACGCGCGGCCTGGGCCGGGCCATGCTGGACCACCAGGTGCCCATTGCCTTTGGAGTGCTGACCACCAACACCCCGGAACAGGCCCTGGAGCGAGCAGGTACGGAAAACGAAAACAAGGGATTTGAAGCGGCCTTGACGGCTATCGAGATGGTCAGCCTTGGGAAAATATTCTCGTGTTGAGTTTTTGCAGGCAAAGACTCGTAACAGTGGAAAATAGAGAAGTAGACCAGGGGCGGGATGGATGCAGGCTCCTGCGCTATTTCTCAAATGACCAATGCTCGAATGCTCCAGGGCGCTTCGCGCCCTGAGTTCTATGGATCATTGATTTTTGGTATGGGCATACGGCGTAGAGCCAGGGAACTTGCCCTGCAGGCTCTTTATCAAATCGACATGACGGGAGACGCCTCGGCCGCCACGCTGGAGCTTGCCTGGAGCCACTTCGAAGTCAGCGTCAAGGCTAGAGACTTCGCCCGCCGCCTGGTGGAAGGCGTTATTTTGCACCGATCGGACATCGACCGGCTCATCGAGAGCTCAGCGGTGCATTGGAAGCTTAGCCGAATGCCGAAGGTCGACCTGAACATCCTGCGCCTGGCAACCTATGAGCTGTTGTTCTGTCCCGACATCCCGCACAATGTGAGTATCGATGAGGCCATCGAAGTAAGCAAGCGCTTCGGGTCCGCGGACTCGGCCAATTTCATTAACGGTGTCCTGGACGAGGTAGCTAATGCCTGCGGGGTGAAGAATTAGCCGAGCCCACGGCGATTCGCGGCAGCAGCGCCCCGAGGCGGACCCCGCGCAACGGGCATACTTTTCGATAAGGAGAGATTGGGCCATCCATGGAGGAGCATTACCAGCCACAGGCGATCGAAGAGAAGTGGCAGAAATTTTGGGAAGAGAATCACAGCTTCCGGGCGACCGAAGAATCGGACCGGCCGAAGTATTACCTGCTGGAAATGTTCCCGTATCCTTCGGGCAAGATCCACATGGGCCACGTGCGCAACTATTCCATCGGCGACGTTGTGGCGCGCACCAAGAGGATGCGCGGTTTTAACGTGCTGCATCCCATGGGGTGGGACGCCTTCGGACTGCCCGCGGAAAACGCGGCCATCGAGCGCGGGGACCATCCGGCGAAATGGACCCTGGAAAATATCGCCTACATGAGGCAGCAGCTGAAAAAAATGGGTTTCAGCTACGACTGGGACCGTGAGATCGCCACCTGCGAAGAAAACTATTATCGCTGGGAACAGCTCTTCTTTCTCCGGATGTTCGAGCGCGGGCTGGCGTACAAGAAGCTGTCGGCCGTGAACTGGTGCGACCATTGCGACACGGTGCTCGCCAACGAGCAGGTGGACGAGGGGCGGTGCTGGCGCTGCGAGCACGAGGTGCGGATGAGGAAGCTGGAACAGTGGTTTTTAAAGATCACGGACTACGCGGAGGAACTGCTCAGGGACTGTGACAAGCTCACGGGCTGGCCGGAGAAGGTCCTGACCATGCAGCGAAACTGGATCGGAAAATCCCTGGGCGCAACCATCCGGTTCCCCCTGGCTGGGGACCCCAAGGAAACGCTCACGGTTTTTACCACCCGGCAGGATACGGTGTACGGGGCCACCTTTGTTTCCATCGCCCCGGAACACCCGCTGGCGCTGGATCTATCCCGGGGCACGTCGGAGGAGAAAGAGGTCCGGGAGTTTATCAACCACACGCGTACGTTGAAGCAGACCCACGAGGAGGTATCGGAGTTTGAAAAGGAAGGGGTCTTTACCGGGGCCTATTGCATCAATCCCTTTACCGAGGAGCAGATCCCCATTTACGTCGCCAATTTTATCATCATGGAATACGGAACGGGGGCCGTGATGGGTGTTCCGGCCCACGACCATAGGGACTTCGAGTTCGCGCAGCGCTACGATCTTCCCGTGCGCATCGTTATCGAAGCTCCCGACCGGCTCATGGAGGCGCATAAGATCCTTGAGGCTTACGTCGACGAGGGGACGTTGACGGCCAGCGGCAGCTTTACGGGCATGTCCGGCCAGGAGGCGAGGGAAAAGATTGCGGAGCACCTTGAAGAGGAGGGATGGGGTAAGAAGGACATTCGCTATCGATTGCGGGACTGGGGCATTTCTCGCCAGCGCTATTGGGGTGCGCCCATTCCGATCATCTATTGCGACAAGTGCGAGATCGTGCCCGTGCCCGAGGCGGAACTGCCGGTGGTTCTCCCCAAGCATATTGCTTTCACCGGTGAGGGGGGGTCTCCCCTTGCCAAACTCAAGGAGTTTACCGAGGTCACCTGCCCCAAATGCGGCGGGCCCGCCACCCGCGAGACGGATACGATGGATACCTTCGTGGAGTCCTCCTGGTACTTCGCTCGCTACACCTCGCCCAAGGAGGAGACGGCCCCGCTGGACAAGAAAAGGGCCGCCTACTGGCTGCCCGTGGACCAGTACATCGGCGGCATCGAGCACGCCGTGCTACACTTGCTTTACGCCCGCTTTTTTACCAAGGCCCTGAGGGATATGGGATGGTTGTCCGTGGACGAGCCTTTCGTCAATCTCCTCACCCAGGGCATGGTCATCAAGGACGGCGCCAAGATGTCCAAATCCAAAGGGAACGTCGTCGACCCCCAGTCGCTCATCGACCGCTTTGGGGCGGATACGGCCCGCCTGTTTGCCCTGTTTGCCGCCCCGCCGGAAAAAGATCTGGAATGGAGCGACCAGGGAGTGCAGGGAGCCCACCGGTTCTTGAATCGTTTGTGGCGGTTCGTTTTCCGGAGCCGGGACCGCCTGGCAGAGGCTCCCCCCGTGGCCACCGGGGAGATATCCACCGAGTTCAAGGGACTCAGGCGGGAAATTCACCAGACCATTAAAAAAGTCACTGAAGACATCGACTCGCGATTCCATTTCAATACGGCCATCGCTGCCATCATGGAGCTCTTCAACACCCTGAGCGCCATGGACGAGGAGGCCGCCGATAAGAAAGCCATCTCCGGCTGGACCAAATACGGCCTGGAGACCATTGTGGTCCTGCTCTATCCCTTCGTGCCCCATATCACCTGCGAGCTGTGGGAATGCCTGGGTCACTCGGAGCTGCTGGAAGAAGCGGGCTGGCCCGAGTACGCAAATGAAGCCCTGGAGGAGGAGCGAATCCTCATTGTTATTCAAGTGGACGGGAAGTTGCGCAGCCGGATCCCCGTGGCCGCCGACTCCACCGAAGAGTTCATTCGGAGCGAGGCACTGGCCGATCCCAAGGTGCAATCCTTCATCGAAGGAAAGGCCATTGACAAGATCGTGCAGGTGCCGCGCCGTTTGGTTAATATCGTACTGGCAAAATGAGGCCATGAAACTACCCATGCTTGAGTTTGAAAAGACGCTGCGAATACTGCGCCTCTGGGCCGCCTTGTGGCTGGGGGTGGTGCTGTTAGGAGCGGGGTGCGGTTACCATTTCTCGGCGGGGGGAAACCTGCCGCGGGACGTGGCCACGGTCTACCTGGCGCCGCTCGCCAACCGCAGCAAGGACGTTGGGATCGAACGGGAGCTTGGATCCGCTTTGATCGGGGAATTCCATCGCCGCGGCTCGCTCCGCCTGGTGGAGCGGTTGGAGGAGGCGGACGCCGTGTTGGGTGGTGTGGTCCGTTCACTGGATACGAGCGTCGTGGGAGTGAATGACGAAGCCGAGGCCCTCCTTTTCGAATCGGTGCTGGTGGTGGACATGACGCTGAGGCGGCGCTCTCCCGACGAAGTCCTGTGGAGCGCCCGGGGCAGCCGGTTCGTTGAGCGCTACAGCGGGTCTCGAGGAGCGGTTGTGACCACCTCCTCCGCGTTTAAGCAGGGCACTCTGAACCCAGGAGACATGTTTCCCTTTACGGATATCCAGCTCACCGAGACCCTCAGCCGGGAAGCCAGAAGCAAGCTGATCGACCGGTTGGCGCAGGAGATCCACCGGCGCATCATGGACCGCTTCTAGACCTTGCAAATTTCGCTCGGGAAGTAAAACGCCGCCGGATGAGAATGGAACGGTTAGGGGGAAAAAGGATCAAGCGGGCCGCGAGGCCAGGTAGACGGCATGGGCCAGGCGGGACAGTTTACGGGAGGCGGTATTGCGCTTGACTACCCCGCCGGAAACGGCCTTGGACAGGGCTTTGTTGACGTCCCGTAATTGGGTCTGGGCTGTGCCGTGATCCTTGTTCTCGATGGACAGGCGTACCTTTTTCACCAGGGTCTTAATCCTGGACTTGATTTCTTGATTGCGCGTCCTCCGCTTCAGGCTCTGGCGGTGACGCTTGATGACTGACTTGTGGATGGCCAAGATTATCCTCCCAAAGGCTAACCTTATTACCATTAGCCGTTACCCGTGTCAACGAGATGGATGAGGTCGGCAGGATAACCCGGGCGGCGGGGGTGGTGGGCTTCCTGACCCTGCTCAGCCGGATCACGGGGCTTCTCAGGGACATTCTCATCGGCTACCTCCTGGGCGCCCACGGGACCGCCGATGCCTTTTTCGTTGCCTTTCGAATCCCCAATCTACTGCGCCGGTTGACGGCGGAGGGGGCCCTAACCGCGGGTTTCGTGCCGGTCTTTACCGACTACCTTACCCGTGACACCAGGGAAGGGGCCATGGAAGTCGCCCGCATCGTCTTCACCTTCGCCACGGTAGCGCTGGGATTTCTCACCCTGTTGGGCATCGTCTTTGCCGCCCCGTTAACCCATCTTTTTGCCCCCGGTTTCCTGGACGATGCCGGCAAGTTCGATCTTACCGTCCGGCTGACGCGGTGGATGTTCCCTTACGTTTTTTTTGTCAGCCTGGTGGCCCTGGCCATGGGATTTTTAAATTCCTTCCGCCATTTCATGGCCCCGTCTCTTTCTCCGGTCTTGCTCAATCTTTCCATTATATTTTGCGCCGTCCTTCTTTCCCCCTTTATGGCCGAGCCCGTGATGAGTCTCGCCTACGGAGTACTGTTGGGGGGCGCGGCCCAGCTCTTTCTGCAGTTTCCCTACCTCTCCCGCTATGGTTTGTCGTTCTCACCCGATATTCACTTTGGTCACCCCGCCTTGAAGCGGCTGCTTTTCCTCATGGGCCCCGCTATGTTCGGCGCCGCCGTCTATCAGGTGAACGTGCTGGTCAGCACCATGCTGGCTTCTATGCTGGCGGAGGGAAGCGTTGCTTATCTTTATTACGCGGATCGTCTGTTGCAGTTTCCGCTTGGCGTTTTTGCCATCGCCCTGGGGACGGCCGCCCTGCCGAGCTTCTCGTCGCTCGCGGCGCAAAAAGATTACCGGGGGTTGCAGGAGAGCGTCGTCTACTCTTTAAGGGTGGTCAATTTTATTGCGCTGCCGGCCACCGTGGGGTTGATCGTAGTATCGGCGCCGGTGTTTTCGCTTTTGTTCCAGCGCGGCGCCTTCGATGCGAGAGTAACTGCTCTTACAGCCCAGGCCCTGATTTATTTCTCCTTCGGCCTGTGGGCGATCTCTGGAACCCGTCTGGTGGTCCCGGCGTTTTACGCGCTGGAGGACACCCGGACGCCGGTGAGGATTGCGTGCTACGCTTTCGCGCTGAATTTTCTGCTGAGCCTGCTGCTCATGGGGCCGGTAAATACCGGTGAGGATGCGGGGGGATTGTCTCGCGGCATTGCCGCGCTCTCGCGGTGGCTGGGCGTCTTCTCCCTGGAGCACGGGGGCCTGGCGCTGGCCAATTCGCTTACTTCTATCTTTCAGTTTGCCGCGCTTCTCCTGATACTGCAGCGCCGTCTGGGCAACTTCCCCTGGAAGGAATTCCTCTCCTCCTTTCTCAGAAACCTGATCAACGCCCTGGTCATGGGGGTGCCCCTGACCATCATCACCCGAAGCGTCGACTGGTCGGGTTCCCAAGACCTGCTTTTCAAGTCCGCGACATTTCTGTTGCTCGTCGGCCTGGGGCTTGCCATCTATATCGCCCTTACCTTGCTCGGGCGCAGTCCGGAGAGAGAACTGATCCGCCGGGTTGCCGCATCGGTGAAACGAAGATACTCTGGTTCAATTCCTCCAAATGGCTGATTCCCTTGGAAATCCGGGACCCAATTATTCGGCATGGGTCATGTTATCGAAAGTCGCTTTTCAGGTTCGCATTCGCTCAAATCGACCCAAAAGTAAGAGCGGCTTAGGAAGGACTATTTCCGGAGCGTTTTCTTGAACACCGCTTCCGTCTTGTCTGCCGCCCGTTCCGCCCGGACCGCCGATGCTTCGGCCCGTCCCGCTGCCGTCTCCGCCCTTGAGGCTGCCGCGTTGGCCCTCGTCGCGGCCGAATCCGCTGCCGACGCCGCCCGTTCTGCGCGTTCCGCGGCAGCGTCCGCGCGCGATGCGGCACGATCTGCGTTTGTGGCTGCGCGCTGGGCCGCCTCGGTGGCCTGCTTGACCGAGTCCGCGTTCAACCCCAGGTCCGGATGCGTGTGGTTAGCGGGTGCGCAACCGTAGCCCGTCAGTAAAAATAGCACCGGAGCCGCGCTCCAGTTAAGGATCTCTCGCTTGCCAAATCTCATCGTGGTGGTTCCTCCTTCTAAAAGGACCTCGAAATCTTTTGACTTCTAACGTATTTTCCAGTCTCATGCAAGATGTTTTTCTGTTTGGCGACCCTAGCCTGGCCGCCGGTTTCTCATGCACGGAACCCACTTCGAGACGCTCGCGGTGCGAGCGAAAGCGCGTGGAAAAATACTCAAGTAGTGCTTTTGCACCGTGGGCTAAAGAGCGGTTTTAAAGGGATAACAATTCCCCCGCCGCCGCGCACGGCGGGGAGAGCGGTCAATTCGCAGGCGGTGAACTCTTCTAACAAATCCGCGGGTATTTGTACTATGATGGGAAAAATGGGCAGGGTGCGGTCTAGGCGGTTATTCCAAGGCTGGCTAGGGGGGCCGTCCCCCCCTGGCGCAACGGGAAAATCCCCCGACCGGGATTGTCATGATCAAGCGAATTTTTATCCATGGTGTGTCCTAAAACGTTGAGAAGGACGCTTGTCCCAGTCATAGGTGTCTTCCTGGCCAGCTGGCTTTCCTCCTGCGCGGGTTCATTGAGCCGCGGAGAGGCCACCACCCTTATCGAGGACCACCTCCGGTCCATCGCTCCCGACGTGTTGTATCCCTTCATTCTTGGAATTGAGGTCAAGGAAATCCTGCGCCTCGACCAGAACAGCCGGGAGGTTCGTTTCGACGCCGTGTTCAAGGCGGACCCTAAATTCAGCGGACGACATAGCACGAGGCCGCTGCTTCCCGACTCCACCGACCTGAGCGCGTTCTTGCAGAGGAGCGACAAGGGCTGGACCCTGGTCAGGTACGGCGAGCCCATGAAAAACCTGATTGCCCGATTGTGGCACTTCCAGGTGCGCCAACAGTATGTGGATTTACTGGAGACCATCTCTGCCCTGGGAATCGAGGCCACCCGCTGGGAGGGGGAGAGGGTGGAGCTGCTGCGTTCACAGCAGCCCGGAGCCTGGGGAGAGTACCTAAGGGGCATTTCGGAAGCGGAGCTCAGCCGCCGGGTGCTCATGGGCGACGTGCGGATTCCCGCGGGTGTTCAGTGGGGAGTGCTGAGCGCGCCCAACAGCCAGTTCTACAGCGTTCTATGGGCCAGGCCCATCGGCGAGCCGGCGGTGGTCTGTTTGCGACGAATCGGCTCCCGCGCGGAAGATAGACAACCTCCCATGGAATTCAGCTGGATGGACTTAAACGCCCGGGTGATGTGCAAGGGGCGCAGCATGGATTTCAACCCCTACACGGCAACCCGTGAGGGGCTCGAACTCATTGAGAAGAGCGGGGGAATATTGAAACCCTTCCGCGTGGGTTAACGCCAGGGGCCCGTCCCCGAGCCTCTTTCCGGTCCCTCATATCCCGAACAACCATTCAACCAGCGTGTAGGTGATCAAGGCGACCCACAACGCACCCATCACGTTAAGAACGAGACCGGTTCGCGCCATCTGAGGAATAGTTACGTATCCGCTGCCGAAGACAATGGCATTGGGCGGGGTCGCCACGGGCAGCATGAAGGCGAAAGAGGCGGATACCGTGGCCGGGATCATCAGGAGGTAGGGATGGATTCCCAGACCCGTGGCCGTGGCCGCCAGCACGGGAACGAGCAGGCTTGCGGTGGCCGTATTGGAGGTAAGCTCCGTCAGGAAGGTCACAGAGAAGCAGGTGGCCAGCACGAGCAGAACCACGGGTATGCCCCGGAAAACTTCAAGCCCCGAGACCAGCCAGGCCGCAAGCCCTGTTTGGCGGAAGCTCTCGGCCAGGGCGAAGCCGCCCCCGAAGAGAAGCAGGACGTCCCAGGGCAATTGCTTGGCCCATTCCCAATCGAGCAGAAACTCTACGTTTCTGAAACTCACGGCAACGGCTCGCTCGCTGTGCGGGAATTGCGAAGGGCAAGGGGAATTTCTAAACTATGCTAGGAGTCTGCGCGGCAGAAAATTTCTTGCACATAAGCCGGAAGCGAGTATAACCGAAGGAAGTCCGATGAGAAAGGTTTAAACGATGCCGACTTCTTTCCTTCCCTATGAGC
>Ga0326597_10004422_pt1 | contig 19786 bp, 19 predicted proteins | sample RVTome_12_FD_203789 | JGI IMG/M metagenome (GOLD analysis project Ga0326597, IMG submission 203789) | Soil microbial communities from uranium-contaminated site in the Upper Colorado River Basin, Wyoming, United States - RVT100D185 | ecosystem: Environmental > Terrestrial > Soil > Contaminated >...
AGAACCGGTCGAGCAGCTCCCGAGCGCGCTCCCTCGATCTCTTGTTTCCAAGGTGGTAGAGGCGTCCGATCATGTCCAGGTTCTCGAAGCCGGTCAGGTGCTCGTCAACGGCTGCGTACTGACCGGACAGACCGATGCGCTTCCTCACCTCACGCGGAGAAGCGACAACATCTGCTCCGCCCACGGTGGCGGTGCCGGAGTCGGGCTCGAGGAGAGTGGTCAGGATGGACACCGCAGTTGTCTTCCCGGCGCCATTGGGACCGAGCAGCCCGAGAATCGTCCCCTCAGGGACCGTCAGGTCGAGGCTGTCGAGGGCGACCACGTCGCCATATCTCTTGACGAGGCCTCGTGCGTCGATGATGGCGTTGCCACCAGGTGGTGCCGGCGACTCGGTCGATGGGTACATGGGTTCTTTCCTCCTTGGCGAACGCACGTCCGTTCGTACGTTGTAAGTTGTACGACGTAAGGTACTCATACAACGTAAGGTTGTCAAGAGGGGTGAATCGGAAGTTCTTCGAGTTTGATCCCGCCGGGTGGGGTCAGCTCGTTGCGCGGAGCCTGTCGAGACCGTCGAGGATCAGGTCGAGACCGAACTCGAACTCGACCTGGTCGTCGCACCAACCCAACGTCGAGTCGGGGTCAACATGAGCGACCTCCCTCATCATCCCGATGAGGTAGGGGAGCTCGTCGGCCATCTGCTCGAGCATCGCCGTGGCCGCCTCGTCACCAGCGTCATTGTCGTCCGGGTCGAACAATTCCTGGGTGAAACCGAGGGCACGGCTCCCCAAGGCGTGCAGAGCGTGATGGGCGACGTCGTAGGAGAAGCCGCCGTCTCGCAAAAGCCCAAGGAGGCCGTCGTAATAGCGCACTACCGCAGAACTCATATTGGTACGCGTCTCGAGGACGCCGGGAGCCCAGGGATGACGAAGCAGTACATGGCGAGCGGACAGGATCCTCTCACGCACAGCCTTTTTCCAATCGGCTCCCTTGGAAGGCACAACGATCTGGCTGACGGCGTCATTGATCTCTTCCGCAACGACATCGACGATGCCGTCCAGAACATCGTCCTTGTTGGCTACGTGGTAGTAGAGCGACATGGCCTCGACCCCGAGCACCTCTGCGAGATGTCGCATCGTGAGTGACTCGACGCCGCCTTCATCGGCAACGCCCACTGCGGCGCGTAACACGCGGTCCCTGCTCAAAGGGATCCGGGCCCCAGCTCTTGGTTGGGTTTGGGTAGCCATCTAGATCGACCTCTCCCTTGCATCCTAACGTACAAGGTAAGTCTGGGGAAACACCTATTGATTCATGTCAATGAAGGTTGCGGCCCAAACGATCGTGTGTCGCCGTTCAACCATGAACGGCTTGTGGCGGATGAACCAAGCCCCGATCCACCATGTCGTTTGGATGGTCTGGTTCGTCAATCCAAAGGGCCATCAGCGATAGGACCTAAGGCCCTGCCGCCGACGGCTGCGTCGGACCCATGATTCGGGAAAGTGTCGTACGGCGGAGGATCGTTTCGATGAGCTCTCAGTCGCTTTTCGCCGCTGAGCCTTGCGGGGTCGGGATCGAGTTGTACTGGCTCCCGATCGGGGCGGGTGGTGTTGGATTCGTTCGACTCAATGGGCGGATATACGAGGCCGTCAAGGCGCGTCTCGAGCGGAGGGAGCCACTCGATCTCTATCACGCGGCGCTCGAGGTGCGGGTACCGGAGGGCCGGTTCATCGTAGAGAACGCGTGGCCCAGCCCTGACGCCGACACTGTCTCGCGGGGGGTCATTTTCGAAGGCCCTGTGTTCAACCGCCGGATAGCCCGGTTCCGCCCGTTCCGATACGAGGTGCGGTGCTGGCGGGACGGTGTCATTCCAGATGCGAATGAGGCGGTAGCCAGTCCACAACTCCTCAGCGACGACCCAGCCCGAGCACGCCGCCTGCTCGATCTGGTGGCGACGGTTCCGGCATCGATCTGGGGACGAGACGAGCTGAAGACAGGTGAGATGTGGAATTCCAACTCGGTGGTCTCCTGGCTGCTCGCCAGTAGTGGTCTACCGGTCGACTCGATACACCCACCAGACGGCGGGCGCGCACCCGGATGGGAGGCGGGAGTCCTCACCGCCCGGCGCACCGATCCGACCAAATAGCGGACCGAGGTCACGAAAGCGGAGACCGCGGGGGAGCCGGCCTCGACGCAAGCGAAGCAGCCGATCGACGGACGATCCATGGCCACCCCGCCATATCAGTCGCGGGGGCCATACCTGGCGAGCACGAGCTCTGATTTTTCCAGTGTGCGCGACCCAAGCAGCCGCAGGGCGACCCGCGAACGACCCTCGAACACCGGTGTGCCCCCGCCGAGCAATGCCGGGCCGATCATGAGGTGCAGCTCATCTACCAGACCACCGACAAGCAGGTCGTTCCACAGCGTGTGGCTGCCGAGGACAAGGATTTCCTTTCCCGGCCCGCTCTTGAGCTTGGCGATCTGCTCATGGGCGTCGGCGCTCTTGACGATTCGGGTGTCGTGCCACGGCGCCGTGTGCTCTGGGGTCAGGGTGTCGGAGACGACGACTTTGTCGATGGCATTGTTGAGCCTCGAGATCTCACGCTCAACCGGCCTGGCATCGGGATCATCGGCGACGGGCGGCCAGTAGCTCTTGAATCCCTCGAACGACCGGCGACCCAACAGCAATGTGTCGGCGGCGCGGAGCCGTTCTGCGTTGTACTCGTCGAACGCCTCGTCGAATGGCAGGGCCATGACATCCTTGCCTGGGCCCTCGTAATAGCCATCCAGTGAAATGATGTTGCAGACGATCAGCTTGCGCATTCCTCACCTTTTCGGTCGGAGTTAGCTGTGATCTTCGACCACTGGAGTATGCCTGAATCCGACGGCGTACTGGCTGTGGTGCGGACTCGAGTCGACGTCGGCACAGGTATGCCAGGCCCCTGGATGGATCAGAGATACAGGAGTGTGACAAAGACCACGTAGACACTTACCAGAAGACCGGCTCCCCACCGGTTCACCTTTCCTGCCCTGCCACCGAGGCCAAGGACCAGGAGGGGGAGCGCGGCGGCAAGCCACCCTGCAGGAACCACGCCACCTGTGGAAATGGGAAGAGCCATCGCAGCACCTCCCAACGTGACCGTGGCGTTGTATCCCACAGAGCCCACCACGCCCGCCACCGCCAGCTCGGTGACGTGATGCCGATGAGCAGCCACCACCAACGCGAACAGCTCTGCCGTGGTCGCCAGTGCCACCACGCTAAGTCCCACCACGGAGTCGGTGACACTCATGGCAAGAACCAGCCGTTCCGCCCCGATAACGGCCACCCACCCGCCCGCACCCATTACGCCGATCGCTGACAGGGCAAGCAAGAGTCCCGTCCAACTCTGCACCTCGGGCAGGTGCTTCCCTGAGCCGAATTCGGCCAGCTCACCGATGAGAGGTGGTCTCCGCTCCCAGATCCAGACTACAGCCACGGCGGCGACATACATCAACACCAAGACAAATCCCTCAACGCGGCTGACACCGCCAGACAGAGTCACGGCAGCCACGACACCGAGCGCCGAAGCGCCAACCAGATATCGCCGCACCCGGCCACCAACAGGCAACGGCCCCACCAACGCCGCGAGCCCGAGCACCAAGGTCAGCATGGTGACATTGGCTCCGATCGCATCACCAGCCGCGATCCCACCACGACCGCGCACCGCGGCGATCACCGCTGTGATCAGCTCTTCGGGCTCGGCACCCGCCAACAGCAGACCGACCGCCATTCCCGTAACGTCGAGACGTCGACCCGCCGCCTGAGCATTCTCCACAAACAGCTCCGCTCCCAGCCACAACAGGCCTGCTGCGGCGGCGACGAGAATCGATCCGACCAGCACGGGCCGATCGTACGGTTGACCGTCACCGGACCCTGGCTACAACCACACCACAAGAACGCGTGACGAAGTCACCGGAGCATCTGTAACCAACCGGTCCTTATCAAGAGCCCAACCCCACTCCCACCAAGAGCCCCACCACCACCAGGATCCCTCCTACGACCAGGCCCGCGAGCCCGATGGTGATCCAGGTCACGACTCGATCCGCCTGAGCTGCTCGAGGCGAGACCGGCGGCGCCTGCGAACCGGCGGCGCGGCGGCGGGCTCGACGGACACCGGACCCGAACACCAAGCCGACCACGGGCAGAAGTAGCAAGTTCAAGGCGTGGGCGAGGCCCATCGCCGTGAGGAATACACCAAACCGGCTGAGGCCCTTCGAGAAGGCGTCCGGTAGAGGCACCAGCGAGTCCACAGATGCGAGGTCGACGTCGGACAGGATCACTCCGCTGAAGAACAGGTAGTAGGCAATGTCGAGGAGCCGTGAGAAGCGGAGGCCCGTCTCGGGGCTCAGATGGAACACATCGGTCAGAAACGGGTGCCCGAACCTCCTGATGGCAGGTCCGAGCGCCAGCAGGACCGCCACGAGGACCGCTGCCTCGACGATCTCGACCGACCACATCGGCACGACCCATCCACCTGAGGCGGATTGGCGCACCAATCCCCTGAAGAAGGTGGCGATGGCGGCGACTGAAACCACAACCCACAGTCCGCCCAACAGGAGCCGGCGCCGGTGTGCACGGTCCTCATCGATGCTCCGGCTGACCCGGGCGAACAGATCCGGCGAGGGTTGGTAGCGGTCCGCCTGATGGAGTGCCTCGGTGAGGATGCGTTCCAGGCTCATTGCTCCATCTCCAGGATCGAGGCCATGGTTGCCATGCCCCGTTGGCAGTGGGTCTTGACCGAGTTGGGGGATATGGAGAGTGTTGAGGCGATCTCTCTCTCCGACAGGTCCAGGTAGAAGCGGAGGATCAGGCAGTCGCGTTGACGTGGTGAGAGCGAACCCAGCGCGGCGATCACTGCTGTGTGGGTCTCAGAGCGCACCACGTGCTCATATGGCTCCTCCGGGGTGCGCCGGTCGAGCATGGCGTCTTGATGACGAAGCGACATGAGGCCGCGGCGGTTGTGATCCCTGGCCAGGTTCAACACGATGGAACGCAGATATGCGGCGCTCCTCACCGGGTCCCGAATTCGGTCGGCTGCTCGATACAACCGGATGAAGGCCTCCTGGACTATGTCCTCGGCTCCGGTCCGGTCATCGGTGAACAATCGGGCGAGCCGGACCAGGTTGGCCGCCTCGTCGTGGTAGAGCCGCTCTACGAACGCGCGTCGCTCCAGCTCCTCGTTTGTCCAGGACGTCTTCCCGGCCGCGACGACCGTGAGCCAGAGCACGTCAACCGGCTGCCGGCGTGTCCTCGTCGAGCTGTTTGCCCAGACCGAGGAGACGGCCCACCAAGGGAAGGCTTAGGACGTTGAGCCCATGGAGGACCCCCATCAGTAGGAGCATGCCGCCAATCCGGGTCACCTCGTCCTGGAGCTGTTGACTCTGAGCCAGCCGCCACTCCCTTGGTTCACCAAGATGGACCGTGAAGAGGATGAATGCGGTGAAGATCAGGTAGTAGGCCACATCCATGAGAACCAGGTAGCTCTTCCCGGTGCGCGGGTTGGCTCGGAAGATGTCCCCGGCGTAAGCGCGTCCGAACCGCTTGATCAGTGGTCCCAACACCAACACGATTCCCAGGAGGATCAGGTTGGTGACCAGCTCGATTGCCCACCAGCTCATGACATGCCCTTTCTCGACACGATGTTCATGCTGGCACCTGTGCCAAGGTTTCGGAGGGCACGTGGTCCGGCGTCCTCTCGAAGCGCCCGATCAGGTTGAGCATCGCAAATGCAAAGGAGGCCACGACCGCGGTGAACATGGGAAGGTTTACCCACGGGCCCGCCCCCAGCTCCATGAGCTCGGTTCGAAGGTCCTCACCAGCGAGGAGGAGTCCCATGAAGACGACGGTGACCACCGTGGCCACCACACCGGGAGTGATCAGCCGCTTCATCAGTGCCGACATGAGCCCGAGGAGGGCCCCTGAGATACCGCCCACGAAGAGAACGATGAGGATGGTCCCGCTCCAGGTGAACTCGGGAGCCGTCTCCGGATCCAGTATTGCCACAACCCTCATGGCGAGACGCAGACCGGGACCCAGAACCACCAGCCCGGCAACCGCGCCGCCCGCTATCCCGGCGAGCACGGTTCTCCAGAAACCGGGCACAATACGCCATCCGATCGCCAGGCCGCCCACCAGCAGAGGGAGGGCGGCGATGGGTCCCAGGCCGGACCCAAACGCAAGCAAGGCCAGCACTACCGCCGACGCCGACCCGACTGTCCCCAGCTTCTCAGCCGTATTCATGGAATCTCCTTTCCGATGGACCCGTGCACGGCACGATTATCCAGGTCACTCGATGACACGGCAGGACCCGATCGAGTCGGGGCCTGCCGTGTCGATATCGCTTCAGCTCAGATCCGCACAGGCGATCTTCGCCCCGCCGGGTGCGTGAATCACCACCGAGACCGCTTCGGGACCGGCCGTCGCACCAACCTTGGTGAAGCCGACCGCGTTTCCTCCTTCGTTGGCGGTGAACGGGCCGGGCCAGATCTCGGATCCGTTGAGGGCCCCGCCCGGGACCGCGAATCCGAAGCTGTAGTGACCTCCCGCGTTCCCGGCGCTACAGGGCTGTAGATGGACATGGGAGCCGTAGGTCAGGCCCTGGGTCAACCCGCTGGCGACCACGATCACGATGGTCTCCCCCGATGCAGTCCGGACCATCGTCGCCGTGCCCGAGATCGAGTCGTAGCCAAGACCCGGTCCGTCGGCGAACGGAGCGAACGATCCCTTGGTTACTTCGGCCCCGTTCGCCACTGCCGGCGAGACCGAGAGAAGAACGGCCAGGCAGGCCGTCACCACCAATCCGAGCTTCCTTCTTGTGCTGCGCACTCTGTCCTCCTTTGAAACAGTTGTCGCTGAACAGACGAACAGAGCGACCAGTCGGGTGACACGCTTTGGATCGGGCTGGACCGCCATGATCCCGTCAACGAAATCGAGTTGTGCTCGGCTCCCTCCGAGAGTCGGGCCAAGCGCAACGGTTAGGATTCGCTCGCTGTGACCCCCCTGCTCCCCACCGATCGTCAGCTTCGGGCCAGATACCGGGAGAGCCCGTCATCGAGGGCAACCCATGTCTGACAGGTCGGGTAAGGCGAAGAAGGATCAGCGCCGTCGCCTTGGACGCACGGCCGCTTGGACAGGGCTGGTGGTAGTCCTCTTCGCCGGTGTGGTGGCGTTGGCGGTGGATCTCGCCCAGCCCGAAGCTCCTCCTCCTGCCGAGTTGGAAGCGGTCGAGACCTTCCCCGACATGGGCGGGCAACACCTCGCCGATGGCGGGCCGGCTCCGGCGTACAACTCCGATCCTCCCACCAGCGGCCCTCACTCGCCGACCCCGGCCCCATGTGGCATCTACCGCTCACCGGTGCCCGACGTGTCGGCTCTGCACAGCATGGAGCATGGCGCGATCGTGGTCCAGTACGACCCTGGCCTGTCCCAAGCCGAGATCGAGGAGCTCGAGGAGATCGGCCGGTCAATCGGTGGGGAGATCATCGTCGCCCCACGTCCGGGCAACCCGGCCGCCGTGGCGCTCACCGCGTGGACCAAGCTTCTCCTTCTCGACCGGGTGGACAGCGATGTCATCAGTGGATTCGAGAGGGAATTCGGCAATCGCAGCCCCGAGCCGGCGGCGCAATGCTTGTTCTCGGTCGACGAAGGGTCCTGACCTCGAACACCCCAGCAGTGATGGTTCGCCACGTATGCAGGGCGGGCATCAATGGTCGGGATTTCTCACGAAGGCGAGCCACCATGACGACAGCCGCGCTCCTCTACTCGCGAACAAGGCCGTTGTTGCGCTCTGCAGGGGCAGAGTCGAGGATGGCCCGCCTGCTTACGATTCGACGGTTATTGGTGCGTGCATGCCTGCCTCGTAATGCCTGGGGAGGTAGCACGCGAATTCGAGGGGCTGTCCGGCGGCGTCCGCAGGAAACGTGAAGTCGAACTCGTAGGTGGCGCCCGGGGCAAGATCGTCCTCCTCGATGACGAAGAGGGCCATCTCATCCATTTGCTCCATGTCCATGGTGCCCGGCTCTATGGGTTCGATGATCATCAGCTCGTGGCTCCGGTCTCCGGTGTTCTCGACGACGAAGTGGTAGGGGACCCCCACCTCGAAGGTGAACAGGTCGGCTTCGACCGATTGAGTCGTATCTGAGTCGGTCACCGCCACGTGGACGACTGTCGCTTGGTCTGGTGTGCTGGTCGTTACTTGGGCACTCGTTGTGTCTGATCCACCCGAGTCATCGGAACCCCCACAGGCCGTCAATGTGAGTCCGAGGGAGACCACAGCAAGTGCGGAGATGAACAGAGGCTTGGTCAAAGAGAGCGAGTAGATGCTGGACAAGCTCATGGTCGTCTCAGATTAATCGGCGCCGACGAGAATGTCTCACTCGCTATCACACATCGCCCTTCGACGAGGTCGATTTTCAGCCGCCAACGCCTGTCGTCTACGTCACGAGGGCGATGTGATGAATGAGGGTGGCCACCATGGCGATGCCCAGAGGAGCGACACCTGTCGCGACGACAGACCAACCCCACAGCGTTGAATGAGCAGCCTCGAACCGGGGACGGTCGAGAGCCGTGAGTCGCCCCCTCACGATCATGGAATCTGTGTGACCGAGCCTGAGGAGGGCAGACCGCACATGCTCTCTTTCCGATGGACTGGTGGCAGCTTCCTCGTCAGCCCACCGCTCCACCGCCAATCGTAGGGCGCCGGTGGCTCTCGATACCCAGGGCATGAACCACAAGCCGTGTCCGACGCCGGTGCCGAGGATGAGAAACCTCTGGTGATGACGGTGGAGATGGGCCATCTCATGACGCACGATCGCAGTCAGCTCGCCAGGTGGAAGGTCGCTCGCCAGCGACTGGGATATGAGGACGTAAGGAGAGGAGCCGGGTATGGCCATGGCGAAGCGGCCCGGCATCGGGGCCAACACCGCCTCATGGCCGGCGACGACGGACCGGATCCCATGGAGTGCCCCCTCCCGCAACCTTGCATAGGCTCGGAAGGTGGCGTTGACTCCGATCACTGTGCGGACTCCTGCCGTCGACGCCAGCAATCCGGCAACGGCACCAAAGGCGGGCGAGGCGCCGAACAGGTGGCCTCCGAGCCTACGACAGGCCGCTGCCAGCCCATCCGCCCCCACGAGGGAGAACAAGACTGGCAATGCGCCATGGATCAGAGCTGTCTCGAGAATGACGAACCCGGCGCCGATCGAGATGGCCGAGACGACCGCCCAAGCCCCCGGGCGACGTGCCAGCCGAATAGCCGGCACGACCAGCGCAGGGAAGCCGATGAGCAGGATGGAAACGCCGAGGCGCGCGCCGTTCAAGATTCCAGCAGCCTGCGCAGACGCGACCGATCATCGGCGGGCAGTCGGTCGACGAATTCGAGAAGGGCGACGCGTCGATCCTGGGACAGGTCGAGGACCTCCTCCATACGAGATGCCACGTACTCCTCTCGGGTTCCGGCTGCGCGGTACTCGAAGCTCTTGCCCCGTTGGCGGCGCTCCAGCCGGGCCTTGGCTCGGAGCCTGGTGAGGACGGTTCCTACGGTTGTGGGAGCGACATCGCGGTTCAGGCGCCCTCTGACCTCGATCGTGGTCATCCAACCACCGTCGTCCCAGAGGACGTCCATGATCGCGGTCTCCAACACGGGTCTCCGCGCCATCACCTCTCACCATTCCGCATCTCTTGCAACCTAATGGCCGGACAGGGTGCCGGTCGCTGAATCTGCCTTCCTGTGGCGCACACCACCGACAATATGTAGTAAGTTCGAGGGGAGGAGGAAATATGATCAAACTCACCTTGGTGCGAGCGGCGCTGTTCGCACTCCTTGCCAGCTGGCTCATCGTTGCCTGTGCCGACTCCACCACCGAGACGACGCAAAGCGAAGACATGGACATGGGCGAGATGACGTTCAACTTCGGCGAGCCTGCCGATGCCGCAGACGCCGATCGGGTCATCGACCTCACCGCCAATGACGACTTCAGCTTCGACCCCAGCGAGATCGAAGTCTCGATGGGGGAGGTCATAACCTTCCGGGTGGTCAACAACGGCGCCCTCATCCACGATTTCACCCTCGGAGACGAGATGACCCAGGATGAGCACGACGAAGAGATGGCCGAGATGGCCGAGGGTGGCGACATGATGATGCAAGATGAGCCCAACGCGGTGAGCATCGACCCTGGTGAGTCCAAAGAGGTGACCTGGCACTTCACCGAGGCGGGGACGGTGCTGATCGGGTGCCATCAGGTCGGTCATTACGCGGCGGGGATGAAAGCGACCATTACGGTCGAGGCCTGACTCTCCTCGAGGCGAGAGGTGGTGTCCTGCCCCGAATCTCGCCAATCTCATCGAACGGCGAAGAGCGTCAGGTCGATGAGTCTTTGCCAGGAGATCCGCATCGGCAGTCGCCCAAGGACTCGAGTCCGACATGTGTGGAGGTCGCGAAAATTACTCATGTAACCGTTTACATCCTCTCTATGTAACCGTTTACAGTCGTGTTCCTGCACTCGAAGCAAGTATGTCTGCGGAACAGTCCCAGAGGAGGATGGATTGGTTCCGGTGCCTGTGACCAATGGCCCTGGCGGCCGAGAAGATGGCAAGGCACGCTCCGTTTATCGAGCCAAGTCGTCCCACCCCGATCGCCGTGGCGGTTTGCCCGATCCGGTCACGGATGGGCGAGGCACCGGGGCCCGGGAGGACCGGCTCGAGGAAAGAGCCCGCAAGCAACGAGTGCCCTCCCCGGGCACCGAGCAATAGGAGGAATGAATTGATACGCAAGCGAACTATGTGGCTGGCGCCGATCGCGGCGTTTGCCATGTTCGTGACCGCTTGTAGCCCCGCCGACACCGGTGGTACCACTACGAGCGCGGGGGAGACGACGACCACCGTCGCCGGGACAACGACTACTGAAGGGGCAACGACAACCACCAGCGGTGGGAGCACTACCTCGACCACCGAGCCGCTGGTGCGTGCCGACGCCGACCTGGTGATCTGGGCAGACGACACACGTGCGGCTTCCATCCAGACCTTCGCCGACCAATTCGCTGCGGAGAACAACGTCACCGTCGCGGTCCAGGAGATCCCGTTTGGCGACATTCGGAGCCGCCTGATCACCGCAGCCCCAGCCGGGGAGGGCCCTGACGTGATCGTCGGCGCCCATGACTGGCTCGGCGAGCTGGTTGCGGCCGGCGTGGTGGCTCCGCTCGATGTGAGCTCGGTCGAAGCCGACTTTGCGGAGGCCACGATCGCCGCCTTCAACTACGAGGGCCAGATCTACGGGCTGCCCAATGCCATCGAGAACGTCGCCTTGGTGCGAAACGTCGACCTGGCACCGGAGTCCCCGGCGACCTTCGAAGACATGGTGGAGACCGGTCTGGCTCTGAGAGAGGCCGGCACCGTGACGGTGCCGCTGGCTCTTCAGGAGAACGGGAACGGCGACCCCTACCACAACTACCCGATCGTCACCGCCCTCGGCGGCTACGTGTTCGGTAGGAATGCGGACGGGAGCTACAACCCTGAGGACCTGGGAATCGACAGCGAAGGTAGCCTTGCTGCCGCTCGCTACTTCTCGGAGCTGTCCGAGCAGGGTGTGGTCAACATCGACATCCTGTACGACGTCATGATCGAGAGCTTCAGCAACGGTGAAGCAGCATTTGCCATCACCGGGCCGTGGGCGCTTCCCTCCTTCGACGAGGCGGGAGTCAACTATGTGGTGGAGCCGATCCCGACGGTTCAGGGTGGTGAGCCCCAGCCGTTCATCGGCGTGCAGGGATTCATGGTCTCCGCGTTCGCGGAGAACCCCCTGATCGCATCCACTTTCGTGCTCGACTTCATGTCGACCGAGGAGGCGCAGGTGGCTCTGTTCTCGGCCACGGGTCGCCCGCCGGCGCATCAGGCCGCCTTCGAGGCCGTGGCCGCCGGCGACCCCAACATCGCCGGTTTCGGCGAGTCGGGCCAGAACGGCTACCCGATGCCTGCGATTCCCGAGATGGGATCGGTTTGGGAGGCGTGGACCAACGCCTATGAGCTGATCTTCACCGGGAGCGATCCCGAGCAGGCGTTCGAGGATGCCGCGGATCAGATCCGTGAGCTGATCGCCGGCTGAGAAAGCAATGACGAAACGGGAGCTTGACGAAGGAGCTGTCTCAGACCGCTCGCCCGGCTCCCCAGATCGGGAACGCCGGGGAGATCGCTCTCCCCGGCGTTTCCCTTTCACCCTGGGCTTCACGCTCAAACTCCTCTTCCTCGCCGCCATCAATGGCCTGTTCCTTGCGGGACTGCCGACAATGGTCGACCAGGAATGGTGGTCCGGCCTCGCAGTCGTGGCGCTGGCGACAGCCCTGATCGACTGGGCGTTCCTGTCGAAGCGGAACCTCCCGGCCAAGTATCTGGTGCCCGGGACGGTCTTCGCTCTGGCCTTTCAGATCGTGCCGATCATCTACTCGGGGTACATATCGGTGACCAACTTCTCGATAGCGCACCGCCTGACCCAGGGCCAGGTGGTCGATCAGCTATCGCGTCGTAGCTCCAACGTCGTCGGTTCCACCCGATTCGAGCTAACCATCCTGGGTGACGAGTCAGGCGAGCTGGCTTTCCTCCTCATCGACGACACCGGCGCGCAGTTCCTAGGCACGGGCGAAGGTCTCGAGGAGCTATCACCGGACCGGGTCGTTCTCGATGCAGATGGCCAGGCAGCTTCGGTGGATGCATTCTCCGCGCTCGGCATCGCCGAGGTCAGCGATCGCCAGGCCGAGCTCGCCGACTTCGGTGTACCGACCGATCAGGGGGTCATCAAGGCGGCCACACTCACCTCGGCGGCCGTGTACGCACCGCTCTACACATACGACGAAACGACGGGATACCTGACCAACAACGAAAGCGGCACCATCTACCGGCCGGTCGATGGCAGGTTCGCAAGCGATGATGGTGACACTCTCCAGCCAGGTTGGCGGGTATTCGTCGGCTTCGACAACTTCTCGAGGGCGTTCACCTCGGAGGCGATCCGCGGACCCTTCGTCCGTGTGCTGATCTGGAACTATGTCTTCGCGATTGGCTCGGTCTTCTTCACTTTTGTGGTCGGGTTGGGTCTTGCCCTCGCTCTGAACCACCCCGGGATGCACGGACAGAAGGTCTATCGAGCGCTTCTGGTCATCCCGTACGCCCTGCCCAGCTTCATGACCGCGTTGCTCTGGGCCGGAATGTTGAACCAGGACTTCGGGGTCATCAATCGAATGCTTGGAGCCGATATCCCGTGGTTGCGCGACCCCACCCTGGCCAAGGTCTCGATTCTTCTGGTCAACACTTGGCTGGGCTTCCCGTACATGTTTCTCATCTCGACAGGGGCACTACAGGCCATACCGAGCGAGCTGAAGGATGCTTCCCACGTCGATGGCGCCTCGGCCTGGCAGGCGTTCCGCAACATCACCTTCCCCATGCTGATGGTGGCCCTCGCCCCGCTGCTGATCGCCTCGTTCGCCTTCAACTTCAACAACTTCAACATCGTCTACCTGCTCACGCAGGGCCGACCGGCGATAGAGGGAGCGGCCACACCCGCCGGCCACACCGACATCCTGATCACCTACACCTATCGGCTGGCATTCGAGTCCGGGTCAGGTGCCGACTGGGGCTTTGCCTCCGCGATCTCGATCCTGATCTTCTTCATGGTGGCCACCGTCTCCGCAATCAGCTTTCGCAGAACACGGGCTCTCGAGGAGGTGTGGCAATGACGGCGATTCCGGGGCGACGGATCGGATCAGCACCGACCAAGACCAAAGACGTCTCGGGTCGGGTCGTCGGTGGGCGGACCCCGTTCGGGCGGTGGTTCAGATCTCTGGGCTGGCGTCACCTCGTGTCCTGGCTGGCCCTGTTGTTTGCGCTATTCCCGGTGGTCTGGGTGGTCTCGGCCTCCTTCAATCCCTTGCAGACCCTCAACTCCCAGCGGCTGATCCCCACGACGATCACTCTCGCAAACTATCGGGAGCTGCTCTTCGAGGACGTGCCCTACACCAACTGGTATCTGAACACACTGGTCATCGCCGGGGGCGCCTCGCTGGTGATCACCTTCCTCTCGGCGCTTGCCGCCTATGCCTTTTCCCGCATGCGGTTCAGGGGACGGAGGGTCGGGCTCCTCTCAGTGCTCCTCATCCAGATGTTTCCCCAGACGCTGGCGTTCGTGGCGATCTTCCTGATCATGGCCCAGATCAAGGGGGTCTTTCCCGCGGTGGGATTGGGGACGCCTTGGGGATTGTTCCTCGTCTACCTCGGCGGCGCGCTCGGAGTCAACACCTGGTTGATGAAAGGGTTCTTCGACACGATTCCGGTCGATCTCGACGAGTCGGCGCGAATCGATGGGGCGAGCCACAACCAGATCTTCTTCCGCATCATCGTTCCCCTGGTGGCACCGATCCTGGCCGTGGTCTTCTTTCTCTCGTTCATCTTCTTGATCAACGATTTCGTGTTGGCCTCCGCCGTTCTCGGACAGGGGAGCCCGGACAACTTCACTCTCTCCATCGGCCTCTTCCAGTTCCTCGGTGATCAGTTCAATCAGCGCTGGGGGCCATTTGCGGCGGGGGCGCTCATGGCCGGGGTCCCCGTGGTGATCGCTTTCCTCTTTCTTCAGAAATACATCGTCTCAGGGCTGACTCAGGGTGGCGTCAAGGGCTGAGCCGCACCCGCTGGCCGACGACCACGGCGTCTATGGGATGCCCGGGGACCTCTCGCCGTGGGACATCCGATTCGACCCGGAGGACCGTGCCCATCTCGACTTCGAGTCGGACGGCTCGGCGCGGGTCCGGGTGTGGACCGAGCCGGAACTTGTCGAGGCGATGCTCGTCGTTCGCTCGGGCCGATCAGTGGAAGGTCACGCCTTGCGGGTGGTCGCCCGCACCGCTCGGTTCACGTTCTGGGAGGTGGTGGCCGGTCCTTTTCAGGAATCGGCGCGATTCACCTTTGCTTTTCGAGCACCGAATGCCGAGGGTGTGTATCTGGCCCCGAGCGGGGTGACCAATGCCATCGAGCGGCTCGACCGGTGGGCCTTTCCCGCCCCTTCGTTGCATTCGGTTCCCGAATGGTCGAAGGGAGCGGTCATCTATCAGTTGTTCCCGGATCGATTCGCCCGTCATGGAGCCATGGACACCGATCTCGACCCATGGGGGTCCCCACCCAGCTCAACACGGTTTCAGGGTGGCGATCTGGCCGGGGTCGTCGGTCGGCTCGACTACCTGAGCGATCTCGGCGTCGACGTTCTGTACCTCAATCCGGTGTTCACCTCTCCGTCCAACCACAGGTACGACACGATCGACTATCACGAGGTCGACCCTTTGCTCGGGGGAAACGAGGCTCTGAGGAACCTGGTCGACGAGGCTCACCGGCGGTCTATTCGCATCATCCTCGATGGGTCGTTCAATCACGTGCATCCTGAGTTCTTCGCCTTCAGGGACGTGGCAGGCCGGGGACCGGCGTCGGCGTATTGGGACTGGTTCCTCGTCGATGAATGGCCATTGCGGCTGCGTGTTCGACCGGACCGCGCTCACTCGTTCCTGGACCTCGCCGTTTGGGTGCCGGTGTGGGAGAGCGAGATCGGCGTTCCGTCCGAGGTGGTCCACGATGATGGCCCGGCCGTGGAGCCCAGCTACCAGGCCTGGTACGGCGTTCCAACCATGCCTCGGGTCAATCTCACCAATCCCGATGCTCGTGGCTACATGCTCGACGTGGCCGCTCATTGGGTCAGGGAGTATGGGATCGACGGCTGGCGAATGGACGTGGCCCGCTACGTGGATCCGGACTTCTGGGACGACTTCCGGAGGGTGGTGCGCGCCGTCCGCCCGGACGCGTACCTCCTGTGTGAGGTGATGGGAGACGCCTCCGACTGGCTCCAGGGCAACCGTTTCGACGCAACCATGAACTACACGTTCCGCGACCTGTGCGTCCACTTCTTCGCCACCGGTGACATCGCAGCCGACGTGTTCTGTGACCGGGCCGCCCGGCTTTGGGCTCAGTATTCGTGGCCCGTCACTCTCGCCAATCAGAACCTCATCGGGAGTCACGACACCGCTCGCTTCCTCACCGAGGCCGGGGGAGAGGAGTGGCGGTTGAGGTTGGCCACCATTTTTCAGATGACTTATCCGGGGGCCCCAGGCATCTATTACGGCGACGAGATGGGGATGTCAGGTGGCGAGGATCCGGGGTCTCGCGGCGCCATGGACTGGGAATCGACCGGGCCCGATCACGGGATTCACTCGCTGATCAGAGAGCTGACCGAGCTCCGCCGCAAAGAGCCTGCATTGGTCATGGGTGATTGGCGTGCGTTGTCGAGCCAGGCGGACCTCGTCGTTTTCGAGCGCCGGCTGATCGATCGTTGCTTGCTGGTGCTCATCAACCGTTCAAGCGCCCGGGCGCGGTATGAGGCATCGGGGGCGAGTCATGAGGTCCTCTGGGGGGAGGGCGGAGCCGAGAATGGCGTCATCACGGTGGGGCCCAGATCGGGACTGGTGATCGCACAGTGAGGAGGCTGTTGGCTCTGGCCGTCCTCGCCATCATTGTGGCTGCGTGCACGGGGGGATCGGACCAGCCGACGACGACGGAGCCCGGCGAGGTGACCAGCGCGGCCGTGGGCGAGGAGCCTGGCATCTACCTGATGTTGATGTGGCACCAGCACCAGCCTTTCTACCCCAAGGACGCCAACGGCGTGTACACCCGGCCCTGGGCTCGAGTTCACGCCACCAAGGACTACTGGGACATGGCGGCGCTGGTCGAGGAGTATCCCGAGGTCGAGGTGACGTTCAACCTGACTCCGGTCCTCCTCCTCCAACTGGAGGACCTGGCCAGCGGTGCAAAGGACTCCTACTGGGTGGCCTCGGAGATTCCAGCCGATCAGCTCTCGCCCGAGGACAAGACCTTCATCGCCGAGCGGTTCTTCGACGTCAACCCGAGCATCGTCGCCCTATTTCCTCGGTTCCAGGAGCTGGCGGATGATCGAGCTCGACTTGGAGTCGAGGGCGTCGTCGAGGACTGGAGCGACAACGACTTCCGGGATCTTCAGGTTCTCTTCAATCTCGCCTGGACGGACCCGGGCTTTTTGGAGGATCCGCCATTCTCTGCCCTCGTCGAGAAGGGCAGCGGGTTTGCCGAAGAGGACAAGGCGCTGGTCTTCGAGGAGCATCTCCGGATCATCCGGGAAGTGATTCCCCTCCACTCCCGACTCTGGGAGGAGGGCAGGATCGAAGTCACCACGTCGCCGCTCGCCCACCCCATCCTGCCCCTCATCGGTGACACCGATCTGGCCAGGGCGGGTGATCCGGCAGCTGTCATGCCAGCCGAACGTCTCAGGGAGATCGCCGACGCAGATCAACAGGTGGTCCGGGGTCTCGACACGGCGGAGCGGCTTCTCGGCCGACGACCGACCGGGATGTGGCCCGGCGAGGGGTCCGTCGCCCAGCTGATCATGAACCTCTTCTCAAAGAACGGTGTCAAATGGGTGGCCACGGGTGAGGACGTTCTCGCCAAGACACTCGACATCGGCTCTTTCGAGCGTGATGCGTCCGACAACGTGATCGAGGCCGAGACCCTCTACAGGCCGTACTCGGCACAGGTGACCCAACGTGACCCGGTGGCCATGTTCTTCCGTGACCTTCGGATGTCGGATCAGATCGGGTTCGAGTACTCGGGTTTGGCGGCCGCTGCAGCAGCTGACGACTTCATGAGCCGCCTGCGAGCCGTGTACGAGACCACCGACGTGAAGGCGGCGGCCGCTGCAGGTCGGCCTGTTGTCGTATCGGTGATCCTCGATGGCGAGAACGCCTGGGAGAACTACGACAACGACGGCAAGGACTTCCTCAACGCCCTGTACACCGGCATCTCCGAGGCCGGTTGGGTGGAGACGATCACCCCCTCCGAGTACCTCGAGCGCTTTGGTGAGCCTGAGCCAATCCGTGATGTCTTCCCCGCCTCGTGGTTCCAACCCAACTTCGCCACCTGGATCGGCGAGGACGAGGAGGCTGCTGCGTGGGATTACCTGTATCAGACCCGTCAGGCTCTCCGTAGCGCCGAGCAGTCCGGTGATTACCCGGACGCAGCCATCGCACAAGCTATGGAGGCCATGCTCTTCGCCGAGGGATCGGATTGGTTCTGGTGGTATGGGTCGGATCAGGACTCGGGTAATGACGGCTACTTCGACTCGGCTTTCCGCGAGCTGCTCGGCCAGGTGTTCGACGCCCTTGGCCAGGATCGACCGTCATACGTGAATGTTCCCATCATCCCCCAGACCCCGGTGGTGGCAGACAGGGCCCCGGCCGACCTGCTGACGATTCGAATTGACGGCGCCGACGACGGTGAATGGGACAGTGCCGGCGTCTATGAGGCCGGTGGGGTCTGGTGGGCATTCGACAAGGAGAACCTCTACCTGCGCTACGACGGCGACCTAGGGGTCGGGACGACCATCTACCTCGGTGCGCCCCAAGGTGCCAAGACGCCGACCTCTTATGATGGGTCAATCCTCGGGTTTGGTGCCACCCGCGTCTTGGTCGTGGACTCGACAGGGGCCCTCCTGTGCAACCCGATTCTCGTGTTCGACCCCGAGGAATGTCTCCGGCTCGAGGCCGCCGCCGGTCCCGATCTCGTGGAGACGGCCGTCCCTTTGAACGAGTTGGGGGCATTGGAAGTGGGCGACATCGTCCTCGCCAAGGCGAGCCTGGGCGGGGTGCTGATGCCGGCGGAAGGGCCTCTTGCCTTCCAGGTCCCCGACATCTCGAATGTCCAGGTCTTCCTCGATGTGCTGGATCCAGTCGGTGATGACCACGGTCCTGGCTCCTATACCTACCCCACCGACACCGTCTTCGGCAACGGGAGCTATGACCTGACGAGATTCGAGGTCGGGACCGAAGACCAGTATCTCGTGCTCACCTTCGAGGTGTCCGCTGCGATAGGCAATCCGTGGGGATCGCCGTCGGGTCTCTCGGTGCAGACATTCGATGTCTACGTCGACACAGACCCTGGTGCCGGCACCGGGTCCCGGCTGTTGATCCCGGGCCGGAACGCGGCACTCGAAGAGGGTTTCGGGTGGGAGTACGGGATAACGATCGAAGGCTGGGAGCCGGCGGTGTATGTCGCCGATCCTCGAGGCTCGTGGGAGGAGACGGAGCCATCGATGTCTGTAGCCGTATTCGGGGATCAGGGGAAGGTCGTCGTCCGTGTTCCCATCGAGGTGCTGGGTGAGGGCGATCCGACCGCTTGGGGGTATGCGATGGCCGTGCTCAGCCAGGAGGGCTTCCCCTCACCAGGGGTTCGCAGGGTGCGGGACATATCAGCCGTGGCCGAGCAATGGCGGGGAGGCGGGGCACCCAACGATCTCAACCACACCCGGATATTCGACGTGGCCTGGGCTGCCGAGGGAGCGCAGGAGAGTCGTCTCTCCGACTATCCGTCTGTCACCGGGGGGAGCATCGACGACCTGAGCCCGGACGACTTCGCCACTCTGCCGTTGCTGATCGCCGGATGAGCATGAAGGGCACCGTGACAATCCGCGATGTTGCCGAGGCGGCAGGGGTCTCGATCGCAACCGTGAGTCGGGCCTTGCGGGGGCTTCCGTCGGTAGCACCGGCAACCAGGCAGAAGATAGAGGATGTGGCGACACGACTTGAGTACGTTCCCGATCCCTATGCGGCGAGACTGTCGGCGACGAGCGCCCACCGAATCATCGTGGCCGTGCCGCTGCCCGGTCAGTGGTTCTACGCCCAGGTCGTGGCTGGTGTCGAGGCGGTGGCG
>Ga0326597_10004423_pt1 | contig 19786 bp, 18 predicted proteins | sample RVTome_12_FD_203789 | JGI IMG/M metagenome (GOLD analysis project Ga0326597, IMG submission 203789) | Soil microbial communities from uranium-contaminated site in the Upper Colorado River Basin, Wyoming, United States - RVT100D185 | ecosystem: Environmental > Terrestrial > Soil > Contaminated >...
ATGGACTGTTGGATGGGCGCACGATAGAGTCGCACTGAGCGAAAAAGGTGTTTTGAACAGGCTATCCTCATCACGAATTGCATTGCCAGCACAGCGGCTATTGCAAGCGTGCGAGCTTGGCGCCAGTCCAGCGATACCTGAGCTGCTTTTTCACGCTTGGGCAGCAGCGCGCATCGTTCGGCCCCAGCGCCAACGTATCGACGATGATATTCGGGCCCTTGACGGTAAGATTCTCGATCTGCCCCCAAAGATCGGTCGTCAAGACACGATAATTCTTGCCTTGATCGAGGAATAGCGTCAGCTTCGGAAACGCAGAGGTCGGGCCCAAGACGTCCCAGTACAGCACGATATCGGGCCGGCCATCGCCGTTCAGATCGGCGATCGTGTGCCGATTCGCCGATGGTGTTCCCTGGTTATTGTTCTGTCGGGTAAGAAATTGGGAGATGACGACCTTAGCTCCGCTATCGTCTAGCGCATGAACCACGGGCGTGGCCAAGAACACCAGGACCAAGCCGAGCAGACATGAAAATACGCGAACAACGACCATGATCGCACTCCTTCTACGCCAGGCAAACCAAACCCGAGGTGCTGCGTGAACCGTACGCGACGCCACGACATCAAGGCAGCGCAATTCCGAGCTTCTGCGCCTTGGCCTTCAGTCGCTCGCCGGCCTTGTCAACGTCGCTGATGAAGCGCTCGTGTTCGCCTTCGCCGATCTTGTCGAGTTCATCGAACAACTCGAGCTTGAACTTGAGCCGCCGGCGATCGACCTCGATCAACTCGACTTCGGCGCGCACGCTCTGGCCTTCCAGCGTGGGCGCCAAGTGCCGGATGTGCACCAAAACACCCACCGTGTTTTGCCCGGAGGCAAGCAGCGGCGCGATGAGCTGGTGACAAGACAGCTCGGAGAAGCGCACCATTTCCGGGGTCGAAAATACCCAGGGTCCACCGCGCGATGTGCAGTGTTTACGCTCGACCTTCAAGCTGAAGGTGCTCTTCATTCCAGGTTTCAAATTTTCCATGCCAGTGCTCTCCTATCGGCCGGTTTCTTCTAGCAGCATAACCGATCTTCGGCGCTAAAGTTGCACCACTGGCGGCTGCAAAAAGCGCCGATGACAGTCGCAGCCCGCTCGAGAACGCCCACTCCGTCCAAGGGCCACGCGCCTGCAGCGCGCTTATCCATCGCCGTCGCCTCGACTCAGAAACCGTTCATGGCTTGCCAGCGCCGACAGAGCCCAGCCGACATTCATCATCTCGTCATACACCGGGATTCCAAGCGCGATGGCCTGCGCACGGAAATCGCGCTTGCGCGCCTCCACCTCGGGCTCGCCGTCGGACCGCAGGGCCAGCACGAAGTGGGCGCGCCCCGGGTAACGCGACTGCACGCGTAGTGCCGCCTGCATCAGGTTGCCCATAACATCGGACTTGGTGCGACCGACAAACGCCGCCATGTTCAGGTGCATCACCAGCGCCTCAGGACTCCCGGTCGAGTAGATCGCAGCAAGGATCTTTTCCGCGATTCGCCCGTCGTCTTGTTGCAGGGTGCCCACGGGAGTGTCGATGGGATTGGTGATCGAAGTTCCTGGCGGCAAGTTCAAGGCTTTCAGTGCCTCCAGGGTGGGCGCGGCGAAGGGTGTCACATTCAAGCCGAGACGCGCAAACAGATCGGTTGCCAGCACACTGGTCCCGCCGCCGTTGCCGAACATCACGATCTCGCGCGTCGGCCGATCGTGGCGCGGGGTAAGGCTCTGAAACATCAGCAGCGTGTCGATAAACTGATCCAGCGTATCGACGAGCAAGCAGCCGGTCTGGCGCGCGAGCGCAACCCAGACACGGTCATCGCCGGCGAGCGATCCGGTATGGGAAGCCGCGGCCGCAGAGCCTTGCCGGGTGCGCCCACCTTTCAATACAACGACTGGTTTCACGGCACGGTTGGCCTTGAGCAGATCGAACAGCCGGCGCCCGTCCTTGACCGCTTCGAGATAGAGCCCAACGACACGCGTTTGCGGATCGGCCAGGTAGTACTCGAGCAAATCGTTCGGTCCGATGTCGGCGCTGTTACCTACGGTCACGGCAGCGCTGAAGCGCAATCCCCGGCCGTAGCCACGGCGCACGATATCGGTACCCAAGCCACCGCTCTGGGATACGATGCCGATATGGCCCACCTCTTCGGAGCCGTTCTCGACGAACGTCAGCCGACCGCGCGGCGAGTATGTTCCCAGACAATTCGGCCCGATTAAGCGACACCCGCCCGCCCGAGCAGCGGCGACGAGCTCGTCCTGCAGCGCCTTGCCTTCGTCCACCTCACCGAATCCACTCGAGATGACTTGGGCATAGCGCACGCGCCCGCGAGCACCGGCAAGCATCTTCGGCAAATGCGCCGCGGCAATCGCAATGTAGGCGTAGTCAATCGGCTCGGGGGTATCGGCGAGAGAACGGTACGCGGGCAACCCCTCTATGGAATCGGCGCTCGGGTGGATCGGGTAGATCGCGCCGCCGAAGCCAAATTCACGCATGCGCCGGATGAACACATTCGACGGTGCCATGGAGGTCGCGGAAGCGCCGACGACCGCAACTGTCTTGGGGTCGAAGAGCGGCGCAAACCGCTCAAGCACGTTCGCCGAGTCGGACATCATGCGCCGGCCTCAACGGTCAGGATGAAACGTGCATCCACGGCGACGGCCCCCGCGGCAGAGACGATGACAGGATTGATATCCGCCTCGGCGATATCACTGGCAAAGGTCATCAACAAGCCGTTGGGCCCGCCAACCTTGAGCAGTACGTCGACGATGGCAGAACGCGATACCGCGGGTTGCCCGCGCACACCGTCGAGCAGCGCCTTGCCCTTGAGTTCGTCAAGCATTTCGAGCGCGTCAAGGCGCTCGATCGGGCAGATCCGGAACGCGACATCCTTAAGCACCTCGACGAAAATGCCGCCCAAGCCCACCATCACGAGCGGACCGAATTGCGGATCTTTGAGTCCTCCGATCACCAACTCCTGGCCGGCTGGCGCCATCTCTTCAACTAAAAATCCGTCGAGCGGCTGGCCTGCAATCGCCGGGTTCTCCAGCATCGATCTGATCGCGGCCTCGACCTCGGCGACAGTTTGTAGCCCAACACGCACGCCGCCGACATCGCTCTTGTGCAGGATCTGCGGCGACATCACCTTGACGACAAACGGCGGCTGCAGCGCGCCGAGCTGCGCGCCCACCGCTGCATTTACTTGCGCCATGATCGACGCAGGCACCGCGACACCGAACTGCGCGAGCAGGCGCTTGCCACTTAACTCGTCCAAGCTGCCGCGCTTGGCCGCGCGCGCCTGCATAATCGTTTGTCGGAAATCCATCGTTCAGCTCTTCGCCTTTGCCCGGGTGAGCACTTGTGCGACGATGCCAGTATGCACCTCGCCGCTACGGAACGCATCGGAACGCAGTATCGCCACCACTGCGGGAATGTTGTGTTTCAGCCCCTGGATGTCGAACGCTTGTAGTGCAGCCACCAGCGTGTCGATTGCCTGGTCGCGAGTCGCGCCTTTGACAATCACCTTGGCGAGCATGGGATCGTAGAACGGCGTCACGTCGCGACCTTCGGCGTAACCCGTTTCGATGCGAATCGCATTATCTTCGGGCGGACGGAAGACTCTGAGCTTACCGGGCGAAGGGAAGAAGTTCTTCGGATCTTCCGCATACACGCGCGCCTGGATCGCGTGGCCTTGCACGTTGAGTTCCTTCGGCAACACGTCCGCAAGCTTTTCGCCGGCCGCGCATCGCACCATAGCTTTGACCAGGTCGACGCCGGTCACCTCTTCGGTTACTCCGTGTTCGACTTGCAACCGCGTGTTCATTTCCAGAAAACTGAACTCGCCATCGGCGTCCATCAGCATTTCCACCGTGCCGATGTTGTCATAACCCATGTTGCGCATGATCTCGCCAATCCGATCGGCCATCGCCTCGGCGTGCGCACGCGCGATATTCGGTGCGGGAGACTCCTCGATGATCTTCTGATGCCTGCGCTGCACCGAGCAATCGCGCTCGAACAGATGGCGCGCATCGCCGTGACTATCGCCCAGGATCTGGAACTCGACGTGGCGCGGGCGCTCGACCAAATGCTCCAGGTAGACCTCGGCGTTGCCGAAGCCGCGAGCCGCGAGCGAGCTCGATTTCTCCACCGCTGCGATGAGCTCGACTTCGTCCTTCGCAGGCAGCATGCCGATGCCTCCACCTCCGCCTGCGGGCTTCACAAGCACCGGATAGCCGATGGCGCGCGCAGCCGCCTTGATCGCCTCAGGCTCTGCGGGCAGAACGCCGCTGCCCTTGGCCATCGGCATACCGTATTGCGCGGCCAGCTCACGCGCTTTGGTCTTATGGCCCATAGCATCGATCCAGCGCGGACTCGGTCCGATGAATTGCGCGCCGAGATCCTCGACCTTGCGCGCGAATTCGGCATTCTCGGCAAGAAATCCGTAACCCGGATGCAGGCCGTCGGCACCGGTCTGTTTGAGCAATCCGAGCAAGGTTTCCTGGTTCAGATAGCTATCGCGCGCGGGCGCTGCACCGATCGGATAAGCCTCGCTAGACAGCTCCAGGTAGGGTGCGCGTGCATCGGCTTCCGAGTAAACCGCGACCGAATGAATGCCAAGCTCATAGAGCGCGCGCAGCACTCGTGCGGCAACTGCACCGCGATTCGCCACCAAGACCTTGTTGAACATTAACGTCCTCTTGTCAATACGACGTTGGCCAAGAGCGCATCAGATGCTGGCCGACACCGCGTGTCATGCGTAACCGGTAGACATCGAGCATGCGTATCAGGTAGTCGCGCGTCTGCTCGGGACGAATCACGGCCTGTGCGGCAAACACCGAGGCCATCCCCCAGATCTCAGTATCCTGGCGAATGTGGGCGAGCTTCTCCGCGAAGTCCGGATCGCCGGGCTTCACCCCGTGCACAATGGTGGTCGCGAACTCGGGCGTCATAAAGCTGATCTCCGCGGTGGGCCAGGCCGAAATGTCATCCGAATGTCGGCCTCCGCCCATGCAAACGTAGGCGCGGCCGTAGCTCTTACGAATGATGACCGAAAGCCGTGGCACGCTCACCAGAGTCATCGCGTTCATGAAATTCATGATCTTGCCGGGTGCGCCGTCACGCTCGGCCTCAGTGCCGATGACGAATCCCGGGGTATCGACCAGCAGGATGAGCGGGATGTTGTACGAGTCGCATAGCACCAGGAAGTCGACGATCTTACGGCAAGCGTTGCCGTCGAGCGCACCGCCACGATGCAGCGGATTGTTCGCCACGATGCCCACACTCTTGCCGCCCATGCGCGCCAGCGCGGTAATCGCGCTGTTGCCAAAGCGAGGCTTCAATTCGAACAGTGAATCCTTGTCGATGAGTGTGCGCACGATCTTGCGCATATCGTAGACCTGCGTGCGGCTCTCCGGCAGGAAAGACAGGATGTCCTGCATGCCCTCGCCGGAGCCCGGCGGAATCGGCGCCTCCGGCGGCGCGTCATTGTGATGACTGGGCAGATACGATAGAAAGCGCTTGACGGCTGCGAACACCTGTTCTTCGGTATCGACGGCCAGATCGATCAAACCCGTGACCTCGCAGTGCAGCCGCCAGCCGCCGAGTTTCTCGAAGTCGACCTTCTCGCCGAGCGCCATCTCTATCAGAGTCGGACTCGAGACGGCCATGGTCGAGCCCTTCAACATGACCGCGAAATCCGAACAGCATGCAAGCCAGGCCGATGAACCGAATGAAGGCCCCAGCGCCGCAGAGACCAACGGGGTCTCGCGCATGCGACGAAACTGGGTGATGTCATTGCCGAGCAATAGCCCCATACCGCGCGAACCCATCGCATCCGGCAGGCGGGCGCCAGTGGATTCGCCGATGACCACCAGCGGCATGCCGCGCTCGGTGGCGACGCGCTTCACATGCCCGACCTTCTTGCTGTTGGTCGCGCTGGTGGACGAGCCTTTGACCGTAAAGTCGTTGACGACCAGGCTGATATCACGGCCATCGAGCTTGGCGAAGCCCGCAATCTTGCCATCGCACGCGGTCGCGTCCGCGTCCTCCGGATAGACGGCTGACGTGCCGAATAGGCCCGACTCGATGAAACTGCCCGGGTCGACCAATGCCTCGATCCGTTCGCGTGCATTAAGTTGCCCGCGTGCTTTGCGCTTGACGATCTTGTCCTCACCGCCCATGGCGAGCGCCTTGTTACGACGCCGTTCGTACTCCTCAAGTAGTGCTTCAAAAGCCATAGCCAGACTCCAATGATTTTGGTTTCCTCGACATGAAAGGCTTTACGTTGCTTGCTTTAACCTGCGTACTTCGGCAGCGAGCGCAGGGACGATTTCTCGGTAATCGCCAACCGCACCAAAGCGCGCATCCTGAAAAATTGCCGCCTCAGGGTCGATGTTAATCGCCACGATCGCTTTCGCGTTGCCACATCCGGCCATGTGGTGCCCGGCGCCCGAGATGCCCACCGCGATATAGAGTTCGGGCGTGACGGTTTTTCCGGTCAGTCCAATCTGCCAGGAGTGCGGGCACCAGCCCAAATCGCAGGGCACGCGACTCGCGCCAACCGCGGCGTCCAGTGCGCGCGCAAGGTCCTCAAGGACGCGGAAACCCTCGGGCCCCTCCAGGCCGCGCCCGCCGGCAACGATCGCCCGCGCATCTTCAAGTCGCACACCTTCGGCGGATTCGAGTTTGCGTTCCAGGACGCGCGTGCGTGTGGTCGCCTCGGAATCGGTTACATAGGTCACGATCTCGCCCTGGCGTCCCGACTGACGAGGCGCCGGCTCGAACACGCCAGCGCGGATGGTCGCGACGACCGGTGTGAGCGCGAACGCGTCGACCGCGCGCGCGATGCCTCCGTAGCAGGGACGCGTGCAGCGAGTGTGGCCTCCGGCGAAACTCACATCGACACAACCGCTCGCCACCGCGCCATCGAGTCGAAACGCGAGCCGGGGAGCAAGCTCCGCGCCGATCAGGTCGTGCGTGAGCAGCACTAGCTGCGGCTTAACCTGCCGACAGACTTCAAGCACGGCGGGCAAGTGCGCCTCGACCACGTCTTCGCTCAGCTGAGCACTAGAGATACTGTGGACACGATCGACGCCGCGCGCGATCAGCTCCTCGGCCAGCTCCGCAGTTGCATCGCCCAGGAGCGCGGCAACGACCCGCCCGCCACTTTGCTGGGAGACGCGCAACCCGGCGCCCAACAATTCGGGCACGGTCGCGGGAAGTCGTTTTGCAACGCTCGGCGCGACAATCAGGACATCGGTGGCAGCACTCATCGGGTTTAGGCCAAGCGTGCTTCGACTAGGCGCTGGGCCAGCCGCGCGCCTTGTTCGTTGCCCGAAGATCCCGCGATCATTTCGCACTGCGTGTTCTTCGGCGGAATGAATAGTTGCAGCAGCGTGCGGCGCGCGGTCAAGCAACGCGCATCCAACGCGAGATCCACACCGCTCCATACGGCAACGGGCTTGCGGGCCGCACGCATGGTCTCGCGCAAACTCGGCTTGCGCACCTCGCCTAGCTCATTAGATATCGTGACCAGCGCCGGTAGCGGCGAATGCACCGTCTCGAAGCCGTCTTGCAGCACGCGTTCGATAAGAATCGCGCCGGCTCGCACTTCGATTCCGCACGCAAAGCTCACCGACGGCAGGTCGAGGATCTCGGCGACACCGAGGCCGACGATCCCGGCATCCCAATCCGCGGCCTGGCGACCCGCGAGAACCAGATCCACATCCCCCAGTTTGCGGATTGCAGCGGCCAGCGCATGAGCGGTGACGTAGCTATCCGCCGAGCCAAACGCCGCGTCCAGCAGGTGTACCGCGTCGTCGGCGCCGAGCGACAACGCCTGCTTCAACGCCGTGCGTGCAGATTCCGGCCCCAAGGTGACCGCCGTTATCTTGACATCGGGACCGAGTTGATCGCGAATGCGTAGCGCCGCCTCGATTGCCTGCTCATCGAACGGACTGATGACGAGCGGATGCCCCGGAGGCAGCACGACGGCGCAGGCGGCTTCGTCGACACGCAGCACGGCAGCCAGTGCATCCGGATTAGGGATTTGCTTGATGCAAACGACGATGTGCACGTGTTATTCCACCGTCACATCACTCGGCACGATGCCGTCGAAGTGCTTGCGCTGATAGTTCCAAGGGGTTTGCGGCTGCACTCGGCCTTGCTCATCGGTCGCGCGCGCAAGTATGCGCTGCCGCCCGGGTTGATCGGCTGTCCAAAGATACGACCAGCGTACCCACAGCCAGCGTTCGCGCGGCTCTTCGATATGCGCTCGCGCCCAGTTCTCGCCGCCATCGACGCTCACTTCGACCGTGGCGATACGTCCCATACCGCTCCAGGCAAGGCCGCGAATCGCGTGCGGACCGCGCGCGAGCGGCGAGTCCTCATCGAGCGGATAAGTGATAATGCAACGCACGCCCATCGCGGTCAGCATGGGCTTAACCGGATCGTCCGGAGTCGCGCCGTAGACGAAATATTCAGTCTGGTGATAACAAGCCGGCATCGCGCGTGTCACCTCGATGTGGCTAAGCCACTTCACCCACCAATTGCCCGACCAGCCGGGTACGATGCAACGCAGCGGCGCGCCATGGACATGCAACATCCACTCGCCATTGTGTGCCCAGGCGAGCAGCGTATCGGGATCCATTGCCTTTGCCAGCGGCAGGGCTTTGTCGTAATTGATCACGCCCGGATCTTTAACCTTCACGTCCGCGCGGCCCATGGAGCGGTACTGCACCGCGGGATCGGGTCGGCCTCGATCGAAGCCTTTCAACCATACCCATTGAGCGCCCGGTTTGACACCGGCACGCTTGAGGACTTCGGCAAGCGGCACGCCGGTGAACTCTCCGCCGCTCAGCGCGCAGGTGTTGCCCATTTCGCCCGCGAGTTCGTCGTTGGTCGGTGTCGCGCGGTTCGCTTTCATGCTCGCGCGCCGGGTCAGATCGGGGACATAGCGACGCGAAGGCTTGGGCGCGCCACGTTGCTCAAAATCGAAAAAGCCCTCGTCGTTGCCGGCACACTCGGTCACGGCTCGCACCGAGCGCCCAGGGAGCCGGCGTAGATTATCCAGGTTGAGCGTCATTGGCCGCTCGACCTCGCCACTGACGCTCATCGACCAGTCGTCCGGGTGGACCGGGTCCGGGATGTCGAGCTGGGTGACGATGTAGTAATTATTGGTTGGCGTGATGAGACCTTCCTGGTCGAGGATGGGCGTACGCCCGGAGATGACCCGGCCCTCGGCGTCGTTGCCCGCGGCTAATTCGGCACGCTTGCGATCCGGCCAGCCCATGACCCAGTCGCCCTCGATCTCGCGCTTAGACATCAGCGGTTTCCTCGGTATTACTCAACAATGACCTCGGTGGGCACGATCCAATCGCAGAGCTTGCGCTGGAAGTTCCAAGGGATCTGCGGTTGCACGCGGCCTAACTCGTCGGTTGCCCTGGCCATGAGCTTATGGTTACCGGGCTTGGCCTCCCAAGGTGATGACCAACGTACCCAAAGCCAGCGACTGCGTGGATCCTCGATATGCGCATCGCGCCAGGTGGCGCCGCCATCGCAACTCACCTCGACACGCGTGATTGCCCCTTCACCGCTCCAGGCCAGCCCGCGCACGACATGATCGCCCGCCGCGAGCGGCGAATCCTCATCGACCGGCGCCGTAATGAGACAACGCACCCCCATCGTCGTGATCGGTTTCTTCTCCGGATCGTCGGCTGACTTGCCCAGAACGAAGTAATGCGTCTGGTGGTAACACGCGGGCATTTCGCGAGTCACTTCCAGCCTTTGCAACCATTTCACCCACCAATTCCCGGACCAGCCGGGTACGACCAAACGCGCCGGGCCGCCATGAATGTGCAGCAGGTACTCCCCGTTCATCGCCCAGGCGATCAGTGTGTCCGGATGTAGCGCCTTGCTAAGCGGCAGCCCTTTGTCGTAGTTGATGATGCCCGGGTCTACATACTGATAATCGGTCGTTCCGACGGAGCGAAACTGCACCGCGGGATCCGGACGCCCCGTGTCGAAACCTTCGGCACGAATCGCTACCGCCGAGGGCTCTAGACCCGCACGCTTGAGGACTTCGAATAGTGGCACGCCAGTGAATTCTCCACCTGATACGGCGCAGGTCGTGGTCGACTCGGCGCTGACTTCAGCTGCATTCGGCACCGATCCTCTGACACGCATCTCCGCGCGCTTTTGCATATCCTGCTGGTTTCGGCGCGAAGGCTTATTCCCGCCCTTGGTAAGATAGTCGAAGAACCCGGCATCGTTCCCCGCACATTCGGTCACTGCCCGAACCGTACGCCCGGGAAGCATGCGCAGGTCTTCGAGACTCAGTTGGAGCGGCCGCTCGAGCGCACCGTCGATCGTGAGCCGCCAGTCGTCGGGATGAATCGGCTCAGGCACTTCGAGCTGATTAACGATATAGTAGGCATCCGTGGGGGTGATCAGCCCTTCCAAGTCCAGCAGCGGCGAGCGCCCATTGATTACCCGCCCCTCGGCATCCTTGCCCGCGATCAATCCGACCCGCTTGCGATCGGGCCAACCCATGACCCAGTCGCCTTCGATCTGCTTTTTCGACACGTCAGTTCCCCAGGTTGTAAAGCGAGGCCCTCAACGCTGCGCACCGGAATCCGGTTTTAGCATCAGTACGCGCACCTGCGAGCCGATTAAGCGCGCATTGGCGCATGACCGCGTCTTCCGCGGATTGCTTGCCGACCGTACGTCCGGCGACGTCGGTCAACTCCGGCGGCCTAGCCTTCGATGATCGCGACCACCTGGCCCTCGGCGACGGGATCCTTTTCCTTCACCAGAATCTCTATAACGGTGCCGCCGTCCTCGGTGATCACCGGGATCTCCATCTTCATCGATTCAATCACGACTAGCGTATCGCCTTCTTCGACCCGCTCGCCAGGCTGCGTTTGCAGCTTCCATACGGTTCCGGTGATCTCCGATTTGATTTCGATCCGTGCCATGCCGCTCCCCGCTGTAATTGCCAACATCAAGAATTGCTCGGCCGATTCTAGCATGCGCGTTTCACCCGAGCCCCCGCGGCGCAACGCCGTGCAAGATCACTGCCGAGCGCTTAACATTACGTGGATCCAGGTTCCAGGGTGTTCGCTATGAAGGCAACTGTTCGCCTGCCGGTGTTGATCGCAGTCTTCGCTCTGGCAGCCCTTAAATTGGATGCTCGAGCAGAAGAACTTACGTTCGCGCCCGTCGACGAGGGCGCGCAAGTCGCGAGTTGGCAAGCGTACAAAAATCGCCTCCTCGAGGCACTGGAGACAAAAAACCGCAGGGCCCTTATGGCGGCGATCGATCCGAACATCGATAACGGCCCGGAATCGAAGCCGGGGCTGGATGAATTTCGTCGCCGCTGGGACTTCGATCAGGATAGTAGCCCGATGTGGGACGAGCTGCGCAAGGCGGTCTCGCTAGGCGGCGCGTTTGTAAAGAACGCCAAAGGGAGGCGACACTTCTGCACACCCTATGTTGCCGCCAAGTGGCCCACCACGGTCGACCCCTTTGCCTACGGTGCGATCACCGCTGGTGACGTCCTGGTGAAAGCCGAACCGTCCTCCGATTCGGAGACTCTAGGCAGGCTGACGCATGTCGTCGTCAAAGTAGACGACTGGGAAGTAGCGGACAAGACCTCTGGATTTCCGCAGAAATGGACCAAGATGCGTTTGCTTGACGCATCGGGTTACGTGCCCGAGGAGCATATTCGCAGCCCCATCGAACACATGGCCTGCTTCGCAGGTGAGGGCGGCCCCTGGCGGCTAACCTCATTTACCGCGGGGTACTTGCCTGAGTAGGCCGACGATTATTTGGACTCGTAACGCACCGCCGCAACATCGCCTTCGCGCGGGTATTCGCCGAACCCGATCAGTCCCGATCCATGCAGGACGAATTCCTCGCGCCGCAAGTGGATAAGTTGGCCGCCATCAGGCAATACGAACGAGCCGTTGGTACTCCGATCCGCAAGCACGAACTTGCCGCGGCGCCAATCCACGGCCGCGTGCTGGCGAGAGGTTTTCGCTCCCGTTACCAATAGCTGGCAGGTCGCGTCGCGCCCGATGACGAATGAATTGCTTTGCTGAGCGACAGTGAAGCTGCGCCCGCCATAATGCAGCTGCATGCTCACGCTCTCGGTCTGCGAGCGCTGCATGGGCGGCATGATGGTCGTCGCCCCGCGCCCGCGCTCCCACTGAACATCCATGATCGTGATCTCCGCGCTGCGTCCGCGCACCGCGATGTGGTCGATGGTGCGGATGCGGCTGCGCCCTAACAAGGGCACCCGCGCGAAACAGCTCTCGGTAATTAGTATCTGACCGGGGCGCGCGAGCTCAACGACGCGAGCCGCGACATTCACTGCGTCGCCGAAGACATCGCCGCGATCTTCGAGCGTCGGCCCATAGTGCATACCAACCCGCAGAGCCAGCGCGCGCCCACTGGGCCCGGACACCGCCCCAGCCTGCTGGTGCATAGCAGTAGCCGCCGCGAGCGCCGATATGACATCGGGAAAGGTACACAGCAGCTCGTCCCCAATTGATTTGATGACCTCGCCCTTGTGCAGCAGCACCTCCTCTTCCATGCTGGCGAGCAATCCCTGAATCAACACGACTGCGGCAGCGTCACCGAGCTGCTCGTAAATCGCGGTGCTGCCGCTGATGTCCGCGAACAACACGAGAAGATCGCGTGATGCTGCTTCGCTCACGCGAACCTCCTTCGGCAAAAATGCGTAGCGGCTAGTGCGATGGCGGCCATTTGCGCGTGACACACGCGTTGAGATGGACTTCGACCTGCACGCTCGGCAGCACGGCTGCCTTTAATAACTCGTTGGCCAATTGCGCAGCAGGTGCTGACCGACGCCGCGACTCGACCGCAACCGATGGACTTCAAGTGCCCGAATGAGATAGGAACGCGTGTCGCGCGGATCAATCACGGTCTGCGCCTCATAAAGCTCGGCCAGGCCCCATGCGCTCGTGTCTTGGGAGATGTCCTCCGCCACCTGCTGACGGCGCGCGGAATCGTCGGACTGGCTCTCGCCCAGAAGCACATTAGCCCCAACCGCCGGGTCCATAAAACCGAGATCGGCCGTTGGCCAGCAGGCGAACTCATCGCAATTGCGCCCGCCCCCCATGTTGATGTACGCCTGGCCGTAGCTTTTGCGCATGATGATCGTAATCTTGGGCACGGTAACCAGACTCATCGCGTTCATCCAATTGATAACGCGCCCCGGTGCGCCGCGAATCTCGCCCTCGACCCCGATCAAGAAGCCCGGGACGTCCACCAGAAACACGATCGGAATATTGAACGAGTCGCACAGCACCATGAAGCTCGTGACTTTGTTGCAGGCATCGACATCTAACGCCCCGCCCTTGTAGAGCGGATTGCTGGCAATGAACCCCACGCTGCGCCCGGCAAGACGTGCGAGCGAGGTCGTTACCGAGCGGCCGAAGCGCGCCTTAATTTCGAACTGGCTATCAAGATCGGCGATCGCATCGATGATTTTACGCACGTCGTAGACCTTGGCGCGCGATTCCGGAAGTATCTCGAGGATCTTCTTGCAGCCTTCATCAGAGCCCGCCGGTACCGCCACTTCGGGCGGCGGCTCCATGTTGTGACCCGGCATATAGGACAAGAAACGGCGCACGGCATCTAGCGCCTGTTTGTCGGTATCGACCGCCAAGTCGACCAGGCCGCTTTTGTCTGCGTGTACACGCCAGCCGCCCAGGTCCTCCGGATCGATCGGCTTGTTGATCGCCATCGAGGTCACGCGCGCACTCGCGATGGCCATCGTGGACCCTTTGCGCATGACGATGAAGTCCGACATCGCGGAATACCATGTGGAGGAACCGTAGCAGCTGCCCAGAAGCGCGGATACCCATGGGGTTTCGCGCAGGCGCTGATATTCGGTCGGATCTTGCGCAACGGTCGAACGCCCGGCGGCCCCCATACGATCGGGCATACGCGCGCCGCTCGATTCACCGAGCAACACCAGCGGCAAGCCACGTTTGCAGGCCACCTGCTTGACGTGCTTGATCTTCTTCATATTGATGACGCTCGAAGAGGCGCCAAGGACTGTAAAGTCGTTGGACACCAGTGCGACCTCGCGTGCATCGATGCGCGCAAAACCCGCGATCTTGCCATCGGCCGGGGTGCGTTCGCGCATTACCGCTCGGTGTGATACGGCGAACAAACCAGATTCCGAAAAACTCTCCGGGTCAATCAAATAGTCGATGCGCTCGCGCGCGTTGAGGTGCCCCTCGGACCTGCGTTTGGCGAGCTTGTCGGCGCCACCCATTGCCAGTGCCTTGGCGCGCCGCTCCTCCAGCTCTTTCAGGGTCTGCTCGAATGCCATCGGTGTGCTGTCCAGTATTAACCGTGTCAGGCGCTCATTCTAACAAGCTCATGCACGGGACTTGAGTGACAAAAAGAGGGGCATAAACGCCCCTGGGACCGAACAAGGCGCGGATGATCCCTGGCGCTTTCCTTTCCCCGCGCCTGGCTGAAAGCCGCGTGAACGGACTCAGGACTCTAGAGGTAATCAACGATTTTCCAGTCCCCAGGATTGACGTTGACGACATTCTTACTCTTGCCCGGGCGCCGATCAGCGTACACGCGGCCTTCTTTCATCACGAGCTGGATGCGTTTTTTCTGTTGCAGCAGCGCGATATTCTTCAATGGGTCGCCATCGACAGCAACGATGTCGGCGAGCTTACCGGCTTCTATCGTACCGAGGTCAAAATCCATCTTGATTGCCGCGGCTGCATTGCGCGTTGCAGATAGCAGGGCGTCCATCGGGGTCATGCCGAGCTTCACATAAATCTCAAGCTCGGCGCCGTTGGATCCCATGTTCGGTTCGAAACCCATGTCGGTACCCATCGCGATCTTGATCCCAGCCTGGTACATGGTCTGGAAAGTCTCGAAGCAGTACGGCTGCAGGAACTTCATCTTCTTCAACACAAACTCCGCCGTGCCATGCTCGCGCCGCAGTTCGATGGCATGGTCGGTGCGATGCGACAGTGTCGGCGTCACCGGCGTGCCCGCTTGCTTGATCAGGTCGATCGTCTCGTCGTCGTGAAACACCATGTGCTCGATGGTATCGGCGCCGGCTTTGAGCGCCATGCGCTGGGCCGCCGGCGTGAAGCAGTGCACCGCCGCGATTTTGTGCACGGCGTGCGCTTCATCGACGATGGCATCGAGCTCCTCCTGAGTGTGATTGCGGATATCCGGCTCTTCCTTGTCCGTCCCGCCTCCACCCGAGGCGCAGGTCTTGATAACGTCCACCCCAGCCAGCAAGTGCGTGCGCGCGAGCTTGCGCAGTTCCCAGGGCCCATCTGCGGTATTAAAGCCGTAGCGAACCATCGCACGCGGTTGGATAAGATCGAGGTGGGAGCCCGTCATCGTAGTAAATCCCGCCACCAGCATGCGCGGACCTTCGACGATGCCTGCATTGATCGAATCCCGCACCGCGATCATCTCGTTTACAAGCAAACCGTAAGTGCCGTTCATGCCGAGATCGCGCAAAGTCGTGAAGCCCATGTCGAAGCAGTTTTGCGCGTGGAACAACGCATACATCTGCTGCAAATGCGGCATGATCTCGAACTGCGCGACCCGATGGTTATGAAAGGTCAAACAGTTGTGCATGGCGGTATGAATGTGCAGATCCATCATGCCGGGAATCAGCGTCGCCTTGCCACAGTCGATCAGTTCGGCGCTGGCCGGGATCTTGACGTCTTTGGCGCGGCCAACGGTTTTGATTCGCCTGCCCTGAACGGCCACCACCGGATCCTTGACCGGCTTGCCGCCATTGCCATCGATCAGCGTGCCCGCTTTGATGAACTTGACGGGCCCTTTGTCTTTCTCCTCCAGGGCTCTTAAGAATTCGCTTCCCTTGATCATGGCGCCCTCCTCGGCAAATATGTTCTTGCGCGCATCGTTGTCGAAAGATCTCAGGGCCGCAGTCCGGCGGCCGCTTGCACGAAGCGCTCGTACTCCTGCGGATCAATCATCGCACCCGGCGTGCGTTTTACAGAGTCGAGCTCAAAGAGTTTCAGCGTACGCTCGGCCTCGCTGCGATCCATGTCACGGACGATGAACACGACCCGCGTGCTGTGATCCTCCGAGGGCCACGCGTCGAGTACGATGGGCTCGTGGATCACGCTTTGCACGGCGTGTACCACGACCGGACGACCGTCCACATTCACGAGCGCCTTGACCCGTAGCAAATTAGCTCCCCGCAATCCCGCGAGCAGATTGAGCCAGGCTAGCAGTCCCGTGCCGGACACGGGGGGCTCGTAGCGCAAACAAAATGCGCGAATGTGTACGTCATGACGGTTCACGTCTGGAGCATGGTGTTCGTGGTGACCGTCATGCTGGTGTGCCGCGCCGCGAAAAGCCGCTTCGGCGAGCCAGCTCTCTGTGAGTCCCGCGGCAGCCCCTGAATGATGCGGTGTGTGACCAAACAACGCCGTGCAATCGATCGCGCCACGTACAGCCGCGAGTTGTAACGCTCCCGGATTAATGCGCATTAGGCGCGAACCTAGCGCGCGCACGTCTTGCTGGCGCGCGATATCGGTCTTGCTCAACACGAGGACATCGGCCAGCGCGGCTTGTTTTACCGACTCCGGGTTCGCGTCGAGCTGGGTATTCGCATGCACGCAATCGACCAAGGTGATCACGCTATCGAGCCGAAACAAAGACGAAAGCTCTTCGTCAGTCACAACCGTGCGCAGTATCGGCACAGGGTCCGCCAGCCCGGTCGTCTCGACCAGCACGCGGTCAAACGGGGGGATCTCGGAGTTCGCGCGCTTGCGGTAAAGATCGGCGAGCGTCTCGACCAGATCACCGCGGATCGTGCAGCATAGACAGCCGCTACGCAGGAGCACCATGTTCTCCGCTGGCGTGGTGACCAACAGGTGATCGAGCCCGATCTCGCCAAACTCATTGATGATGACCGCTGCGCCCGCCATACGCGAATCGGCCAGTACGTGGTTGAGCAGCGTAGTCTTGCCGCTGCCGAGAAAACCCGTAATAACGCTGACTGGCGTCGATGCGACTGGTGTCATTGAGTTGGGTTTATCGTTTGCGGTGCTCGCCTACTTTGACGATTTTCATGGTGTTGGTGCCGCCGGCTTTGCCGAAGGGCTCGCCAATAGTCAGCACTATATAGTCGCCATTCTGCACGGCGCCACGCTTGAGCAATTGGTCTTCGGCCATGTGCAAGGCCTTCTCGGGGTCGGGCGCGCCCTTGAACTTGATCGGATATACACCGCGAAACAAGGTTACTCGACGGCGCGTTTCGACCTTGGAACTGAGCGCGTAAATCGGTACGGTTCCGGCACTCCGCGACATGTATTGAACGGTCTTGCCACTCTGGGTCATGGCCGCGACCGCCTTGATGTTGAGCGTATTGGCGGTATACATCGTTGCTCGGCTGATCGCTTCCACGACATTTTGCGGTGTGTTCGCTCGTCGACGCTCCGTCACCGGGAAGTCTTCTTTTTCGGCGGCTTCACAGACACGCGCCATCGCCCGAATGGTCTGCGCCGGATACTTGCCCACCGCCGTTTCCGCGGACAACATCACGGCGTCGGTACCATCGAGCACGGCATTGGCGACATCGGACACCTCGGCACGGGTGGGGTTGGGATGGTTGATCATCGACTCCATCATCTGCGTGGCAGTGATCACAATCTTGTTGTGTTCCTGGCTCATGCGGATCATCCGCTTTTGCAGCGCGGGGACCGCCGCGTCGCCAACCTCAACTGCCAAGTCCCCGCGTGCCACCATGATTACGTCCGATGCCTTGACGATATCTTCTAAAGCAGTAATCGCCTCGGCACGTTCGATCTTTGCGACCAGCAGGGCCTGGCCATTGGCTTTCATCAAGAGTTCGCGCGCCCAATCCATATCGGAGCCCGCGCGCGGGAATGAGACGCCAAGAAAGTCCGCTTTGAGCCGCGCCGCCGTTTGAATATCCTCCATGTCTTTTTCCGTGAGCGCGGGCGCGCTCAGGCCGCCGCCCTTGCGATTGATCCCTTTGTTGTTGGACAGCTCTCCACCTTCTTCGACCAAGGTGGAAATACGCGAGCCCTTTACATCCGTGACAGCAAGCACGATGTTGCCGTCATCGAGCAGCAGGGTGTCGCCGGGGTGCACGTCGCGCGGCAGATTCACGTAGTCCAGGCCGACGGTTTGCGCGTTGCCAAGCTTGCACTCCGCATCGAGGACAAACTTTTGGCCGGGCTGCAAATCAATGCGATCTCTTGCGAAACGCCCGATACGGATCTTCGGTCCCTGCAAGTCCACCAGCACGCCAACGGCGCGGCCGACTTTGCGCGCGATCAAGCGAATCAACTCGACGCGCTTTTCATGTTCACGCACTGTGCCATGCGAAAAGTTGATGCGCACGACGTCGAGGCCCGCCTCGATCATGCGCTCGAGGGTGGGCCGATCGCTCGAGGCGGGTCCTAGGGTTGCAACAATTTTGGTGCGGCGCGGCATCGATATGCATTACCCTTGTGCGCGGACTTCCAGTATGGCGATCGCCGGTAACGTCTTGCCCTCCAAGAACTCGAGAAATGCCCCGCCTCCGGTCGAAATATAAGACACCTTGTCGGTGACACCGAACTTCGCAATTGCCGCGAGTGTGTCCCCACCTCCGGCAATCGAAAACGCTTTCGATTGCGCCACCGCTTCGGCCACTGTGCGCGTTCCGGCAGCGAAACGCTCGAACTCGAATACGCCGACCGGACCGTTCCAGACGATGGTGCCGGCGCTCGCTAGCAACGCGCCATATTGCGCCGCCGTCTTCGGCCCGATATCCAGGATCAAGTCATCATCTGCCACAGCGTGCGCATCCTTTACGGTAGCGGCTGCATCCGCGGAAAAAGCCTGCGCAACGACCACGTCGTCTGGCAGCGGAACCTCGGCGCCTCGGGCCTTCATCTTTGCGATTACTTGCTGCGCCTGTGCCCGTAAATCCGGCTCACAAAGCGACTTGCCGATCGGCGCGCCGGCTGCCAACAGGAACGTATTGGCAATGCCGCCGCCAACGATCAGCCGATCGACCTTGTCGGCAAGGGCGTCCAGGATCGGCAGCTTGGTTGAGACCTTGGCGCCGGCCACAATCGCGATCAAAGGGCGTGTCGGGTTGCGCAAGGCGCGCGTTAGCGCATCGAGCTCCGCAGCCATCAGCGGACCGGCACAGGCTACTTTGGCGAACCTTGCGATGCCGTGCGTGGTTGCCTCGGCGCGATGAGCCGTGCCGAATGCGTCATTGACATAGATATCACACAGGGCCGCCATCTTCTGCGCGAGCTCGTCGGCATCAGCCTTCTCGCCCTTGTTGACGCGGCAATTTTCGAGCAGCACGACTTCGCCTAGCGCCACCTCGACACCAGTGATCCAATCCTTGCGCACAGGTACTGTACGGCCAAGCAATTCCGAGAGCCGTTTTGCCACCGGCTCGAGCGAATCCTCCGGTTTGAATTCGCCCTCTGTGGGGCGACCGAGGTGTGATGTGAGCATCACCGCGGCGCCCGCACTTAAGGCGTGGCGTATGCCGGGCAGGGCTGCACGTATGCGGGTGTCCTCGGTGACGTTTCCGGATTTGTCTTGCGGGACGTTGAAATCGACGCGAATGAAAACGCGTTTTCCCTTCAAGTTCAGGTCGGTCATGCGCAGGAAATTCAATTTGTCGCTCCCCCGAATACACCGCGCTGGGACTACCTGTCATGCCAAGCGGGCACCGCATGCG
>Ga0326597_10004424_pt1 | contig 19785 bp, 31 predicted proteins | sample RVTome_12_FD_203789 | JGI IMG/M metagenome (GOLD analysis project Ga0326597, IMG submission 203789) | Soil microbial communities from uranium-contaminated site in the Upper Colorado River Basin, Wyoming, United States - RVT100D185 | ecosystem: Environmental > Terrestrial > Soil > Contaminated >...
ACGTCCTTGAGGATAAATTCCAGCCCTTCCAGGGCCTTAGTTAGCTTGTTGACCATACCTGCGCCGCTGTCGGAGCCGGTGCCCAGGTCAACGGTGACCTCCAGCACATCCCCCAGTTTGTTTTTCAACTGGGTCAATGCCCCGCCAAGGCCCTGAGACGCCGCAGCGGCCGCGCCTCCGAACTCGGTTTGCAACTCTTGTAGAATGATCTTTTGCGCCCCCATCACATCCCCGGATTCAACGAGGGTGGTGATGAGTTCTTTCTGTTCCGCAGTGAACGCCACACCAACCCTCGATAGAGCCGTGAGCCCTTTTAGCGGGTCGTTGAGGGCCTTGCCAACCTGGACGGCAGAGCTTTTCAGGTCTTGGCCCATGGCGATGGACATGTTCTGGATAGTTTCCACGGCTTCGCGGAACACTGGCCCCCGGATTTGGGTGAAGGTAAGCAGCAGGGCCTGCATTTCCATGGTTGCTTCGTCGCCAAAGGTCGTGGTCCGCTGCAAAGCACCGGCCATGCTCTCCAACTGCTGGCGAGTGTAGCCGGCAGCGCCACCCGTGGATTTAAGCCGCGCCTCAAGCTGGAAAGCGGCTTGCTCTTGCTTGATAAAGTTATCGATGGCCATCTTCCCGAGATAGCCGACCGATAAGCTGGACGCCAAGGACAAACCAACCCCGGAAAAGACCTTTTTCATTTTGGCGGCCGCAGAATTAGCGGCCCCATACGCTTTGCCGAAATCCCGTTGCAGGTTCGCCACGTTGGCGGACATTTCAACGATCAAATTTCCAACGTTTACGGCCATTACGATCCTTTGAGAGCGGAAAAAGCCGCTTTTAATTTGGCGCTCAAGTCTTCCGGTGCCTGGGGTACCACCGGTTCAAACGGCATGAATTTGTCGATGGTGTAGGGCTTTTCGCCCTTGCCCCGGTGCCGGTTGGCCACCATGGAGGTGATCATTGCCGCCCGCCGATCCGCCCGCCGATCCCCGAAGGGGGAGATGGTGTAAAACGTTTCCCAATCCCCATACTGCCGGGAGGTCAGGAGCGGGAGCAGATAATCCGGATGCGGAAAACCCAGTTCCAGGCACAGGATAAAAGGGAATTGTGCCCGGAACTGGGTCAGGCGTTTTTTCCTGGTTCGTCCGCGTCTTCGGTTTTCAGGCCGTTCAGCTTTGCCGCCGCATCGAAGACCTTTTTCAAGTCCTCGATCTTGTACCGACCATTGGCTACCGTCTCGACCTCGCTATCGGCAAAGACCCGCGCCCCCTCATCGGTGAGGCATTTGACGGCCATAAACGCCATCAGCAGCGGTTCGGCTTCCAGGTCGGATACCCCCCGTTTTTTGAGGCCGTGGAGGTAGTCGATATACTGCATGCGGTCCAGGGCCCCCATTTCCGAGACGGTTACGGTGGTCCCAAACGCCTCAACGGCGGCCGTTTTGGGTTGCGGTAGGATAAAATCACGGATACTCATGGTTACGCCCACTCGATATCGCCGGTCACCCGGATCGACATGCTTCCTTCAAAAACTGCGTCCACGCCGCCGGATTCCGGCATTGACTTTACAAGCGCGGAAAAGGTTGCCACTTCGCTGTTGGGCAGGGTGACCTTGAACGGGCTGGCCGTGGCTGAGCCTTTAGCGGCGCGGCATGCGGCTTGGCCTGGGTCTGCATGGTAAACGTTTAAGGTAACCTCGAACGTGCCGTTGTCCTGGAGGCCAAGGAGGAATTCCTTGGATGTGGAACTCAGGTTGGTCGTATCGATTTCGGACCGCTCCCCATCCGCGAAATTGTAGGTTTTGATATCGGTAACCTGGACCCAGGTTACCGGGGTCGCCGTGCCGCCGGAGGTGTAGGCCGAAAAAGTTCGGCTGTCGATGTCCACGACGAATGTGTTGGTGTCCTTGGCAATGACGGTGCCGGCAAGGGCGTTGATCTGGGTCATGCCGCCAACGCTGGCGAAGGTCACGCGGTCACCAACGGCAAGCCCATGGGCGGCGGACGTGACCATGGCTCTGTAAGCCTGGGTAAGCGCGGTTATGGTTTTGGCTCCGGACGTTCCCGAGCCGATGTGCAGGGTGGACCCCTGCGCCGAGATTGCATTACTGGGCATGTGTTTCTCCGTCAACCCCCCGCCGAAGCGGGGGGAGGGAATGGGGCTATCTCACGACAGTCCGGTTGACATTGGGGACGATTTACTATAATTAGAGGATGAAAAGGAGGATGTTATGAAACTGACCGTTTTGCTGTTGCTGGTACTGGCCGGGTGTGCTCCTGACTATCGGGCAAAGTATTTTGCCGAGCATCAAGACACCCCGCCGAAAGTGGTGGAGTTGATCGAGAGCCGAAAGATCGCTGTCGGTATGACGAAGGAACAGGTTTTAGCCTCATGGGGCAGGCCTTACCGCGCAACAAAAACCCACTATCTGGGCCGGGACTCCGGTTCATGGGCGTACCGGGCCATAAACGACCGGTACGGTCGGCATGCCACCGTGGTTTATTTCACCGGCGGTCAGGTAGCAGGCTGGCACTCACGCTGACCAAACGCTGTAGTCCATGCTGACGTTGTACAAACCGGTTTCGTCGTCGCTGTCGTCTCGGTCGCCGATCAAAACGGCCTTCATCGCCCGCATGGCCAGCACAACCTGCACGGCCAGAGCTTTGGCCTCGGCGTAGCTCTCGGCCCAGCCATCCAGCTGGAAGCGCGGGTTTTCGATGCTGTCACCGTCCAAATTGGTAACCCTCGCCCCACTGACCCGGTTATAGACTATGTGCGGGAACGTGGCCCCCTGTGGTGCGCGGCGGGGATAGATGCGCAGGCCTACCAGCGCGGCAGTCCCGGCATGGTTTTTCAGGGTGGTATAAAGGGTTTCTTCAATCATCGTTTCGCCGCTTCCTTTTCCAACCGTTGCTTGATTTTCTTCGCCATGGCGTCAACGGCTTTTCGGGCATTTTCATCAAGCGCCGGGCGCAGGAAGGGCTTGGGAGCCTGGCCGGGATGTTGTACCACTTTCCCAAATACCACCGCACCGTCCGCCAGAAATTTTTTAGTTTTCCCAATCTTTATGACGTGCGGTCTGGTGCCCAACTCGCGGTACATCAGATAAAACTTTTTGCCGCTGGTGCCGATCTTGAATTTTGTTACCCCTTTCGGGGAGCGGGATTTAGCGACGACAATATCCGTTTTCTTGCCGCCGAGATTTGCAACCGCCGCGCTCTTGATGATATTGGCCCCGGCACGGACGGCAGCACCCATGATATTTTTTTCGATGCGCTCCGGTAATTTGGTCAACCGCTTTTTCAGGTCGCTCAGCCCGGAGATGTCGATTTTCATACGATTATCCTGCAAACAATCTGCGTTTCGCGCCTCAGCCCGGTCGGATCATAAGCGGCCAGAATATCGTAATAGACCCCGCCGTGGTTGACCCGCATTTTTGCGGTAACACCAGAGGCAAACCGCCCAACGAACAGCGCGGAAATCTCGGAAAACCGCTGTTGCGCGGTGATAAATTCCTTGCCGCCCTGGATCGCCTGCCGGACCCGCATGGTCGCGTAGGTGCCCCAGGTGACAACCACCCCGCCGAAGCTGTCCCGCGTTTCGGACGCCTGCTCGATTAGGATTTTGTGCCGTAGAGTGCCCGCCCTCATACCAACCCAACGATATCGGTTGCGGTAGTCCCGGTCACCAAAATGACCTTGGCCCGTATCGCCAGCATGCCCGAAACGCCCTTAAACGTCACAGCCACGGTATCCCCGGCCAAAATCGCGGCCACGTCACCAGCTACCCCAACAAAAATCCCCCGTGTGACTGAAGACAACTCGTTGGTATTGTGCGGGGTGATGGCAAAGGCTTTCCGGGCAGGGGAATCCAATCCGGTGCTGTAACTGGAAAAATCATCAGCCATTTTTTACTCTCCCCAAAAATCGCGATAATCGCGGAAATAGCCCAAAAGCGAACCAGCCGCCGATTTCAACGCCGCCGAATAGGCCGCGTCCGGGCGGTCGTACTGTATCTCCACCAACAACTTGATGCCGGATTTGATCCCCTCAGGCACGGCGGTTGCCGCACCGTACCCGGCAACATAGGTGATGGTCACCGCGTTTTCAACAGCGCGGGGGGAGGGCCAGGACTCACCGTAATCCAGCAATATCCGCTGCCCGTCCGCGTCCAGGGTGAAATCGGTAAACCCTTGGGTTACCCCGTCACCATCCACGTACTGCACGGAGGTTACCGACTGGATAGGACCGTGGGGCAGATCGATTGCCCGCCCAGCCGGGAAACCATCCAATTTCGCCCGCCAGGTTTGAGTGACGAACGACCGCCGCGTGTCATGTTCCGCCTGCTGTCTGGCGGCAACGATCAATGACGTTATGCGGGTGTCATCGTCGGTGATCGTCACGCCAAAATGCGCCTTGGCTTCGGTGAGCGTTACCGGTTCGGTTGCCGGTTCGACGGTGCGGACGGTGATCATTTCCGGCCTCTCCTGGTAACTGTTTGATACGGAATAACAGCGGTTTCGGTTTTGGGCGGGTCTACCCACTCGGCAAACCCGCCCCGAACCAACGCATGACAGGCCGGGCCCTCGTAGATAGTGCCAGGGGGGTAAATCCCGTCCGGACCGGCCACCGTAGTTTTCAGCTTTACCCTCATGCGGCTTCCATGGTGTAAGTCAAAACAACATCGATGTGTGTCGCGGTTGCCAGGTTGCTACCTGCTGCCTGCTTGGCGACATAAATACCGCTGTTGTCGTCCATGGGGGCAAAAGAGGCCCCGTCTGCAAGCACGGTCATATTTGCGGTGTCGGGCTTTACCACTGTGCTGCGGGTCAAAGCGGAGACAGCGGCCACAAACGGCCGGACCGCGCTGGTCCCTTGGGTGGCAACGATATCGACAGAAGTTGCCGTTGCAGCACTCCCGCCGATGGCAATCATGGTGACATCGACAATGCGGTATTTCCAGCCGGGGACGGCGGGCAGCAGGGCCAACCCGGCGTTGACTTCGGAGGTGGTGGCGCGGGTGCGGATACTGCGGGCAAGGCCTGGATCGCGGATGGCCCCGCCTGTTTCGACGGTCAGAAGCCCCCCAGAGGCAACAACGACCTCATCCCCGCCGACTTTACTGTAAACTTTGGTTTGGTAGCTCATCGGGTTCTCCTGTTGGGTGAGCCCGTGGAGGCTCACCCACTCAATGGACGGGGTTACGCTTCGGCCGGGGAAACGAGGATGGTGGACTTAATCGGGCCGGTGGTGTTCGGCAGGTTGCGGCCGTTGTAGCGGATCGCGGTGATACCCAAAACCACGGCGCTGGAAACGGCCGGGGTGATATTGCACTGGAGGTATCGTTCACCGGGTTTATAGACATCAACCAGGATGCAGGAGGACGTAAGCGCCGCATCGGCAGCGGTGACGGTGTGGACGGTGGTGGTTGCTACCCGTGCCATGCCGGACGTTTGGTTCAGGGTGTGTTGCTCAACAAACACATCCAGCGTACCGTTCTCGATGATGGTCCCGAGTTCGGCGATAAACAAACACCCCTCGTAATTCTGCATATCCACGATAGCGGACGTGCGTTTGGTGGTCCCAGCGGCGTAGTAGCCAAGGACCTGATCGATTTTGCAGCAAGAAGACAGATTCACTTTTTATTCTCCTTCGTAAATAAAAGGGGCGGCAAGCGCCGCCCCTTGGTTTCGTTTTATCCCTCGCCGTTAAGCCAGTTTTACGCGGGCAAACGCTTCGGCCAGGACCGGCATGCCATCGGAAGACATGCGCCCGATGAGCCCGGTCTGGTTGGTCTCGGCGTAAAGCTCGACCAGCCGCTGGATGGTCATGTCCAGGGCATCGGCAATCCAGTAATAGGACAGATCGCCGAACAGGCCGACATAAAGCCCGGTGGTGAAGGTGTTCGGCGCATACTCGCTCATCGAGAACGGACGGCCCAGCAGGGTATCCGGTTCCCCGGCGCGGGCCGATTCACGCCAGATGTATTGACCCTCGCCGTTTTTGATTTTGACCAGGGTTTTCACGCAATCACGGTGGAACATCCACTCCGCGCTATTCATGTACTGCGTTTTCAGGCTATATTTCGCCTCGATCAGGCCGTCAAAGGTCGGCGCGGTGGTGGTGTTACCGGTGGACACGTCGCGGGAGGTCGGGATGCCATCGGTGCTGGCGGTGAACAGGCCCAGCGGTTGGCCGAAACCGCTACCGGTAAGAAAGGCTTTTTCCTGGGTCAGGCCGAACTTGTATTGCAGGCGACCACTGACGAACGCTTCCACGCCGGGCAGCCGCTGAAGCAACTCGTTGGAAATTTTGATCCGCTTGGCAACGGGTTTTTGGGGGTACAGATTCCGCTTGCCGAACTTCAGGCTGGAATCCTCGCTGCCGGTCGCCAGTTCGGTGGTCCAATCAGCATCGGCCACATCGGCGGTCATGGTCGGCACACCGAGGGAAGTAGCAGCGGCCACGCGGAACTTGGTGGCTTCCTGGCGGACATGAACCAGGTCATCAACCCCTTTGAGGATCATGTCGATGGTTTGTTCCGGCATCAGCAGGAAACCGCCATCAGTGGAGGTGCCGGCCGACAGGGCGCGGGCCTCTTCAGGGGTCAAGCCGCCAGGTCCATGGGAAACGTACTTGCCAAACGCTGAGCGGTATTCCTCGGAGCCGGTGGGGCCATGCCCGCCTTGGTCGGCTTTGCGGGTCTTGTCCTCTCCCCGCAGATTTTCGGCGGCGGCTTCGCGTTCCAGTTCCAACTGGCGCTCTTCGCGCTGGATGGTGTCCTTGCGCTTCTGTGCATCGGCGATAAACTGGTCGTACTGACGGCTTTCGTCGTCGTTCAGGGTGCGCTTTTCCCCTTCGGCTTTTTCCAGGATGGCGCGGGCGTCTGCAATCGCTTTTCCCCGCTGGTCGCGGAGTTCCTTCAGGTCCATTCTTTGCTCCTTCTCTGTTAAAGTTCGACTTCGGCGAGCTGAAGCGCCCGGCGCTTCAAGCCAAGTTGGTAATCGGGTGTTTCTTTTTTCCATTGGTCCATCGACCGTACAGCCACGTCCGTCTGTGGGTAGGCCGGGAATGTCACGGGGGACACGTCGAACAACCTGACCTTGGTCAGCGTACGGATATACCTCCCTTCGTCGTCCTTGGCCCAATTCTGCCCGTTGGGACGCACGGTGAAACCAAAACTCATTTGGGTTACGTCCCCGCGTTCCATACTCACCATCAGGTCGCGGGCCGCTTGGGTGTCCGGGGGGATGATCTCAATCGCCAGGCCCCTTGTGTCCTCAGTGAGGATCAACGTTTTGGCACGGTTGCGGCCCAGCACAATATCCGGGTTGTGGTTCCATAGCGCCCGCACATCGTCGGTTTCAATCGCCTCGGCGAAAGCCCCCGCTGCAATCTGCTCCCGAAAGCCGCCCAGGTCTTCGGACAACTGACCAAAAACGGCAGCATGGCCGGTAATTTTCGGCGGGGCATCCTCCCTGCGTTCAACCCGCAGTTCAGAAACATCAAATGTTCTGCGTTCCAGTTCCATTGCTGCCTTCTCCTGTCGCCACTCGGTCCAGGGTGGTCATGTTGGTCATGATGTAATAGGCTTTCGCCGCATCGGTGCCAATAGGGTCTTCTTCCTCCAACCGGCGGATATCGTCCGGGGAGAGGGACCCGAGCGCAAAGCGCATTTTGTAATATTCGGCGCGGGTTTTGGTATCGCCGCGCAACAGCCCTTTCAGCTCAAACTGGATGTAGTAGCCGTCCCGCCTGGATTCGGCCGTCAACAGTTGCCTGGTCATGGCCTGCTCCCAACGCACCATCCAGGGCATCAGCGAATCCACCACGTAATCAGTCGCTTGCTGCTCCAACGTGCTCCAACCCTTGGCCTTCTCCGCGTCCCCGGCGATTTTGTAGAGCGGCACCCGGAATATACCGGCGATTTCCGAACGGTTATATTTGCGGGAGTCCAAAAACTGGGAATCTTCGGCGGTCATGGACAGCTTTTCGACCTTGGCCCCGCCTTCAAATACCAGGGGCCGGTGCCAGTTATTCCGCCCGGTCATGACCTTTTCGATAGACTCCCGGTATTCTTTGAGTTGGTCCCCCTTCAGGCTGCCGGGATGGATAACCGCAAGATTCGAATTGACGCCGTTTTTAAACAGCTTGGCCCCAAATTCTTTCATCCCCAATCCAAGCCCGATGGTCTCGCGGTGGTAGCGGATCGGGTTGAGCCCGGAGATTCCGCCGTCGAGCGAGAGGCCGGGAACATGCAGCACCTCGGACGGTAAAATGATTTGTTGCGGCCCGCTGTCCGGGGTATATCGATAAACCCGCCGCCCGGTGTTGCCCTTGAGGATTTCCACGCGGTCCGGGTGCAGCGGTTCGAGTTCGCTGACCCCGCGCCCCCCGGTGGATTTAATCCGGTTGACGGTGTTCCCGCGTAAAAGTAATTGGGCCTGACAAGCCTCCCGCCACTCCATAGATGTTTGATTGGCGTTGGGTGCCAGGTGCAGCAGTTCATAAAGGGGGTGTTCTGTTGCCCGCCGCCGGATATCACCTTTTTTCTGGTAGACGATCAGCGGCAGTTTGGCGATGTCTTCGGATAACACCCGGACGCAGGACATAACCGCCGCTTCCTGCAACGCGGTTTCGGCCGTGACCGGCATTCCGGTAGCGGACATGCCGCCGAGCCCCAACCAATCGGACAAGGCGGGGTCTCGCGGGTGGCTGTCCCGAGTTTCAAACAGGCGGTCAAAAATCATTTGGTCATCCTGACAAGGGACGCAATGCCGAGAAAAACTAGAATTATGCCGACCACGATAAAACAACCGGGCGGCGAAAATTGCCAAACCCCATACCCGATACTGCAAACCCCGGTCAGGATCAAAATATCAATCAGTGCCGACCTCATAGCGCGTGAACTCCTAATGACGGGCAGTCCATATGCAGCTTGGCCCGTCCTAGCGCCATGATCCCCGCGACAGGTCCGTCGATTTTATTTTCGTCAAACTCTTTATTGGGGAAAATGTTGTCTTTTTTATCCTGCTTGGCAACGACGTTGGAAACCATCCAGTTCATCACCGGGCAATCTCCGTGAGCCAGCAACCCGGAAACCACCAGGGCCTCGAATTCCTTCATCGGCTCGGAAAAATTCTTGACCGTGGCCCCCATTTCGACCATCGGGAACCCTTCGCCGACCAGGGTCGTTGCCAGATACGTGGCCTGGAACGGGTCATACGGGACCTCTTCAATCTGGAACCGGCTCCGATCCTCTTTCAGGTCGTCCACGATGTACTCAAAATCGGTCACGCCGCCGGGTGTCAGGGTGATATGCCCCATCTTGGCCCAGGTCGCATAATGACTGGCGTTCGGCCCGCCCTCTTCGATCTTGTCTTCTGGCAGGTAGTAGCTGCCGTGCAGATGCCACAAAGGGTCGTCTTCAGTGGGTGGGAAAATCATCACCTTGGCCGCGATGTCCACTTTTGACGCGAGGTCAAGGGCGATAAACACCGGACGGCCTTCCAATTCATCCAGGCTTTTACGCGGCGGGCACTTGGCCCAGACCGGCATATTCATCCAGGCGTTTTTAGCCCCCATCCATTGGTTAAGGCGCTTGGTGCGGAAGGTATTTTGTAACCGGACATTCTGGATCGCCGAATGGTGCGCGGCCAGGATGTTGTCTTCGATGATCGAAACGCCGTAATTCGGGTTGGCTTTTTTCAGCGCCTCGACGGAAAGCCAATCGTCATCTTCGTCAATCGTGTAAATCGTGCCCCATTGGCGTTCGTCCTGGATCGTGCCGTCGAGGATTTTGCAGAGGTAATCCCGTTTCGCGTAACACGGCCCGGCCAGGTTGACACCCGCCGTGGTGATGGCAAACATCAATGGTTGTTCGCGGGCATCCATGCCGGTCAGCATGGTTTCATAAAGCTCATCCGTGTCGTGTTCGTGATATTCGTCCACGATGGAGCAGGATGGGGAAGCACCGTCCCCCGGTTTGCCGATAACCGGCTCAAACCGCGCCCCGTCTTCCAGAATGCAAAGGTTTTTCGCGTGGGACTCGATCCCGAAATGGTCGGCCAGGTCCGGGGTCCGGTCCACCATCTGTTTTGCCGGGCGGAAGACCTCCCAGGCTTGCTTTTCAGTCGTCGCCCCGCTGTAGACCTCGGCTCCGAATTCGTTGTCCGCCGCGAAAAGGTAAAGGCCTACCCCGGAGGCCATGGTTGATTTCGCGTTTTTCCGGGGGATTTCCCAGTAAATTTCCCGGAATCGCCGTAACCCATCAGAGACTTTGACCCATCCGAAGATGGTCGTAAGACCAAATTTCTGCCAAGGCTCCAGCCGGATCGACTCGCCGCCCCGCGCCCACTTGCCCTTGACGTGGGGAAGCCGCTCGATAAACCGACAAACCCGCTCCGCTTTCTCAAAGTCAAAACGAAAAAGCCACCCGGAGGTGGCTTTTTCGATATCGTCAACTTGCCGCTGGCACGCCAGCCGGACCCATTTGCAGGCCGGTATCTCACCGGTTAAAACCTTGTTGGCATAGTCCCAGGCGTCGGCGGTATGGGGGTATTTCTTCCGTTCCTTAGAAGTCAGAGAAAGTATTTTCATCCTGTTTTTTCGGTACCGTCAACTTGGCCCGCCCCGATGGAGTCCCGCCGAACTTCCCGTCGAGTGCTTCCATCCTGGCGATTTTCGCCCCAGACATCACTGTTGGGTCTTCGCGGTATTCTTGGACTAGACAGCAAAGTATTTCCAATGCAAGCCGATCTGAAACCGTGAGGATGCTCGCAGCATATTGCGCGGTAAGCTCGGCCCAAATGTCACGGTGACCAACATCAAACCACTTTGGCGCAGGTCCGATTCCTATAACCGGCTCCGGTTCAGATCCTCTTTTCCTTTGGGGATTTCTTTTGAAAGCCCCCCTGAGTTCAAGGATATTTGTTGGGGTTCTTGGTCTCGACATTCGCGACTCGCATTTTGTGGACGTGAAAAGTTGGCCTCCCATCGGTCTAGGTTGGAGAAGTCCAAGAGACTGAAGGCGGCTACCCTCTGTCGTCCCTACCGAACCGTTCCCCTTTGTGCTCATCCTCATGATGCTTGAGGCAGATCGACTCCAGGTTTGACCATGCGTTGTTGTGTGGGTCGCGGTTGATATGATGCACTATTGTCGCCGGGGTAGCCTTACCCATACTATGGCACCTAACGCACAGCGGATCAGTCAATAGCTTTTGCGCTCGTATCCGCTGCCATTGTGCGGAGTACCCACGTTGTGATGCTGTGCCTCGGCTGGTGTCATATCGCTGCCTGTCTCGCTTGGTATGCGCCGGGCAGAAGCGGGTAGTTGTCAACTCCGGGCAGCCGGGTTGATTGCATGGGCGCTTTGCTCCAATGGCCATCAGCCTAATATCCCTATAGCCCGCCAGAATGCCGCATGCACCCAGTAACACAGCACGGTTGCCGCGACGACGATAATTGACAATGCTGCCAGTTCCGCCTTATCGCTCATGTTTTCCGTCCCATGTGATCCTTGCGCCGCATCTCAGGCACTCACTCACCATGTCAGGACCATGGCCGGTCGTGAACAGCTCGCCGTTGCATGGGCGCTGCATAGTGCAGATACCCGCCTGGATGGTGATCAGCATTTGACAATTACCTGGCATCCCCATCAGAGCACCGGGCTTATGAGTAGTTGAGGGGAAAAGGCCAAAACTTGGCAGCCCACACAACGGGCCTTTTCTCCGACCACGGTTGCATTGGTCTCCCCACAACAGCACCGCCAAAACATCGGGCGGTCAGCTGGGAGTAAAAATGAAGCGAACCCATCATAGTAACTCTCCCAGTCAAACTCCGGTTTTTGGTTGACCCGTTGCAGCGCGTCCATATTGTCTCCCAAAAAATAACCCCCGTGCCGAGGAGGGGCGTCACGGGGGTTTCCGAATAACGGATATGCTTTCTGGGCCAAGGGGACACGGGAGTCGAACCCGCCCGGCCCGCAGTTACAACGGGCCGTTCCAGTCCGGGTATAATAAAAGCCCGCGCAAAACAAAGTATGCGCGGGCTTTGGGTATATTCTTACATCGTAATGATTAACCCTATCGCAAGTCTAACTAGGCTGTCAAGCGTGTTTTTTTATTTTCTGTTTTTCAGTGGTCTCCGGAATTAGGCGGCTGTTGTGGCCGCCTAACCAAGATGCTCCAGCATGGCGGATTTCATACCGCCGCCCGCTCCCTGGCGGCAGACGCCAGGTTGGCCCGCACCAGCACCTCGCTCATCGGCGGGCACACGCTGTTCCCGCACCGGGCCACCTGATCCGTTTTGGTTATGGCGCGGCCGGCGGCGTCCCGGTCGATGATGTAATCCTCCGGAAACCCCTGTGCCCGGAACAACTCCCTGGGGGTGAGCATCCGCATGCCGATATCCACGATCTGATATTCGACGCCCCGCACCGTGACCAAGCCGAAGCGGTCTTTGGATGTGACGGTGTTGATCGGTTTCTTCAGGTCGTGGGATTCGCTCATCCCGTGGTATTGCATCAAAAAAGCCCGCACTTCCCCGAAATGCTGCCCCTGGGCGCTCACCGTGTGCAGAGGCGCCGTGACCGGTTGTCCGTCCGCACAGGTCCCGCGCAGCTTCACCAGGTGGGAAGAAACGAGAGAATCCTTCATCTTGCCGGTAATCGTGCAGGAAGGTTCCGCCGCATCCGCCCCGGCGCTTCTGCCGAAATTGCGCACGAGGTTTGCCGCAACGATGCCGGTTTTACCCATCCCTCCGGCAGTGATGGTTCCGACCGGCGCTTCGGGGTGGGAACCGACGCTTTCCCCAAAACTGCGGACCATGTGCGCGGCAACAAGGGAATGATGGTCAACGGTCGTCACCGTCCCGGAAGGGACCTGGAGGGAGGTACCGACCACTCCGCCGTAATGTTTGGCGAGAAAGGCGGAAACGAGGCCGAAACGAGCCGCACCGGCCATGGCGGTATGAAACGGTTCACCGGCGGCGAAGCCGATGCTGTTTTGCTGAAACTTCGTGACGTGAGGGGTAACCAACGCAAAGCGGTTCTCCGTGGTCTGTGTCCGCAGCGGCACGAGCAGTGTCTGCCCCCGCCCCCTATCCCCCTTCTTCTCCCCGTAATACGAGACGATAAACGGCTCCGGGCTTTCCACCACATACCGCATGATCCCCTTGGCGATCCGCCGCAAGGTCGCCTCCGCCAGAGGCTTTTTCCGTTCAAAAATCGACAGACACGGAATCGACCAGTCAATACACTCCGCCGCCGTCCGCCACGGCATCAACCCTTCGGCTTTCTTCGGATCAGCGTGCGTCGGCTCCGGCCAGACGATCGGCTCCCCGTCGCGCCGGGCGATCAGAAACAGCCGCTTACGGATCGTCGGGGCCCCGTAGTCGCAAGCCCGCAACTCCCGCCACTCCACCCGGTACCCATGCCGCCGAAGCGCATTGACGAAGCTGTTGAACGTCCGTCCCCGACCCTTAGGGCAGGGGTAGTGCTTCCCGTCCTCGCGCCGCACCAGTGGCCCCCAGGTGACGAACTCCTCCACATTCTCCAGCATGATCACCCTCGGGAGCACCGTCGCCGCCCAGCGCAGCACCACCCAGGCCAGCCCCCGCACGGCTTTTTCCACCGGCTTGGCCCCCTTCGCCTTCGAGAAGTGCTTGCAGTCCGGCGAAAACCACGCCAGCCCCACCGGCCGGCCGTCACACACCTTGCGCGGGTCCACGTCCCATACCGACTCGCAGTAGTGGCGGGTATGGGGATGATTCACCTCATGCATCCGGATTGCTCCAGGATCGTGATTGATGGCGATATCCACCGCCCGCCCCAGCGCCCGCTCAATCCCCGTCGAGGCACCCCCGCCGCCCGCGAAGGAATCGATCACCAGTTCGCTGAAATTGAACGGCACCTGCGCGGGCTGCCGAAATCTGGGCATTGCTGCCGAAACTGTCATTGTCTCCCCTCCAACCTCAAAAATACTCCTCGAAAAATTCCTCGATCGCCGCCTCCAGATCCACCCCCGGAAACTGCCCGCCCATAGAAAAACAGTAAGGCATTCATTATCACGTTCTGCGTAGAGGCCGGCACCCACTTACCCGTGTCGTTAACCGCCTACAACATTTTTCAGCCACTGGCCGATCATTAGGCCGTTTTCCGACCCTGCCTTTTTATCCAAATCGTATCCGCGCTCCTGATACCTTTTTTTTATCCGCCCGCCTTCGGTAGCAAACCCGGCTGATGGGAATAATTTATCCAAGTGCCCGATACCATCCAAATATTCCCGCCGCGTGATATCGCCAGCCATCAGGGCCCGGATTAGATGACAGGTTTTTTTGCCAATATCGGTTAGCTGTGACGCAGGCCTGGTCAAAGTTTCTTGGGTCTGTTCGTGCTGCCGCTTGGCTCTTGCAGCCTCCTGTTCCCTAATTGAGGCCGCTTTTTCTCCCACCATTTTGACCAGCAGCTTCGGGGCTGGGAGTGTGTTAATATCCCCGCTTTCAAGGGCCTTGATCGTCTCGATCATGGCCGCGATGGCAACTGTGGTTAATCCGCTCACCAAAAGTGCCCGAGACCCTTCCGGGTAGGTCCTCCCGAACATAGCTTCGATGTCAGAGATAGCCTGTTTGGCCTGTGCTTCGGTCATGATGCCCCTCCGTACTGCTCCATAAATGACTGGCCTTTTTTATACCCGAAGCCATCCGGTGCCCTGATCCGCTCAAACCATTTCCAGACGGTCAAGGCAGGGTCGGCTCCGATGTTGCGGTGAAAATTGAACGCAACGCACTTGTCCACCTCCACGTCAAACGATTCCGCGACGTGGGGGAATCTCTCCAGAATTTTGGCTTTGAGTTTTTGGCAGCAGTCGAAAAGCCGTTGTTGTTGTGGTGTCGGTTTTTCTCCAGGGTCAACAGCCGGCTGCTCACTACAACAACAATCAGGAATCAAGGAAGAGGGAATCAAGGAAGAGGGAATCAGAACATCAGCCGGGCTCGTACTAACCTTTAAATTTCTCGCCGTGTAATTACACGGCTCGTCATTACCTTTACACGGCTCGTTTATTCCCCGGCTATCAGGTGTGTTTTCGATCTGGCACAATGGCGGCGGTAATTCGCTCGCGGCTTCTTTCGGGTGCGGATTTTGATGTTTCAAAAAGCCCGGTATCCATAAGCATTTACGCCCGTCAACCTCATATTGAACAACTAGTTCATAATTGATAAGCTCATCAATTAAGTCGGATATTTCAAGGTTGTCGGCAGGGAAAATTTCCATCTTGATTTTCTTCGGTCGATCCTCTAGCCGACCTTCGCGGTCAGCTAAGCACCATAGCCCGGTGAATAAAATCCTCGCCGCGAATGAGCATTCAGCCAACTGTTCGTTTTTATAAAACCCAGGTTTTAAATTCCGTGACCTCATAAAACCCCCAGCGTTTCTTGACTATGTTGCTATGATTTCTTGTATCGCTTTCCGGATCGCGTGTATTTGATCAACCAACTTTTCGATTTCAGCGATCGTTTTATCGTTGTAACGGTTAGGTTTTGTTGCCCCCTTCCTGGCTGCTTTACCAGATGTCAGGGTTTCAATCCGCCTCTCGATTTCCAATATTTGGCTAGATTCCCGGAGTTGACAGGTTTTGGTCAGATGGTAATAGTGTTTGCCACACAACCCCTTTGCCACCACCACCCCGCCGCAACCGGGGTTAGAACATATTCCCGGCTTTGCCATCTCAACCAGCCCTCACTTTCGCCAGCAGGTTGCCGAGTTCGCAGTCGTCTGTGTGCAGGTTGAACAACCGTTGGCATATTGGACAGAATGCGAACTTATCTCCACTTGTTGTTTCTAGGTCACCGATAAACTCAAGCCTTTCCAACATGGCGAGCATTTCCGATTCAAGATTTGTCATTACGCTTCTCCGTTTTCGCTAACTGGCCTATTCTGAAAAGACCCTGAGGTTTTCCCTTTTCCTGATCGAATAAATCGCCCAGGTCATTTCATCGAGCCGTTTCATGACCTTGTCGGTGTAGATAGCTAGCCTGCCTTCCGGGCCGCGTGAATCAGGATCATTTCGCAGGTCGGCTATCATTTTTTCAATTTCCGGGATGGTTTTCGTTCTCGCCAGTCTTATCCGCAACGGTTCTCTCATTTGCCTCCCTTTCCCATTTCCCAAACGCCTCCCATGTTTTCCTGGACGGTGTTCTGATCGGGTTTATAGCCGCTTCGCTCCGGTAAAAGGTCGGCCCGTGGTAGCTGTGCCACTCCATCCAAACGCAAGCGCCGTATGGTTTTAGGCTGACGTAATAATCCGGGCCGCAGATGAAGCCGTGTTCGATCCTCATGTATGCCATGTCTATCCCCTTTTGCGCAAAACTCGCCTTGCAGCAACCACCTCCCAAAATTTCCCAACGTGCACGCTCCCTTCCCGGCTCAACTGTTTTGTCCATCCGTTCCACCCATCGTGGGCAGGGTACAAGCCGACACGACGGATCACGGTGATAATTCCGGGGTAATCCTCCAGCATGTAGGGGTTGCAATACCGGGCAAAGATCAAACCCACCGCCCGCCGGTTGTTAGGCAGGCAGGAAAGCAGATCAATGGCCTGTTCGACGCGGTCATCAGTTTTGCGCCCCGACTGCACCATAAAACAGCCGGTTTCGTTGACTCGGCCAAAATTGGCCCGATGTTCTTCCATCTCGGCAATTTTTCTTGTCCAGCCGCCTAGGGCCGGGACGCGGGACAGGTCGACTCGTTCCAGGGCGGCGTGGAATATTTTTTCCCGGTTGTCGTGCATCGGCACCCTCCCCTGTTAAAACCCTTGAAATAGCGTTGGGTTAATTTGCAGAAATTCCGTAATCCGGAAATCTTTATCGGTATCAAAAAACTCCTTCCCGGCAAGATCGCTTTCACCATTAGTGTTATCTCCACCGACATACCAAGAAGGGTTTGATCCATAGGCGTTCTTGCCAATGTTGTATGGGATATCGGCAATAACCAATTGGGCCTTAGGGATTGCGTAAGGTTTGTAATTTTGGAAATGGTCATTAATGAGTTGGAATTTTGCCAGTTGCACCGTTTTTACCCCTTTTTGTAATCAACGTAGGTCTGGCGATCTTCCCAACCGGCCATTTTGGGAGGGAGGTAATTCAATTTCCCCGGTTGCAGGCTCCAAATCTTCAAATCCCGAGCATGGTTCGACGGTCTGCGGCTCCTGGCCCATCCGACAAAATGCCAGTCTTTCCCGGTGAAAACCGCCCCATACGAATTCGGGTGCTTCGGCTCGATCCCGAGCATGTCCAGCACCTCCCGCACATCGTCCATCGTGACACGGCCATTTTTGCGGGCCAGGCAGCGGGCAATGGATTTTGCTGTGCTGATAAAATCCGCGTTGTTGACCTCGACGGTCTGCAAACCAAGTTCCTTCAAGATTTCGCCTTGAGATTTAAGGATTGAGAGTTGCGCTGTCATGGGTCCTCCATTTCACTCGTTACAAGGATTCAACCTGTATTCTGACCCCAGGGCGATCCCCATAAATCTTACGGGGGCCACCCATGGCGCAAACTTGGCTGTCATCCTTCCAGACAACCCCAGTCAGAGCGTCCTTAACGCAACGGATCAACTTGTCTAAATCTGGCTTAGAAATGTGCCAAGTCGGTGCATTCGGCTTGAGGATATGGGCATTCTTTCCGCTTCCGTAGTGGTTCTTTGGCCGTGGCATAGCGAAATCCAAAGAAAGCCTGATAGGTCCATGGTGGATGCGGTTGAAATGATCCTGTGCACAAGAAGCAATCATTGACGCCCAGGGCTTTTGCTTTTCCTTATTGTCTTGGACAACTATGGCCCGGTGTTTCCCTGTCTTCTTGTTCTTAACGACGAATGCTTTGGCGCTCCCTTTCGGGACCGGAATACCTGGGACAAAAAAAGAAATGTTCACTGCCGCCGACTCCTTGTCTTTCGGCACCGAGATGATGCTCTCCTTGTCAACCGGCCTGTTCGTTATTGCCTCTTCGTGGTTTCCCATTTTGTCCTCCCCGAAAGGCCCTGGATGCCAGGGCCTTGGCGTAAGAATTATTCGTTCCCGGCGAACCTTAACCGGTCCTGCCGCTCGTGTTCGAGGATAACGTCAGTTTCCACAAGCCCCAGGGTGTCTATGCGAACCAGGAACCGCTCCCTGTTTGGCCAGTCGTAAAACCACCGGCAGCCCACGTCACGGCCTTCGATACCGGAATCGACCACGGGGGCGAGTTCGTCAAGCCGCTCGACCAGGGGTTTGATTTTCTTGTTCAGGACAGACCGCTCCGCTTCGAGCTTCCCTTTCTCAATGATGACGGCGGCCAACTGTTTACCGTATTCCTCGACCTCGTGAGGCGTTAGAACAACGGGAAGGTGCCTTGTGTCGTCGCGGGTGTAAGAGCCCTTTTCAATATTGGCAAGGGCTTTGTCGGCGCTGCAACGAAGGCAAAGGCCGTTGTCGGTTGCCCCGTCTGCTCCGCATTCCGTGCAGTGCTTTTCCATGTCGATCGTTAATTTGTGAATCAATTTTGCCTCCTGTTATTTGAGCCTTTCGGCTGTCACTTTGAGCATTTCGCTTTGAGACATAAATCGTCGTTCGAATTCTTTTTTGCCGAGGGTGTGCAGTCCGCCTACCCCCCGGTGATGGTTTACGCAAAGCGGGACCGCCTTGTTGTGCTTGCGCGTTTCCCCAAACCGACGAACGTGATGAATTTCCACTGGCCGCGAACCGCAGACGATGCAAGGCAAAGAGGCAATAGTGTTCAGATAGCGTTTTTCTGAGGCGGTCATACGTCCTCCAGCCCAGGCACCGGCAAAAACAGCATCAGATTGGCAGAACAATATTTGTCAATCTGGTCCATATACTCTCCGAATTCCTTGGTGTTGAGCTTGGCCGTTGACAGGCGACACCGTTGCGTTTCCCCTCCGACCTCAACCGTTTTGGTCGGTAGAAATTTCCCCTTCAGCCATTCGTGCAGTTCCTCGGCGCTATAGATTTGACCGGTCGATTCGGCAACATGCCAGCGGATACGATCAACCCATTGCCAGTACAAACCGTTGGCACTCAAACTCCTGCGAGACTTGTGAGCGCGGATAACAACTTCCATCCCGTCCGGAACGCTCATGACCGCATCCGCCGCCCGCTGTCGGATCGCCTGGCTATTCAACACAAATTTTGTCAACTTCACCCCCCCCTGGAACTGACCCGCCCCACAATGGGGCGGGTCTCCAATTCGCTGTTTTCAACGTCCTATGCTTTGACTGTGAGCAATGGCACCACCCCTTCCTAGATTTTGGTTTACGTCATCTCTACAAAAACCCCCTCTTGGTCCAACTGGTACCAAACCTCGGACTTCAACTTCCCGTCACTCCCGTCGCCACAGCCGGTTTCCGCAGATCTCATTTCAGACCGGTCCTCTGTATCATTCCACCATGCCAGGGCGATGCACCCGTATCTCCCGGCCATGGCCTTACCGCCCAGCCCTGTAGTAACAGAGGCGGAACTGTCACCGGTGGCCGAAGAGGCGGAACTGCAACCGGTGGCCGAAGAGGCGGACCTGTAACCGGTGGCCGAAGAGGCGGACCTGTAACCGGTGGCCGAAGAGGCGGACCTGCAACCGGTGGCCGAAGAGGCGGAACTGTAACCGGTGGCCGAAGAGGCGGAACTGTCACCGGTGGCCGAAGAGGCGGAACTGTCACCGGTGGCCGAAGAGGCGGACCTGTAACCGGTGGCCGAAGAGGCGGACCTGTAACTGGTGGCCGAAGAGGCGGAACTGTAACCGGTGGC
>Ga0326597_10004425_pt1 | contig 19784 bp, 16 predicted proteins | sample RVTome_12_FD_203789 | JGI IMG/M metagenome (GOLD analysis project Ga0326597, IMG submission 203789) | Soil microbial communities from uranium-contaminated site in the Upper Colorado River Basin, Wyoming, United States - RVT100D185 | ecosystem: Environmental > Terrestrial > Soil > Contaminated >...
GCCCTCCCCCTTGCAGGGGGAGGGAGAAAGACGCAGCCGAACGTCCCAACCCCCTCCCCCCTGAAAGGGGGGAGTTGGAGGGGGGTCGATCCGGCTTCGCCGCGCGCTCATGGCTTGAGCCGCGCCTCGACGCGCAGCCGCACATAGTCCGCCGTCCACACCCCTTCCCCGTCGCACAGCGACGGGCGCAGCAGCGAGACGACCTCCTCGACGACCTCGTCTCGCTTGCCCTCCGCGAACTGGTCGAAGAACGGCTTTCGGAACACCATCAGCCACGCCGCCATGTCGCCTTGAAGCCGCGTCGGCCGGGCGAAATGCTCGGTTCTCGCCACCGCGAAGCCCGCCTCCTCCAGCATCCGGGAATATTCCGCCGCCGTCGGGAAGAACCAGGGGAAGGCCGGATCGATGTCGGTGGCCCGCGCGCGGCCCACCGCGCGCATCGCGGTGACGATGGCCGCGATATTGCCGTGGCCGCCCAACTCGGCGAGGAAGCGCCCGCCGGGCTTGAGCGCCCGGGCGATGCCGGCGATGACCGCCTCGGGCGGCCGCATCCAGTGCAGCGCGGCGTTGGAGAAGACGGCGTCGAACTCCTTGTCGAAGGCGAGCGCGCGGGCGTCCATCTCGCGCGCGTCGATGCCGCGCGCGCCGGCCGCTTCGAGCATCTCCGCGCTGTCGTCGACGCCGACGACCTTAGCGCCCGCCTCGATCAGCTTGACCGTCAGGGCGCCGTCGCCGCAGCCGAGATCGAGGATGCGCTCGCCGGCGCGGGGCGCCAGCCAGGCGAGCACGCCCGAGCCGAACTCGGAGACGAAGCGGGCGTTGGCCTCGTAACTCTCCGGCGACCAGGTCTGTGTGCGCTCGGCCATGCTCATGGGTTGGGGGTCGGACTCCCGAACATTCGCCACCGCGCGGCCCTAATCAGGCTGCCAGGAATCATAGTCGCCGGTAACCCGCGGGCGCTTCTCCGGCGTCAGGATCGACCCCTTGGGGCGGTAGGCTTCGGGCGAGCCGGTGAGGTTCGCCCGGTGCGGCCTGAACCAGGGCCGTTCCGGCGCGGCCTCTTCCGTCGGCGGCGTATCGACCATGTGGTGCAGCCAGCCGTGCCACTCCGGCGGCACGGCGGAGGCCTCGGCGAGGCCCTTGTAGATGACCCAGCGGCGCTCGCCGCGGCGCTCCCGGTAATAGACGTTGCCGAGCGCATCCTCGCCGACGCGCGCCCCCTTGCGCCAGGTGAAGAAGCGCGTGCCCATGGTCTGGCCGTTCCACCAGGTGAACATGAGGAGGAAGAGCTGCTTCATGGGTCCTGCCCGATCTTGCCGCGAAAATCGGCCGGACTATGGCCCGCCCGTCCGGCACTGTCCAGACCGTAGTCCGGCGCCGGGCCGCGACGGGGTGTCTCGGCGGGCGTTGACACACTTGCAAAACGGAAATTGCACGGCATCGACGATTGTCGTTGACATTGGCCGCGGCCTGGCCACCTCATCCGGGCGAGCCTTCCGGACGGACCGGCCATCCGGGAAATATCGCTTAAGTTCAGGGGCATGTTCTGGAAGGAACCACCATGCGCAAATTTTGCGTACTTCTGATCGTCGCCATCGCATTCGGCGCCTCGCAAACCGCAAGCGCGGACGATTCGTCGAGAGCCAAAGGGGTCATTGCGTACATACAGGGTGACTATGCGACCGCGCTGAACATACTCCGACCGATGGCCGAACAGGGAGACATGTACGCGCAGGAAGAGCTGGGAACGTTGTATTATGAGGGAGCGGGCGTACCGCGGGACAATGTTCGCGCGCACATGTGGAAAAATGTTGCGGCATGGTTGGCAACCGGCAACAGCAAAGCCACTTACATCAAGATACGCGACGATACCCCAAGCGCGGAAGATTCGTTGAGAGCCAAAGGGGTCATTGCGTACATACAGGGTGACTATGCGACCGCGCTGAACATACTCCGACCAATGGCCGAACAGGGAGACATGTACGCGCAGGAATGGATGGGAACGTTGTATTATGAGGGAGCGGGCGTGCCGCAGGACAATGTTCGCGCACACATGTGGAAAAATGTTGCGGCATCGTTGGCAACCGGCAACACCAAAGCCTCTTACATCGAGGCACGCGACGATATCGCCAAGCAGATGACCGCGGCGCAAATCACACGCGCACGGGACATGGCGCGTCAGTGTCAGGCGTCGAATTTCAAGCAGTGCAATTGACCGCGCCGGGCCCGCAGGATTCCGCAGGCAGGTCTCGGACTTCCGCCTGGGCGAGGCTGCAAGCTCCGTTACGATAACGACGGAGCCTTGCGACCGGCCATCAGCTAGCCCGGACTTCTCACACCGTCATGGGCGTCACGGAGGCGAATTTGTCGACAGGCAAGGAAAAGCATGCGGGACGCGTAGATTACGGTGACAGTGCATTTAATTCGGTCAATACGCTGTGCGGGGATGGGCAATTAATTGCACTGTCACCGAAATCCGGCGGAGATCAGCGTCTGTCCGATGCCGGCGACCTCTCCCGCTGCCGCTCACTCAACCGACGCCGCGCGCCCGGACGCGCTATTTAATCGAACAATCGATTGAATAATCGGTGGTACTGCGACCGGAGAGGATCGGCGGATGGCAGGGCCGGCATCGCGGGCTCGACATCCTCCGTCCGCGTAATTCAATCGTTGGATTGATTCGCTCACGCGGGGGGGGCGACTAGAACAGTGTCAGCTGCTCAATCTCATCGAGACGAACGACGCCATTGATCAACCATGTATCCGGATACAGTGAGTGCGTTCCCATGGCGAGGAGCATGCCCTTCGCGGGAAGCTCCTCGCCGAAGACAATTTGCATCTCGGCGAGAGCGCGCTCCTCGCCATAAAGCTTCGCCCACTTGAAATAGGTTGCCTCAACTTCCCAATCCTGACAGGTCCCCTCGCGCAGCCCGTCCTCTGTCCGGTAGCGGTATTTGAACCGGTCAGGGCATGGCTGGTAGGGAATGACCGACTTGGTATTGAATAAATCTCGCTGGGCGCGCAGCGCCTTGAACTCCTCGGCTTCGCGCTCCACGTCACTGGCGGATTTCCTCTCGATCTTGAATTCGAGAATCTCCGCCTTCAGCAGGGCCAGGCTCCGCCCTGCTTCCCTTTCCTGATCAAGACTGGTGACAATGATCCCGCTGAGAAACCGCTGCCGTTCGGATTTTTTCAGTGCGCCGACGATCCTGATGCTGTCCTGATCGACACGGCGGCTTTCGATCCGGGTGTCGTCTTTCGCCAACCTCCATCGGAAGCGGATGCGATCCCACCGGCCGAATTTCTGACCCTCGTCGAGGGTGCGAAACGAAACCGGGTATAGGCGAAGCCAGTTGCCTTCAAGATCGATGCCGGCGCAACAGACAGTTTCGCCGTGCCGCTTCCCGACCTGCGGGGCGGCTTTGATGATGACGATTGCTTCAGTCTCACCCGACCGCGCAGGCCCCGGTGACGCGCTCATACAGTCGGTCCCTTTCGATCGCGAGACCGGCGCGAACACCCAGATGACGCACGCGGAACCTATCGCGCTCGACCATCGCTTCGGCCACGATTGACCGATGGCAGCAGGTGTGCTGCCGCTCAAAGCAGAGCAGACATGCCCGCGCCGACTTGGCGATTTCAACCGCGTTGATCAATGCTTCTTGCGAGGCGTCCCGGGACAGGTGGGTACGGAATATCCGCTCGAATTCATCCGTATCGCCGCGGCGAGCCGCCTCACGTCCAGGCTTGGGGTCACCGAGATCGCGCAGGTGAACATAGTCTATGTCGGCCGCCCTCAAGGCGTCAGCCAGAGAGCGCTTGGAAAAGCCGCGCTTTCGGGAAATCGGGACATCCCGGATGTCGATCAAGACATCAACAATCGCGGCCTTCAGCGTGGCAATAAAATCTTCTATCGTCGCGCCTTCGTATCCGATTGTTAGAACTACGCTCACGTGATCTTCCTCTCGAACTTTCCCGTCCTGCCGAAATTACTCGTCACACGACAGAATTCGGTTAACGAAGCAGCGCCATTCTCTACACTATGCCGCTGCAGACTTTGTAATCAAGCAACCCTTTTGGCCTGCGGCGCGGCGGAACCCGTCGCCCACGCGCGGCGTTGTCTTCGAAAAGACCAGCGGCCGCCGCGCCGCTTCCCATGGAGAGACCATCATGCCGGCGAAATCGAAGGCGCAGCAGAAGGCCGCGGGCGCGGCGCTCGCCGCCAAGCGCGGAGAGACCACGGTCTCCGCGCTCAAGGGCGCATCGAAACAGATGTACGACTCGATGAGCGAAAAGGAGCTCGAGGAGCTCGCCTCGACCGCGCGCAAGGGCCTGCCCGGGAAGAAGTTTCAGGCTCCGTTACGATAACGACGGAGCCTTGCGACCGGCCATCAGCCAGAGACCACGGAGCGGAAGTAGAAGTCGAGCATCGCGTTCAGCGACGCCGGGTTCCGCCGTAGACGGCTGCGCAGGGCCGCGCCCTCCCAGCAGTCGACCAAGAGGTCCGCCATCTGCCGCACATCGCACTCGGTTGGGATCTCGCCTCTCTGCCGAGCCTCGTCGAGGCAGGCGGCAATGCGTTCGGCGATTGCGGAAAAGCACCCCTCGATCTTGCGCCGGAACACCTCGCTGACGCCCGACAGTTCCTGCCCGAGCCCACCCAAGAGGCAGCCCATGTAGCCCTCATCCCGGTACTTCTGCTGCGTCAGCTCGAAAAAACGCCGCACCCGCGCCAGTGGCGGTCGCTCATCGTCTCCGAGGCAGGCATCGAGACCTGCGTGGACTTGCGCTATGTATGCGTCGACGACCTGCAGCGCAAAATCCTCCTTGTCCCTGAAATGATGGTAAAGCGAGCCCTTGGGAATCCCCGTGGCCGTGAGAAGGGCCTGGATGCCCAGATCGTTGTAGCCGTGCCGCGGAAGCATGCGCAGGCCCGCATCGATCAGGCGTTGCTTGGTTGAATGCGTCATTGCAGCCTAATCGCCATCGTCCCGAACGGTTCGACTGTCAGCAGGGCGGCAGCCCGGAAGATGCTCCCTCCGGGCGCCCGCGAGCCAGCCTAGCCCTTCGTCTTTTCAATCATGTGGTTGATGACGCGGCTGTGCTCGTGCTGCGGGCTGAACATGACGATCTCCGCGTCGGCATCGACCCTCACATTGTGCCCAGGCGGCCAGTAGAACAGATCGTTGGCGCTGACTGTCTCCTGCTTGCCGGCCGCGTTGGTCGTGGTGAGCCGACCGCGCAGCACGAAGCCCCAATGGGGACATTGACAGAGGTTTCCTTCCAGTCCCTGAAAGAGTGGGGTGGTGTCCACGCCCGCGGCAAGGGTGAAGCACTCGCCGCTGATTTTGCCGTATCCACTCGCATCGCCAAAATCCGTGCGCTGACGGATAATAGCGCCTGGAATCTCCAGCTTGATATCCACCTGTTCCTTTGCAACCCGCATGTTTTCTTTTCCTTGTTTCCTTATGAACTAGACCGAACGGTCTAGTGAGACTATATGCCCCTGGCTGGCGCTGTCAATCGCGAAAGCAGGGCTGACGGCGCAACGAAGCGGCGCGGCGGCGCTTCGGCGCCCGCCCGAGGGCCGGCCTCCCCGTGGGCAATTTAATCAAACGATTGATTAAGTGCGCGGCGGCGTGCCGGGCGCCGACGGGCGAGGCGCGGCAAGCCGGCGCGGCAAAGCCCGTCGGAGGCCGGTCAAAAGCCGGACGAGAGGTCGGCGAACGCCGGTCGGACGGCGGGCGAGACGCGGACAGATCGGGAATGATCGGGAAAGCGCGGCCGTCCCTTCCGCTCCGCCCTGCCCGCCCGGTCTCGCCCCCGCCCTGCCGCCACGACGCCGATTTGCCGTCCGCGTCGGCCGCGAATCGGGTTATGCTTTGCTCCTGCCGTCCACCGGCCGTCCCCAACTTTTCCCCATTGATTCCACAAGTTTGTCCATATTTAGTGGTTCGTTAATTCTTGACCACTAGACCTTGACGCATGAGCGCGAGTCGGCGTAGGTTCGAAATCGCTCGCGGGCCCCAGTTCCAGTTCCCGCGGCATTCCAGCAAAGGTCGTTTTCGGCGGCGCCGCGGAAAAAGTACGGACCCGGCGCACGGGGGAATTGCGCCTTTGTCGGGACCGGCCGGCGGGTTGGGCGCCGGAACAAGCCGGTTTTCGCCGGAAAAACAAGTCAGGGTAGGCGTCGAGCAGTCCAGCGGGGGAGCCGAATTCGGCATGTCGCCCGGCGGGTTTCAACGTGCCGCCGCGCGCCAAATTGAGGGGAATGAGGACCATGCGGATCGAGCGCCATTTCACCGTAGCGGGAAAGTCGCCTTACGCGGGAGTAGCCTTCCGAAAAGCGCGAAGCGAAATCCGCAATCCGGACGGCTCGGTGGTGTTCCGCCTCGACGAATTCGACGTGCCGGCGCATTTTTCCGCCGTCGCCGCCGATATCCTGGCGCAGAAATATTTCAGGAAGGCGGGCGTGCCGGCGCGCCTGAAAAAGGTCGAGGAAACCGGCGTTCCGTCCTGGCTGTGGCGCTCGGTCGGCGATGAAGAGGCGCTCGCCGCGCTGCCCGAAAGCGAGCGCTCCGTCAGCGAGCGCGACGCCCGCCAGGTGTTCGAGCGGCTTGCCGGCACCTGGACCTATTGGGGCTGGAAGGGCGGCTATTTCTCGAGCGAGGAGGATGCCCGCGCGTTTTTCGACGAGCATCTGTTCATGCTGGCGATGCAGATGGCCGCGCCCAACTCGCCGCAATGGTTCAACACCGGGCTTTACTGGGCCTATGGCATCGACGGCCCCGGCCAGGGCCATTTCTATGTCGACCACGAGACCGGCCGCCTGACCCGCTCCAAATCGGCCTACGAGCACCCGCAGCCGCACGCCTGCTTCATCCAGTCGATCTCCGACGATCTGGTCAACGAGGGCGGCATCATGGATTTGTGGGTGCGCGAGGCCCGCCTGTTCAAATACGGCTCGGGCACCGGCTCGAATTTCTCTCACCTGCGCGGCGAGGAGGAGCCCTTGTCCGGCGGCGGCAGGTCGTCGGGCCTGATGAGCTTCCTGAAGATCGGCGACCGCGCGGCCGGCGCGATAAAATCCGGCGGCACGACCAGGCGAGCGGCCAAGATGGTGGTCGTCGACATCGACCACCCGGACATCGAGCAATATGTCAACTGGAAGGTGAAGGAAGAGCAGAAGGTCGCCGCCCTCGTTGCCGGCTCAAGGGCTTGCGCGAAACACCTCAACGCGATCATCAGGGCCTGCATCAATTGCGAGGCCGACGGCGAGGACTGTTTCGACGCCGCCAAGAACCCGGCCTTGAAGCGCGAGATCAGGGCCGCGCGCAAGGCCCACGTGCCGGACAATCTGATCCAGCGGGCGATCCATTTCGCCCGCCAGGGCTATCGCGAGATCAATTTCGACGCCTATGACACGGACTGGGATTCGGAGGCCTATCTGACGGTTTCAGGGCAGAATTCCAACAATTCCGTGCGCCTCACCGACGCTTTCCTCAAGGCCGTCGAGGCCGACGGCGACTGGAACCTGATCCGCCGCACCGACGGCCGGGTGGCCAAGACCGTCAAGGCGCGCGCGCTGTGGGACCGGATCGCCCAGGCCGCCTGGAGCTGCGCCGACCCCGGCCTTCAGTTCCACACCACCGTCAATGACTGGCACACCTGCCCGGCGGCGGGCGAAATCCGGGCGTCGAACCCGTGCTCGGAATATATGTTCCTCGACGACACGGCGTGCAATCTGGCGTCCCTCAACCTGATGGCCTTTCGCGGGACGAGCGGCACATCACGCCGTCACCCCGGCGAAAGCCGGGGTCCAGGAGTCGAGAATGCAGGCCGTGCCGGACCGCTTCTGGATTCCGGCCTTCGCCGGAATGACGACGGTGCGGCCAGCCCGACCTTCGACACGGAAAGCTTCGAGCACGCGGTCCGGCTGTGGACGATCGTGCTGGAAATCTCGGTGATGATGGCGCAGTTCCCGTCCAGGGAAATCGCCCGGCGTTCCTACGAATACCGCACGCTCGGCCTCGGCTACGCCAATATCGGCGGGCTCTTGATGAATTCGGCGATTCCCTACGATTCGCCGCAAGGCCGCGCGCTCGCCGGCAGCCTGACGGCGATCATGACCGGCGTCGCCTACGCGACGTCGGCCGAGATGGCGGCCGAGCTCGGCGCCTTTCCCGGCCACGCCAAGAACGCCAAAGCCATGCTGCGCGTCATGCGCAACCATTTGAACGCCGCCCGCGGGCGCGCCGACGGCTACGAGCAGGTGGCGACGGCGCCGGTGCCGCTCGACCACGCCCATTGCCCCGATCCGCGCCTCGTCGCCCACGCGGTCGCCGCCTGGGAGAAGGCGGTAACGCTCGGCGAGCAGCACGGCTACCGCAACGCGCAAGGCACCGTCATCGCGCCCACCGGCACCATCGGCCTAGTCATGGACTGCGACACCACCGGCATCGAGCCCGACTTCGCGCTGGTCAAGTTCAAGAAGCTCGCCGGCGGCGGCTATTTCAAGATCATCAACCAGGCGGTGCCTGCGGCGCTGGCGCGCCTCGGCTATGGCGAGGCGGAGACCAAGGCGATCATCGATTACGCCGTCGGCTTCGGCACGCTGAGACAAGCCCCCGGCATCGACCACGACAAGCTGCGCGCCAAAGGCTTCACGGACGATAAGATCGCCGCCGTGGAGGCGGGCCTGAAGAGCTGCTTCGACGTCAAATTCCAGTTCAACAAATGGACGCTGGGCGAGAGTTTCTGCCGCGAGGCGCTGGGCCTCGACGACGAGGCGCTGGCCGATCCCGCCCTCGACCTGCTCGCCAGAATAGGCTTCTCGCGGGCCGACATCGAGGCCGCCAATCTTCATTGCTGCGGGGCGATGACGCTGGAAGGCGCGCCGGGCTTGAAGGACGAGCACCTTCCGGTCTTCGACTGCGCCAGCCCCTGCGGGCGCACCGGGCGCCGCTTCCTTTCGGCTGAAAGCCACATCCGCATGATGGCCGCCGCCCAGCCCTTCATCTCCGGCGCCATCTCCAAGACCATCAACATGCCGAATTCGGCTTCCGTCGAGGACTGCAAGCAGGCCTATGCGCTGTCCTGGCGGCTGGGGCTGAAGGCCAACGCGCTCTATCGCGACGGCTCGAAGCTGTCGCAACCCTTGAACGCCCAGGTTCTGGCCGGCGAGGAGGACGATGACGAGGACGCCATCGACGCGCTGATCGGCAAGCCCGCCGCCGCCAGGGCGCAGGCCGCCGCCGAGCGCATCGTCGAGCGGATCGTCGAGCGCGTCTCGCGCGAGCGCGAGAAGCTGCCCAACCGGCGCAAGAGCTACACCCAGAAGGCCATCGTCGGCGGCCACAAGGTCTATCTGCACACCGGCGAATACGAGGACGGCCGGCTCGGCGAGATCTTCATCGACATGCACAAGGAAGGCGCCGCCTTCCGGGCGATGATGAACAATTTCGCCATCGCCATCTCGCTCGGCCTGCAATATGGCGTGCCGCTCGAGGAATATGTCGAGGCGTTCGTGTTCACGAGATTCGAGCCCGCCGGCATGGTCCAGGGCAACGAGGCGATCAAGAACGCGACCTCGATCCTCGACTATGTGTTCCGCGAGCTTGCCATCTCCTATCTCGGCCGCCACGACCTCGCCCATGTCAACCCCGAGGATATCGGCTCGACCGCCATGGGCTCCGGCGTCAGCGAGGGCAAGGCGCCGGAAGCCGGGCTATCCGCCGCGCCGCGCTATGTCTCGCGCGGGCTGGTGCGTTTCAAGTCCTCGGACAATCTGACGCTGCTCAGCCCCCGCTCGGGCGGCGAGGCGAAGGCCGAGGCGCGTGTCGGCGAAGCGCGGCGGGGCGGCGAGCCGGTGGCGGCGTTGCAGGCCCGCGCGCGGGGGCTGAGCGATGCCATCTCGCAGGCGGCGGCCCGCAGGATCGAGCCCGAGCAGCGACTCGATTTCGAGATCGAGGAGACGCCGGCGCCGCGGGCCCACGCCGCCAAGGCGGCCGAGTCCCAGCTTATGCTCGAAGCCCGCGCCAAGGGCTATGAGGGCGAAGCGTGCTGCGAATGCGGCAACTTCACCATGGTCCGCAACGGCACCTGCCTGAAATGCGACACCTGCGGGGGTACGTCAGGGTGTAGTTGATATTGTTCTTGTTATGTTCTAAAATGGTATTGTACACCTTGGACTGGAGGCCGAAAAATGAGCGACAACTATTGGACGTCAAAAAGGGATTCTGGCTGGGCCGTGAAGAAGGAAGGCGCATCGCGCGCGTCCTCAGTTCATCGCACTCAGTCGGAAGCCTGGAGCGAGGCTAGGCGACTGGCACGAGGTTCTGGAGGGGAAGCCTTTCTAAAGGGCGAAAATGGCCGGATTCGTGCGCGCAACACCTACGGAAAGGATCCCTTCCCCCCGCAGGGCTAATCAGGATTGCCGAAAAAGAAGCTACCCTTTGCGATCTGCTATGATTTCGACGGAACGCTCGCTCCTGGGAATATGCAGGAGCGGGACTTCATTCCAGCTATTGGAATGACAAAAAGTGCCTTCTGGAAGGAGGTTAAGTCTGATTGCAAGCGGCATCAGGCGGATGAAATTTTGATGTATATGCGCCTAATGCTAGAGAAAGCCCACGAAAAGAAAGTTACAGTTCGAAGAGATGATTTTGCCAGTTATGGCAAGAAACTGAACCTCTTCTCTGGCGTACTAGACTGGTTCCCCAGAATTTCGGAGTACGGCCGAGCCGGCGGATTCAAGGTCTCCCATCACGTGATTTCCTCGGGCATCCGTGAGATGATTTTGGGCAGTCCGATCGCAAAGTATCTCGAAGATATCTACGCATCGTCATTTGTTTACGACCATTACGGCATAGCCAATTGGCCCGCCCTCGCATTAAACTATACGACTAAGACGCAGTACCTGTTTCGCATAAATAAAGGTGTGAAGGAGGTATACGATCATTCCCAAGTCAACGCCTATGTCCCTCCGGCAATGCGTCCTGTTCCGTTCACGAACATGATCTTCGTTGGCGATGGCGAAACGGACATCCCCTGCTTTCGACTTGTTAAGGAACTTGGCGGCCATTCGATTGCCGTTTACCAGCCGCATCGCAAAGGAGCAAAGGCTCGATCGGACAAACTCGTTCGCGAAGGAAGGGTGAACTTTGCCGTTCCGGCGGACTACACAGAAAAGAAGCCGCTGGACCAAGCCGTTAAAGTCATCATGGAGAAAGTCGCGGCAGATCACTACGTGAATTGCCTCGGTCAATAGCCGATGTCCGACGTGGCTACCGTCGCTTCATGGCGTGAGGAAATCGAGAGGTATGGTATGACCATTTCGGCGACGGCCGTGCGATTTGGCCCGCATACCATGTGGGTGGACCTTTCCGACGGTCGCACGGTGCTCAGCGGAAACGCGCGAGCGAAGAAGACCCGCAACGGCTCAGACGCGTTGAACACGCAGGGTGGCGTAGCACGGCGTAATCCCCCGCACTGCTGTCGATACTGGCGTAGCGCGCTTCGGTATTCCATGTTACACTTCTGAAATGCGATATGTTCGGCTCAACAAGCCTGTGTTATTTATAGCGGTCGAAGTGTTATTTGATGATAGGCGAAAGCTGAGGAAATGTCGTGTTTGAAGCACGGTCTACTGCCGATTTGGTGCGAATCGCTGCTGCAGGCGGCGGGTTCACGTTAGGCGCTGGCCCCCGGTCCACCGAAGACCTTGTTAGAATTGCTGCTGCTGCGAGCAATAACGGCAGCCGAATCGTCTTTCTCGGTCTTGCAGCAAGAAGCACTGAGGATATTGTCCGAATCGCCGCCGCTGGTCGTGGATGCGTTGCCTTCGGCGATGATTCGACCTGAGCAGGCGTAGCCCGTAGGGCGGAATAGCGAAGCGTATTCCGCCACACCGCAAACAAGATCGGCGCAATACGCGCTCGCTATTGCGCCCTACCGGGCTATCGCGGGCAAGCTGTCCGACGATGTCTCGCCGGGAACCTTGAACAGCATTCTCAAACAGGCCGGATTGAAGGACGGGTGACATGCGCTATGCCGTGGTGATCGAGAAGGCCGGAAACAACTATTCCGCCTATGTGCCGGACTTGCCGGGATGCATCGCCACCGGCGCCACCGTTGCCGAGGTCGAGGCCGAAATCCGCGACGCGATCCGCTTTCATATCGAGGGGTTGAAGGCCGACGGCCTGCCGGTGCCCCAGCCGGTGAGCCTGGCGGAATACGTGGAAGCTTGAGCTCGTGGGATGGGTTGAGCGTGCGCGAAACCCATCGCATTCCACTCCCTCCCCTTGACGGGCCGTCGCCGCGCCGTAGCGGCTTTGGCCGCGCAGGCGGGGAGGGCTTTGCGCCACGGCGGGGACGGCCAAGAGGCGAGGAGTGGCGAAGCCACGACAGGGGTACAAGAAAGGCCGGCCACGGCGTTCGGCGCAAAGGGTGGGGTGATTTTTCGAAAGCCGTCATCTTCTGCCCCCCACCCCGCCTCGCGCTGCTCGGCGACCCTCCCCGCGCAGGGGGGAGGAAGGGTGCGGGCGGCCCCGGCGGCGCTGGTAATGCGCGCTTCCTTAACGCTTGGTTAACCCTGTCGACGCCGTTTATGGTTAATGTTCTCGTTCGTTCACGGATATTCCCGGTTCGTTCAGGGTAGCGAAATTATTTTTTCCCGGTTTTCCGCGATTCTGAAAAAAACTTATCCCCGCTTTCGAAACCGCCCTTAGAATCAAGGCCATCTTCTCCCATGCGGGGGCGTGGTCGGTACCGACCCCGGCCCACGGGGAGAGGAGCGGCGCCTCCGGCGGAATGTGTTTAGTCGGCGCATCCGCCCGGGGAGGCCGTCCGGACCGCCCGTCCCGTACTATGACGGGTCTGCCCGCGAAGGCGTGATGCGCTGGGCTTAAGGGGTCCGGGTCAGCCCCTATCCCGATCGAGGGCCCTGGGGTGGTCAGGGGCGGCTAAAACCCGTCCCGCCCGGATTGCCGAAGCGTGGTTCGGACAATGGCCCAAAACCGCCGCAGCGGGCGCTTCGCGAAGCGCCAGTTTATTAGTGCGGTGCGACGTGAAGCGCCCGCGCCCCCGCCCCTATGGGGAACGGGGGAAAGATAAGGCAAAAGCCGGGTCCTGGCGGATCGCGGCAACGGCGAAGCTTGCGCCTACGCGGGCGGGCGAAATTTGTTCGGCTCTTTGACAGTGCGATTGTGTGGCAAGGTCCCCAACACCCCAACCGTCGTCACCCGGCTCGACCGGGTGACCCATTCCATCGGCCCCTCGACTTGCCAAAGCGTAACGGCATGGGTTGCCGGGTTCGGCCCGGCAACGACGACACAAGGGGAGCAGGGCCTCGCCCCAACCCGTCATACCACCCCCCGGATCTTGCCGAAGGCAAACCCGAGGACAAGCTCCGGCGGTGTCTCGAAGGATGAGGCCACCGCCTTGCCCTTCGCGACGCTCGTGGATACGGCGCACGAGGTCGTTCGCGACGCCGACATAGAGCGTGCCGCGAGGAGCGTGCCGCGAGCGTGCCGCGCGGCTTGGAAGCGAGGATATAGACCCATGCCGTCATCCCCGTATGGTACCGCCGCGCCCATGGCGGAAACGACCCCCGGCAATGACGGGTCGGGGATCGGAATCAGCCCTGCCGCTGTTACTGATTTCCCCCAGGGGCGGGTTCGCCGGTGCCGGGGGTGGCCGGTGACTCCGTCTGCGGCGGCTGGATGTTGATGTCCACATCGTCGCCGCTTCCCGGGGCGTTGAAGCCGCCTCCGAAGAGGAAAAAGGCAATCACCAGGACGGCGACGACGAGCGCGCCGACGAGAAGGGCAAGCCCGGTATTGCCGCCGCCGCCGGTATTGATGTTTTCGTCCATTTCTATCTCCGTGTCTGGTTCGGCCTCGATCGATCAGTCCTACAACGCGGCCGAGGCGAGAGAGTTCCCCGCGGGCTGGGCCATTCCCCGGACGCCCGCCATCCCGGTCGGCGGGTTCCATGGGCAGGGCGAATGCTCCGGGCTCATATGTTCCTGGGTGCCGCGCGGCGAGGCCGCATGGATCCCGGCTCTCCGCTCTCGCCGCGCTGTCGCGCTGGCGCAGCGGGTCGCTCCGGCCGGGATGACCGGGGAGGAGAAGCGACGATAGATGCGCACAAAGCTTCGGCTTGGAATGGCGGCGCTTCCCCGGCATGATGCGGCCGTCGCGACAGGAGGGGGACACCATCGAATGAGCTTGCCCGCTATTCAGATGTGGTTCACTTTTTCGGTGATCGCGGCGGCGGTGGGGCTCTTGGTCAGCGAGCGGGTCCGCCTCGAGGTGACCTGCGCGGGCATCATCGTCGCCTTCCTCGTCTTTTTCCATTTCTACCCGGTCATGGCGCCGGACGGCGCCAATCTGCTCCGGCCCGAGCGGCTGCTCGCCGGCTTCGCCAACCCGGCGCTGATCGCCATCCTGGCGCTGCTCGTCATCGGCCAGGGCCTGTTCCAGACCGGCGCGCTCGAGGCGCCGACGCGGCTGATCACCCGTCTTGCCGGGCGCCACGCCGGCCTGGTGACGCCGCTGATGCTGCTGGTCGCGGGCGTCATCAGCGCCTTCATGAACAATACGCCGGTGGTGGTCATGTTCCTGCCGATGCTCGGCGCCATCGCGGGAAGGCTGCGCGTGTCGCCGAGCAAGGTGCTGATGCCGCTTTCCTTCGTCGCCATTCTCGGCGGCATGACGACGCTGATCGGCTCTTCGACCAACCTCCTGGTCGCCGACGTGGCGGTGGGCGCGGGCCTGCCGCGCCTCGGCTTTTTCGACCTTACCGTGCCCGGCGCGGTGCTCGCCGCCATCGGTTGCGTCTATGTGCTGTTCGTCATGCCGCGCCTGCTGCCCGCCCGCGCCACCATGGCCGACGAGGTCGCCGACCTTGGCGGCAAGCAGTTCATCGCCCAGATCCAGGTCGGCTTCGACCACCCGCTGGTCGGCACCCAGTCGGTGAGCGGCATGTTCCCGGGCCTCAAGGACATGACGGTGCGCCTCGTCCAGCGCGGCGAGCATCCGATCCTGCCGCCGTTCGAGGATGTCACGCTGCGGCCCGGCGACGTGGTCGTCCTGGCCGCGACGCGCCAGGTCCTGACCGAAGCGCTGAAGGCGCCCCAAAGCATTCTCGCCGCCGCCGCGCCCGGCGAGAGCGAGGAGGAGCAGGCCGACCGGCGCGACGGCGAGGGCCAGCTGATGCTCGCCGAGGCGGTGATCGCGCCGGGCTCGCGGATGATCGGGCGCACCGTCGAGCAATCCGGCCTGCACGCGGCGACCGGCTGCATCGTGCTCGGCATCCAGCGCCGCAGCCGGATGATCCGCATGCCACTTTCCGACATCCGTCTGGAAGCCGGCGACGTGATCCTGGTGCTCGGCACGCCGGATCAGATTCACGAACTCAGGCTGAACCGCGACCTGCTGCTGCTCGAAAGCTCCGCCGCCGAGCTGCCGATGACCGAGCGCGCCAACCAGGCGCTCGCCGTCTTCGCCGCGGTCATCCTGGCGGCCGCCTCGGGCGTGGTTCCGATCGTCATCGCGGCGCTGACGGGCGCCTTTGCCATGGTGGCGGCGGGCTGTCTCAACGTGCGCCAGGCCGCCCGCGCCTTCGACCGCCAGATCTATCTGCTGATCGCCGCCTCGCTCGCCATGGCGCTGCCGCTGGAAGCGACCGGCGGGGCGGCCTTCCTCGCCCACGGCGTGGTCAACACGCTCGGCGACGCCTCGCCGGCGATGCTGCTGTCCGCCATGTTCGCGCTCGTCGCGGTGCTCACCAACGTGCTCTCCAACAACGCGACCGCGGTGCTGTTCACGCCGATCGCCGCCAGCACCGCCGCCGAGATCGGCGTCGATGCGATGCCCTTCGTGCTCGCCGTCATCTTCGCGGCCAACTGTTCCTTCGCCTCGCCCATCGGCTATCAGACCAATCTGCTGGTTATGGGGCCGGGGCATTACCGCTTCAGCGACTTTCTGCGCGCCGGAACGCCGCTCGTCATCCTGATATGGCTTGCATTTTCCTTGTTCGCGCCGTGGTATTATGGCGTAGGCTAGAACGATGAAGCACAGCCGCGACCTGCCGCAATTCTATCTGACCGCGCCGGCGCCGTGCCCGTATCTCGACGGCAAGCTGGAGCGCAAGGTGTTCACCCACCTCGTGGGGCAGCGCGCCGGAATGCTCAACGACGCGCTCACCCAATGCGGCTTCCGGCGCAGCCAGAACATTGCCTACCGGCCGGCCTGCGAGAATTGCGAGGCCTGCGTCTCGGTGCGGGTCATCGCCGAGGCGTTCAAGCCGAGCCGCTCGTTCCGCCGCACCCGCCGGCGCAACGCCGACCTGGTCGCAAAGCTACGCCCGGCGGAGCCGACCAGCGAGCAATATTCCCTGTTCCGCGACTATCTCGACACCCGCCACGCGGAAGGCGGCATGGCCGACATGAGCGTGCTCGACTACGCCATGATGATCGAGGACTCTTCCGTCAATACCCGCATCGTCGAATACCGGCTGGGCGATGAGGGCGGGTCCGCGACGGGAGGGCGCGCGACCGGCCCGCTGGTCGCGGTGTCGCTGGTCGACATCCTCGCCGACGGACTGTCCATGGTCTACAGCTTCTACGACCCGGGCGCGGCCGACCGCTCGCTCGGCACTTACATGATCCTCGACCATATCGAGCGGGCGCGCCGCTTCGCCCTGCCCTATGTCTATCTCGGCTATTGGGTCGAGGGCTCGCCGAAGATGGCCTACAAGGCACGCTTCCAGCCGCAGGAGCATCTGCACGCGGCCGGCTGGGTGCGCTTCGACGGATAGAACGGGCGGAAGGTGGGGTTCGGTCAGGCGAACCTGTTGCTCCGCGGGAAGCCCTTGGGCGGCAGCCGGCCGGCCTGGGCGCGGGCGCCGATCCATTCCTTGAGCTCGGCTTGTTTCACCGTCCAGGTGCGCCCCGAGGAATCCCGCCAGGTCAGGCCGTCGGCCATGGTGAACAGCTTGGCGTCGGACAATCCGCCATCTCTGTAGCGCTGCAGCCGGACGCCCTTGCCGCGCGGCATCTCCGGCAGTTCGGCGCGCGGGAATATCAGAAGCTTGCGGTTCTCGCCGATGACCGCGACATGGTCGCCTTCGGCCGGCACGCTTAAGGCCGCCTCCACGGGCGCCGCGACATTGAGCACCTGCTTGCCCTTCCGCGTCATCGCCACCACCTCGTCCTCGGCGGTAATGAAGCCGCGCCCGTCGCTCGCCGCCACCAGGAGCTTGCGGCCCGGCCGGTGGACCAACAGAGCGACGATGTCCTGGGTATCGTCGAGGTCGATCATCAGCCGCACCGGCTCGCCATGGCCGCGCCCGCCGGGCAGCCGGCCTGCGTCGAGGGTATAGAATTTGCCGTTGGTGGCGAACAAGACGATCTTGTCCGTCGTCTGCGCGTGGCTGACGAATTTCAGCCGGTCGCCGGACTTGAACGGCACCTGGCCGGCGTCGTCGATATGCCCGCGCAGGGCGCGGATCCAGCCCATCTGAGAAAACACGACGGTGACCGGCTCGCGCTCGATCATCGCCTCGGCGACGTCGACATGGGTCGCCTGCGGCGCCTCGGCGAAGGCGGTGCGGCGGCGGCCGAGAGCATCATCGCCGCCGAATCGCTTCTTGATGTCCTTGATCTCGGCGGTGATCCTGGCCCATTGCCTGTCGTCTGCGCCGGCGAGCGCCTCAAGCTCCGCCTTCTCGGCGGAAAGCTCGCCATGCTGGCGGCTGATCTCCATCTCCTCGAGCTTGCGCAAGGCGCGCAGCCGCATATTGAGGATCGCCTCGGCCTGCACGTCGGAAAGCGCAAAGGCGCGCATCAGCTCGGGCTTCGGCTCGTCCTCATGGCGGATGATGCGGATCACCTCGTCGAGGTTGAGATAGGCGATCAGATAGCCGTCGAGCACGGTGAGCCGGTGGGCGATCTTGCCGAGGCGGAACCGGGTGCGCCGCAGCAGCACCTCCTTGCGGTGGTCGAGCCATTCGGCGAGCAGCTCCTTCAGGTTCATCACCTTCGGCACCCGACCGCGCGACAGCACGTTCATGTTAAGGGCCACGCGGGCTTCCAGGTCCGTCGCGCGGAACAGGGATTCCATCAGGATGACGGGGTCGACCGTGCGATTTTTCGGCTCGAACACGATGCGCACGTCGTCCGCCGATTCGTCGCGCACGTCGGCGAGCAGCGGCAGCCTGCGGGCCTGCAGCAGCTCGGCGATCTTCTCGATCAGCTTGGATTTCTGCACCTGATAGGGTATCTCGTCGACCACCACCAGATAGGTGCCGCGGCCGGTATCCTCTTTCCGCCAGCGCGCGCGCAGGCGGAAGGCGCCGCGGCCGGTGCGGTAGGCGTCGAGCACGCTCTCGCGAGAATCGACGATGACGCCGCCGGTCGGGAAATCCGGCCCCGGCACCAGCTCGATGAGCTTGGCAATCCCGGCATTGGGAAATTTGACGAGGTGCAGCGCGGCGTCCGCCAGTTCGCCGAGATTGTGCGGCGGGATGCTGGTTGCCATGCCGACGGCGATGCCGGCAGCCCCGTTGGCGAGCAGGTTGGGGGCCGCCGCCGGCAGCACGACGGGCTCGGACTCCTCGCCGTCATAGGTGTCGCGGAAATCGACCGTATCGGCGTCGATGTCGGCGACGAGCGCCATGGCGTAGGCGGTAAGCCGCGCCTCGGTGTAGCGCATGGCGGCCGCGTTATCGCCGTCGATATTGCCGAAATTGCCCTGCCCCTCGACCAGCCGATAGCGCACGGCGAAATCCTGGGCGATGCGCACCAGCGCGTCATAGACCGCCTGCTCGCCGTGCGGGTGGTACTTGCCGATCACGTCGCCGACGACGCGGGCGCATTTCTTGAAGCCCGCCTCGGGCTCCAGCTTGAGCAGGCGCATGGCGTGGATGAGGCGCCGCTGCACGGGCTTCAGCCCGTCGCGCGCGTCCGGCATGGCGCGGTCCATGATGGTGGAAAGCGCGTAGGCGAAATAGCGCTCCTCCAGCGCCGCGCGCAGGTCGACGGGCTCGATGGCGCCCGAATCGGCCGCATCGGAAGAATGGTTCATGGCCATGGGTTAGCGAAATGCGCGAGGCCAGACAAGGATATCAGTGCTTTCCGGCGGCAGTGCGCTGCAACAGGCGGATCATGCGTTCGTCCGATTCCGGCGGGGTCAGGCCGCGCGGCGCATAGACGTCGCGGGCAAGGAAGAAGCGGGTCAGGCGGAAGGCGGCAATGAGATCGTCGACATTTTCGGGCATCAGCGTCTCTTCGCGCAGGAAGCGCGGCAGGGCCAGCAGCTTGTCCTTGTAAGGCGCGCCGGCGGAAAGGCTCACGGCGCGGCCGGATTTCGGCGAGACATAGGCAAGCTCGTCATTGGCGCCGGTGGCCGCGCAGCTTTCCAGGTCGAGTCCGAAGCCGAGCTCGCCAAGCAGCGTCAGCTCGAAGCGGGCGAGCGCCGCCGGCCAGCCCTCGCCCGCCGGCCAGCCGGCCCCCGCCGGCAGCGCCTCGACGATCGCTTCGTAACGCGCGAAGAGCCGCGGGTGCGCGTCGCGCTCGGGTAGGAGGCGGACCATGGCGTTGATGCTGTTGAGCGCGGCCAGCGCCAGCGGATCGGCCATGATTTCCGACGCGCCGAGCGCCTCCGCCTCCGCCGCATAATGGCCGAGATGCTCCGAAAGCCGCGCCCGCCAGGTGAATCTCAACCGGTTTCCAGGCTGCAGCACGCCGCGCCAGCGCGTTCCCCGCCCGCCCTTGACCAGCC
>Ga0326597_10004426_pt1 | contig 19782 bp, 8 predicted proteins | sample RVTome_12_FD_203789 | JGI IMG/M metagenome (GOLD analysis project Ga0326597, IMG submission 203789) | Soil microbial communities from uranium-contaminated site in the Upper Colorado River Basin, Wyoming, United States - RVT100D185 | ecosystem: Environmental > Terrestrial > Soil > Contaminated >...
ACGATCAAGCTCACGGCCGGCGGCTTGGTCGGAGAGACGGCAACCGACCAGTCCGTATTGCTCACGCGCATGACCTATGCGGTGATGTTCGACTCGGGCAACTGGTCCGAGGAAGTGCGCGTCTCGGTCGCAGCGGATCCCGACTTCACGTTCGAGCCGGGCACGCAGTTCGTTCACAACGAGCCGGTGAGCGAGCACGTCGTGAACCGCATCGCCGGGCCGCTAATCATCGAAGGCGGTGTCGCGGCAGGCAAGGACCGCTCGATACGGCCTGCGGTGATGCTGCCGAGCGAGCAGACGGCGCTGCCGCTCGATGCCGACGTGGTTGCGGTCGACGAGTCGAAGCAGGCCGACCGGCTGAACGTCTTCAACGACTCCAGCACCGCCGACGATATCGGCTGGATGGAGGCGACGACACTCGACAACGAGTTGGTGACGCTGGAAGCGCCGATCAACATCACCGGCCTCGGGATGAATCCGGACGGCACCGGCCGCAGCAAGAGCCTTACCGTCGACATCAGCGAAGCCCAGGACAACAGCGAGACGGTGACCTTCCTCGGCGGCATCACCTTCGACGACATCGAGATCACCGAGGTGCTGCTCGGACAGGGCAACGATCAGTTCACGATCGCGGCGACGAGCGCAGGCACCTCCGGCGCCGGAGACAACGTCGTCACGGTAGTGCACGGCGGCGGCAACACGGCGATCGGCGCCGTGATGGGCGGCGACGCGATCACGGTGACCGGTGGGGGCGGCACGCTCTCGCCGCTGGTGATCTACGGCGACACGTCGCAGGACGGGCGCCGCTACGATGCGCGCCCCGATCTCAACGCCTTCACCGGCAACGCCGTGACCTTTGCGAACGCCGGCAACGACGTGATCGACGCCAGCGCCATCGGCGACATGGTCACGATCTACGGCGGCGCGGGGAACGACACGATCCGCGGCAGCCAGGCGGGCGACCACCTCGCCGGCGGCTCGGGCGACGACACCGTCTACGGCAACGGCGGCGACGACCACATCTACGGCGACTCGGGCTTCAACTTCGCATTCGATGTCATCAAGGACGAAACGACCGACAACGCGATCGTCGCGCGGCTGCTGACGGTGCCGACAGCGAGCGCCAGCAGCGCGGTGACGAGCGATCCGCTCGTGGCCGGGGCCGACACGATCCATGGCGACGGCGGCAACGACATCGTGTTCGGCGATCACGGTATCATCGATCAAGCCGCGGGCACGATTCGCCTGCTTTCGACCGGCGCCGTCACGCGCATCATCAGCAACGAGTTCACCAACGGTGCTGCCGACGAAATCCACGGCGGTGATGCTGCCGACATCCTCATGGGCGGCGCGGGCGGCGATTCCATCCATGGCGACGACGGCAACGACCTCATCTTCGGCGATCACGGTCTCGTACAGCCGGCGAACGGGGCGGCGCTTGCCGACGGGCCGCTGGAGTTCTTCTCGATCAACTTCGACAACGACACGGGAGCGGGCGACGATCTCGTCTACGCTGGCGAAGGCGACGATACGGTCCTCGGCCAGCAGGGCGCGGACATCATCTACGGCGAGTCCGGCGACGACGACCTGATCGGCGGGCACAACGTCGAGGGCGGGCTGGATGGCGGCGACTACATCGACGGCGGAACGGGCGACGACGTCATTGCGGGCGACAATGCGAATATCTATCGCCAAGACTCGCTGCTCAACGAGCGCATGCGCGCGCTGCAGGGCACGACGATCTACGGCACCTCGGCGACCTTGGGCAACGATGGACTGCCGCTCGTCACGACGAGCGCGCAGAACGACCCGACCGGAACCGTCCAGCGGCGCGTCACGCTGCTCGATCACGTCGAGAACGACGGGAAAGTCGCCGGCGACACGTTGACTACGACGCGCTCGGTCCGCTTCGGCAACGACTATCTTGCGGGTGGCGCGGACGGCGATCTGATTTTCGGCCAGCTCGGCGACGATGTGATCCAGGGCGACGGCCGGATCGACGGGCTCGTGATCACGACGGCGGCAGCGGGCGGAAACGTCGCGCTTGCCGCGAATCCGGTGGGCGCTTCACGCGGGGCAGACGACCTGGTAACAGGCATCGGCGATCTCGATCTTTACGGGTCCGAGGAAGCAGCGACCGACGGCGACGACTACATCGAAGGCAACGGCGGCAACGACGTCATCTTCGGCAACCTCGGCCAGGACGACATCGTCGGCGGCAGCTCGAATCTCTTCGGTCTGACGGCGCGCAGCCAGCGCGGCGACGGATCCGACATCATCTTCGGCGGCGCCGGGACCGATATTGCGCGCAACCATCCGGGCGACGGGTTGCATGGCCGCGACGCCGACGCCATCGCAGGCGACAACGCCAACATCTACCGGTTGGTCGGCACGAGTGGAGTGTCCAGCGGCGGCTTCCTGTCGTTCAACTATGACAACGACTACGGGATTCAGATCATCCCGCGCGCCGTCGATCTGCTCGACTACTCGCCTGGCGGATTCGATTACGACGAGACGGCGGCGGCGAACGATCGCGGCGCCTCGGACGAAGTCCATGGCGAGTCCGGCGACGACGTTGTCTACGGCATGGTGGGCGACGACGTGCTGTTCGGCGAAGGCGAGGACGACGATCTGATCGGCGGCTACGGGCGCGACTGGATCTCCGGCGGCACCGGACAAGACGGCGTGCTCGGCGACGACGGGCGGATCTCGACCAGCCGCAATACGCCCTTCGGCAGCGGGCCGATAGGCGGCACGCTCTCGGAGCCGCTCTACGGCATCGCGCGCGTCAACCCGGAAAAGATCTCGACTCCGGGCGACATCCAGCAGGCAATGATCCACACTGCGGGAGCGCTCAAGAAGACGGTCAATCTGACACCGTTCAACGTGCAGGATCCGTCGGCCGGTTCCCAGAGCCCGCTGTTCGATCCGCGATACGCCGACGACATCATCTACGGCGGCCTGGGCGACGACTTCCTCCATGGGGGGGCGGGCGACGACGCGATCTCCGGCGCGGAGGCCCTGGCGGAGTCGGCGGCGATCGTTTATCCCAACAACGGCGCAACGAGTGCAGAGCGAGAAGACGAGGCTGTCATCATTACGTTCGGTTATGACCGGCCTCTTGTTCTCTCCCGGGTCGAAAAGCAGCTGGCCGCCGACCATGGCGACAAGGGATTCACTGCTGAAGACGGCATCCGCCTGCTCGGCTTCCAAGCGCTCAAGCTCGAAGAGTTCGCGCAATACTACGAATACGATGCGCTGCAGAAGATTCTGGTAGACGGTGTGGGCTATTTCCTCAACTTCGATAAGACCGAAGGACCGATCGCAGGCGCAGCGAACACGGATGGCGCGGACAGCATCTTCGGCGACCTCGGCAACGACTGGATCGTCGGGGGCACCGGCCGCGACCACCTCTACGGCGGCTACGGCAACGATCTGCTGAACGCCGACGACGATCACGACTCGCCGACCGACGCGAACGGCGACCCCGTTGCCGACGGGCCGGAGACTTCGTACGAGGACCTCGCCTTCGGAGGCGCCGGCCGCGACGTGCTGATCGCCAATACGGGCGGCGACCGGCTGATCGACTGGGCGGGCGAGTTCAACAGCTACCTGCTGCCGTTCGCGCCGTTCGGCCTCGGCACCGTCAGCCGCCAGCTCTCGCCGGCGCTGATGGAGTTCCTCTACGATCTGTCGGCGGCCGACGGCGCGGATCCGACGCGCTTCGCCGACACCGGCGAAGGCCAGTTGCGCAACGGCGAGCCCGCGGGCGAGCTCGGCCTGGTCAAGCAGCAGGACGACGGCTGGCAGGAGCAGACCGGTGCGCCGGACGACCCGCAGCCGGGCAACATCCCGGGCGGTTCGCGCGATGTGCTGCGCTCGGCCGACTTCAACAACGGTCAGCCGCAGAGCTTCTTCATCGACAGCGGCGCCTGGGAAGTGAGCGGCGGTCGCCTGCAGGTCGCGCCCGGCGCAGGCGATGTCTTCAACATCGTGAATCATGGCTGGAAGACCGGCGACGCGGTCGTCTACAGCGCCGGGGGCGGCGTTGCGATCGGCGGATTGATCGGCGGCGAAACCTATTACGTCATCGCCATCGGCACGAACGCGTTGAGCCTCGCCACGAGCGCCCAGAACGCAACCGAGGGACAGGCGATCGACCTGCTCGACTGGGGCAGCGGCACCGCGCACACCCTCACGGGCGCAGACGGCGCATCGCCGGTGACGACGTACACGAACAGCGTCGCGCAGAGCATCCCCGACCAGAGCAGAATCACCTCGACGCTGACGATCGCCGATGTCTATGCCATTACCGACCTCGACGTGCGGCTCGACATCACGCATAGCGAGGCTGCCGATCTGGACGTATTCCTCATCGCCCCGGACGGCACACGAGTGGAACTGTTCACTGACGTCGGAGGGAGCGGAAACAACTTCCAGGGCACGCTACTCGACGACGAAGCCGCCACATCGATCGTCAACGGTTCCACACCGTTCACCGGCACGTACCGGCCCGAAGGCAGCCTTGGCGTGCTCGACGGCAAGAACGTGAGCGGGGTCTGGACGCTGGAAATCACCGACGATCGCCGGCGGGATGCCGGAACGCTCAACAGCTGGTCCATCAGCGTCGCGCGCAGCGGCACCTTCGGTTCCGCGACATTCGATCCGGCCGCAGCGGTTCCCTATGGCGATGCGGCGAGCGTCTTCTACTTCGATGAAGTGCTGCCGAACTACTTCGAGCTCCAGGCCACGATCAACGCCGGCAAGCCCACGGGCGGGCTCAAGTCGAACGCGTACCTGGTATTCGATTACCAGAGCGCCACCGACTTCAAGTTCGCGGGCGTGAACATCTCGACCAACAAGATCGAGATGGGCTACCGCGATCAGAGCGGCTGGAACGTCGTCGCGCAAACGCCGGCGCAGCTCGTCTTCGATGCGGATTACAACCTGCTGCTCGCCCTCAACGGCACCGTGGCGACGCTCGTGGTCAACGGCACGAGCGTGTTCACCCACGTGTTCCAGGCGCGCGTCGACGCGGATGGCGCCAGCTATGGCCTCAACGCCGGGATGGTGGGACTCGGCGCACAAGCCTCCTTCTCCCGCATCGACAACGTGCGCCTGCAGGTGCTCCCGCCGCAGATCACTTTGCAGAGCGTCGACGACTTCGGCGACGGCGCGGCGGATCTCTTCACCGGATCTTCCGCGGGCACCTGGCAGGTGACCGGTGCTACGCAGCGCTACACCGCGACTCCGCCGGCTGTCGACGAGGCGGCCTACAGCACCACGAGCCTCGAGATCGGCGCGGCCTACCTCGCCCGCGTCGACACGCGCTTGAGCACGCAGGCGCTGGGCGGCGTGATCTTCGACCAGTACGCGCCTTCGGAGTACAAGTTCGCGGCGATCTCCGCGATCACCGGCCAGGTCGTGATCGGACACCACACGGCGCGCACCGGTCTGGTGATCGATGCGGCCGTCGATCGCAGCATCGTAGCCGGGACCGACTATGCTCTCACCGTGACCATTAAGGGCAGTACGGTCAGCGTGTCGGTCGACGATCAAGTCGTGCTGGGCTACGCCTTCAACGCGCTGTCGGTCGATGGTGACTTCGGTTTGATGAGCTATGGCGGCGCCAGTTCGTTCGACAGCGTCACGGTGAGCACGGACGATCCGGCGTACGACAATGGGGATCCCGCGAACACAGTGCCGGTGGCGCTGGACGATGCGGCGGCAGCGGCCGAAGACGGAGGCGCGGTCAGCATCGATGTCCTTGGTAACGATTCTGATTCGGACAGCGGTGATATCCTGACGGTCACCTCCGTGACCCAGGGAGTGAACGGTGGGCTGGTCAGCATCAACGGCAGCGAGATAATCTACGATCCCAATGGTCAGTTTGAATATCTTGCGCTGGGCAATACAGCCAGCGACAGCTTCACCTACACGATTGGCGACGGCCGCGGCGGTTCAGCAACAGCAACGGTAACGGTAAATGTCAGCGGCGCCAACGACGCCCCGCTGGCACAATATGATTCGTTCTCTGCCAGCGAGAATACGCCGCTGATCATCACCAGCGAGGCGCTGCTCAGCAACGACAGTGACAGCGACGGCGATACGCTGAGCATTGCCGCTATCACACAGCCGGCCGACGGCAACTTGGTCGACAATGGCAACGGCACTTTCACCTACACGCCGAACACGAATTTCACTGGCCTGGACAGCTTCACCTACACGGTCTCCGACGGTAACGGCGGCGCTGACACGGCGACGGTGAATATCACCGTCAATGCGGTCGGTGAGCATCCGGCGCTGTCAGTCGCAAACGCGTCCATCACCGAAGGCAACGGCGGCACCCGAACGGTCGCGGTGACGGTCACGCTATCCGCGGAGAATTCGACGACGGTCACGGTTGGCTACACGACGCTGGACGGCACGGCCACGGCGGGAGTCGATTACCAGGCCGCATCGGGTACGCTGATATTCTCCGCAGGCGTCACGTCAGCGACGATCAATGTGACGGTCATCGGCGACAAGGTCAAGGAGCCGGGCAACGAGACTTTCACGGTCCAGCTCTCGAATCCCGTCGGCGCGACGATCGGTGCGGGCAGCGCGACAGTGACGATCGTCGACGACGAAAGAGCGCTCACTGCGGCGGAAGGAGTCAGCTCCGATACGCAGCCGGTGGCCGAGCTGACCTTCGGGCAGTTCGATGCTGTGGTTGATGCGGCAATGACCGCTTGGATCGCCACCGAACCGACGGCGGACCTGACCGACATCTCGTTTGTTATCGCGGATCTGGATGACGACCTGCTTGCGAACACTTCGGGGCGCGAAATTACCCTCGATGGCACGGCTGCCGGCTATGGTTGGTTCGTCGATCTGACGCCGTACGAGAGCAGCGAGTATCACCTGATCGACGGTACGCTGAGCGCCCGGCGCGACAGTGAGGCCTATGGCCGCATGGATTTGTTGACGGCGGTGATGCACGAGATCGGCCACGTGCTGGGCTACGAGCACGGCGCGGACGCGTTGATGAGCGCGACGCTGGCCGTGGGCGTCAGGGAGGCGGAACCTGCATCGGCGCTGACAGTGAACGGAACCGGCCCGGTGCGCAAGGCCGAACCCGAGGGCGAGCTCGGCGGTCTGCTCCTCGGCGTGACGGTTGGCGGGCAGATCTCGGTCGATCTCGACGGCACCGGCAACGGCTGGTTCATTGAATCGATGCCACCGCGGAACGAGGAATCGGTCAGTAGCCCCACCCATCACGGTGTGCCTACCAGCACCGCGGCTGAGCAGCGCGCGGACTTGCCTAGCGCGCTCGTGTCCGAGTCGAGCCACACGTCCGGCATCGAGCAAAGCGCACTGGCCGCGGTTCAGATCGAGCAACAACGTTCGCCGCCGATCGATCTGGACGCGGCGTTGCCGGCGCCTGAGTTGCCACCTGTGGCGGCGCCGGTCATCGACTTCTCGGTGCGCTCGATTGGTGGTGATCTTCCGGCTGCAGCGAGTTCGGACGCGGAATCGGTCCAGCGCACTAAGCTCGCGAACTTTGTCAACAACCTGGGCCGTACCACTAGTGAGAACAATCCGAACGTAAATCTTCGGATTACGGTTCCGACCGTCTCTAAGGCTGCGCCCTCGCTGTCCACGTTGTCGCGTTGATGCCGAGACGCTGGGCTCCATGACGCGGGAGTCCAGGCGACCATTCTTGCCGGGGCCGTGACCCTGCTTTAACTTACGATGAAATCGGAGGACTAGGCGTGCCCGCTCGTAGCATCAGCGCAATTTCGAGACAGGAAGTTTGATGACGCCCGTGTCGGCCACCACTACCTGCGGCAATACCGCGCTCGAGTTCCTCGTCGTCGACGAGTACCTGCGTACGCTGGTCGCCGCGCGCGCGCTCAAGACTGCATTCGAGCTTGGCGTGATCGACTATCTCTTCGAGCACGGCACGAGTTCGACGGCAGCACTTGGCGTCGCACTCGCGCTCGACGGCCACGGTCTTGCCCTTCTGTTGGATCTTCTGCGCGTGAACGGGGTTGTCGTTGTTCGCGCTGGCGAGGTCAGCCTGGGCGAGCGGTTTGCCGTTGCGCTGCGCTATCGGGATCTACTGGAAATGAAGCTCGATTTCGCTGGCGCCGTCATCAACGACTTCGCCGATCTGTTCACGACGCTGGTCAAGGACCCTGCGCGGTTCGCCGGCAAGGCGCGGCTGTTCGAGATTTTTGACTACCGGCGGGCGCTGGAGCCGAGCACGGAGAACTATCAGCGCACGCGCGGCTGGATGCGGCTGACCTCCACCCTGACCCGCTACGAGGCGCTTGCCTGCATGGGGCTGCACGACTTCGGCGTTTACCGGCGCATGCTCGATATCGGCGGCAATAGCGGGGAGTTCGTCTTGCAGCTTTGCCGGCGTCATCCGGAGCTGCGAGCCACGGTGCTCGATCTGCCGCTGGTGTGTGAGATCGGCATGGAGCATGTGCTGGCCGAGCCCGAGCACCAGCGGATCGGATTCATCAAGGCCGACATCCGCGCCGATCCCGTGCCCAACGGCTATGACCTGATAGCCTTCAAATCGATGCTGCACGATTGGCCGCAGGATCAGGCGGCACGCATCATTGCCAAGGCCGCCGAAGCGTTGCTGCCGGGCGGGACGCTGCTGATCTTCGAGCGCGGACCGATGCGTGTCGCGGACGCCGCACCGCCGTTCTCCCTCTTGCCGACCCTGCTGTTTTTTCGCTCGTATCGCGAGCCCGCGGCGTACATCGGGCAGCTCGAAGCGCTCGGCTTCCAAGACCTTGTCCGCAAGGAGATCGCGCTCGACTCGCCGTTCTTTCTGGTCGCGGCGCGCAAGCCGGTCGCGTGAACCGACTAAGCTCATCTTTTGACGCGTTCGCGCCGACGCGGGTAGACTCGACAGCATGACCGACGATCACGGCACGGTTGCCGCAGTCCGACCGCCGAAGCGCTTCGCCGCGCGCGACTACGTGGAGCTGACGGTCCACTTCAAGTGCAACCTGAAGTGCGTGCACTGCATGATCGAAGGCACCATGGACTGGCTGAAGCCTGAAAGCGCGGATGACTTCGGGCGCATCCTGGCCGCCAACCGGCAGAGTCGACAATGGAAGGGCCTGATACTCACCGGGTCCGAGGTGACGCTGCGCCGCGATTTGCCCGATATGGCGCGCAAGGCGCGCGACAATGGCTTCGAGCATGTGCGAATCCAGACCCATGGCATGCGCCTCGCAAACGAGCGTTACTGCCGGGAACTCGTGGAGTCGGGGATCGATGAGTTTTTTGTAAGCATCACGGCCGCCGATGCCACGACTCACGACGCGATCACGGCGGTGCCCGGATCCTTCGAGAAGGCGGTTCGGGGGCTGGAGCATCTCGATGCTTACGAGCACGTGGCGACGATCACCAATACCGTCATCACGCGGCTGAGTTATCCGCAGTTGCCGGCGGTTGTCGAGCGCCTGCGACACCTGCGCCGTCTGGTGCAGATGGATTTCTGGAACTACTGGCCGATGAAGGAAACCGACGACAAGGATCTCATCGTCTCGCATCTCGACGTTCTGCCTTTCCTGCGTGATGCGGTCCACCGCGCATGGGGATTCGGGCGCGCGGTCGAGGTCAAGAACTTTCCCGAGTGTCTGCTGGGCGACGATGCCGATGCGCTCGAAAACGATCAGCCGAAACTCATCATCGATCCCGAGTTCTGGCCGGAATTCATGCGCAACGGATTTCATCAGTGCGTTCACAGGAGCTACTGCGGGGCGCGCCGCTGCCTGGGTTTGAACACCGCCTACGTGAAAAAATTTGGCTGGCTTGCCGATGTGCTGGTGCCACTGCCTGGCGAAGCGCCGCCAGCGGCGACGATGCTCGGAACGCAGGCGCGAAACGCAGATCCGTTCGCGGCGAAGCCATGAAACAGACGTCCTCCGACGCATTCCGAGGCGCTCTGGAAGGGAGCGATGTCGTTCTGGAGTTCGGGCATGCTCTGCCTGGCGCGCGTACACCGGGTGAAAGCAAGGTAGACCTTGATGTTCGCATTGCCATGCCGCCAGTCACCGCGAAGCGCTTGATCTTGACACTCAATGAGGCCATCCAGCGCCAGGAGCGGGACGTCCGCTTTCGGCGGACCGACTTCCCGGCGCTCGCGCGCGCACCGGATCGAGCCCAACGCGGGCAGAAGCCGATCAATGCGCCGCCCGATCCGTCGGCGGAGAAAGCCGCCCTGTTGCTGCGTCTAGTGGGTGATCTTGGCATCCCGTACCAATACGAGCGCTCATTCAGGATCTCCGCGGACGCTCTGGCAGCGAATCGTTACCTGCTTACGCTTAACACGCGCGACATTCCGGGCGGCCCCCTCGAACGGGTCTTGGAGATTTGCCGGCACGTGGGCATGCCCCCGCAAGCGCACGCGACGGCAAAGCAAAATTTTGCGATGGCGAACTGCGTGCACTTCGGCTTCGAGGGAGACGCGCGGAGCATCATCTATAAGCTCTATCTTGAACGGGCGGTCCCGGAACTCGAAGCTCGGCAAGCGAGGGCGGCTTTCGAGCCGGTGCTGCAGCATCTCGCGTTCAAATGGGACGTGGTGAAGAACGTCCACGTGGTAACGCGATATCTTTGGCATCCTTTCCTTTCCGAACAGCAGATCGAAGCAAGGCTGGAGGAAGTCTATCGTCAACTTGCGCCCTCGCGCTCGCTCGAGATCGCCAAGGCGGTCATGGTTCTCGCGGCGCAGAGAGTGCCGACGGAGCGCCTGCAATACCTGGAAGTCCAAGAGGATGAAAATGCACGTTGGTCATTCGACTTGAACCTCTATGGTGCGCGCCTGCAGGTGAAAGCCATACAGACTCAGCTGCAGGCGATGCGCGAGCATTTTCGGATTCGCCCCGGCCAGTTCCAGGCGTTGTACGATCAGATCAAGAACCGGCCGCTCGGCCATGTCGCCGGCGGCGTGCATCGCAACGGTAATGATTTTTTCAACGTCTACTACGGAGTGGCCGGCTTTCCGCACTTTGCCGAGCGCTTCGGCTAGGTGCTGCAGGGCAGTGTGGAAAACCTCGATAACTGCGCGACGCTAATGTCGATGGCGCTGTCGTCGCCGAGTAGTCAAGCCGCGCCAATACCGCGATGAAGCTTACGGATCGTTTCGAGTACGCGACCGACGAGGACCCGGCGCGCAACTATTGTTTGTGGGAGTACAGTCGCAGCGTGCCGGCGGCCGACAAGTTCCGCTCGGTCAATCTGCTTTTTCAGTCGTTCGATTTCGCCGGAATCAACGAGCGCGCTTTTGATATCGTCGAACGCATTCGGGACGCAATCGGTCCGTTTCGGACAGTGTTCGGAGTGAAGCTGCTGCCTGAACGCCTGGGTTGGGAGTTCTATTTCTACGACTACCAGCGGCGCGAACGCGAAGTCTCCATAACCAAAGTGCTGACTGCGATCGCTCCCATCGTGCGCTGCGAGGTGCGGCCGATCGAGACGCTGCCGTATTTCATGTTCTCGCTGGACATCGATGCCGCACTCGCGCGCGGGGAGCGCGACATGGATGTCGTGCATATGTATGTTGGCAATCCGGGAAGCACGGTTTCATCCGGCATCGCCTATGCGTTGCGCCCGAGCAGTACGACGTTGGAGAATTTTTATTTCTTCTTCGATGCCAAGAGACAGCTGCGGCAGGCTTCGGACAAAATCTGCGCGTCGGCGGTCTTCGATGCGACGCGCATCCCGGTCGACGAGGTACTCGTGCCCGAACTGCGTGACTGCCAAACCATATGCGTGGCCAACAAGCAGACGCACGATTGCGTCTATTTCTCCGGTATCGGCATCGACCAGCTGATCTTCTTTCTCAAACGTCTCGCGTATCCGAGCCCCATCACGAACTTCGTGCAAGACAACCGCTCCAACCTCGACCATCTGCGATTCGACGTCGGCCTTGACTATCGCATGCAAGATGGGCGGCTCCGTGTCCTGAAGAGCGGTTATTACGGCGTCTTCTGATGGCCTACGTGGTGGCTGTCGCCGGTATCGCGGGCGCGGGAAAAAGCACGCTGGTGCGCGAATTGGTCGCGGCCTTGGGCGATGCGGTGGCTGTCCATATTGACGACTATCAGCGGGTCACGCGCCGCCCGGTGCGCGAAATCGTGCAATGGATGCGGCGGGGCGGGAGTTTCGACGAGTTTTCCATCCCGTTGCTCGAAGAGCATCTCGAGCGGCTCAAACGCGGCGAACGGGTCCTCGACCCGGTGACGCTGCGCCAGATCTTGCCGCGCAGGTATGTTATTTTCGAGACGCACTTCGGCCGCGCGCACCAAGCCACCGGCAGGCATATCGACCTGCTCGTTTGGATCGATACGCCGCTTGACGTCGCCTTGGCCAGAAATCTCCGCGACCTGGTTCGCCCTCTATTGCAGGACCCAGGTGTGGACTTGACGCGCGATCGAGTCGCACGGCTATCCGATTACGTCGAGAATTATCTCGCCGATGTTCGCGCCCTCGTGCTCATGCAGCAGCAGGAAGTTGCCGGAGCCGCGGACGTCACGGTGGATGGCAGCGGTGAGTCGGCCGGTATCGTCGAACAAGTGCGCCGAGCGATCCTAGACCGACTGAGTTGAAAGATAGAGATGTCATGCCCGAGCCGCTGACCGGCAAGACCAGGACGCAATTGACGCGTTCCGAAGCGCTCGGGCAAGCCGCGCGAGCGTACCGCGCCGGGGATCTGGACCAGGCGGAGCACCTGTGCCGGACAATTCTCGCAGCCGACGCCGACTACTTTGACGCTCTGCTGCTGCTCGCCATGCTGGAGCATCGGGGCGGGCGTTATGATGCGGCGGTTGAGTTTGCCACCCGAGCGCTACAGAACAATCGCGCATCGGCGGAGGCGTTCGCGCTCCATGGGCTCACTCTGCGCGCGATAGGACGCATGGACGAGGCCCTGGCCAGCTACGACCAGGCGCTTACGCTCAACGCCGATCTGGTCGATGCGCTTTTCAACCGTGGCAACGTGTTGCAGGCGCTAGGGCGAAACGACGAGGCGCTTGCCAGCTACGATCGAGCGTTATCCATCACCCCTCGCGACTTCCAAGCGCTCAACAACCGAGGGATTGTTCTGTTTGAACTGGGACGCTATCAAGAAGCGCTGGCGAGCTACGCCAACGCATTGGCCGTCATGCCCGATCATGCGGAGACGCACAACAATCGCGGCAATGCGCTGCTCGCGCTTGATTTTCACGAACGCGCGCTCGAGAGTTTCGATCGTGCTCTCGCGATTCGACCGAACTACGCTGAAGCGTTGAACAATCGCGGCAACGCGCTGCAAGCCCAGGGACGTGCCGAGGAGGCCTTGGCAACCTACGCGCGAGCCATTGCCGTTAAACCGGATTACGCTGAGGCCTTCAGCAATCGTGCCGTTGCCTTGCTTGGACTTGCCCGGCACGCAGAGGCGCTCGCGAGTTGCGAGCAAGCGCTGGCGCAGCGGCCGGAATACGCGGAAGCATTGAACACTCGCGGTAGTGCATTGCAGGCGCTAAACCGACCCGAGGAGGCGTACGAGTGCCATGCAAAGGCGTTCGCCATTCGTCCCAACAGCGTCCGTGCGCTCAGTATGGGGAACGCGCTGCAGGCACTGGAGCGCTATGCTGAAGCGCTCGCATGTTATGACGAAGCGCTTGCCATAAAGCCGGAGTACGTCGAGGCGCTGAACAACCGTGGTAACGCGCTGCAAGCGCTGGGGCGTCACGAAGAGGCCCTCACAAACTACGCCAAGGCGATCGCGCTCAAACCCAATGATGCCGAGGCGCACTGGAACGAAGGGCTGACGCGGCTCGCCATGGGCGACTACGAGCGCGGCTGGGAGAAGTACGAGTGGCGTTGGTACAATCGAAAACTGGCGTCACCGCAGCGCTATCGCGAACAGCCCGCATGGATAGGCACGCAAGATCTCGCCGCCAAAACCATCCTGCTTTATCCAGAACAAGGGTTCGGCGACGCGATCCAGTTCGTACGTTACGCAGCGATGGTGAAAGCCCTGGGGGCCGAGGTGCTGCTCGCTTGCCATGAAAAGTTGAGCGAGCTTTTTCGAACTGTTGCGGGCGTCGATGCAGTGCTGACCCCGGATCAGGCTCTGCCGACATTCGACTATCACGCAGCATTGATGAGTCTGCCGCTGGCGTTCAAGACCAACCTGAGCACCATACCCGCAGCAATTCCCTACGTGAAGGCGGATATGGCGGCCGTAGATCGCTGGCGCGACCGGTTTTCTGCCTACGGCGGCCGCTTAAAGGTTGGTCTGGCATGGTCGGGCAACCCCAGTTTTCCAGGCGCACGTTTGAAGGCTTGCCCTGTTGGCTCGCTATTGTCTTTATTGACCGCGCCCGGCACCGCCTTTTTCAGCCTGCAAACGGGAGAGGCTGCAGCGGAAGTTCGGCTGTTGAATCGTGACGGTAATTGCGTTTTGGATTTGTCCCCGGAGCTCGATCGTTTCAGTCACACCGCGGCAGCAGTTTCAGCTCTGGATTTAGTTATCACTATCGACACTGCGGTTGCACATCTCGCAGGCGCTCTCGGGAAGGAGGCATGGATCCTGCTTCCGTTTGCTTCCGATTGGCGTTGGTTAATGGGCCGGGAGGACAGCCCCTGGTACCCGAGCATGCGGCTGTTTCGGCAGAGCAGAGCGGGAGATTGGGAGACCGTGATTGAGCGTGTATTCCGCGCTCTCCGCCAGCGGGACACACGCGAATGCATGCGGCAGGCGCCCAATTGAAGCTGGGCGGGTACGCCAGGCAGCGGCCCCGGATGCGCGCTAAATGGTTGGCGCCACCGTTGCGCGCGCCGGCGTATCAATGACACGAGGTGTGGTATTTTCGATAAGTGAGTAGCCACGTGCGCCGCACAGGCGTGCGAGTCTGTCTTTGAACCATGCAGCTCGCGATGTCGTTGGCTGCGCCAACAATAGAGGAGAAGCTGTGGCAGCACAATTGATGATTTACGAAAGCGCGGTGCCCGTCTCACGCGCACGGCACGAAAATCTGTCAGTGCAGGTCGGCGACGACTACTCGTTCAGCAAGAACGTAAATTCCGTGCCGCTGATCGCGGTCGAGTTCCCGCATGTCGCCGCGGAATATGCGATCGTGTTCGCGGGCAACGAAACGGCGCTGATGCCTGCGGTGATTCTGGGGTTACGCGGCAACGAGAATCTGTATCTCACCGATAAGAACACCTGGAGCGCGAAGTACATCCCGGCGTTCATCCGGCGTTACCCGTTCGTGTTCGCCAGCCAGGATGACGGCAAGCGCTTCACGCTGTGTATCGACGAGCAGTTCCCGGGATTCAATCGCGAGGGCAAGGGGCAGCGGCTGTTCGGTGAGGACGGCAAGCCCAGCGCCTACACCGACAACGTGCTCAAGTTCCTGCAAGAGTACCAAGCGCAGTTTCAGCGCACCCAAGCGTTCTGCAAGAAATTGAAGGAGCTCGATCTGCTCGAGCCGATGCAGGCGCAGGTAACCACGGGCAGTGGCGACAAGTTGTCCCTGAGCGGCTTCATGGCAGTCAGCCGTGAGCGGCTGAAGAAGTTAAGCGCCGAGACGCTGGCGCAGCTCGCATCGACTGACGAACTCGAGCTCATCTATCTGCACCTGCAGTCGATGCGCAACTTCAACTTGATGCGCGAGCGGCTTGCCGCATCTGTAGCGGCGACTGCTTAGATCGCACCAGGGCGTTCGGGATCGGATGGAGGAAGACGGGGCGCCGGCCGGTCGTGGCGATCAATCCTGCGCTCCTCGATGACCGGGAGTGACCTTCGGCTGTTACTACTGAGCCTTTTTTCATGATGCTTTTCCTTTACCCCTGAGCGGTTTCGCGCTGCCATGCTTATAGGTACAGAGAAGTGGAATTTCAGTAAACTACAGCGCCCAGACCTACCGGGGATCATGCGCGAGATCTCCGGTCTGATTGTGCCTATATTCGGGCGCCACCATAGTTGCTTACTGATCTAATCTTGCACGAACCTGATGGGCGTGCGACTGTTGCGCTTGTGATGGGCGCTGTTCCCACTTTCGACTAGATGTCATCGACGACTGAAATTCAGCGCGCGCTCGAAGGCGCAGAGAATGCGAGCAGCCGCGGCTACGATGCCGGGGATGCGGAGTCTACCGCGTGGGCGGCCTTTGTCGCGGCTCGCTCGCTGGACCAGTTCTGTGTGAGCTGGCTCAGTATTCTGTGCTCGCAGATCGAGCGCGTCCGCGGGGCGCTGCTGTTGATCGGAGGCCAGCCAGACAATACTTTTGTGCCGGCGGCAATCTGGCCCGATCCGTCGCGCGACATGGCGTATCTCGCGCCGAGTGCGCAGCGCGCGCTAACCGAGCGCCAAGGGGTAGTCGATGACGCCAAGCCCGATGCCGGCGGCACAGCCGGGGGAGCGCATGTTGCCTATCCGGTCGAGGTGGCGGGCACGCTGCATGGTGCGGTGGTGCTCGATATCGCGCCGCGCCCGGCGGCCGAATTGCAGCGCGTGCTGCGTCTCATTCATTGGGGTACCGCCTGGCTGGTCGATCTTTTTCGTCAGCGCGATTTCGAGCAGCGCCAGGCGACCATCGACCGACTCGCACTCGCCACGGAACTGATCGCGACCTCTGTACAGGAGCGGCACTTCCGGTCTGCCGCGCTCGCTGTCGTGAACGACATCGCCCGCCGTCTCGAGTGCGAGCGGGTCAGCGTGGGGATGGATCGCGGCGGTCATTGCCGGGTGCTCGCCATCTCCCACAGCGCGACCTTCGATGCCAAGTCGCAACTTGCGCAACGCATCGGCGAGGCCATGGACGAAGTCCTCGATCTCGGCGCCGCCATCGTCTTCCCGGCGCAGGACGACGAAGCGCTCCTGGGCGCGAGCCACGCCATACTGGCCAGGGAAAGCGCAGATGTGGCGGTTGTCTCGGTGCCGCTGTCCGCTCAAGGTAGCGACTGGGGCGTGTTGACCCTGGAGCGTACACAGGGCGCGCCGTTCGACCCGCCGACCATCGAACTGGTCCGCACCATCGGCCTGCTGCTCGGGCCTGTGCTGCAGTTGAAGCGCGACAACGAACGCGGATTCCTGCGCCGCAGCCGCGACACGCTCGTCGATTGGACGCGCACGTTGTTCGGTCCGCGCCATCCCGGCTGGAAATTGATCGGCGCCGTGGGGCTGTTAGTGGTGCTGTTCCTGAGCCTTGCAGATGGTGAGCATCGGGTGGCGGCCAAGACCGTTGTCGAGGGTGAGGTGCAACGCGCCGCGGTGGCGCCGTTCGACGGCTACATCGCGGAAAGCCCGGCGCGCGCGGGCGATGTGGTGAAGGCAGGCCAGTTGCTTGCGCGCCTGGACGATCGCGATCTGCGCCTCGAGCAGCTGAAGTGGGAGGCCGAGCGCGAGCAGCACCTGCGCGAGTACCAGCAGGCGCTTGCAACCCGGGACCGGGCAAGCATGAACATTCTCGGCGCCCAGGTGAACCAGGCCCAAGCGCAGGTGCAGCTGATCACCGAAAAGCTCGCGCGTGCGCACATTACCGCGCCCTTCGACGGGGTCGTGGTGACGGGCGACCTGAGCCAGTTGCTCGGCACGCCTGTCGAGCAGGGCAAATTGCTGTTCGAAATTGCGCCGCTGGATGCTTACCGGGTGGTTCTCAAAGTCGACGAGCGCGACGTGTCCTACGTCGCCCTCGGGCAGGAGGGCGAACTCGCGCTCTCGGGTATTCCCGGCGCGCGGCTGCCGTTCTCGGTCGCGCGTATCACGCCGGTGTCCTCCCCCGAGGAAGGGCGTAACTTCTTCCGCGTCGAAGCCAAGATGCAATCCGCGATCGAACGACTGCGCCCGGGGATGGAGGGCGTGGGCAAGATCTCCATCGGCGAGCGGCGGCTCATCTGGATCTGGACCCACGGTCTGATCGATTGGGTACGGCTCGCGTTTTGGACTTGGTTACCATAGCATCGGACCATGGCCGGGCCGTTACTTAGCAGCAACTGGTATCGCGTCGCCGCGCTGAAGCCGCGTCTGCGCCCCCATGCCCGCATACAGCGCCACCGTTATCGGGGACAGGTGTGGTTCGTGCTGCAGGATCCGGCATCGGGTCGCGCCCACCGCTTCACGCCCGCGGCGCGGCTCATCGTCAATGGCATGGACGGCAGCCGCAGCGTCGGTGCGTTGTGGGAAATCGCGAATCGCAAGCTAGGCGATTCCGCGCCGAGCCAGGACGAGCTCATCCATCTGCTCGGCCAGCTGCACTCATCCGACCTGCTGCAGTGCGATGTCTCGCCGGACGTGGCCGAGCTATTCGACCGGGCGCAGCGCCAAGACCGTCAGCGTATCCGTCGCTCCATCGGTAATCCCATGGCGGTCAAGCTGCCGCTGCTCGACCCGGACCGCATCCTCACGCGGGCCCTGCCGTTCGTGCGTCCGCTCTGGAGCTGGTGGGGCGTGGCGTTCTGGGTCGCGGTGGTAGTCCCGGCGCTGCTCCTCATCCCACCGCACTGGAGCGACCTCACCGAGGGGGTTGCGGACCGGGTGTTCGCGGTCGACAACCTGCTCATGTTGTGGGTGCTGTTTCCGCTGATTAAGGCGCTGCATGAGTTCGGGCACGGGATCGCGGCCAAAGCAGGCGGCGGCGAAGTTCATGACATAGGCATTATGCTGCTGGTGCTGATGCCAGTGCCCTACGTCGATGCGTCGAGCTCGAGTCTGTTTCGCTCCAAGTACGAGCGGGCTATCGTCGGCGCCGGCGGCATGCTGGTGGAGCTCTTTATCGCGGCCATCGCCTTCTACGTCTGGCTGCTGGCAGAACCGGGAACGGTGCGCGCGCTGGCGTTCAATATCATGCTGATCGCCGGCGTCTCGACGCTGCTGTTCAACGGCAATCCGCTGCTGCGCTACGACGCCTACTACATCCTCGCCGACTTGATCGAGATCCCGAACCTTGCCAGCCGCTCGATGCGCTACCTGGGGTATCTGTTCGAGCGCTACGCGTTCGGCGCGCGCGATGCCGAGGCGCCGGAGGCGTCTGCCGGCGAAAAGGCCTGGTTCGTGTTCTACGGCATCGCGTCGTTCCTCTACCGCATGTTCATCGTCGCGGCGATCGTCCTCTTCATCGCCGGGGAATTCTTCGTCATCGGCGTCATTCTCGCGATCTGGGCGGTGGTCGCGATGGTGGTGGCGCCGGTGGGCAAGACCATTAACCATCTCGCCACCAGCCCGCGGCTCGCGCGCCATCGCCGGCGTGTGCTGGCGGTTAGTGGCGGGTTGCTGGCGCTCGTTGCGATATTCATCTTTCTCGTGCCCGTGCCGTTCCGTTCACAAACGCAAGGGGTGGTCTGGCTTCCGGAGCAATCGATCGTGCGTGCCGGCGCCAATGGGTTCCTGGCGCGCATCCTGGTGAAACCCGGCACGCGCGTCTCGCCTGGGGAGCCCTTGATCGAGAGTGTCGACCCGGCGCTGACCGCGGAGATCAGCGGCGGCGAAGCGAGAGTTGCGGAGCTGCAGGCGCAGTACGACAACTATTTCGTCACGGACCGGGTGAAAGCCCAAATCGCCCGCGAGGTCCTCGAGCGCGAGCAGGCAGCGCTCGCGCGTGCCCGGCAGAAGGCCGCGGAACTCATCGCCCGCGCGCAGATCGCAGGTGTCTTTACAGTGCCCAAGGCGGTCGACTTGCCGGGCCGCTTCTTTCGCAAGGGGGAGCTGATCGCCTATGTGATCGAGCCGGGCCAGCCGCTCGCGCGCGTGATCGTGCCACAAGGCGAAGTCGATGTCGTGCGCCT